>Ga0118677_10013443_pt1 | contig 11767 bp, 11 predicted proteins | sample AliMusrvi5mmetaG_FD_86154 | JGI IMG/M metagenome (GOLD analysis project Ga0118677, IMG submission 86154) | reverse complement strand
GCCTGGATCTATGCGGGCGGGGCGCATCACTCGGCCTTCAGCAGCGCCGTCACCATGGAGCACATTGAGGACTTCGCCGCGATCGCCGGGATCGAGCTGATCCGGATCGGCAAGGGCACGACGATTCCGGCGCTCAAGAACGAACTCCGCTGGAACGACATCGCTTATCACCTGCTGCAAGGCGTGGGTCGCTGATTTCGATGTCGACTCTCTGGCGTACGGCGCCTTGCCGCACGCCAGAGAGGGCCATCTTCACGTTTCGCCCTTGTCTCGTCCCCCACGGGCCCATACTATGCCGAACGTATGTCTTCTCCCCTGCGATGGCTCTGGGCCCGGATCCGATTGAACCACGGCATTGCTCTCGTACTGGGATCGATCGCCATAGTCATGCCTTCGCGCGCCGAGGAGCTGTCCAGTGCAGCCGACGCCCTCCGCCCGCTGGTCAATTCCCTGTTCGCCGATAATATGGTGCTGCAGCGCGACAAGCCGGTGCCCGTCTGGGGCTGGACCGATCCCGGTCAGAAGGTCAACGTGCGACTGGGCGAGAGCTCTGCGACCGCGACCGCGGATTCGCAGGGACGCTGGATGGCCAAACTTGGACCCGTCCCGGCTGGCGGGCCGTATACCCTGACAGTCGAGGGACCCGCCACCGTCGTGTTCACAAACGTGCTCGTGGGCGACGTGTGGCTGTGCTCCGGCCAGTCAAACATGGAGTTCGGTTTGGGCGGCGCGGATAACGCCAAGGACGTCATCCCGGCAGCCTCGAACGCGATGATCCGGCTGCTGAGCGTCAAGGCGCCCCAGTCCGGCGTGCCCGTGGCGGACCTTCCGAACGGCTGGTCAACGTGCGAGCCGGGGACCGTCGGGACCTTCTCGGCGGTCGGCTATTTCTTCGGCCGGAAACTCCAGAAGGAAACCGGTATTCCGATCGGCCTGATCAACAACTCCTGGGGCGGAACCCAGATCGAGCTCTGGATACCGGCGGAGGCCCCGGCGGCGTTCCCGGAATTGGCCGGAATTTCGCAGGCCTTCACGAAGAAACTTGCAGACTTCAACGACCAGATTGCCAAAGCCATTGATCCCGTCAGCCAATGGGTCGAGAAAGCGCGCCAAGCCAAAGCCAAGGGCGAAATTCTGCCGGCTCCGCCCGTCCTTCCGGCGCACCCTGCCGTCGGCGGCTTGTCCGGCATCTACAACGGCCGCGTGACGCCGTTGATCCCCTGCGGCATCAAGGGCGTCATCTGGTACCAGGGCGAATCCAACGGCGGCGACGACGATATCTACGCCGTCAAGACGCGCGCCATGATCGAAAGCTGGCGCAAGGCCTGGGACCAGGGCAACTTCGCTTTCTATTTCGTGCAACTCGCCAACTTCCAGGCCGCCGACACGAATGCGGCCGGCGGCGCCGGCTGGTCTAAGATCCGCATGGCTCAACTCAAGTCCCTGCAGATCCCGCACACCGGCATGGCATCGGCCATCGACGTGGGCGTTGCCGGCGATATCCACCCCAAGAACAAAGAAGACGTGGGCGATCGTCTGGCGCTTTGGGCGCTCAAGAATGACTACGGCAAGAAGGACCTCGTCTGCAGCGGTCCGCTGTACAAAGGCATGGCCATCGAGGGCTCGAAGATCCGCGTGAGTTTTGACTATGCGGACAAGGGGCTCATGGTGGGCAAGAAGACCGGCCATGGCCCTGCCGTGGCGGACACTGACGGCACGCTCAAGCGCTTCGCCGTGGCAGCCTCGACCAATGTCTGGTTCTGGGCAGATGCCGTGATCGACGGCTCGAGCGTGCTCGTATCAAGCCCGAACGTCCCATCGCCCGTCGCTGTACGCTATGCGTTCACCATGAACCCGGAAGGCTGCAATCTGTACAACAAGGAAGGGCTGCCTGCCTCGCCATTCCGCACCGATTCGTGGTAGGAAGAGACAAGAACCGCTCATGACAACACCGGACACTGCACCAACCTCGGATTTCATCCGGGACATCATCACCGACGACCTGAAGACCGGGAAGCACACGCGCATCGTCACGCGCTTCCCGCCCGAGCCCAACGGTTACCTGCACATCGGCCATGGTAAGGCCGTCTGTCTCGATTTCGGCTCGGCTCTGGAATTCAACGGCGAATGCCATCTGCGCATGGACGACACCAATCCGTCCAAGGAAAGCACGGAATACGTCGAGTCCATCAAGACCGACATCCATTGGCTGGGGTTTGATTGGGGCGAGCATTTCTACTACTCGGCCGATTACTTTGAACGCATGTACGAGGGCGCCCGTACTCTCATTCGGAACGGCAAGGCCTACGTCTGCGAGCTGAGCCAGGAGGCCTGGAAGGACTACCGCGGTATCCCCACGCAACCCGGCAAGGGCAGCCCATTCCGCAACCGGTCCGCCGAGGAAAGCCTAGCCCTCTTCGCCCGCATGCGGGCGGGTGAGTTCGCCGATGGCACCCTCTGTGTCCGCGCCAAGATCGACATGGCATCGCCCAATCTGCACCTGCGCGACCCCGTGATCTACCGGATCATGCGCGTGCCGCACTATCGTACCGGCGACGCGTGGTGCATCTATCCGACCTACGATTTCGCGCACCCGCTCGAAGACGCGTTCGAGGGCATCACGCATTCCCTCTGCACACTTGAATTCGAGGTGCACCGGCCGCTTTACGATTGGTTTGTCACCGAGTTGGGCTTTGCGAAGAAGCCGCGCCAGATCGAGTTCGCGCGCCTGAACGTCACCTACACGGTGCTCAGCAAGCGCAAACTCCTGGAGTTGGTGCAGGGCGGGCTCGTCAAAGGCTGGGACGATCCGCGCATGCCCACGCTTTGCGGCCTGCGCCGGCGCGGGTTCACGCCGTCGTCCATCCGCAATTTCTGCCAGCGCATCGGCATTACGAAGTTCGACGGCTACACCGACATCGCGCTGCTCGAGTTCTGCCTGCGTGACGAGCTCAACAAGAGCGCGCCGCGCGCCATGGCCGTGCTGGATCCGCTCAAGGTCGTGATCGACAACTATCCCGCCGACCAGGTGGAATGGATGGACGCGGTGAACAATCCGGAGGATCCGAACGCTGGTACACGTAAGGTCCCGTTCTCACGGGAAGTCTATGTCGAACGCGAGGATTTCATGGAAGACGCGCCGAAAAAATTCTTCCGGCTCGCCCCGGGCCGCGAAGTGCGGCTGCGCTACGGCTACCTCGTGACCTGCACCGGCTGTACGAAGGATGCCTCCGGCAAGGTGACGGAAGTCCGTTGCACTTACGACCCCGCGACGCGGGGCGGCAACACGCCGGACGGTCGCAAGGTCAAGGGTACGATCCACTGGGTCGCCGCCTCGCATGCCGGCCGCGTCGAAGCCCGGCTCTACGATCGTCTCTTCAAGGTCGAGCACCCCGAGGCCGTGCCGGAGGGCGTCGACTACAAGACCAACTTGAATCCCGACTCGCTCAAGACGCTCGACATCGTCGTCGAATCGTCGCTGCTCCAGGCGGCCGCAGGCACGCGCTTCCAGTTTGAGCGCAAAGGCTATTTCATCGCTGATGCCATCAACAGCGTGCCGGGCAGGCCGGTCTTCAATCAGATCGTCCCGCTCCGCGATTCGTGGACCAAATCAGGAAAGGACAGCGAATGATGGTGAAGCGGATGAACCTGCCTGGGGTCCTCGTGACCGCAGGCGGCCTCTGCCTCGCCGTCGGCTGCGCGACGATGTCCGACCGAGCCCCCACTCCCGTCACTTACGGCGGACGTCCCTGCTGTCGCCTGGCCAACGACACCGTCGAACTGGTCGTATCGCCCGAGCTCGGGCGTGTCGTCCGTTACGGTTACGTCGGCGGCACAAACGTCCTGTGGGAGAATCCACGTGCGGTAGAATTAGCGCCCAAAGTCGCCGGCTGGAACAACTGGGGCGGCGACAAGGTCTGGCCTTGGCCCCAGGCCTGCTGGCAGGAAGTGGCTGGCTGCAGTTGGCCGCCGCCGGGCGATGGCGTCTTTCCGCCGCACACCGTCACGCCAACGACCCATGGACTACGCCTGGTCTCAGCGGAGATCCAGGGACTGGGCTTTCGGATCGTGCGCGACATCACGCTGGCTTCCACGGGCAGCCGCGTGACGTTTCGCAACCGGCTTGAGGCCACGGGACCGGTGCCCACCAATTCCTGGGCAGTCTGGACAATCACCCAGACGGCGCTCCCCGACGCCATGCTCGCGCGCCTGAATCGCAAGGCGGCGCAGGCGATATACACCTTCGCCGGGCACCCCCCGTTGCCCGAGCCCGAGCGGCATGGACGCGTGCTGCACTTCATCGGCGACCCGGCGGGTTACGGCAAGTCCGGGTTCGACGCCGATTTGTTGGCGGCCCGTTTTGGCGACGTACTATTCACTCAGGCGATCCTGCCGTCCACCTCGCCGGGTTCATACCGGCCCGGCGACAAGGCGCAGTTTTATGTGGATGACCCGGCCAACCCGGCAAGGCCGCCCGACGTCCCGCTGTACCTTGAAATCGAGCTGACCTCCCCTCGCCGCCCGGTCGACGCCGAAGGGCCGGTGCTGGCAGTCGAATGGGAACTCCGCCGACTGACCCCCGGGGAGCGCGCGCCTGCCAACCTGGCACGCCTGATCGAATCACTCTAGCCCGCGCCGAAGGAACTGCCGCATGCACATCATCGAGCCCCATATCCATATGTACTCGCGGACTACGGACGACTATGTCGCCATGTACAAGGCGGATATCCGGGTCTGCGTTGAGCCGTCCTTTTGGATGGGCGTCAACCGGCGCTATGCGGGCACCTTCTTCGACTACTTCCAGCTTATCCTTGAATTCGAGACCGTCCGGGCCAGCCGCTTCGGCATCGATCACTATACGGCCGTTTCGCTCAATCCCAAGGAAGCCGAAGATACCGCCCTCGCCACCGAAGTCATCAATGGACTGGCCCCTTATCTCGACCATCCGCGATGTGTGGCCCTGGGCGAGATTGGTTTCAACAATAACACGCCCAACGAGGAGGCCGCCTTTGTCCGGCAGCTCCACATCGCCAAGGCGCGCCGGATGCCGGTGATCATCCACCTGCCCCACGTCGACAAACTGCGCGGTGCCAAGCGCACGGCCGAGATCCTGAAATTCGAAGGGATGGATCCTAACCGCGTGTTGATCGACCATAACACGGAGGAGACGATCCGGCTCTCGCGCGATACCGGCTGCTACGCGGGCATGACGGTTTACCCGATCTCAAAACTCGACCCGGAACGGGTGTCGGCCATTATCCGTGAATACGGGGCTGACCGCATGATTGTCGACGGGTCGGCCGACTGGGGCGTTTCCGACCCACTGTCGCTCGTCAAAGTCGTCGACCGCCTGCGGCGTGACGGCGTATCGGAGGACTCGATCCTGAAGCTCGTCTCGGCCAATGCCATGGCCCTCTACGGCCACTCCCCGAACTGGAAGCCCGACTTCGGCATCCAGCCCCTCGACCCGCGCGAATTCCAGCGCTGAGCTACCGCGGCCGGGCCCGGATGGCCGCCTCGGTGCCTTCGCGAGCGATTTCGGTCACGCGCATCCCCTCCTCGGCCCCGGTCAGCAGGTCCGATCCGAGCCCGTGCAGCGTGGCCGCCCACTCGGCGTACATGCCGACGAAATTCTTTTCCTCATGGAACTCCAGCACTTACGTACCCTCTGCTGTGTCCATCGTAAAACTCCGGGCTTCGCGGTCGTACCGGATCGCGCCCTTGGTCCCGATCAGTTCGTAGACGAACTCATGACGCCTGTTCCGGGCCGTAAAGTAGTAGGAGTAGCTGATCTCGACCATCGTGTGCGCGCCGTTGGCGTGATCCAGGTGAAGCCAGATGTGGTCCGGTGCCTTGTACTCGTCCAGCCACGCGCCCTGGCCCGCCACGCCTACGACCGCGGATTGCAGCCAGAACGCGGCTAGATCGATCTGGTGGGTCCCCCAATCGACCATGGGGCCGCCTTCGAGCATGCGGTCCTCGCGCCGCTTCTGAATCACCAATTTCCCGGCTTCGCCGTGGACGTACTTGCCGTGGCAGTCCCAGTTGTAGATGAGTCGCAGTGAGCGCACCTCGCCGATGGCTTTCGCGGTAACCAGTTCCCGGATCTTGAGCGCGCAGGGACTGAAGCGGTAGCAGAAGGCCGTGTGCAGCGGAATGCCTGCGCGCTTCGCCGCCACGGTCATCTCGTCGGCCTCGGCGGCATCCATGGCGAGCGGCTTCTCGCAGATGATGGGCAGTCGGTGTCGGACCGCGTCCAATACGTTTTGGCGGTGACAGGGGGCCGGCGAGGTGATGCTCACGGCTTCGATGCCCGAGGCAAAGAACGCATCCGCATCGGTGAAGGCATGGGGCACGCCGTGCGCCTGTTGCTGCTTTCTCAGGTTAGCTTCGTTGGGATCGTACAAGGCGTGCAGTTGCAGGTCCTGTTGCTCAAGAAGGGCGGGTATGTGTCCGTACCCCGCCACCACGCTGCATCCCATAAGTCCAACCTTCTTGATCGCGTGACTCCATTTCGTTCGTCCACTCAAGCGCCTGTACCCAAAAGCGCTCACAAGATAGAATCAAACCAGCCCCCTGTGAATCGCAAACTGGTCGGGATCGGAACGGACCGTGCGTTGCAGTGCCGAGTTGATCGCCATTCGCGGTTTGGCTAACATCCGCCTCCATGTTCCGAGGAGTACTCCATGACCTTGCCCCGTATCTACGTTGTCGGCGACAGCATCTCGATCCACTATGGCCCCTTCCTGCAGCAGTATGTTGCGGGCGTTGTGGAATACGCCCGCAAAGACGGCGAGGCCGAGGCCCTGCTTAATCTCGACCGCCCTCAGGGCAGCAACGGCGGCGATTCCTCCATGGTACTGTATTTCCTTCGGGCCGCGGTGACCGCGCAAACGATCAAGGCCGATCTCGTCCTGCTCAATTGCGGTCTCCATGACATCAAGACCGATCCCGCCACCGGCGCCAAGCAGGTGCCCTTGGATGCCTACCGTCGCAACTTGCAGGCCATTGTGCCTCTTGTTCAGGAAGGACTGGGTAGCAAGGTGGTTTGGATCCGAACCACGCCATGCGACGAGAAAGTCCACAATACCCGCCCCGGGATGGGGTTCCACCGCTTCTCGGACGATTGCCGCGCCTACAACGCAACCGCCGACGCCATCATGAAGGCCGCCGGTGTGCCTTCGATCGACCTCCACACGTTCACGCTCAATCTGGGGCCCGCGCTTTATTGCGATCACGTGCACTTCAACGAACCGGTCCGCCGCCTTCAGGCGGCATTCATCGCCGGCTGGCTGGCGGGCTCGAGCGGCTTGCATCTATAGATTGCTATATGGTATTTAGTCCGCATGCGCTACGCCATCGTGTCGGACTTGCACGCCAATCTGCAGGCGTGGAATGCGGTCTTTCTTGACCTCCGCAGCAACGGGGCCACCAGCATCGTATGCCTCGGGGACACTGTCGGTTACGGGCCCGAGCCGGCCGCCATCCTGCAGGCCGCCCACCAGCACGTCGATCACTTTGTCCTCGGCAATCACGATGCCGCGGTCTGTGGGAAACTCGATCCCGCGCTCTTCAATGAAACGGCCTGCGATCTGGTCCTCTGGACCCGCAGGCAACTCGGCGCCAACGCTGTCCGTTTCCTCAGTTCCTTGCCGCTGACCCTGGCGGGTGACGGCTTCCGGTGCACGCACGGCGCGTTCTCCAATCCCGCGGCGTTTCCCTACTTGCTGACCGCCGACGACGCCCGTGCGTCCTGGAACCAGGTGCGCGAACCGTTGCTGTTCGTCGGCCATACGCACGAACCAGCCCTCTATGTGCTGGATGCCACGGGCACGTCCCATGGCGTCGACCCGCAGGACTTTGAACTCGAGGAAGGCAACCGGTACTTGGTCAATGTGGGCTCGGTAGGTTCGCCCCGTGATGGGGATGCGCGTGCGTGCTATTGTCTTTACGATACCGACCAACGGGCAGTCTACTGGCGGCGCGTGCCGTTCGACCTCGACGGTTACCGCACGGCCGTGCGGCAGGCCGGCATTTCCGACCAGCCGAACTACTTCCTGCATGTGGATCCCCGCCACGGCCGCCGCCCGATTCGCGAACTGCTCAACTTCTCGCCGCCCGCAACGCCCGATCGGGCTGTTCACGACGCGATCGAAGTTCAGGACATTACCCGCCTGCGGCGGCGTCTCACGGCCTGGCGCACGGGATTCATCGGTCTGTGCCTTGCCATGATGCTCGGAACTGCCTTCGGCGCCCGTGCCGTATGGCGTCATCGTACCCGTGCCGTGGTGCTCGTTCCGCGGGAGCTCCAATCCATTGAGGCACGCACCGCGGAACCCGGCCGCAACTTTGCCCGGTTGCCCGATGTTCCCGTCGCCCCGGATCAGCCTCTGCCCGGCTGGATCGTCAGACTCGGCAACCGTTACAGCCAGGGCGCCAGTGTCGGGCGGCTTGAGGATGGGACGCTCGCGATCGAGTTGACCTCAACGGACCCCGACGAACCGCTGGACGTGGCGCTGCCTCAGATCGCCGTCCAACCGGGCATGACATTCCACCCCGATGCCTTGTTCAAGAAGAGTCCTTCGTTCACCGGGTCCGTGACCCTGACCGTGTCACTCACCCGCGAACTGGACGGCCGGAAGGAGGTTGTCGATCAATTCTACGTGAAGGAACCCAATCAGCCCATGGGCAATGGCTGGATGCGGGCACGGCAAAAGTTCGAAATCCCGGCGGGCGGATCCGCGATGCAGTTCCACCTACACGGCCTCTTCCTGGGCACCGTTCAGATTAAAGGCCTGGAGTTGAAGCGGTGGATCCCGGCTCCTTCCGCCCCAAACGGCAGGCGGCGGCTGCCGTAACGACGAACTACGCCGGGCGTTTTTCGCGTCCATTTTTTGTGCTGGTGAGTACCCATACCGAGAGGCTATCATTCATCCCACATTTTGCCATCTTCGGACCGACCGGGATGGCCATCAATGGCAGGCTATTCATGGCGCAGAAGCGTTATATTGTCAGAATTTCGGGCGATTGCTGCAAAGGCTGCCAGCTCTGCATCTCGGTTTGTCCGAAGAATGTCCTGGGTATGGCAAAGAAACTGAATTCAAAAGGGCACCACCATGCGGACGCCCTGCGCATCGAGAACTGCATCGGTTGCCTGCAATGCGCGGATATTTGTCCGGATGCCGCCATCGAAATCGACGTCGAGGAAGTGACACGCTGATATGGCCGACCGCGTACTCATGACCGGTAACGATGCCCTGGGCGAAGGCGCCATCCGCGCCGGATGTGACGCCTATTTCGGGTATCCCATCACCCCGCAGAACGAACTCACTGCCTATATGGCCGTCAATATGTCCCGGCTCGGTCGGGTCTTCATTCAAGCCGAGAGCGAACTGGCCGCCATCAACATGGTGTTCGGGGCTGCTGCCGCCGGCAAGCGTGCCATGACCAGTTCCTCCTCGCCGGGCATCAGCCTCAAGCAGGAAGGCATCTCCTTTCTGGCTGCCGCCGAACTGCCGGCCGTCATCGTGAACGTCCAGCGTGGTGGCCCGGGCCTCGGCAACATTGCGCCGGCACAAGGCGACTACTTTCAGGCCACGCGCGGCGGTGGGCATGGCGACTACCGCACCATCGTCCTCGCGCCCGACTCCGCCCAGGAGATGCACGACCTCCCTTTCGATGCCTTTGCGCTGGCCGACCGCTACCGCTCGCCTGTGATGATTCTAAGTGACGGGCGACTGGGCCAGATGATGGAACCGCTCGTCCTCCGCGAGGGGCCGCCGCCTCCGGTGCCCCCCAAGCCGTGGGCACTGACCGGCGCCAAAGGCCGCCCCGCCAACATGATCCGCTCCCTGATCATGGAGGATGGCGCCCTCGAACGGCACAACCATAACCTGCAGGCCAAGTTCAAACGGATCGTGAAGGATCTCGTCCGGTTTGAGGAGCGCGAGACCAAGGATGCCGAGGTTCTCATCGTGGCCTACGGAACGAGTGCCCGGATTGCCAAAGGCGCTGTCATCCAAGCGCGCGCCCAGGGCCTCAAGGTCGGCCTTCTGCGGCCGGTGACGCTCTGGCCCTACCCTCAGGCCCGGCTGCGCGCCCTGGCCGCGCGCTTGCAGTCTGTGCGCGAGGAAGAACGCACGCGCATTGCGCGTGAAATCCATGATGTGCTGGCCCAGGATTTGACCCGGTTGAAGATCGATCTGGTCTGGCTGCAGCATCGTTTGGCCAAACGCGGCAAGGCCGTTGAGTCGAAAGAGCTGGCCGCCCGCGTTGCCGAGATGACGCAGACCGCGGACGCGACGATTCATTCTGTGCAGCGAATTGCCACGGCCCTGCGGCCGGCCGTGCTGGACAGCTTGGGGCTGTGTGCGGCTGTGGAATGGGAAGCCCGGGATTTCCAGGACCGTGCCGGGATTCCATGCCAGGCGACCGTGCCGGAAACTGAACTGCCCGCAAGCCGCGATGAGGCGACGGCGATCTTCCGCATTCTGCAGGAGAGCTTGACCAACATATTGCGGCACGCGAAAGCCACCCGGGTCGCTGTTCTCTTGCGGCAAGAGGCCGGCTGGCTCGTCCTCAGGATCGAGGACAATGGATGCGGCATCGCACCTGAGACGCTGAACAGTCCCATGTCGATCGGACTGGCGGGCATGCGGGAGAGGGCGCTCCTGTTTGAAGGCGAATTCGAGATCCAGAGTCAGCCGGGCGGGGGCACGACTGTTGCCGTGCGCCTCCCGCTCTCGAAGAATGAGGCGTCATGAAGATTCTGCTTGCGGACGATCATGCTGTGCTGCGCAAGGGGTTGGTACAACTCCTGACTGACGAATTTCCCAAGGCACAGTTCGGCGAAGCGTCAACGACCGCGGAAACGCTGGACTGTCTGTCCCGGCAATCCTGGGACGTGCTTGTGTTGGATATCTTCATGCCGGGCCGCAGCGGACTGGACGTGCTCTGCGAGGTGCGCCTGCACCATCCGGCGCTGCCGGTGTTGGTGCTGAGCAGTGCGCCAGAGGAGCAGATGGCCGCGCGGGTGCTGAAAGCAGGCGCAAGCGGCTACCTCAACAAGCAAGCCGCGCCCGAGGAGTTGGTCAAAGCTATCAGGAAGGTGCTTGAAGGCGGTCGCTATGTGAGCACGGCGATGGCGGAGCGGCTTGCCGGGCAGATCGGGCAGACGGACCAGCCTCTGCACGAGACGTTGTCCAACCGGGAATATGCCGTCTTGCGCCTGCTCGTGGCGGGCCATTCTATCAAGGAAATCGCCGCGGAGTTATCCCTCAGCGCGAAAACCGTGAGCACGTACCACACCCGCATCTGGAACAAGCTCCGCTTGCGCAGCGACGTGGGCCTCGTTCGCTATGCGATGGAGCACGGGGTGGGTGAAAAAGAATCTCTCTTGTAGTCCTTCGCCTACAATAGTTTCAGCCTATTCCCAGTGGCGGGAAACCGGCCTTCCTGTCACTCTATGCCGACATGAACCCGTCGGCAGTACACCCTGCGGTCTTGCTTCGCGTTCTGATCGGGGACGGTGGAAGTTCCGTGAACGACGGACTCACGGCGCTGCTGTCGGAGATCGATGGACTCAGCGTTTTTGGGTGCGCCCAGGAGCCATCCAAGGTGTTGAAGCTCGTTCAGATGGTTCATCCGGATGTGGTGATCCTTGATTTGCAAATGGCCGGGCCAATCGGTTTGAGGACGTTGAAACACGTGAAGCGTCTGCCCCAGCCTCCGACCGTGATCGTGCTCTCGGACTACGACACGCTTCCCG
>Ga0118677_10013442_pt1 | contig 11767 bp, 8 predicted proteins | sample AliMusrvi5mmetaG_FD_86154 | JGI IMG/M metagenome (GOLD analysis project Ga0118677, IMG submission 86154) | reverse complement strand
GCAATGGTCTGCGTATAATGAATGGCAATGCCTTTTGTTGCAATTCCAGCCTTTCCTTCTCTCTACGAGACAATTCAAAATAGCTATACTGCTACCATTTCTGCTCAGCAATTGCTTAGTGATTTCGGAAGAACAGACGCTATCGTTGCTTTAGCAAAGTCCGGTGAAATATCTGCACGCGATGCTTTAGAGCAAGCACGCTACCAACTAGGTTACGAAACGATCCAATCTTTTTATGGCGTTATTTTACTACGCTCATCAATCACTGTAGCAGATGAAGAAATTAAAGCATTGCAGGAAGCTCAGCGCATATCAGAGCAAAAGCTCGGTGGTGGTACAGCCACTCGCTTTGATGTACTGACCACACAAGTCCGCTTATCGAATGCCAAGAATCGTAGAACTGATATATTAGCAGGTCTTGAGAAACAAGAATCCCGTTTTCGCCAACTGCTTGGTTTAGATCCAGAGGCACCCGTTATCTTAATTGGCGATTTTGGAACTGCTCCCTTAGTTCCACCTCTTGCAGATGCTATAGCTCAAGGCATTGAAAACCGTCCTGAAATGAAATTAGCAAAAGATTATGCATCTACTGCAAATCTTAAGGTAACAGTAGCAAATAAAAAAGATCGTCCTGTACTCGCAGCTACCGGAGTAGTCGGTCTTGAAGACGCTCAGATGCCTGCTCTTTATTCAAATCATGGTTACGTTGCCGGTGGAGTAAGTCTTTCTGTTCCTTTATTTACAGGAAAAAGAACAGAGGGTGAAAAAGTTGAAGCGCGTGCTCAGCTCCGCGCTGCTGAAGCTAAGGTTGCTGAACTTCACCGTGTGATTGCTACTGATATATCAGATGCGATTAGTGATTTAAAAGCTGCACTATCACGGGTTGAGAGTACGGATATGTTAGTGAATCAGTCCCAAGAAGCCCTTGGCCTTGCAAAATCACGTTACGAAAATGGAGTCATTACAACGTTTGAACTTCTGGATGCTCAAAGTAACGCCCGCTTAGCAGAACTGTCCCGTCTTCAATCCCGTTACGATTGTGTTATAGCTGGGAAAGCACTTGATCGAGCAACTGGTCAAGCACCTAAACCTTAACCACTCTGGATTGACGAAACATAGAAGGACTGCTCTTCTTTAATTTCACGATGTATACGATAATTGGTGGTGACGGCAAAGAATACGGTCCTGTAAGCAAAGAACAAATCTTGTCCTGGATTGCTTCCGGACGTGCAAGTTTAGATACACTTGCCAAAACAGAAGGTTTAACTGAATGGAAAGCCTTGAGCGAATTTAGTGATTTTTCTCCACACGGAACACTTGAACCACCGATTACGCACCAACCTAAAACGTATCACGGATTCGAAGCTAAAGAAATCTCCGCTGATTTAATTGATCGCGGTAAAAAAATTGAGATCAGTTCCTGTTATGACCGCGCCTGGACTTTACTGAAAAATAATTTTTGGCCTCTCTTAGGAACTACACTACTTATTATTCTCGTCGAAGCCTTCATAAATTCGATTCCTTTTTTGGGTGCCTTTGCAGCCGTAGTCATTGGTGGCGTGTTTAGTGGTGGCTTACAGTATTACTATTTAAAAAAGGTGCGCGGGATAGAGACAACCGCAGGAGACGCTTTTTGTGGATTTAGTTTAGCATTCTTACCTCTCATGCTGGGCAGCATTGTAGGCACTTCGCTTACCTTGTTTGGTTTTATCTTACTTATTATTCCAGGTATCTACCTAGCAGTAGCATATATGTTTGCTTGGCTACTTATTATGGACAAACAACTCGATTTCTGGACCGCTCTAGAAGTAAGTCGCCGAGTTATTTCTGCTCAGTGGTGGCGTATGTTTGGCCTTATCTTACTAGCTATCCCATTTTTCATTTTAGGCCTTATCTGTTTAGTTGTGGGTGTATTTGTAGCCATCGTACTTGTAAGTGCAGCGGTTATCTACGCCTACGAAGATATGTGCTGCCCACCCGTATTGGCCGAGAAAAACGACTGATCTGTTTAAGGTGCGTGGTTTTCGATTGCCCAGCGGTGTGAACTCGTTTGGTCTGAAATCCATGCGCAATTGGGTTACCCACCGTTTTAGCGGCAAGGAATATTTTGGTCATCCAGCGGGCTTATTTGCCCTGTTCTTCACAGAAATGTGGGAACGTTTTTCCTACTATGGCATGAGAGCGCTACTCGTCTTGTACATGACGAAGCATCTACTTGCCGATCCACACACTGCGGGAATCATTTGGGGCTATCCTACACTTGAACATCTACTGGTTTCAGTTTTTGGAAACTTAAGTGTTCAGCAAATGAGTTCTCAGATTTATGGGCTATATACAGCTTTTGTATATTTTACCCCGTTCTTAGGTGGATTACTTGCGGATCGTATTTTAGGCCAATACAAAACCGTTTATATCGGCGGTATTCTTATGGCGATTGGTCACTTTTTAATGGCGAGTGAACAAGCATTTTTAATCGCTCTGGTTTTCCTGGTGATGGGTAATGGCTGTTTTAAACCTAATATTTCCACTCAAGTTGGAAAACTTTATCCAGAAGGTGATCCACGACGTGATGGTGCATTTACGATTTTCTACATGGGTGTAAATTTAGGCGCTTTCCTTTCGCCGCTAGTATGTGGAACGCTGGGACAGGTAGTTGGCTGGCATTGGGGATTTGCTGCGGCCGGTGTGGGAATGTTAATTGGCTTAGCAATTTACTATTTAGGTGGTGGCCTAGTCCCTCAACCTACTCCTATTCACAAAGACGATCACGAGGCTCACAAAAAGGCCAATGCTCCTTTTACACGCCAAGATTGGATTGCAGTCGGTTCTCTCATGGTGATGTGTGTACTTAATATTTGTTTTTGGGCGGTCTATGAGCAGCAGGGCAACACCCTTCAGTTGTGGGCTGATGAACGAACAAATTGGAACGTGATGGGGCTATTCACAATTCCATCTACCTGGTTTCAGTCATTCAATCCGGCGATGATCTTTATTTTCGCGCCTGCTTTAAGCTGGTTCTGGATAGGCCAATCTAAGAAAAAAACAGAGCCAAGCAGTGTCAGTAAGCTAGGTATCGGCTGTTATTTGATTGGATCCGCCTTCCTAGTTATGATCGTGGCGGCCCATTTTGTACCTGAGGGCACACGAGGCAACGTACTGTGGCTTGTGGGCACAACCTTCCTTGCAACCATAGGTGAACTTTATCTATCCCCGGTTGGTCTCTCCCTAGTCACAAAAGTAGCCCCTAAAAAGGTAGTTTCTATGATGATGGGACTTTGGTACCTCTCCAACTTCTTTGGTAACTACCTTACAGGCTATCTAGGCACCTTCTATGAAACGATGGCAAAAGAACGTTACTTCTTGATGCTAGCCACTATAGGCATTTGTACCGGAGTTGCTTTTACGCTAATTAGGAAGCCTTTAGAGAAGGCTATTGGAAAAAGCTTATAACGTTTATCCTAGCACCTAGACTGGACTGATTGGGGCTATTTGATCAATCTGGGTCTTTATTGATAGTCCCCGTAGCTCAAATGGATAGAGCAGGCGTTTCCTAAACGTCTGATCCCAGTTCAATTCTGGGCGGGGGCACCAAAAGGTCCTTTTTTTGCAGCGTTGACACCATCTGCAGGAAAGCCACGATCTACCCTCACTTTCAAACATGAGCACAACCGAGCAAAAGCAGCAGACTCCAACACCAGCAGAGTTCCCTTTCACACAGCCTCAGCTGATGGTCCGTTTCGTTACAGACACGGGAAAGATACTTCCACGTAAGTACACAGGCCTAACCGCTAAGCACCAGCGCGCGATTACCCGTACGATCAAGAAGTCCCGCAATATGTTGACTCACCTTTGAGTCGCGTTGCGTAATTCAATTTCTTGGCTGGAGTCTAAACGACTCCGGCCTTTTTTTTGTACTGCATTAATAGATGCCTAAAAAAATTAAGCCAATTGCCTTAGTTTATCGTAGTAATACGAAAAACATAAGTACTCTTGCACGGATTCTTAAAGAAGGGGGTCTAGTCGCAGTACCTACAGAAACGGTATACGGCCTAGCCGCAAATGCACTAAATGCAAAAGCGTGTCGCGCAATTTTTAAAGCTAAGGGAAGACCAGAAAACGATCCGTTGATAGTTCATATCCATTCTTTAAAAGATCTTCATCAAATTGCAGAAAAAAATAGTGCCGTAGATCTTCTTGCTCACGCATTTTGGCCAGGGCGCGTTGTATCCTGAGAACCATCCCGTTGCGACTGTTCTGCCCGGCTCCACGAAAGACGTGCAGGCGGTTGTCAAATTCGCAAATAAAAACAATATACCACTTTTCTGTATCGGTGGCGGCACCGTGCTGCTGGTCGGCTCCATCCCCGGCAAGCCCAATGTCGGCATTGTATTTGACTTCCATCGCATGCAAAAGGTGACCCTTGATGAAGACCGCTTGGTTGTTCGTGCGCAGCCCGGCGCATCAGGCCTGCAGGTCAGCCAGCTTGTGCGTGAGCAGAATACCGGCTTTCGCCCCTATTTTGGCGGCAGCCCGGGAACATCAATGTTTGTTGCCTACCAGGTATTCACGGGCCAGAACAAAATGGCCGGTTATCTTGACGGTATGGGCATCAACTGCGCCTCCGGCATGGAAATGGTGCTCCCGAGCGGTGAAATAATCCGCACGGGCTCCATGATGAATCCGAATGCTCCCGCCTGGCCCCATGGCCCCGGCCCTGCGCTCACCTATCTGCCATTTTTCTCAAATGCCGGCTATGGTGTAGTCACGGAAATGGAATTCCGCTGCTTCTCGACGCCTCAGGAAAACGCTTCCCTGTGGGTAACGTTCAAGACCCTGCGCGAGGCTTGCGAGGCAATGAACGGAATCATCAAAAGCGAGTACGCCTGCGGCGCAACCGTTATGGGCCCGGGCTGCTGGACACACGCTCTCTACTCCCAGCAGCACTGGCAGGAAGGCGCTCATTTTGTAAAAGGCACACAGGACATCAATGTTGTTGGCATGTCTTTCCGCGGCACCAAGCGCAAGGTAGACTATGAACGCAATGCCTGTATTAAAATGCTTGAAAAGTACGGCGGAACGGTTATGCCGGCCTGGATGGTTGCTATTCTTGACGGCCACGAAGCAAATGCAGCCGGCTGGCAGCAGTGCAACAGCCCCAAGATTTGCGGCACCCTTAACGGCAAATCTGATTCCGGCGGTATCTTTGTTTCCGGCGGCGTGTTTGATCAGATGAAGCAGCTTGAGGATTATATGCGGATCGGCATGGAAGAATATCAGGATGTATGCCGCAAAAATCCCGAATTCCTCAACCATCCGCATCGGCTTATCCGCCTGTATGCCAGCTGCGGCCAGACCTATGTATCGATGGGCGGCCATGCAAATGCGGCCGGCGAAGTCATCTTTGTGCTTGATTTTGCAAACCGCAAGTTCCTTCCCATGGTCGGCGAGATCAAGGGCAGGTTTGACAACCTCATGAAACAGCTTGGCAGTGCGCCTCTTGGCACCGGCCGTGACGGTCGCACCTGGAACGAATGCAAGGATCATTTTGAAGTGGCAAAAATAATAAAGAAAGCCATTGACCCCAAGGGTTTCATGGCCCCGGGCGTAGCTTTCCCACTGTAAATTCTAGTAACATTTTATAAGCATCCAAAAAGAGCCGGTGATATTCTCACCGGCTCTTTTATTGATGTTCGTCCTCCGCGGGAGGATCAAAATCACCAAGCTCTATCTGGCGGTCTGTTTTATATATGGCAAGCTTTGAAAACCGCCAAAGCCGCAGGTCACAGGGCGATTCGAAAACCTGCAGCTCAGGGTCAATTTTTTTTCCGTCAAGCCAGCTATGCGCATATTTCGTGAACATTTCAGGTCTGCGGGCGCCTCCCGTAATAACAATGGCGTCAGCGGGAAGCCGGGATGGTATTTTTGCAAAACGTTCCATGCGCCATCGTGGCTTGAACCCCGATCGAAACAGAAAATAATTACGCATTTCAGAATCGGTTATAATTTCTTTCGCCGGTATGTTCTGCACCGCATCCCAGGCCTGTCGACAATCCATCGCGCAATCCTTGTACATGGACGCCGGTACCCAAGCCCAGTACCACGATGTCGCCAAAAAAAATAGAAATACCAGCGCCGTGCTTATCTTAAGAATTCCGGAACGAAATCTCAGCAGGCAGGAAAAAACAATGCCCAGAGCAACCGCCGCGGGTATGGATGCGATATGCAGATAACGGGGAAGACGATTAATAGGAACATAGTGCGGATAAATCTTGAGGGGGAAAAATTCCATAATAAGCAGATAAAACAGCGCGCAGAGCGATGGGAGACGCAGCGCTTTAAAGCGCGGGAAAATGCACAGCGGAACGCAGAGCAGAAAGGCCAAATAGAAAAACCCGTAGGGCAGTTCCTGGATTTCGTAATTTCCTGTCCAGAGCCCGGCAATCCCAATCGAGGCCGGGTAGCTCAAAAGAGCCTCTTGCAGACTTGTCGTGTCGGGCATAAATACTCCCGAAGAATAATTGTCAAGATATAACTGCATCTCGGTGTGATAATGAGCGAGGAAGTCTCCGCAGATCTTATAAAAAAATAGACACAGCACGGCATTTGCAACAAGCCAGCCCGCAATCCACGAAACCAGGACTTTATAAAAGCGGCCGCTGCGTAGCACATACAGAAATCCCAGCCCCACAAAAAGAACCGGAGCCACTATGGCGTTGAATTTTACCCCGACGCCGGCGCCTGCCACCAAGCCTGAAATAAACGCCAGAGCCTGAGCGGCCCTGTTGCTGCTGATGTCTTTGCACAGCAGCAACAGCAAACCGCCGCCCCAGACAAAGGTTGACAGCATAATGTCATTGCACATGGTGGTTGCATGAACTGCGTCAAGAGGAAAAACGATAAATGCTGCGGCAGCGAAAAAACCTGCCCTGATGCCGCCAAGCTTTACGCCGGCGCAGTACACAATGGCCGTATTCAGAAGTGACGCGCATAAAACAGGCAGGACAAAACTCCACTCATGCCAGCCGAAAAGATGAATGCAGAATGCGATGGCATACAGGACAATCGGCCTGCAGGCAATAACATCGTGCACTCTAAGCGCAGGATATGCATTGTTTAATAGCGGTGGGACAAGTTCCGCATATGCCGGATCATCGCCCAGCACAAAGCCGGAGAACATGGACAGCCGCACTATGAGACTGCACAGCATTAATGCCGCTAATATATATTCACTACGGTGCTTTACATCAATGAACATATGCCGGTACTGGTGAAAAATTATCGAGCATTTAAAAAAAGAGTTGGCCAAAAGCAGCATGAAACCAGGGGGCCAAAAGGGGACGGTTGTCTTTTATTTTTCGACTAGTTTTTTTTGGCCGACCAATCGCTCTCAACTCACCGGCAATCAAATACTTCTTTGTCAGCGTTCCAATAAATGCACTGCTTCCATACACGAGCTTCCGGTCCATCTCCCCTTTCATAGCATTCTTCTCTTTCAACATTCCCTTTACAAACTGCCGGTACTTCTGCTGCCGCTCCTCTGCATCCCTTCCGAAACTCTGATACACAGGCTGTTGGGAAATCAAATGATCTTCTATTCCATAAGCATACCAGTTATAACTACTCCACCGGTACTCTTTCGGTTCTTTTACCATATTGGCATATCAAAAGCTGGTGAAAATATCACCTGCTTTTGATATGCATGCAGCAATCCTCTCATGACAAGTTCTTGACTTTTGCGAGTAAAACATTAAACATTACTTTATTCAAAAAAAATTTATATTATTTAACTCATTATGCCCAAGCTCACATCCAAACCAGACCGAACAAACTTTTTTCCCGGATCAGGAATCACCAGGCGCCTGCTCTGGTTTTCTAGCTTTATGATTCTTTCAATAACCATAATTGCAGCAACCTGCGCCAGCTATTGTTCCTATCAAGCTGAATGGGCAGCTCTTGAAAAAATTTTATCCGATATAAAGCATGCACAAATTCCTGAAATTAAAGAAAATGTATGCAATAAAAACATCGCGCTCCTTTCCGGGCAGGCGCAGGAAATAAAAAAAATCCCTCATATTATTCATGTAACCATCTCTGACGGGCAAAAGGAATTAGCCAGCGCCGGCAAAATTGAGGGGCTGAACCCAACAATCACCCGGCAGTATCCGATATCCTGCTTTGCAGCCGATGAAAAAATCATCACCGGCATGCTCACGGTGACGGCCAGTACCGATTATATTACCAGCGACACTGCGGCATTCTTCCTGTTTGCCTGTATGAAAATCGCTACACTCCTGCTGGCACTGGCTGCAGCACTGCTTTTCTATATGCAGCACCGCTTTATACATCCCCTGGAAGTAATCTCCGTCTATATCAGAGAACTTACTCCTGATCTGCCGCAACAACCGTTGGTGCACAACCACAGACTTACCAGCAGCCCGGATGAAATTGACGCTTTAGCGGCTTTAATAAACCGCCTGCGGAAGAAAACACTCGACCATATCACCGGCATGCGCCAGTACGAAGACAGTTTACGGAGCAACGAAGCTCTTTTACAAGAGCTTTTGGAATCGGCTAGCGAACCTGTTTTCTGGAAAGACACTCAAGGCGCCTATCTTGGCTGCTCCCGGCGTTTTGCCCGGCTTGCGGGGCTTGATTCACCCGGCTGCGTCATCGGCAAAACCGATGCAGCGCTGCCGCTGTTTGCCGGCAGCGCTCAAGCAATCATGGCGCTACAGAACACGGTCTACACGAAAAATCGTCCTGCAACAGCTTTGCTGCAGCTAGAGGGCACTGAAGCACAACCGTTATGGATCTTTCTCCAGCTTGAACCGGTTCGTGATGCAAACGGCGCCTGCAGGGCGGTTATCGGCAGCTGCAGGGATGTAACGGATCAGCACAACACAGAGGGCGCTCTTGAGCGCTGTCGGCTGCAGCAGCAAAGTATCTTTGAACTGCCGGCCATGGGCATGGCAATACTTTCAGCCAGTAAATTCTTCCTGAAGGCTAATCAGCGATTAAGCTTGATTCTTGGATACACTGAAAAAGAGCTGCAGCAAAAAAACTTTATTGAGTTTATCCACCCAGATGAACTTCCCCATACCATCGAACAGTTTGATCGTTTGCTTGCCGGCACGAAAAACATTTTTTCGATGGAAAGCCGCTTTATCAGGAAAAACGGCGAGGCCGCACAGGCAGAAGTAGCGGTAAGCTGCCTGCGCAACTCACAGGGCACACCTGATCAGTACAGCGTGATTTTCACCGATACCACCGAGCGCAGAGCTGCTGAAATGCGGTTGCATATGCTGACCGCGGCGGTAAATCAGATACAGGAAATCGTCATTATAACCGATACCAGGGCCGTAATCCTGTATGTCAACCCGGCTTTTACCCGTGCTACAGGCTATTCGAGCCTGCAAGCAATCGGAAAAACACCTGCCCTGCTGCACAGCGGCAAGCAAGATGACAATTTTTATAAAACCCTGTGGGCAACCATCTCACAGGGCGATATCTGGCGCGGGCGGTTTATCAATAAAAAGCACAACGGCGAGCTCTATGACGAAGAGGCGACCATTTATCCTATTCGCAGCGATGCAGGGACTATCACCAATTTTCTTGCCGTCAAGCGTGATATTACCCATGACCTGAAAATTGAACACCAGCTGCGCCAGGTGCAGAAAATGGAGGCAATCGGCACCCTTGCCGGCGGCATTGCCCATGATTTCAACAATATTCTTGGTGTCATTTACGGCTATGCGGAAATGTCGATGGATCACGAGGAAACCCTGCCTCAAATCCGCAGCAACCTGCAGGAAGTCGTTAGCGCGACCAACAGAGCCAAGGACCTGATCCGGCAGATACTTACGATCAGCCGCCAGACGGAAAAAGAAGCCATGCCGGTAACTATCGTACCCATAGTAAAGGAAGTATTAAAATTCATCAGGGCATCTCTGCCGTCCTCGATCCGGATCAAGCAGTCGCTTGAGGTAAAAAATGACCTGCTGCTTGCCGACCCCATACAGATTCATCAGCTGCTCATGAATCTATGCACCAATGCCGGTCATGCAATGAAGGACATAAGCGGCGTCATGGAGATATCGTTGAAAAATATTCATTTCAACGATACGGATATACAGGAATACCCCTTAATGCGCAGCGGTGATTATATCTGCCTGTCTGTTAAGGATACGGGCAGCGGTATCTCCCCGGAGAATATTGAGCATATTTTTGAGCCCTATTTTACTACTAAAGAGTCAAGCGAGGGTACGGGGCTTGGTCTGGCCGTTGTGCATGGTATTGTCCGCAATTGCGGCGGAGACATTAGGGTCTACAGCGAGGTTGGCAAGGGCTCGGTATTTAATGTCTACCTTCCCCTTATATCCCGTAAGACAGAAAAACTGAACGAGCCGGCTCTTGAAATACCCACCGGCACAGAGCATATCATGTTTGTTGATGATGAGATATCCCTGGTGAAAACAAGCAAAATCATACTTGAGCGGCTGGCGTATACGGTCACGGGCATAACAAGCTCGGATGAGGCCCTGGCAACTTTTAAGAACACGCCGGATGCCTTTGATTTGGTGATAACCGATAAAACCATGCCCGAACTGACTGGATTTGATCTCGTGCGGGCGATAAAGACTCTACGGCCTGATCTGCCTATTATCCTCTGCACCGGGGTGAGCGCAAAAACCGATCTGGAAAAAGTTCATGAAATGGGGATCAACGGCATTATTTTAAAGCCCTTCAATAAGCGGGAACTTGCCGGCATTATCAGAGATGTATTGGACAAAAAAAATGTTTTAAAAGGCTGAGGGGATTTAGGAATTGTTGTTTTAATTCCGCAATCCCATAATTTTTCAATTTTCATTATTTTATAGAAATTGCCGCAGTCTTTCTTCCATTTCCGAATAATGAAACAGCTTTCCAAAGTCTATAAGCCCGGATAGTGCGCGGGAATACACCCGGTAGCTGGACTCCTCAAGTATTGAAACCGGATTCAGCCCGCCGATGACAATAGCCCCGACGCGGCCCTCGCTTACCGGAATTTCAAGCAGGGGCTGCCCTGGCCTGCCGATGCTCATAAAAGCCCCCAGCCCTGCACGCTCAAGCTTTTCGGCAAGCTCCTCAACCCTGTCCCTGCTTTCCGCGGGAAACTCACGAAAGCCCACGCCGATACGCCCGTTCCCGCTTTTAACTGCGCCGATATAATTTGTCATGCCGCTTCTGATGAAAACCTCAAGAGGATCGATACTGGTGCCGTCATACATGATGATTTCAGCAAACCGCACGGGCTTTTTATCTCGAAGCTCCAACACCCCGCCAAAGCGTGAATTCGTAGGTATACCGTGCTGCAGCAGTACACCGTTCAGGGTAATGGAGCAGACCGTGCAGATACCGATCATGTTTTCAGGCACGGTCAGCTGGCCGATGCGCTCGCCCGGCGCAAGAAAGTTTATAAGATGGCCCATGGCATAGCCGTGGGCAAACACCTTATGAATCATCGGCAGGCATTCGGATACCTGGTGCGGGTCGGCAAGCGTCGTGTTGACAACAACCGTGCCGATACGCGTATTAAGGTTAAAATTCATCCGGTAGGTCATTTGATCGATCTTAGCGGAAAGGAACCCGACGCGCTCAATGGTATTGGTTGCTTCAAATTCACACAGCCCCCGCTCGGTAATGCGATGACAGCGCTTATCAGCCTTCTCGATGAAACCCTCATCGCACATATCCTGCAGATACAGCCGCACCGTGCGCTCGCTGATAT
>Ga0118677_10013441_pt1 | contig 11767 bp, 9 predicted proteins | sample AliMusrvi5mmetaG_FD_86154 | JGI IMG/M metagenome (GOLD analysis project Ga0118677, IMG submission 86154) | reverse complement strand
GTTCTTTCAAGATGTTTTCTGCCACAAATCGTTCGAAGCGCTCGGTGAAAGCATCAATATTTTCCTCTTTCATTGATAATCCTGCAGCAAACATATGTCCTCCAAAATTCTCGAGCAAATCGCGGCAGGAATCAATGGCTTTGTAAATGTCGAAGCCGGAAACAGAGCGTGCCGAACCCGATGCCAGCCCGTTTGATTTAGTCAAAACGATACTTGGTTTATAAAACTCCTCAGACAAACGGGAAGCCACAATTCCAATTACACCTTTGTGCCAGTCCTGTTTGTACACCACAATTGATTTGCGTTCAGCATAGCGCTTGTCGGCACAAATCAAAGCAATTGCTTCGTCGGTTATATTTTTGTCAAGATCCTTGCGATCGTTGTTATATTCGTTAATAGTGTCACTTTTTTCTTTGGCAAAAACATGATCGCTCGAAACTAATAATTCCACGACTTCAGACGCCAGTTTCATGCGACCGGAAGCATTAATGCGCGGTCCAATTTTAAACACAATATCGCTGATAGTAATTTCTTTGTCGGCCAATCCGCAAACATCCAGAATTCCTTTCAACCCAATGCTTGGGTTAGAGTTGATTTGTTTCAGACCGAAAAATGCCAGAATGCGGTTTTCACCGGTTATTGGTACGATATCCGAAGCAATGCTCAACGCCAGCAAATCGAGCAAGGGAGTGAGTTGCGAAAAATCTATATTGTTAGTTATAGCAAAAGCTTGCATAAGTTTAAACCCAACTCCGCAACCTGAAAGATGTTTGTACGGATATGTGCAGTCATTGCGCTTAGGATCGAGAACAGCCACAGCCGGCGGTAATTCCGCATCGGGAGTGTGATGGTCGCAGATAATGAAATCCACACCCAGACCTAGCGCGTATTTTACTTTTTCGATGGCTTTAATGCCGCAGTCGAGCGCAATGATAAGTTTAAAATCATTGGCAGCAGCATAATCAATCCCCAGAATGGATATACCATATCCTTCAAGGTATCGGTCCGGAATGTAAAAATCGATATTGGAATAAAATTGTTTGAGGAATTTGTAAACCAGAGAAACAGAGGTGGTTCCATCTACGTCGTAATCGCCGTAAACCATAATCTTCTCATTCTTTTGCATCGCTTTTGTGAGCCTGTTGACTGCATTGTGCATGTCGGCCATCAAAAATGGATCATGTAAATCACCTAAATCAGGTCGGAAAAAACGGCGTGCTTCTTCAAATGTACCAATATCCCGTTGAACTAACAATTGGGCGAGTATAGGGCTTATACTCAGTTCTTCTGCTAATCTTTTTTGTATCTCAATTTGTTGTTCTGTAAGGGTTCTGTAAATCCATTTATTTATCATTGTGTAATATTTTTCAGGCAAAAGGAAGAACCTAAGTTCCTCAGAAAAATCAAAAATGTTATTTTCAATCCTTTATAAATCACTTCAACAACACGGGATAACATCCTTCTGACTGCTGTAAAAGTACATATTTTTTTTTAATCGCACAAGAACAACATGCAACCCATTTCTGAAAACTTAATAATAGATGTTTCAGTAAAGAACCTAACTTTAGCAAGCTTTATTAGCCCGCCTGCGATATGTCTTCTGTTGTGTTGTAATTTTTAACCTTATGAATTAATTACACATTTATTGTTTAAGCGTATTTGTACCAGTCAATCAATAAATTCTTTATAAACCGAAAAAACGTCTTTTCCACAATTGATATACATGAAACAAACTCCATTGTCTGTTGATGGTGCATCGTCAGCGAAGCAATGTAAATTTTCAAATGAAAATCCTTGTAGGTAATCTGTCTGGGAATTTTTTTGCTTTAATTAGGCGTCTTAAATAATTGAGGCTCTACATTTAGTTACTTTTTTGTATATTTGCACATTGTACCTAATCAGAAGTGAGGAGTAAGAATTAGTTAGCATAAGTTTGATAAAAGTGGGTACAAATTAGGCAATTTTAATTATGAATTGATTTTAAGATGTTATTTTCCGATATAATTGGTCAGCAGGAAGTTAAGAGTAGATTAATACGCACGGTAACCGAGCAACGGATTCCGCATGCGCAATTGTTACGCGGACCGGAAGGGATTGGAAAACTTGGATTAGCTATCGCGTATGCTCAATATATTTGTTGCGAGAACCGTACGGCTACTGATTCATGTGGTGTGTGTCCGGCGTGCGTGAAATACAAAAAACTGGCGCACCCTGATTTGCATTTTGTATTTCCAATTATTAAACCTGTTGGAAAAAATAGTGTGGTATGCGACGATTTTATTCCAGATTTTCGTAAAATGGTGCTTGCCAGTCCGTACTTTGGTCTCAATGAATGGTATGCAGAAATTTCGGGAGATGCCAAGCAGGGATTAATTTATTCCAACGAAAGTGAGGAAATTTTACGCAAGTTGAGTCTGAAAACATACGAGTCGGAGTATAAAGTAATGATTATCTGGCTGCCTGAGAAAATGCACAGTACCTGTGCCAATAAACTACTAAAAATACTCGAAGAACCACCTGAAAAAACAGTTTTTCTGATGGTGTCCAATGAGCCGGACCAGATTATTACCACCATTCTTTCACGTACGCAGCATATTCATATTCCACGTTTGAAGGATGATGAAATTGTACAGGGGTTGTTGAAAAACGATGCACTGGAAATAGAAAAGGATGATGCGCTTTATGCTGTGAAAATTGCCAATGGCAGTTATCTGGAAGCATTGGCCGTGTTGAATGAAAGTGATGAAAATAAACAGAATTTTGAACGATTTGTCATGATAATGCGTTTAGCATGGCAGGTTGGCAATAAAAAAGACCACGCATCGCTGAAAACCCTGCGGAAATGGTCGGACGATATGGCTGTTGCTTCCATGGGGCGCGAGCGTCAAAAGAATTTCCTGAACTATGCGCAACGCATGACGCGCGAAAATTTTATCCGGAATATACAACAGCCCGGATTAAATTATTTTACAACTTCGGAAGCAAATTTCTCGGAACGCTTTTCTCCGTATATCAACGAACGGAATGTAGAAGATTTGATGACCGAATTTGCTTTGGCCGAACGACATATTGAGCAAAATGTAAATGCGAAAATGGTGTTTTTCGATCTAGTGCTGAAAGTGATTATGCTCTTAAAGAGGTAATTTACACTTCGTGTTTTATTTGCCTACGGCGTTAACGGACTGCAACTATTAACGTAGTGAATAATACGAACGAAGTAATTAATAACATGAGCGAAACGAATAAATATCTCGAACAAAGTGAGTCAATTATATACCCTACAGATATGGGCAAGTATAGGAATGAAAAAGATTTCTACTTATATGAAACTTAATAGAAAGAAAACTGACTCATGTGTTTCACGTCAAACTTGGATAAGAGAAAAAAAATGAGAATGGGACACTTAGCTAAACAGATGCTCTTTGGATAAACAAAAAAAGAAGACTTAAATATAATTAAATCTTATATTATAATACACAACAACAAAATGAGAAAAACAACTTCTATAATTATTTTAGGAATATTATTCTTGTGTTCCTGTACCACTTATTATATTCCTTTAGAAAGCTTTAAACAGCAGTTTACAGGAATAGACTCAACTAAAATGGTGAACTTATCGGTTCAAGGTCCACTTAATGAACAATATAATTATAAAGCAAATACTATTTCAATTATTGAATGTAAAGACAAAAATGGAAATCCGTTTAGTTTAAAAAACACACCTTCTATTGAAATTCGATTTACGTATGGACATAGAAATAAACGAAAAGTTTTTTATTTTGACAGAATTTCTGTAAACCGACACTCGGTTACAGGGGTGGAATCAAGGTTTATGGACTTCATTAGAAAGACAATTCCATTGGATAGTATTACCAAAATTGAGGTTCAAGATGGGCGCAAACAATTTAATACGACCTATTGAAACAACTCAAACACTTAGCCTATAACCTCGGTCGATATGTTATCGCTGGACAACATTAAAACTTAAAAAACAATGGATTACAAACTAAATATCGGTGGTTGCTGCATGAATAAAAAAGGCTGCAATCGCAATTCTTCCCAAAAACTCAGTACGTTCGACTGGATGTGCGACCTTCCGGAAACTCAAAAAGATACTGACTTTGTTGAAGTTCAGTTTAAAAATACGCGTAAAGGTTATTTTTTGAACAGCACCAAAATTCCACTTGAAAAAGGGGATGTGGTTGCTGTTGAATCGTCGCCGGGACACGATATCGGTGAAGTCACGCTGATAGGTCGGTTGGTGTTGCTGCAAATGAAAAAATACAATGTTAACCCTGAGAAAATTGAGGTTAAACGTGTTTACCGCAAGGCCAAAGAAACTGACTTGGAGAAATTCCAGGAAGCCAAGGGTAAAGAGCAGGAAACGATGATTAAAGCCCGCCAAATTGCTGAAAGCCTGAAGCTGAATATGAAAATCGGGGATGTAGAATTTCAGGGCGATGGCAATAAAGCTATTTTCTATTATATTGCCGATGAGCGCGTTGACTTCCGTCAGCTGATTAAAGTTTTTGCCGAAACTTTCCGCATTCGTATTGAGATGAAGCAAATTGGTGCACGTCAGGAAGCTGGTCGTATTGGTGGTATTGGTCCATGTGGTCGTGAATTGTGTTGTTCAGGCTGGATGACTAACTTTAATTCTGTTTCTACAAGTGCTGCCCGTATTCAGGACATTTCGTTGAACCCACAAAAGCTGGCCGGTCAATGTGCCAAACTTAAGTGTTGCATGAACTTTGAAGTGGATTCCTACACAGATGCTTCTAAGAACTTCCCATCTAAAGAAATTCCACTTGAAACGCTTGACAACACTTATTATCACTTCAAAACGGATGTTTTCAAAGGACTGATGGCTTATTCCACTTCTCCTAATTTTGGAGCTAATCTGGTGACTATCTCTGCAAAAAGGGCCAAAGAAATTATTGCCCTGAACCGTAAAGGCACGAAACCGGATATGCTTGATGATCATTCGGAGGACGAAGCTAAACCGACAGTTGTGGATTATGAAAATGGAGTAGGACAAGATAGCCTTACCCGTTTCGATACGAACAAAAAACGGCCGAACAATAAGAATAAGCGTTCAAATAATCGTCCTCAACAGTCGGCAAAACCGGATCAACCTGAAAATAAAGGAAACGCACCAAGATTCCAGAAACCAATTAAAAAAAATAACGATACAGCAAATAATGAAAAATAGATTTTTACAAACCATATTTATTTCTATGCTTCTCGTAGGGTGTTCCGGAGATGATATTTATTTCCAGTATAATCCCGTTGCGGTAAAAGGTTGGAGCAAAGATACTGCATATGTTTTCAATGTGCCGGTTTCTGATACAACTGCTACCTATAACGTGTATGTAAATATACGCAACAGAAGTGAATATCCATATCAAAACCTGTGGCTTTTCCTGAAGAAAATTTCACCGGATACCATTCAAACGAAAGATTCAATTGAGTGTTATCTGGCGGATCAACGTGGTAAATGGCTGGGGACCGGCATGGGTTCTATAATGGAAATGCCTGTTTTGTATAAGCAAAATGTACGCTTTAATAAAGCAGGAACGTACCGCTACGAAATTGTTCAGGGTATGCGTGATACCATGTTGATTGGAATTAACGACATCGGAATGCGGGTAGAAAAAGTGAAATAATTTTGATTGATAATTTTTGATTTTTGATTGATTATAATAGGTTTCTAATTATTAATCTTAAATTTTTCAATCATATATTTCTTCTAACGTCAATCATAAATCTAAAATAACAAATAAGAAGTGGGTAAGAATAAGTTGGCAAAGTTTGCCGATATGGAAGAGTTTCCACATGTTTTTCAGGTTTCGTCGCACGCCGTTTGCGAAGGACAGACTTTCGATATGAAAGGAAAATGGAACGAACTTTTTTTTAAAAATAATAATCCAATAGTGCTTGAATTGGGTTGTGGTAAAGGCGAATATACGGTTGGATTAGGTCGGCTTTATCCGGATAAAAACTTTGTGGGAGTTGATATAAAAGGTGCCCGTATTTGGTCTGGAGCTAAAGAATCATTTCAAAATGGCATGACAAACGTGGCTTTCCTGCGTACCAATATCGAAATGATTTATCTCTTTTTTGCCGAAAACGAAGTGAGCGAAATCTGGCTTACTTTCCCTGACCCGCAAATGAAAAAGGTCACCAAGCGGCTCACGGCAACTAATTTTATGAAATCCTACCAACAGTTTTTGAAGCCAAACGGATTGATCCACCTGAAAACCGATAGTAATTTCATGTTTACTTACACCTGCGAAATGGTGAAGGTCAATCAGTTTCCAGTGGTTTTTTCAAATAATGATTTGTACGCTTCCGATTTGAATGATCCGATTCTGGGCATTAAAACCTACTACGAGCAACAATGGCTGGAGCGCGGACTGACAATAAAATACATTCAGTTTTTACTTCAGAAACGGGAGCAATTTATTGAACCGGATGTTGAAATTGAGCACGATCCATATCGTAGTTTTGGTCGGAGTAAACGTCATAATATAGAAATAGATTAATGATTGAATAATGATTCCGGAATAAATATTTCGGACTTTAAGCTTGTTACTTTTACTTTTAAACAAATACAAATGACAATTACATCAAAAATAATACTGGATGCATTAGTACATGTGCGTTATCCCGGAACAGGAAAAGACATTGTTTCATCGGGGATGGTACAAAATAATATCCGCATCGAAGGAAATAAAGTGTCGTTTTCCCTGTTTTTTGAAAAACCTAACGATCCGTTTGCAAAATCAGTAGTGAAAGCAGCCGAGCAAGCTATTATTACCTATGTAGGTGAACAGGTTGAAATCAAAGGAAATATTGAAATTATATCCAAAGAAGCACCTGCCCCCAAACCGGTATCTATTCTACCAAATGTAAAGAACATTATTGCAGTTTCTTCCGGGAAAGGAGGAGTAGGAAAGTCCACCATTTCGTCCAATCTGGCTATAGCATTGGCTTCACTTGGCTATAAGGTAGGCTTGCTTGATGCTGATATTCATGGACCGTCCATCCCTAAAATGTTTGGTGTGGAAGATGCTCACCCCGAAGTATTGGAAATTGATGGTAAACAAACTATTATTCCTATTGAAAAATACGGCGTAAAGTTATTGTCTATCGGTTTCTTTGTTGACCCTTCACAGGCACTCGTTTGGCGTGGAGCTGTTTCGAGCAATGCACTGAAACAACTTATTACCGATGCTGACTGGGGTGAACTGGATTTCTTTGTAATGGATTTGCCACCCGGAACGGGTGATATTCACCTGACACTGGTACAAACCATGGGTATTACCGGTGCTATCGTTGTAACCACTCCGCAGGAAGTAGCCCTAGCTGATGCTAGAAAAGGTGTGCATATGTTTATGGGCGAAAAAGTAAATGTCCCTGTATTGGGAATTATCGAAAATATGGCGTGGTTTACACCGGCCGAATTGCCCGAAAATAAGTATTACATTTTTGGCAAAGAAGGTGGGAAACGTCTTGCTGAGGAATTAAACATACCACTTTTAGGTCAGATTCCATTGGTTCAAAGCATTCGCGAAGGAGGAGATGCCGGACGTCCGATTGCATTTAACAGCGATTCTATTATGTCGTTGGCTTTTACGGAATTGGCGCAGAATGTGGTAGATCGGGTTAATTTCAGGAATGAAAATTTGGCTGCTACTAAAAAAGTGGAAATGGTTAAGTAAGCGGATTGAATAAGACCTCCTGTTTTGTTGTCTAAAGACATAAGGCTGAAAATTATACTGTTTTTTTTTGAGATAGATGATATATTCACTGTAATGAATCAAATCGCATTAAAATAATATGTTTTTAACCTTGGCAATTATTTTTACCACCAATATTCTTCTATTTTAAATTATTTGTTGCTACAAATAACGGCAACTCGATAAAATGCTATACATGAGAACAACTATCATTGATTTGCTGAACTTGAGCGTTGATAATTATGCCAATAATCCTTTTCTATGGGAAAAAAATGCAACAGAATTTATTCCTACTACCTATCTCGAAACAAAGCAGCATGCCCAAATACTTGCAGCCGGATTGATGCAGTTGGGTGTAAAGGCAGGTGATAAACTGGCGTTACTTTCCGAAGGTCGGAACGCCTGGATTATTGGTGAATTAGGCATTTTGCATACGGGAGCCATCAATGTGCCACTGTCGATAAAATTAGAAGAAAGCAACGACCTTATTTTTAGGTTGATTCATTCCGAAGCGCAGTATATTCTGGTGTCGGGGGGACAATTGAAAAAGATCCGTAACATTGCGAGCGCTCTTCCGCAGATTAAAAAAGTGATTATTTTTGATGAGCAGCCGGAATACGAACCGAATGAAATCAGTTTGACTGAATTGCTAAAAATTGGTACAGACTATCTGACAAAAAATCCCGATGCAGTTGAAAAGCGTGCCGGGGCAATCGGTCCGGACGATCTGGCCAATATTACCTATACATCCGGAACAACTGCCGACCCGAAAGGAATTATGCTTACCCACCGCAACTATACCGCCAATGTTGAACAGGCATTGACCTTGATGACTATACCGCCCACCTATCGCACACTTATTATTTTACCACTCGACCACTGCTTTGCACATGTGGCCGGATTCTATAGTTTTATGGCTATGGGAGCCAGTGTTGGTACTGTACAGAGTGGAAAAACCGGTATGGAAACCTTGAAAAATATCCCTCTCAACATTAAAGAACTAAAACCTAATTTGCTACTCAGCGTGCCTGTATTGGCAAAGAGTTTTAAAAAGAATATCGAAACAGGTGTATGCAGTCAGGGACCTATAGTAAACTGGTTATTCAATACTGCTTTGAGAATGTCTTATTCATACAATAAAGAGGGGTATAACAAAGAGGAAGGACTTCAGAAACTAAAGAAACCGTTATTGAATCTTTTTGATAAAATTATTTTCTCCAAAATACGTGAAAATTTTGGTGGCGAGTTGGAATTTTTCATTGGAGGTGGTGCTTTGTTGGACATTGATTTGCAACGGTTCTTTTATGCCATTGGCATCCCAATGTTTCAGGGTTACGGATTGAGCGAAGCGACACCGATTATTTCGTCGAACGGAATGAAAAATCATAAGCTAGGTTCGTCGGGCTATCTGGTAAAACCTCTGGAATTGAAAATTGCTGATTCAGAAGGAAGTGCCTTGCCGAATTTTGAGAAAGGAGAAATCATTATCAAGGGTGAGAACGTGATGGCAGGCTATTACAAAAACGAAAAAGCAACAAACGAAACGATTATTGATGGCTGGTTGCATACCGGTGATATGGGGTATATGGATAATGATGGATTTTTGTATGTGGTTGGACGTTTCAAGAGCCTGTTGATTTCTAGTGACGGAGAAAAATACAGCCCGGAAGGTATTGAAGAAGCGTTGTCCGATAATTCACATTTTATTGAGCAAGTAGTGCTTTACAATAACCAAAATCCGTACACCACAGCATTGATTGTGCCAAGTAAAGAAGGACTGAAACGGTATGTTCACCGCAAGAAACCACATCTTGACTGGAGTTCCACCGAAGCAAAACAACTGGCATTAAACAAACTTCAACGTGAGATAAACGAGTACCGCAAAGGAGGAAAATACCAAGGCATGTTCCCCGAACGTTGGTTGCCGGCAGCAATGGCTGTGATTGGCGAACCATTTTCCGAGCAAAATGGATTGGTAAACAGCACCATGAAAATTATGCGTGGCAAAGTGGAGGAACGGTATGCCGAACGTATAGAAGGACTGTATGTATCGGGAGCAAAGGAAATTGTGAATAAGGAAAATATTGAGGCAATTTCGTAAGCAATTAGATTGTTGTAAAAAAACAACTGGTTCAGAAAATAAGTTTTTAAAAAAGAATGAATTAAAAATAAAACAGTAAGTCGAATATGAAAAGAATACTTTTATTATTGATGGCAGTAATGCTAATGACTCTTTTTATGAAAGCCCAGCAAACGGCTGCGGATGAATTGGGCGTGGGGCTACGTTTCCAGAAAACGGAACAACTCTATTGGGAGAACGGAATAGGGTTGGATTATACCTCTGACTTCCTGTTGAAAAAGCACATACACCTGAAAATGAGTTATGCCACCAGTAGACTTGGTAGTGCCATGATTGGAAATGCCGTACGGCAGGATAACATTTTGGTGGGAGCAGACTGGCGATTTAGGTCGCAGAAGCCGTTACAGATTTTTGCAGGGATAAACACCGGATTCTTTCATGCAGATATGGAAAGCCCTATTTTCGATGTGCTACCTCATAATTCGATGCTCCTTTCTGCTGAAACAGGATTGTTCTATAAGTTTAAATTCCCGATGGCAGCAAGTCTGTCGGTGGGTTACAACCTGATAACCGGCGACGGGGTGACCGGACCCGGAACATTGTTTCCTGTCTATTATCAGTTGAGTATTTTGTATTATATTGTAAGAAAATAAGAACCCCAAGCCCCTAAAGGGGTGTGAAATACCATTTCAGTATAAACCTAATTAATCCAGATTAATAATGAAAAAGAATACAATATATGCGATGTTGCTTTGGGTTTCGGCACTAATGGTGTCATGCAGCAGTACGCCTGATATTCAAAGTACCATGCTTGATAGTGGTACCATCTCTTATCAGATTTCGGATTCACTTCAAAAGCATTTAGTTTCACGGCGCTTCAGTCATCTTTCCGAAGCGCAAAAAAATATCCCCGTCATAATAGCAGCCCACGGGTACACCGCCACTACTTTCGAGTGGGATGAATTGCGGCATTATGCGGATTCTGCGAAAACATTTTACGTTTCGCAAGTGCTCCTTGGTGGGCATGGAAGGAGTTATACCGATTTTAAAAAAGCAACGTGGGAGGACTGGCAAAGCTCTATCAAAGAAGAATACCGTAAACTTGACAGTCTGGGTTTTAAAAATATCTATTTAGCAGGTTCGTCAACCGGAGCACCACTTATTCTCAATTTGCTGAAGTCAGGTTTTTTTGCCGATTATACCGCTCCCAAAGGTATTTTTCTGGTCGATCCTATTATCGTATCGTCTAATAAAACACTGACTATGGTTGGTCTGTTGGGACCCGTGTTAGGATACACCACAGTAGAACTGGCAACGGGTGAAGAAGGTCACTGGTATGTGTATCGCCCACAGGAGACGTTGAAAGAGTTGATGGCACTAATTGACTTAACCCGAAGAGACTTGGAAAAAGGAATACGGCTACCCGATAATTTGTACGTAAAAGTATATAAAAGTAAAATCGACGATGTTGCTGATCCGGTAAGTGCTTTGCTCATTTATAAAGGTTTAAAATACGATGGGGCTTTGTATAAAAATATTGATGTGGAACTGGTAGACTCAAAGTTACATGTTTTCACTCGACTGCGAGGACGGGATAGTATTACAACCGCTGATATTCAGTTACAACAAAAGGTGTTTGCTGAGATGGAAGCAAAAATGACGGAATAAGTAGCCTTAAATATTTTAAGCAGCCCGAAATGTACTTATTTCGGGCTGCTTTGTTTAATTCTTCTGACATTGTGTTTTTAAATTGCACTGTTCGTATTTTTACTTTTAGATTTTCTCTAGTAACCTGAGTTCGGGATAAGCAGGAATTGATTTTCAAAATAATCAATTGGATATTACGGTGCTCTGCACCTAACGAAAATATATAACGTTAAATTCTACCTATATAACGGGACTCTGTCCCTAAAAAAGGTGCAGAGCACCGACCTATTTGTAGAAA
>Ga0118677_10013440_pt1 | contig 11768 bp, 10 predicted proteins | sample AliMusrvi5mmetaG_FD_86154 | JGI IMG/M metagenome (GOLD analysis project Ga0118677, IMG submission 86154) | reverse complement strand
TTTGGGCAGTATAACTTGGGCAACTTCTAATCCTTCTTTCTCTTGCATCTCTTTTTTAATGCAAAGAAATCAGTATTATTTTAATCCTCCAAAGTTAGCCCCCAGATTTTCCTCTTGATCCAAAATCGCACCAGTATTAGATTCGATTTACCCGCTCCATTCGCTCAACAAGTGCAATGTGATGAATCTTCATCTCAGGTAAATCGATTGAAGAACAATCTTCCGCCCATCTTTAAATTAATATCCAGCGTTCACAATAAGAATCTTATTTCCCGGAAAACCCTTATCGGGGTTATTGATGAAGTCTTTTTCAGGTAAATACCCTTTCCGGAATCCTTTACAATATCTGATCTTCCTTTAAGCATTCTGTTTATAATCATTCCATAATGACTGAAAAATCATTTTCTATCATTTTGTTCACATTTTCATTTATGAGTCAGGACTGATGAGCAAAAGAGTTTATCCTGATTTTCGCCGTACCTTTGGTGTGTATCAATTCCTGACGTTACAATCTGCCTTATGAAAATTAAAAATCTCATGACGACGCTTTTTGCCATAAGCGGCGTAATTTTCCTGGTAAGCTTCATGAACCCTGCACCGCTTATTTCCAATCCGGGAAGTAAACTGAACACAGAAGAAGATTCAACAGAACGGGACAAGACCACAGGTTGCGGAGGTGTAGAACGATGGGATGTGAAGGTTTTTACAGATCCTCTGGCCTATACCATTAACTGGACTCCAAAGAGCACCTCGGTAGCGCATTTGGTGGCAATTTCCACACCTACGCCAAGTGCAAGCATGCCCAGGTACCAGCAGGTGGAAGATTCAACCTATATCTTTTCATGCCTGATCACGATCAAGAAAGATGAAGCAGACAGCGATTTTCACCTGATACTAAGTGACGGCACACATACGCTCGTTGGTGAAGTTCCGGACCCGACCTGTTCATCGGTTGCGGCCTCTCCCAAAATAGCACAATTCATTGCAGCCAGGAACTGGGTCATTCAGAACATTGGTTATGGGAATAAAAACGTGAATCTTCCTCCCGTAACTGTTACCGGCGTCGCATTTATTGATCCGCCGCATGGACAGACCGGTGCTGCACCAAATAATATTGAGATACACTCCATCATCGATCTTCATTTTACTCCGACAGGTACCCCTCCGGTTGTAACAACCCAGGCAGCGACAAATGTTACAACAACCGCGGCCTCGCTTAACGGTTCCATTAATCCCAACAACCTTGAAACCACTTACCATTTTGAGTGGGGACTGACAACCAGTTATGGTAATTCAACCACCGCCACTTCAGCCGGTTCGGGTTCTTCTGTTATCAATGTCTCCGGTGGAATTTCCGGGTTAATGTCAGGGACAACCTATCATTACCGGCTAGTAGCTACAAACAGTGCAGGCACGACTTATGGAACGGATCTTTCATTAACAACTTTATCGCCAACCTTATCGGTCACACCTTCCAACCAACCGGTCACCTCTGTTCCCGGATCAACTTCATTTAATGTCACTTCGAATTCCGGGTGGACCGCTGTAAGCAATCAATCCTGGTGCACAGTTACGGCGTCAGGCTCCGGGAATGGCATGGTTACGGCAAACTACCTGGTCAATTCAACGGTTAACCAGCGCGTAGCAAACATCACCACCACTGTCTCCGGGCTGTCGCCTGTTGTTGTAACAGTTACCCAGGCCGGAGCAACACCCACACTTACGGTTACGCCATCTGACCAGCCGGCAGCGGCAACAGCAGGAAACACTGCATTTAATGTAACATCGAATACAAACTGGACCGCAGTGAGCTATCAATCCTGGTGTACTGTTACTCCATCCGGATCAGGAAATGGAACTATAACTGCTGCATCTCAACAAAACACTTCAGTCCTGACGCGTATAGCAACAATTACGGTCACGGTTACGGGATTATTACCAATTCCGGTTACAGTCACCCAGGCCGCGGCTCCTCCTGTACTTTCGGTCACACCTTCCAACCAGTCTGTAACTTATAATCCAGGGGCCACATCATTTACGGTAACATCAAACACAACCTGGACAGTTTCGTCTGACCAGTCCTGGTGCACCCCAACATTGTCAGGTTCCGGGAACGGATTGATCACTGCAGGTTATCTTCAGAACAGCACATTCACTTCACGGGTTGCTCATTTAACGGCGACCGTAACCGGGCTGACGCCAGCAATAGTAACTGTTACACAGGCAGGGGTTCCATTGCCTCCCGAGCCAACAAACTTCCCGACCAATTTTTCAGGATGCAATATTCTTGTTCAGTGGACGGATGCAACCGGCGGGGTTTTGCCGACAAATTATCTCATCCGGATGAGCAGCACCGGGTTCAGCAGCATCGTGGCACCGGTTGACGGAACGCCGGTTCCGGAAAGCCAAACTGATAAAAACGTAGCGGCCGGAGTTCAGGAAGCATGGTTTACAAACCTTGTGCCCAACACCACTTACTATTTTAAGATTTATGGTTACACAGGTTCCGGCAGCACAATTTACTATAAAACCGATGGACAGGTGCCGGATGTCCAGGAAACCACCCTGTCTTGTGGTCATTGATAAATCATGAACCCGGGAAACGCGGATGAGTGAACCGAATTTTGAGATAAATCATCTGTTGATGTAGTTAAATTCATGAAAGAATGAATTACAAAACTTTTTTGACAGGAAGAAAGTTTATAAGTAGTTTTGATCATTCTAAACAAGTCTTAATTCTGATACCATGAAAAAAATAATCACAATTACTGCTTTTCTTATCGCTGTTATTTCCTTTCCCGGAATGACGCAGGAAATGAACCTCGATACGCTTTTATCCAGGTATTATAAAACAGTCGGAATGGCAACTATAAAAGATTGGAAAACCATGATCATGAAAGGAAAGACAACTTCCCAGGGGATGGAACTTCCTGTCACTATTTATATGAAACGCCCAGGAAAAATCAGGGTTGAGGTGGAGATTCAGGGAAATAAAATGCTCCAGGTTTTGGACGGACAGACCGGATGGAGTGTTATTCCATGGTCCGGTACAACTGATCCCCAGGATATGACACCCGACGAGTTAAAAGGAATGAAGCAGCAGGCTGATTTTGAAGGCTCACTGTGCAACTGGAAAGAGAAAGGACATAAACTTGAATTTATCGGGAAGGAAGATATGGACGGAACGCAGGTTTATAAACTCAAAGCCATGCTTGCCAATGAAAACACAGAGACCTATTATTTTGATGCGGAGAGTTTTGTCCCTATTAAAGTTTCGAGTGTTATGAAAATACAGGGAAATGAAACTGAAAGCGAAAGTTTGCCAAGCAACTATAAATCGGTGGACGGGGCCATGATGCCATTTGCCATCGAAAACAAGTATAAAGGTCAGACTGTTTCAAACCTTGTAATTGAAACCTATGAGGTAAATAAAGTTGTAGACGATAATCTCTTCATCAAGCCAGCAAAAAAATAGCATTATGACTGTTCAAATTAATCCGGTCGCCCGAAAGAATTTCCTTTTCTTCGTGTTTATTTTTTTCATTCTTTTCCCAGGTTCTTCTTTTGCGCAGGGATCTGTGAAAATTGATGAGAATACTTTTGGTGATATTACAGCCCGGCAACTCGGGCCTGCAGCCATGAGCGGTCGTATCTCCGCGATTGATGCCGTTGATAAAAATCCCGGTATAGTCTATGTGGGAGCGGCCAGCGGCGGTTTGTGGAAGTCGAAAAACTGGGGTACAACCTTCAAGCCTGTTTTTGATAAATACAACCTTTCGATCGGAGCAATAACCATTGATCAAAATCATCCGGATACGGTTTGGGCAGGAACCGGTGAAGTGTGGGTCAGAAATTCCACTTCGGTCGGAGATGGAATTTACAGGACAACAGATGGCGGCGAAACCTGGAAAAAGATGGGACTGGAGAAATCAGAACGCATTGCAAAAATTATCATCCATCCTAAAAACCCGGATCTTATCTATGTTGCCGTTCCGGGGAATTTATGGAATTCCAGTTCCGACAGGGGATTGTATAAGACAGCTGATGGAGGCAAAACCTGGGATAAGATCCTTTACCTGGATGAAAACACGGGTTGTTCGGATGTGGCGATGGATGCTCAGAATCCGGATATTCTTTATGCCGGGATGTGGGAATTCCGGCGTACACCCTGGTCATTCAGTTCGGGGGGAAAAGGCAGCGGTTTGTACCGTTCGTCCGATGGAGGCAAAACCTGGTCTAAAATCACAAAAGACCTCCCGGAAGGAATGCAGGGTAGGGTTGCAATTTCCGTTTCACCTGTGAAATCAGACATTGTTTATTCGCTCATCGAAGCAAAAAATACTGCATTGTATCGTTCCGGAGACAAAGGAATCGGCTGGAAGAAAATATCCGAATCGCAGTCAGTTGGCGATCGCCCGTTCTATTTCTCAAACCTGATCACTGATCCAATTGATACCAATGTCCTTTATAAGCCAGGCTTTTCATTGTATAAAAGTTTGGATGGCGGTAAAACATTTGGTTCAGCAGCTGTGGAAGGAGGGAATTATCACAGCGATTGTCATGTTCTTTATGTCAGTAAAAAAGACAACAATTTCATTTATCTTGGAACCGATGGTGGTGTTTATTTGTCTCTGGATAAAGGAAATACCTGGAAGTTTCTTCGCAATCTCCCGGTTTCACAATTCTATCATGTCAGCACCGATATGGCTGATCCGTTTAATGTTTACGGAGGATTGCAGGACAATGGATCATGGTATGCACCCTCACGGGTGGCAGGCGGAATCTCTAACTCCGATTGGAAAAGTGTCGGGTATGGCGATGGTTTTTATGTTTATTGCGATAAACTTGATTCGAACATTCTTTACTGGCAGTTCCAGGGAGGAAAAGTTGCCAGGTATTACAAGAAATCAGGAGAATATAAATCACTGATGCCTTATAAGGACGATGGCTCCCAGGACCTTCGCTTCAACTGGAATACACCTTTAATCTTCAGCCCGACCAGCAACAATTTTTATACAGCATCGCAATACTTGTATAAATCATATAACCGTGGCGATTCCTGGCGACGGATTTCCCCGGATCTTTCCACAAATGACCCGAAAAAACTGAACCAGGAGACTTCCGGCGGCCTGACAGCGGATAATTCATCGGCCGAAAATCATTGTACGATTTATACTGTCAATGAATCTCCTTTAGACAGCCTGATTATATGGGCAGGCACGGATGACGGGAATCTCCAGGTAACAACTGACGGCGGAAAAACGTGGAACAATGTCGTTCATAATATTCCCGGTCTTCCCCAGTCAACGTGGTGTTCTTATGTTGAGCCGGGAAGGTTTGACAGGAATACGGTGTATGTTACTTTCGACGGGCACCGGCTGGGTGATAAAACGCCCTATATTTTTACAAGTAAAGACTTGGGCAGGACATGGAAAGCACTGGCCGATACTTCAATCAAATCCTATTGTCAGGTAATAAAAGAAGACCTGGTAAATCCTGACCTGCTCTTTCTTGGCACAGAAACCGGGTTGTACATCTCGCTCAACAACGGTAAAGACTGGGCGCATTTTAGTGGTAATCTGCCGCATGTACCCATCATGGATATGACGATTCATCCGCGTGATCATTCTTTGGTTCTTGCCACACACGGACGGGGAATTATGCTGATTGATGACCTCACGCCATTGCGGATGTTATCGGATGAAATCCTGAATGCTGATCTGAAATTCCTGAATACAAAAGATTATATCATCCGGGATGAAACACCCGGACAGGGCTGGAACGGAGATGACGAATATTCCGGGGAGATGACGCGAGAAGCTGCGCAGATTGTCTACTTCCAGAAAAAGAGACATGTTTTCGGCGAAATGTATATAGAGATTTATGATAAAGAAAATAAAATGATCCAGCGGCTTCCGGCAGGAACGCGCAAAGGGATCAATGTTGTTTACTGGACCATCCGGATGAAACCCCCAAGAGTTCCGGCATCTCCGCAAATGGAAGGATCATCCATGATCGGACCAAACTTTCCGGCAGGAGAATACACGGTCAAACTGCACAAGGGAACACAGGTCTTTGATACGAGGATACGACTGGCTTTCAATCCTGCATCCGGACATTTAGTTGCAGACCAGGAAACCAGGCAGAATGCGCTGATGAAGGCTTACCACCTGATGGAAACTCTTGCCTGGCTTGATCGCGTGGCAATATCTGTCAGGGATACCGCAAAGCAACGATCCAATGGCGTTTCGAAATCACTGATCAGAAAACTTCATGAAGCTGAAACCCGCATGGACAGCCTCCATGAGAAGATGGTTGTCGTGAGAGAAGGAAAAGTTGTGGGTGACGAAAGGCTACGGGAAAAAATCGGTTTTATCTACGGTTCTGTCATGAGTTACAAAGGAAAACCAACAGATTCGCAACAAAACGGGCTGGCCGCACTGGCAAAGGAAGTTGACAAAATCAATTCCCAAATTTCTGCTTTTAAGGAACATGAACTCCCGGAGCTCAATCAAATATTATTAAAAACCGGAAAGAAAGAAATCACGATGATTACCGAAGAAGATTTTTTGAAGGAGAAGGAAGGGAAGTAAGGTGTAATGTGTGAAGTGTAAAATCTCAAATCCCAAGACTTAAGTCCGAAGTGTAAAGTGCGAAATTATTCGGACTTCGCATTTTACACCTCGCACTTGAACCCGTGGGCCCACCTGGACTTGAACCAGGGACCACCTGATTATGAGTCATAATTAATCACTGCTGCATACTGTGTCTTGTTTTTTATTATAGCTGTAAATGAGTACTTTACACTTTTGTCCTACTTATTATTTTGTCATATTTTGTCATGTAAAGCAATTTTGTATGTATATTTGTATGTATAGTTATTCAAATGGAAAAAGTCTCCAAACTTTCAGCATCTACTGCAATCATACAGGATACAAGGATCCCCCGATTAGATGGATTATACCCTATTAAACTTCGTATAACCTTCCAACGCAAACAAAAATACTATTCTTTACGTTTTATCCCTACTAAAAAAGGCAACAACCTGACAGAAGACGAAAAGTACTGGTTAGATCGGCTGGATAAAGGTATCTCTATGACTGATAAGGAGTTTGTCAGAGTGCGAAATAATAAATCCAGGGAACCTTCGAAAACCATGTTCATTTATCTCAATGAACTCGAATCATTGGCATGGGAGGTCATCAGTACGATAAACCCGTTTACATTTAAACAATTTGAGCTAAAATATTTTGAAAAGCCAACAGGGGACCAGGACTTGTTCTATGTTCTTACCTCTACGGCTAAACGGTTGCGTAAGGATGATAGAATTTCAACAGCGGTATCCTATGAGTGTGCCCTTAGTTCTCTTAAAAAATTCACCAATAAAGACTTCTTTTCTTTTGAAACAGTTGATGTTCCTTTTCTGAATAAATATGAAAAATGGATGCTTAAAGAAGGGAATAGTTTAACGACTGTTGGAATATACCTTAGGAATGTCCGAACTTCATATAGAAAGGCTGAACGAGAGGGGATTGTAAAAACCGGAAACTATCCATTTGGAGAGGGGAAGTTTGAAATTCCGGGAGGGCGAAATATCAAAAAGGCTTTAACACACAAAGAAGTAGGATTGATTGCCAATTACAATGTGGTTAAGGGTTCTCCTGAACATCGACATAGAGACTATTGGTTATTCTCATATCTATGCAATGGGATCAATGTTAAAGATATGTCAAGGTTGATGTATGGCAATATTGAGGGTGATATCATCAAGCTCACTAGGGCCAAGACAGAGCGTGAAAAGCGTCATAATCCACGTCCTATTACGATTGTAATTACAAAACAAATCGGGAGGATCATCGACCTGTGGGGGAATACTCCACATTCACCAGATCAATATATTTTCCCAATCCTGAGTAAAGGAATGACATCAGAGGAGGAATATGCAAAGGTCAGGCTGACAACCCAATTAATAAACAAGTACATTGATCGGATTGCCACATCACTGGAATTCACTCAAAAAGTAACATCCTATACTGCAAGGCATAGTTTTGCCACTGTTCTTAAACGCTCAGGAGCTTCCATAGAATTTATAAGTGAATCATTGGGTCATGCAAGTATGGCAACAACCGAAAACTATCTTGCAGACTTTGAGATAGAGGAAAAACGAAAATGGGCAGAAAAAGCTGCTAATTTTGAAAACAATTCAAATGACGGGACCATTCCCTAAAGGACAAACCCAATGACAGAGCAATTAATCATTCGGCAAAAAGAAATTTACGAGGCCCAGGTCGAGCGATTTTTTCAATTTATTAAAAGGTGTTTCAATGAAGCAATCGATTCTAATTATAATGAAAGGTTGATTAAGAGTATAGAAAATAAGCACGTCTTGATTGATAGAGACGACATTAGAATAGAATTCTTGAATAAGGAATCCGCTATCCTTGGCTATATTTTTGAAAACGAACCTACTTCTGAAAAAATCGTTGTAACTCTCCCAGGGAGTCGACAACCAAATTCTCAATTCACTATTTTCATCAGTAAACCCGAGACGAAACAATTTACAAAAGATGACATTATTGCTCTGCGAGAATATTACAAAAAACACATCCTACAACATTACCCCATCGATTATAGACAAATCTCAGTTGATGTTGAAAAATTACCAGCCGATAACAACCAAATAAATTGGTTAGTGTTAGCAGGTGCTCTAGTAAATTATTTCAACTGGATAACTGGACACATTGATGTTATGGATTCGAAGTTTGACTCAATAAAAGTCGATACCGAATTGGAATCCATGAAAAACGTATTTAATGATATGCCATTGAAGGAAGTGTACAAATATTTTGAGCCTCTAGTCAATCAAAAAGGCAGATCGCAACAATTCTATCTTACAAATATAGATTTAATGTTGTTTATCAAAGTTGCTTTTTGTGGTGAGCCAATATCAGTTAAGCTCACTTTTAATATCGGAAGAGGCGATTTGGGAAAGATCAGTTACTTTTTTTATCAATACTTTGAGATTTGTTCAGTGAAAAAAGGGTACCAAGCAAACAAAGATCAATATGTAAAATTATTGACAGATAATTTTAGTAATTTTAATTATAATTCGGTTTTCTCCAACTTCAATAAACGACCAAAAAACATAATAAAAAAGCACTAATTATACTTATTATTTACTGATAATACTAACTATACATTCCGCTTATAAACACTGAGTATCATTGCGAAAAAAACCGCAATGGAAAATGAATTCGTTGATGAGAAAATCACACATGACAACCTCCCACAAGCTGTTTCTTGCCTTATAAGCGATTTACAGAAAGTCATTCGACTTGTATCTAGACTGACCCCTTCCTCGAGTCAAGACTCTGATAAACTTCTAACAATTAAACAAGCAGCAGAATTAATAAATCTAGCCGTGCCTAGTGTTTATGGCTTGGTTCATCGGAAAATGATTCCTTGTATGAAGCGCAACAAGAGATTATATTTCTCAGAAGATGAACTTCGAAATTGGATCAAGTCGGGTCGAAAATCAACAATCCAAGAGATTAAAGAAGCTGCAGCAGAGTCACTCTATACTACCCATAATAGTGAAAGGGGTAAGAAATGAAACTCCTCCCTACAACATTAAAGAAAAATGGATTCATATATACTCAAATTAAGAGAGATGGCAATGCATGTTTATATGCCCAGCAGGTTGCAGAAAATCTTCAATATTTCGAAGTGTTTATTCCGAAAGTTAAAGCAGAAAATGTTTATAAAGGAAAAACATTCCCAGAAAGAGAAGTATTTCCCTATGATGAAGATTTCGGTAAAAGTGCATGGTCCTGCAGGACCCTTGAAGATGCGTTAATTAGATTTAATCTCCTATTAAGTAAAAATAGTTAAAGAGATTGAGAGTTCAACTGATAATGGCATTTGTCTATGATTGCAGCACAAACATCGCAGGTATGATAAAATCCAAGTACAATGTCAAAGCAATCCGATCCATTGGAATACATCCAATACTTAAATGATAAACATAAAAAGAAACAAGTAAAGAAGAAGGTCCTCCCTGATAAGGAATGGAATAAAAAAGTTAAAGCCATGCTTAGCCGCTTTGTCAAATAATCATCAATATTTAACCCTACAACAAGCGATAGGTAGGGGAAAACGCATAAGCGGTTGAAAGAGTCTGCGATGCCTCAGTGCGCTATAACAGCGTGATGGCACAATTATAGACGATTATAAAAATTGAAAAAGTAAATTAATCGTTGCGGCAACGTCCTTTGTGGTAATTTTTGACGACCGTAACCTGGCTCCGACGACTCATTAAACGGGTGTTAATGTATACCAGGTCCTCCAAACTCCCATACATCAATGGGGGTTTGGGGGTCTTTCTCTTCGCCCAAAACCCCTCTGATCTAATGCCGGGTATTAATGCATTAGTGGTTTATGCGAGTTACTTTTTAGACAAAAGTAAGGAGCATCAAAAGAGGGAAAATAATTAAATAAATAAAAAATATTTAATAATTAATCTTTTAAATATTCAGTATTGTACAATGACTTCACTAATGTATCTCTTCTTGTTTCAACCCACTTACCGTTCTTTCTTTTTACAGTTACTTTCCAGCAGATAGATCTTCCTGATTTATTATCTGGTTCAGTATAGACATTAGATAATGGAATTGGTTCATTGAATCCATTAGGCTTATAATACCATACTGTTTCGTCACAAAAGCCCATTCTAGAGTAGGACTTAATCATTTTCTTATCCTTGGTGATGGCGGCCGCACACAGTTCAGAATACCATTTGCTATAGACAAAGGAATGACTGACGGTATCAAACAGCCACGTATCATACCAAATATTTCCTGTTGCTCCAGCATTATTAAGCAACATCAAGTCATATTGTCCATCCAGGTTAATATCTACAATCTGAATAAATTTATTTCCTTCTTCCTTAGACCAGAGAAGTTTATTCTTTTTCAGATTAATGACCTGAGAGCATTTTTGCGAAGGGATATCCACCTGAATTTTAGATAGGTCATAGAGATCATCTGAGATAGTTCCGGACAGACAAATTTTATAGGTGTTATTATGCAATATCAATGACTTGGGGTTCTTTGATATCATATCCCAGGTTATTAACCCTTTATCCTTTACATGATTTTTACTTGTTTTTATGGAATCTAAGTCGGCCTTTTTGTTCTTAGACAATGATCTTGGAGTATCCCATCCATAATCCTTCCTGGAATCCGTTGCCTTTGAATCCTTATCGTTCCGAAGATTACTGCTGCAGCTTATTGCAAGACTCGCCAAAAGAAAAAGGCAAAAGGTGAAACTGGTAGAGGAATTGATTTTATTTCGCATTTTCAATTTGGCTTTTTTGAAAGTATTGCATCAAATTCATTCGATGATATTGAAATTCTCAACAACTCAACTGCTAAGTTAGGGTTTGTATGCTTTTTAGAATATTCAATAATCTCTTGTTTTATTGGTTGATCCGTCTCATCATAAATAATTGTCTTAATCAAGTTTCCAGTATAATTATAAAAAAAGTCCTTATGTTCAATTTCATGGTTTTTTTTAGCAATTATATTGAATACCCCCGGTTTTTTAAGGTATTTGTCCTCATAAACTCGATTAGATTTAAATGACACACATTTCCCATCTTTAAATCACTACCGTTTCGTATAAATTGTTAGAAGTTCTTTGAAAGTCTTGATATATCTTCGTTTGCTGGGTTTTTTATTAAGCAACGATTTGAAATTGGTTTTGCCGTC
>Ga0118677_10013438_pt1 | contig 11769 bp, 16 predicted proteins | sample AliMusrvi5mmetaG_FD_86154 | JGI IMG/M metagenome (GOLD analysis project Ga0118677, IMG submission 86154) | reverse complement strand
GCCCTCCACCTCGTCGGCAACCTCAGGCACTTCATCGGCGCGCAGCTCGGCGGGACCGGCTACGTCAGGGACCGCGACGCCGAGTTCGCCGCCAGGGGGATCTCGCGGGCGCAGCTCCAGGCCGGCATCGAGCAGGCTTCCGCGGAAGTCGCGCGAACGCTCCTGGCCCTGGATCCCGCGAGGCTGAAGGAGCCGTTCTTCCTCCCGCCCAACGTCAAGCCGATCGAGACGGGTCTCTGGCTCCTCCAGACGAGCTGCCACCTGGCGTATCACCTGGGACAGATCGACTACCACCGCAGGACCGTGACGGGCGACCGGACGCCCTCCGGCGCCCTCTCCGCCAAGCCCCTGTTCGGCACCTGATCGGCGTCCCGGGAGGAAGCGCTACGGCAGGAACCCGGCGAGTGCCTCCGAGTAGGCCGAAAACGCCTCCACCTGCGGCAGGTGTCCCACCCCCGGGATCTCGACCAGCCTCGCGCCGGGGATCGCGGCCGCCGCCTTCCTTCCGAGTACCGGGTAATCGCCGAGGGCGGCGGCGGCCGCCTTCGGCGCCCACGCGCGGCCGAGCGCGGTCCGGTCCCGCTGGCCGATGACGAGCAGCGTCGGGACCTTCAGGAGCGGGAACTCGTACACCACCGGCTGGGTGAAGATCATGTCGTAGGTGAGCGCCGAGCACCAGGCGGCCTTCGGGTAGTCGGGGTGTCGCGTCACCCCCGCGGAGGCCTCGATCAGCCGCTCGTATTCCGGTTTCCACTGCCCGTCGTAGTAGCTGACCTTCTGGTACTCCCGCACCGTGTCGGCCGTCGCCTTCAGCTCCTGGGCGTACCACGCGTCGATCGACCGGTACGGCACCACCGTCTTCCAGTCCTCGAGCCCGATGGGGTTCACCAGCACGAGCTTCTCCACGCGCGACGGGTGGAGGAGCGCGAAGCGCGCCGCGAGCATTCCCCCCATCGAGTGGCCGACCACGCTCACCGGCCCCACTCCGGCGAAGTCGAGGAGGGCGTTCGTGTTCTCGGCCAGGGCCTGGAAGCTGAACTGGTAGGCGCCCGGCTTGCTCGACTTGCCGAACCCGACCTGGTCGGGGGCGATGACCCGGTACCCGCGAGCGGTGAGGAGCCGGATCGTCGGCTCCCAGTAGGACGCCGCGAAGTTCTTCCCGTGCAGGAGGATGACCGTGTGGCCGTTCGGCTTTTCCGCCGCGACGTCCATGTAGGCCATCTTCAGCGCCTGGTTCTGGGAGCTGAACTCGAAGAAGCGGACGGCGAACGGGTACGCGTATCCGGTCAGCTCGGCGTCGAAGCGGGGGTCGGCGGGCGCAGCCGCCGGGGGCGGAGCGGCGGTCGCTCCACCTCCCGGAGCGATCGCGGAGAGGGCGATGCCGGCGAGAAGGGCCAGGAAATTCCGGAGCGCGGAGGGGACGGAGAGGCTCGAACGGGCGGTCATCATGCCCGAGCGTAGCCTCGACAGTTCCGATACCGCAATCGCCCTCCCGGCCTCCACGTCACTCCCGCCACTCGAAGCGCTGCTCGTTCACCGCCGATCCCCACTGCGTGCCGGCCCGCTGCTCGACCAGGCGGAAGCCCGCCTTCTCGTACAGGTGCCTCGCCACATCCAGGCCCTCGAAGGTCCAGAGATACACCCGTTCGTACCGGCGGGACCGGCAGAAGGTCATCGCCGCGCCGAGCAGCTCCGTCCCCGCGCCCGTCCCCCGCACCGCGTCCGAGGCAATGAACCAACGCAGGTGGGCGCCGTCGCTCCCGGCATGGGAACCGTCTACTGCGATCGACCCTTCAACTCCCCCGCTCTCCACCGCGAGCCAGAGTCCGTCGCGGTCCTCCGCGTACAGCTCGCAGAACTCCGAGAGCTCGCGGGCGACCTTGCTCTCGAAGAAGAGGCCGAACCCGACGAGGGAGTGGTAGTACCTCGCATGAAGTTCGGCGATCCGGCCGATGCAGCCGGGCCGATAACCCCTGTGAATCGTGTCCCTTCGGCAAGCGTGCATGAAAACGACTGCCTCGGCGAGCTAGCCTCCTGAGCGGCGGCAGTATGCCGAGGAGGACGGCTCATGGGACGGAAGACAGGCGAGGTGCAGGCGGTCCGGGTGAGAGAGGTTCGGGAGCTGATCGCCGTCTGGCGACGGACGCGGGAGAAGCGGACAGCGATGCCGGCAGACCTCTGGAGGGAGGCGGTAGGGCTGGCCCGGAAGGGAGGCACATGCGCGACCGCCCGGGCGTTGGGTGTGGATTTCGAGTCGCTGGCACGGAGGGTTGCCGAGGCTCGAGCAGGGGCTGAAGGCGACGCGGCGCGCACGAACGGGTTCGTGGAGCTGAGCGGGGCCCAGCTTCTCGGTGCGGCTGCGCCGACAGGTCCCGTCGTAGAGATCTCCGACGCTGACGGGGTGAGGCTGACGATCCGACTGGCCAGGGACACACCGCTGGATGTCGTCGGGGTGGTGCAGGGCTTCTGCCGGCGCGGGGCATGATCCAGATCACGCCGCAGATGCGGGTGCTGGTGGCTGTGGAAGCTGCGGACTTCCGGTGCGGCATCGACGGTCTGGCGCGGCTATGCCGCGAAGCGCTCGGGGCTGACCCTTTCTCGGGTACGGTGTTCGTCTACCGCAACCGGCGGTGCACGGCGGTGAAGGTCTTGGTTTATGACGGCCAGGGTTTTTGGATGTGCCACAAGCGGCTGTCGCAGGGGCGGTTCCGGTGGTGGCCATCGCGTGGCGAGGGTGCTGGGATGACGCTGCGGGCGCACGAACTGCAGGTGCTGCTGTCGGGTGGGGATCCTGGCGGCACGAAGGGGGCGCCGGTGTGGCGGGCAGTCGGGGCTGGGTCAGGATGAGGCGACTGATTCTCGGCTTGCGTTCTGACGGGGCTTCTGTAATCCTTACGGCATGGAGCCGATCCTCGAATATCGCCGACGCCAGATCACCACGGCCGACGTGGCATTCATCCGGGAGCTGATCGCGGGGAAGCCGAAGGCGAGTCGGCGGGCGCTGTCGCTGGAGCTGTGCGCGGCGTGGAACTGGGTCCAGGCCAACGGCCATCCACGGGACATGGTGTGCCGGGGGCTGCTGCTGGCGCTGGATCGTGGGGGCCACATCACGCTGCCGGCGGCGCGCAGGGCGGCACCGGCGCCCTGGCGGCGGCGTCAGCCGCCACGGGCGGAGATCGATGCGACGCCGGTACGTGGCCGCCTTGGCGACCTGGGCCCTTTGGAGTTTCGCCAGGTGCGCCGCAGCACCGAGGAGCGTCTGTTCGACAGCCTGATCGAAACGCACCACTACCTGGGCTACACGCAGCCGGTCGGGGAGCATCTGAAGTTCCTCGTGTACGCCGGAGAGCGGCCGCTGGCGTGCTTTGCGTGGAGCTCGGCGCCGCGCCACCTGGGGCCGCGGGACCGGTTCCTGGGCTGGACGATCGCGGCGCGGCGGAGCAACGTCCGTTTCGTCGCCTACAACAGCCGCTTCCTGATCATGCCGTGGGTCGAGGTGCCGCACCTCGCCTCGCACCTGCTCGGCCGCATGGCGAGGCTGCTGCCTGAGGCCTGGGAGCGTCTCTACGGGCATCCGGTGTACTTCGCCGAGACCTTCACGGACCCGACGCGGTTTCGGGGGACGTGCTACCGGGCGGCCAACTGGATCTTGCTGGGGCAGACGACCGGGCGAGGCAAGGCCGACCTGACCCATCGGGCGAATCGGCCGCTCAAGGACGTGTGGGGCTATCCGCTGTCGCGGGACTTCCGCCGCCGACTGGCAGAGGCGGCATGACGCGCAAGAAGCGGAGGCTGCGGGAAACGCCGAAACAGAAACCGCCGCAGCGCCGCGAGCTGCGCATGGACGAGCTCACGGGGATCGTCGAGCGGGCCAAGGCGTCGTTGACCGAGGAAGATCACGCGACACTGGTGGCGGCGGTGGAGACTCTGGCCTTCTTGACCCAGGAGCTGGAGGCCAAGGGGACCACCCTCGACCGGCTGCGGAAGATGCTGTTCGGAGCGCGCACCGAGAAGACCAGCGACGTCCTGGGCGAGGGGAGCGCCGCCGAAGGTGCCGGTGCTCCTGCCGACGCAGCCGGGGAGGGCGCCGCGGCGGGCGAGACGACGGGCGGGAAGCCGAAGCGCCCCGGCCACGGCCGCAACGGCACAGCGGCCTACCGCGGTGCGACGAAGATCACCGTGCCGCACTCGTCGCTGCACGGGGGAGAGAAGTGCCCCGGGTGCCTCGACGGCAAGGTCTATCCACTCTCCCAGCCGCTCGTGCTGGTACGGGTGCGAGGGATGGCGCCCCTGCAGGCCATGCTCTACGAGTGTGGCCGGCTGCGCTGCAACCTGTGCGGAGAGGTCTTCACCGCCGAGGCGCCCGCGGGGATCGGCAACGAGAAGTACGACGAGACGGCCGCGGCCATGATCGGCCTGCTGCGCTACGGCGCCGGCCTGCCGTTCAACCGCATCGAAAAGCTGGAGCAGGGCTTCGGCATCCCGCTGCCGGCCGGCACCCAGTGGGAGGTTGTCGAGCGCGCCGCCGGCCTGATTGCGCCCGCGCACGGGGAGCTGATCCGACAGGCGGCCCAAGGCGACGTGCTGCACAACGACGACACTCCGATGAGGATCCTCGACCTCAAGAGTGAGGCCCAGAAGGAGGAGGGGGCCGACGACGACGCGGACGACGAGCGGACGGGGGTGTACACCTCGGGGATCGTCGCCGTGGGGCAGGGTCACCGCATCGCGCTCTTCTTCACCGGAGCCAAGCACGCAGGGGAGAACCTCGAGACCGTACTGGCTCAGCGCGCCAAGGAGCTGCCCGCGCCCATCCAGATGGCCGACATGCTCTCGCACAACACGGCAGGCGACTTCACGACCATCCTGGCCGGATGCATGGCCCACTCCCGGAGACGGTACGTGGACGTCGTCGAGGACTTCCCGGCCGAGTGTCGCCACGTCCTCGAGACGCTGAGTGCCGTCTACAAGAACGATGCCCTCGCGAAGGAACGCCAGCTCTCGCCCGAGCAGCGCCTCGAGTTCCACAAGGCCGAGAGCGAGCCGCTCATGAAGGAACTCGAGAAGTGGCTCCGGGAGCAGATCGCAGAGAAGAAGGTCGAGCCCAACTCGAGCCTCGGCCAGGCGATCTGCTTCATGCAGAAACACTGGACCCGGCTGACCCTCTTCCTGCGCGTCCCTGGGGCCCCGCTTGATAACAACATTTGCGAGAGGGGGCTCAAGATGGCCATCCGCCATCGAAAGAACTCGCTCTTCTACAAGACCCTCAACGGTGCCAAGGTCGGCGATGCCTTCATGAGCCTGATCCACACGGCAGAACTCAACGGCATCGACGCCTTCGACTACCTCGTCGCGCTCCAGCGTCACTACAAGCGCGTCGCCGCCAACCCCGGTGACTGGATGCCCTGGAACTACAAGGACACGCTGGCGCGGCCCGCCGGGGATCCGGCCCCGCCGCTGTGACGGGGCCGGATCCCCCGCCGGCCCCTCCCTCCGAGAAACTTCCCATCCAGCTGTAGTCGCCCGCCCCACCTTGGGCGGGCGACGGCCCGTCCTCCGGCTTCCTTCGGGTCGCCGGGCCATGCCGGCGGTCTTCCCCAGCGGTCTCCCGGCAGCACCTTCCGCCGCCTACGCATGGCTGCCGAAGGGACACTGTGAATCGAGACGGCCATGACGTCAACTCGGGAGAGGGACGGACGTCCAAGGGCGCACCATCCGCCGAGACTAAGGTCCCGGGCCGCGCGAGGGAGGTCCGGTCAGGCGGCCGGCCACGCCCGGAAGGCGGAGATCGCGATGAGCCACTGGGCCGGGAAGTAGGTGGCGTGGATGAGGGCCTGTGCGGCCGGGAACGGCTTCCGGAAGCGATTCCAGGCGAGGAGAGAGTCCGAGAGCACGAAGAGAGAGGCGCCGACGGACGAAAAAAACGAAGGAACGGTGTGAAGGTGCTGGGCCCTGCTGGCGGCCTGTCCGGCCATGACCAGGAGGAGCGCCACGTAGATCACGACGGGCAGACGCACGCGCCGGGGGATACCCGTCCAGAGAGCCGGGAGGAGACAGCAGCCGGCGGCGAAATACAGGATCCACGGCAGCAGCGGCACGGCGAGCGGGCTGTCCTTCACGAAGGCGAAGAGGTAGCAGGCGTGAGCGAGGAGGAAGCTGGTCAGGCCCGAGCGGAAGTGGTCGGACGGAAGCATGAGGAAGATGTCGCCCAGGAGGGAGAAGAAGAGCCCGGAGAGTATCGCCACCGCGTACGGCGAGGAGAAGGGGGAAGGCCCGCTGGCGAAACCCCCGCTGGCGACGAGGAGAAGCAGGAGCGCGGTGCTCAGGGGCTTGAAGACGTACACCAGGGACCGCCGGCCGAGGGCATGCGCCGCGACCGCGACCGCGGCGGAAGCCGCGAACCCCAGGCTGCAGAGGACAGGGCCTGTCAGGAACGCCATGGCGAAGAGGAGCTACCGGCTCGGAGCCCGGTGGCAAGAGCAGCCAGTCCGCTCGAGCGCGGGGACACGGCCTCTACCAGCCCGGCTCCGTGCTCCTCCATCAGGGCGGCCCGCCGCCCCACCGGCGCCAGTCGGCGAGGACCGTGACGAGGAGAAGGCATCCCGCGAGGAGAAGCCAGGCGGCGTTGAGCTGGGAAAACGAGAGGAAGGCCGGCTTCTCCGTCAGGGAGGTGATGAGCGCCGCGGCGACGCAGAAGCTCCCGCCGACGAGCCTGAAGCCGGGCGGGAACAGGGCCGACCGGAGCCACCGGTGCAGGGGACCCAGGCAGAGGAGAACGGCGGCGAGAGACGACACGGCCAGGACCAGGCCCGCGGTGGCGAGCTGAAGCCGGGACGCCGCGCGAACCACCATGGCGGCGGCCGCGATGGTCATCAGGCCCGAGATACCGGCCAGGACGGACGTGACGACGCGGCCGGACTTCACGCCGGTAGTGTTTCACGAGGCCTCACGGAATCGGCCTCCCCGGAGGGCGGGGCCGGGAAAACTGATCGCGTCCGTCGAGCCAGCGCCTGCCTGTGATGGATCGCTCACCGCAGTCTCCCGCCCTCGGGCGGTTGGCGCCAGACGCGCGCCGGTGAGGGCCGGGGCTCCCGCTCGCAACACCATATTCAAGGCCGGCCGATGATCGCGATGACGGAACACCAGGGGCCCCGATGACCCTCTCGCGAGGCGCATCGATCGGGAACTTTGCCAATCAGACCGCCACGCGGGCCTCGGCGATGAAGGCCTCGACGACAGGGTCGTCCTGTTCGAACTCCGAAGAACCGAAAGTCTCGATGTGGAACGCGATGGCCGAGCGCACGTCGTTCAGGGCCTCCTCGTACGTATCGCCCTGCCCTGCCCAATCACAACCCTTTTTAGGTCAATAGAATAGGCTACGTACGCGCCGGGGTGCTTCTCCACGATGATCTTCACGTTCGCACCTCATGATGTCGAGATGATGCCACTGACCCAGGCGCCGAGCCTAACGTTCAGTTTCACTGCCGAGCGGAGCGAGTCCGGTGCAACCCAGTGTTAGAAGGCCCCGGTATGATTCCGACGGTGAGCAGTGTTGCCTGAACGATGGCCGTACCCGCGATAAATGGCTCTAAACGTGGGAGGCGCGATAGCACAGTGGACTGAGGCGTGTGGCCGCGTGGTTAGCCGCGTCTGCGGTCAGGCTGTCGTTGGGGTGTCGTGGCAGGCGCGTCGTCGAGGGGGAACTCGTAGGACCGCAAAACCCGCTTGTCGAAGTCGCGAACGAACACGAGTATGTCACCACGCGCGCACGCTTCTTGGTACTGAAGTCGCGTGGCTTCGCGCGTGCGCACCGTGAGGTCATCGATGAAGGCGGAGGCGGGATACGAGCAGATGACCTGTTCCGGTAGTTGATATTCGATTATGGGCCGGTTGGCGTGCTGGTCGCGGTAGGCGGTCACGATCGTGTCCCAGTGTTCGTGGAGCGCAGAAAGGTATGGATCTTTAGCCACGATGTGACCTCTTTGGAAAGCTAGGCCTAACGTGCAAGTTAACCGGCGAGCGCAGCGAGTCCGCCGAACCCCGTGTTGGGCTGGGCTCCCTATTCCGGATCGAGGAGTGTAGAGGCTTTTCCAAGGACCTCCTGCACGACGCCCGCCGGTGCCCGACAGATGAGGGCGGCTCTTCGGGCCTTCCAGTCGAGAGAGCGAATCTGGTCCGAGAGAACTACGCCATTGATCGGCAGGCCGGATGGAAGGAGGACCTCGAATGGATAGCCCTTATAGTGACTGGTGACGGGACACACGACGGCGAGACTTCGTCTTCATGAAGATGTCCTTCTCCGCCCTCTACAGTAAATTCCAGGCGGGAAGGCGTCTCACTCATCTTGGCACAGAGGGTGGTGTTAGACCCCGCTCCCCTCCCCAGGGTTATGCCGACTTCCGAGCCCGGTGATGGCGCCTGTAGGCCGGTGAGAGAGCCTGGATACGCCGCATGGCCTCTGGTGGGTAGACACGCTCGCCACAAGTGGGACACGCGAAGAGCCGGAGCTTCGGAACAACGTATCGCTGACCCTCGAACTCGCCAGCCCAGTCCTGGACGACCTCCTGAATAGCGGTGCTGCGGCAGGCAGGGCAAACGTTGACTGAGAGCGGACGCACGCCGACCCCGACGCTAGACTGCGCGCTTTGACGAGATGAGGAAGTAGAAGTGATCTTCATCGGCCTCCCTCATGAGTTTACCCTTCGTGTAAATCATGAGACCTTCAAGGTTCGTGGACTGAATGACGTAGAGATACTCGACACGGACGCGACGATTGATGCTACGAGAACGAAGACGCTTGTAGATCGCGACAGCGTTGACGATGGACTCCGCGACGTCGAGCTCCGTGAGCGAGTCGCCCTCCATCTCGATTCGTGCCTTCTCGCTGAAGGCATAGCGACCCGCGATGACCGCTCGCTTGATTCTGATCAGGACGTCGGACATGCGAGGAGGATACGCTGGAGCCGGCCGGGTCTAACCGGGTGTTAGATGCCGGGGCGATGTGATTGGACCGGATGCGAGAGAAATCCCCGGTTGTTCGGATATCGCGGCTTCCTCCCGTTCCGCCGGCTCCGGACGCAGCCTCCGAGAAGAGACAGGACTCGTTCCGGCGGCTCACGCGAACCCTCGAGAGCGCGATGGGCCGTGACATGGAAATGGCGACGGCGAACACGAGCCGAGGGTTCCCAGCTGCGGCGGTGGATCTGGGCCGCCTCCAGGAAGAACTTGAAGCCGGTCTGCGGCGTCTGGACATGAAGGAAGTGCGCGCGCGGTGGGACGAGGACGTGTCGAAGTGGATAGTGCGTCTTCTGATGACATGGGTTCAGCGCTGCAAGATCGTGAGGTTCCGGCTGCGTCGCCAGGGCATAAACGTGCATCTCGAGACGCAGGACGATCGGGGCTACTACCGATCCGAGTTCGACGTGTTCCCTGGACGCGGACAGGACGGGACTACGCCATCGGTCTAACGGTAAGGTTAAGCGGCGAGCGCAGCGAGTCCGCTTGAACGTCAGGCTTCACCGGCGAGCGGAGCGAGTCCGGTGCAAGCCCGTGTTAGACCCCGCCCGCGTGATGGGCAGCGTGCCTGGTCTTGTAGGTCGCTCGGGGCAGTTCTTCGCGGATGACACGGCGCAGGATCTCCTCAAGCGGTTCCCGACGACGCCTGATGTACTCTGAGAGTGCTGCGTTGATGAGTGTCTGGTAGTTGCCGCCGCCAGCGGCATGGACCTGGGCCTTGAACCACTCCAGAACGCTGTCGTCTAGGCGAATCGTAATGCGAGTCTTTCCGAGAGGAAGAGGATCGACGGAGCCGCGCGTCGCTCCGCTGAAATCGTATTCACGCTTCATGGCTGGTCCTCGTATTGGCGCCTCTCATGGGGCGTGGCCTTCCGAGCCGAGATGATGCGGACATTACTGCCGCGGCGAACGTAGGAGACGACGAGGAGCCTTCCGAGAGCGTCTACGCCGAGAGTGAGACGGCGAGCCTCGAAGGGGTGTTCGTCATCGCGGGTTGCAGCCAGAGGGTCCGAGAGCACCGATGCTGCGTCGGCGAAATCGACGCCGTGTTTCCTAAGGTTGGCCACCGCCTTCGCGGCGTCCCATTCGTACTCCACGCCGCTATTATATGCACGTGCGTACACCGGCCGCAAGAAGCGTGGCAGCGGGGTCTAACGTGCAGGTTAACCGGCGAGCGCAGCGAGTCCGGTTGAACCTGGGGTTAGACCGGGTTTCGTGAGGGTCGGTCCTTCGCCCCGGCGGGGCGCTGTTTAAGCCCCGGTCATGGTTCTCTCCCCCGCCGCGCGGTGTTCGACCCGATGAAGCCCCGGTCTCAGTTCTCTTCCTCGCCGCGCGATGTTCGAGCTCCGGCATGCTCGACTTCCGAAATGTTCGAGCCCCGGGATGTTCGGCCTCCGAAATGTTCGAGTTCCGGGATCGCGGCGTTTTCGCGTGCACGGACCTTCACGAATCCCTTTGAACCTGTCCCGAAGCCACAGACCTTCACAATCAACCCGGTCTAACGGCAGAGTTCAGCGGCGAGCGGAGCGAGTCCGCTGGAACGACGTGTTAGGCGCCGCTCTGTTCGCGGCGAGTACGTCAAGATAGGTACGCTGAACCTCCTGTGACCGCTACTGGCTTGGAGGGAGAAACCGTTTGCAGACGAACTCGTATTTGCTTGTGTCGAAACCTGTATAGCAACTATTGTTCGTGCAGGCATACTCGGAGTTATGGCCACCTATGAACGCGAAGGCGTCCGTCGCCGTGCATACGTATGCCACCTGTTGGTAGGCATTGAATGTGTTGGTCTTGCAGCCAGAGGTGGTACAGCACCAGTGCTTGCGTTCCTCGGGCCTTCCCTGCACAAGGGTGTCAGCGAGATACCAGTCGACCGCGGAGCACACGAGCGCCTTCCCAGCGGGCACTGTCTTTACGACGACGTCGGTTGCCGTACAGCACATCTGCTCGCCAGGGGCAAGGGGCCTCTCTTCGAAGGTCGCATTGGTGGCACAGTATCCGACGTTCGGCGTTTTCTTGACCAACTTACAGGTGGGATACAAGTCCATGCAAGCGCCCCCGTAATTGTAGGCTAGGTCAGTTTTGCTGCCGTTAAGCATCTGGGTGTTTAGAACGACTGCATAGCAGGCTTTGCCAGGGTCTACGCTATTTGTCAGGGGCCCGAAGCAGCCAGACGAAACAAGAAGAATTAACCCACAGAGAAGTCGTAGGAGTGCCTTCATGAATAGCCCTTCCTCGTTCCTAAGAGTCAAAGCGATTCTACCCGACGCCGCATTCCGGCGGAGGGAAGAGCCCGAAGGCACCACCCTCCACGAATCCGAGGTCACCGCCTCTCATAGCCTCGGTGCGTTCCCCACGAATGTACTGACGGTTCCGGAAGGCATTGCTCGGAACGCAGATCTCGAAGAACGCGTGTCTCCGAACGCGTCGCCCGGACGCGCTCTGTGACGCGGCGCGACAAGCCTTGCGGCTCTCTGAATGCACGCGAGCGCTCATGTTGCTGGCATGAGCCTCACCGAGGGTTAGAACTCTCACTGCATAGACCGGCATTAGGCGCCTAACGAAACGCCGCTCAGCGGCGAGCGCAAGCGAGTCCGCTGCAGCGACCCGTTAGGCTGCGATGGCGGGACAGCGGGACGGCGGTGCCCCGGTGCCCGGCGGTGGGTGCCCGTGAGCGTGCGGCGACGAGGAGAACGTTGACCGCTGGAGGGAGCCCCGAGGGGCCGGTGCGGTGAGTGTCGTCGTGGAAGGCCTGCC
>Ga0118677_10013435_pt1 | contig 11772 bp, 11 predicted proteins | sample AliMusrvi5mmetaG_FD_86154 | JGI IMG/M metagenome (GOLD analysis project Ga0118677, IMG submission 86154) | reverse complement strand
AAGCTTTGCCGAACGACTCAAGGGTCTTTTTTCGGACTGAGGAGCGCCCCCGAGAAAGGTTACGATCTTGGAGCCACCGGAGCGTGGCCTCCTTGAATCTTCGAAATGCCAGCAGCTATTTTTTCAGCAATTTTTTGGCGAACCCCAGGGCTCTGAAGTGAAAGGTCCTCCTGCACATTTGAGATAAAACCCAATTCTACCAACGTGGCCGGCCTCTCGTTATGGTGCAGCACATAATAACGGGCAAATTTCACCCCGCGGCTGTGCGAACCGTAGCAACTGGCGATTTCCGCAAGGATGTTTCTAGCCAGCCGTATGGAGCCAGGGTTGTAGTAATAGGCTTCCACTCCGGTGGCCGATCTCTTGGGAGCCCAGTTGCAGTGGATGCTCACGAAGATGGAATCGGGACGCGAATTGGAGATGGATGTGCGTCCCCCAAGGGGTATGAACACATCGGTGGTCCGGGTCATTACCACCCGGTAACCGCGTTCTTCGAGTAGCGGCTTGAGGCGCTGGGCTACGTCGAGTGTCAGCATCTTTTCATCCAGGCCGCGAACGGCATGGGCTCCGTGGTCATAACCGCCATGGCCGGGATCAATAACGACCGTCCGGAAATCGGAAAGACCTGCTCCCCCCTCCTCAAAGAGGGCGCAACCTGGCAGCAGGAGAGTCGCTGCCAGAAGCAGGCATCGCAGTCCGTGAATCATGAGAGTATTGTCGGTCATGAAGTCATAGAAAATGTCGTCAGTCGAAGAGAGGTGCAACCCTTTAAGCGCCCTAAAGGGTCCATATCCCTAACCGTCATAGTGGTCCCTGTGGATTGTGAATAGGCCTTCCTTCCGTTGAGACGTCATTCCGGCAACCGGCTTCAGAGTGAAGATGGGGGCCCGATGGCGAGTTCTGACAAGGTTTGAGCCCGCGGGAAGCTTTTCTCCTTCAGAAGGAGATCGCAAGCGCATAGCCTGAGACGATGCTCTGCAAACGAATCATTCCCTGCCTCGATGTGGACGGGGGCCGTGTCTTCAAGAATATCCGTGATGCGGGTGATCCGGTTGAGTGTGCGCGAGTCTATGATGCCCAGGGGGCCGACGAACTTGTTTTTCTCGACATCACTGCCTCGCACGAAGGACGAGCGACAATGCGTGAGGTCGTGGAGAGAACGGCTGATGCTTGCTTCATGCCTCTGACTGTTGGCGGAGGAATCCGCAGGGTGGAGGATGTTCGAGCCATGCTCCTTGCCGGTGCCGACAAGGTGAGCATCAACACTGCGGCCCTTGATGATCCGGATCTGATCAATGCTTCCGCCGAGGGATTCGGATCCCAATGCGTGGTCGTCGCCATTGATGCGCGCCGTGATGGAAATGGGGGGTGGGTGGTACACACTCATGGAGGACGTCGTCCGACCAGTTGGCAGGCAGTTCATTGGGCTGTAGAAGTGGCCAGGCGTGGGGCTGGCGAAATCCTGCTTACCAGCATGGATTCCGACGGGGTGGGCGGGGGTTATGACATCGGCCTGACCTCTGCGGTCAGTGACTCCGTTGGCATTCCGGTCATTGCAAGCGGCGGGGCGGGCGATATAGCTCATATGGCGGAGGTTCTCACCAGGGGGAGAGCTGATGCCGTTCTGGCCGCAAGCATTTTCCACTTCGGCCACTACACAGTTGGCGAGGTGAAGCGGGAATTGTCGCTGCTGGGAATTCCTGTTCGGCAGTTCGATTCGGGACAGTAAAATCGCTAGAATCCTCGCTTCACGTTAATGCAGGCCCATCGCTGATCATCAGAGGGTGGGTTTGCCCCTTGGAATAAGGCCTTATCTGTCTTGCGTAGGGCCAGGAAGCATGCCTCGTGCCTCCTGCTTGGCTGAGGGTGATATGCAGGTGAATCCGCAAAAGTGATGACCTTCGACTCTCGACGCCCGACTTTTTTATCCATTAAGGTTAATTGCATGTGGCAAACCGCACACGAGCATATCTTGAAGTTGACAGTCTACGAACCCGGCAAACCAGTCGAGGAATTGGCCCGCGATCTCGGATTGAGAGAGGACGAGATCATAAAACTCGCTTCAAATGAAAATCCACTCGGCCCCTCTCCAATAGCCCTTGATGCGATGCACCGCATGCTGGATCGAGCGCATTTTTATCCCGACGGCAGTGGATACCAATTGCGCGGCGCCATTGCAGAAAGATTAGGTTTCGCGCGCGAAAACATCGTCCTTGGAAACGGCTCCAATGAGATCATCGAGTTCATAGGGCATGCCTACCTTAAACCTTCCGATGAGGTCGTGGTTGCACGTCACTCCTTTGCTGTTTACAAGCTGATGGCCCAACTCTTCGGTGCTGACACGGTGGAGGTGCCAGATCCAAACTTCACCGCCGACCTGCCTGCGATGCTCCGGGCCATCACGCCGAAAACTCGGGCCGTATTCATTGCCAACCCGAACAACCCGACCGGAACGAAGGTTGATCAGGCTGAGATCGACCTTTTCATGGATCAAGTCCCTGATCATGTGCTTGTCGTCTTCGACGAGGCTTACTTCGAGTTTCTTCAGGACCCCCCCGATGTACTGCCATACATACGGAGGGGAAGGAATGTGATCGTTATGCGCACCTTCTCCAAGATCATGGGGTTGGCAAATCTTCGCATAGGCTACGGAATAACCACTCCCGAGATCGCCGCCGTATTGCAGCGCACACGTCAACCCTTCAATGCCAACGGAATCGCCCAAGCCGGAGCACTTGCAGGATTGCTTGACGAGAATCACATGCAAAAGACTCGGGAACTGACCTTTGAGGGGCGCGCTTATTTCGAGAGAGAGTTTGCAAAGATGGGATTGGAATACGTCCCAAGTGTCGCCAACTTTGTACTCGTCAATGTAGGCGACGGGAAAGCTGTCTTTGAATGGATGCTTCGGAAGGGGATCATCCTGCGGGCCATGGGAAGCTACGGGCTTCCCGAATGGGTGCGCATCTCGGTTGGCACCATGGAGCAGAACCAACGTTGCGTTACCGAACTCAAAGAACTGGCAAAGACAGGCGGGTTGGGAACCAAGTAATTGTGGAAGAGACGATTGCCGCACTTGCAACCCCTTCAGGAGAGGGTGCCCTCGCCGTGATTCGTATCAGTGGCAAGAATGCTTTCGGCGTAGCAGATGCTATCTTTCGTGGCGTAAGGTCGCCCTCCTTGGCCGAGGAGCGCAAAGTACTCTTGGGACGCATTGTTAATGCGGAAGGTGAAGATGTCGACAGCGTCCTGCTAACGGTTTTCCGTAGTCCGCGCAGCTATACAGGGGAGGATTTGGTAGAAATCAGCGGACATGGCGGCTCTCTTGTAGCAGCCCGCGTTCTATCCGCGGCTTTCTCTGCCGGGGCTAGGATGGCCCGCCCGGGTGAATTTACCCAAAGGGCTTTCCTTAACGGCAAGTTGGATCTCACACAGGCCGAGGCGGTGATGGATCTGATCAGCGCCAAGACGCCGCGTGCCGCACGGGCGGCAGCCCTCCAGTTGGAAGGAAGATTGGGTGAGGAGATTCGGAGACTCCGGGAAGCACTCTTGGAGTGTGTTGCCCACGTGGAAGCATTCATTGATTTTCCTGAGGAAGGAATCGATCCGGAAAGCGGGAGTGTTCTCCGCGAGCGTATGGCTGCAATAGCTGGACGAATTACCCGCCTGCTATCAACGGCTAACGAGGGGATTCTCCTTCGAGAGGGGATTACGATAGCGCTCTGTGGTGCACCGAATGCAGGCAAGTCGAGCCTCCTTAATCGGCTTCTAAGATCTGATCGCGCCATAGTCAGTTCCACCCCGGGTACGACACGGGATACGATCGAGGAGTCTGCGAGCCTCGGCGGCTATCCATTCCGTGTGATTGACACTGCCGGCTTGAGGGAAACATCCGATCCAGTTGAACGAGAGGGAGTTGTGCGCGCGCGCCGTGCTGGTGAGGATGCTGATATCCGCCTCCATCTCGTGGACGCCAGCAAATTGGAGGGCGCGGTGATGCCGCTCTTTGATGATGAAACCCTTGTCCTTAATAAGATCGATCTCGTAAAGGATCGGAGCATGTTGCCGCAGGAACTTGGCATCTCATGCAAGACGGGCGAGGGGATGGACTCCTTAGTTGCAGCCATATTGAAAAAAGTGAAGGGTCATGCCGATTCAGAGGCGATACCCGAGGCGGGGGTTATCAATGCCCGACATCAGGACTGTCTAGCTCGTTCATTCAACGCTCTCAACGCAGCCCTCCACCTTCTCGATGAAGGCGAGCCTCCGGAACTTCTCGCTGTCGAATTGCGCTCCGCACTCGGAGCAGTGGGTGAGATTGTCGGAGATGTGGGAACGGAGGAAATTCTAGGCAAAATTTTCTGCACATTCTGTATTGGGAAGTAGCGGAAGGATCCCTCATGGACTTTTCAAGACCCGCAGAATTGCAAGCCAGCCAGAGGAAGATGGGAGACGACGGATCAAAGATCCTTCTTAATAATACGGTGGTCTTACAGCCCCAATTCCTAAGTTCCAGATTCAATCCAAACTGATAACTCTTCTGCAGATGGATTTTTATACCAGATTCCTTCGGCCGATCTTTTTTTCCCTTGATCCAGAGGATGCACATGATTTCGTCCTCAGCGCCCTTGAGGCAGGATCACATTTTCCAAAAGTTATCGGAATGATGACCGGGGGAGGCATTCCATCAAAACCCAGGAATGTGGCGGGGATCTCCTTCCCGAATTCGGTTGGTCTAGCGGCCGGGATGGACAAAAACGGAGTCGCCCTACCCGCGTGGGAGGCCTTGGGTTTTGGCTTTGTAGAGGTAGGAACCGTTACTGCGCGCGCTCAACCGGGCAACCCGAGGCCGAGACTGTTCCGTTTGCCTGACCATCAGGCGCTCATCAACAGGTTGGGGTTTAACAACGAGGGGGTCGAGGCGGTCGCCGCGCGCCTGGAGGATCTTCATGCATCCGGTCGCTGGCCGCGTATTCCTGTGGGTCTAAATATCGGCAAATCCAGGGCCGCGCTCCCTGAGGAGGCGCATCTTGATTATCTTGTATCCTTCCAGCGACTTCACGGACTGGGAGACTATTTCGTAATCAATGTCAGCTCACCCAACACGCCCGGTTTGCGTGATCTCCAGTCCACCGAGGCCTTGGGACGGATCATCCGCACCCTGCGTGACTGGGAAGGCGAACCCCGTCGGCCCCTGTTTGTCAAGGTGGCCCCGGATCTTGCGGAGGAAGATCTCATTGCTATCGTGCAGCTTGCCGAAGAGGAATGCCTCTCAGGACTCATTGCCACCAATACCACTCTTGATCACTCCGCGATTTCTCCCGAGCTTGATCATACCGGTGGGTTGAGTGGACTCCCCGTCCGGCTTCGCTCCTTGTCGGCGCTTCGCGCGATACGTCGCCAGTCCAAATTACCCGTCATTGCTTGCGGGGGTATCAGCGATGCGGAATCCGCCCGAGAGCGACTCGCAGCAGGGGCGGATCTCCTGCAGGTCTATACTGCTTTTATCTACAAGGGCCCGCAGCTTTTGCGGCATCTATCAGAGGTGGGGTGATGATCGGACTTTCACTTTTAAATTCATCCTTCATCATTTAAAGGCATGTCCCACGCTCCCGACGCCACACTTCTGCTCGGCCATTCACCTGATCCCGACGACGCCTTCATGTTCTATGCCATGGCCGTGGGTAAAATTGACCTTCTAGGCTACAAATTCGATCACGTTCTGCAGGATATCCAGACCCTGAACGAGCGTGCGACCCGGGGCGAACTTCATCTTTCAGCGGTTTCCATCCACGCATACGCGCATCTACTCGACAAGTATGCCCTGCTTCCTTGCGGCGCTAGCATGGGAGACGGATACGGCCCCATGTTCGTGACGCCAAAGGGAAAGGGACCGGCCGCCGATGCATCGCTTGAGGAAAAAAAGGCATGGCTACGGGCAAGGAAAATCGCCGTGCCGGGCCTCATGACAAGCGCTTACCTCAGCGCGCAACTTTTTTTGGGCCGTGAGTTTGAACACAGGGTAATCCCCTTTGACTCCATCTTTGACGCCGTCCGCTCCGGTACCGTCGAAGCAGGACTCATTATCCACGAAGGCCAACTTACCTATGCGAAGGAGGGTTTCGAAAAAGTGGCCGACCTAGGCGAGTGGTTCAAGGCGGAGACCGGCCTTCCCCTCCCCCTTGGAGGCAATGTCATCAGAAAAGACTTCACTGACGACCAGAGAAGCGAGCTCAATATGATCATGAAGGAGAGCATCAGTTACGGGCTGGCGCACCGCCGGGAGGCCGTTGATCACAGCATGGCTCATGCCAGAGGCATGGAGGTTCCCCTCGCCGATGAGTTCATCGGGATGTACGTAAATGACTACACTCTTGACTACGGTGATCATGGCCGATCTGCCATCCTTGAGTTTCTGGGGCGTGCAGCGGATCAGGGGCTTGTTCCGCGGCTGGATAAACTCGAATTTGTCAGCTGAAGGATTGGCGTTTGGGGCCTTGTGAAGTGAAGCGATTGAGAAACCCTAGGACTCACCCTGACAAGGAACGCGGAGCTTCCGGTGATTCCAGCGAGATCAGCCATGCAATGAGGAAACAGGCAAGTGAGCATGCGAAGGAGAGAGTTACCACGGTGAATGCAAGATTCCTTCCCACCCACAACCGGGAAAACCACGTTTGGAGTTCAACGGAAACAAGCATGGATTTTCCACCGATTTTCTCCAGTCCCTGTTGATAAAGTTTCGAATTGGCGGGTATGACCGCATAGCTATCCCCTCCAAGACTTTCGTATCCAATGGCTCGGTCTGCATCGGTTTCCACCTCCGAATTGTAATAGATGAAAGCCGAGATGAGGATCCCGATCAACAGGATGGAAATACCGACTCCGACGAGGAGGCGTTGAAAGCGGAGACGCCCTTTTTTTGCTTGGGCATATTCGTCCATCACCATGATGACTTAACCACGGGCAAGGAAATCTTCACAGTCAATTGCCTGCAGGGCCCCCCCAGAAGCCGCTAACGACTCATTTCAATCGCTCTTTGGGGTGAGTACCGGTTTTTTGAAGTTCAACTGAAGGATTCGCCGTCCATCAGTTTCTGTGACAGTGACAAGATAGTCGCCGATTCGGACACTTTCGCCGCGTGTTGGCAGGTGGCCGAGGTATTGGGTGACATACCCCCCAATGGTGCTGACTTCTGTGTCCTCGAACCTTAGGCCTGTTTCTTCAGCCAGATCGTGAAGCGCAAGTGTTCCGTCAGCATTAAACTCTCCCTCTCCGATGTTGGTGATCTCCTCCTCGTGGGTGTCGAATTCGTCATGGATTGAGCCGACCAGTTCTTCTAGAACATTGTCGAGCGTCACGACTCCGACGGCTCCGCCATATTCATCCACGGCAATGGCGAGATGGGCGTGCTTGCCGAGAAAGTAGTTGAGCAGTTTTTCAAGAGGCATCATTTCCGAGACGTGATGTATGGGACGCTGGATCTCCTGAAGATCCCGTTCACCGGAGTGAACCATTCTGAGGAGGTCCTTGATGTGTACGAGACCGACGGAATCATCCAGTGCCGCGTTACAAAGTGGAAATCGGGTATGCCGGGAGCCGATGGCTTTGATGAGCTCACCGTCAAACGGTTTCTCGAGATCAAGAAGTATGACTTCGCTTCGCGGGGTCATGATGTCTCGCACGACCCGATTACGTAGATCGAGAGCATTCACGGCCAGCTGCTCGCCAAGATGAGAGACCTCCTTGGCCTCCCTGCTCTCCGTAAGAATCACACGCAGTTCCTCGTTGGTCAGGGCCCGTTCCGATTCGTCTGGAGGTTCGACCCGAAAGACATGGCGCAGGATGAAATTAGCCGAACGATTCAGGAACCCAATCACAGGCCTGAAGACAGTGTAGAAAAGTCCCAAGGGGGGGCTTAAAAACAGGGCTAGCTCCACGGGCTTGCGGATCGCCAGAGACTTTGGAGCAAGCTCCCCCAGAACAATATGCAGGAATGTAATGAGGGAGAAGGCGATTACAAAGGAAACGGTTGTGATGATGCCTGGAGAGGTGATGCCCGCGAGCAGAAATGCCGGCTCAATCATATGGGCGAGGAAGGGCTCGCCCAGCCAGCCGAGACCGAGACTTGCCAGTGTGATGCCGAGCTGGGTCGCTGAAATGTAAGACTCGAGATGGTTGGTGATGTGCTTGGTGAGCAGGGCCCGAGGATCGCCCTGCTCGATGAGGGTATCCAACTGGCTGCCGCGAATTTTCACGATTGCCAGCTCCGAGGCGACGAAGAGACCGTTCAGCAGTACAAGAACCAGGATTGCAAGAAGCCTGAGGAAGATGAGCTCCCAGGACTCCCAACGGGCGGTCGGCAGGTGGATGGTATCCCCTGCCGCCACCACCAGAATGGCGGCGACGAGCGTCATGGGGAATTCTCAGTTACAGCGACGGAATTTTGAAGCGGCTCTGGACAGGAATAAGCCGCACGGCGTGAAGTGCTTGGCAGGGAAGGTCATCAGAGAAAAAGCCAATGTATCGATCCTATGTCCTGACAGATTGGTAAGTCGCATCTCATTCATCCCTCCCCTGAAAAGGGACGGAACCGCAGATCAGAAGCGTCCTACCAGCTGGACTTGGTGACGCCGGGAATGAGGCCGTTTGTGGCCAGTTCGCGGAAGGTGATACGGGAAAGCTTGAAGCGACGGAGATATGCGCGGCGACGTCCTGTAATAAGGCAACGGTTGGTGAGTCGCACGGGGCTGGCGTCGCGAGGCAACTGGCTGAGCCCGCTGTAGTCTTTCTTTGCCTTGAGCTCAGCACGGAGTTCCGCCCACTTCGCTACGGTAGCGCGTTTGCGTTTGTCACGTTCAAGCCATGATGTTTTTGCCATAGGGAGGGGTGAGATTAATGGAGAGGGACAAAAGGGCAAGCTGTTTTTTCAAATGATGGCAATTCTTCCTTTCTGATTGCACTGGCAGGGGGTCACAAGCCATCGATTGGGAATGACCACAAAGCGTCCGCGAAAGTCTCCGGAACAGGATGATCGGGCCCGAATGATCATCTCGGAAAGCGAACAGGGAGCCGACATGCTCCACGCCACAGGATTCCGGGCGCCTGATCCCTTTGTTTATCTCGAGAGCGGCGGGAAGAGATCCGTTCTCCTTAGCAACCTCGAACTCGATCGAGGAAGGAGGGAGGCCCGCGTGGACGAGGTCGTTTCCTCGGGTGAGTTGGAGCAGGAGTTGATGTCAAAGAATGGGATAAAACCTTCCCCAATCGAGGTTATTGCCGCCTTTCTAAGGACGCGCGGCGGCTCCCGCCCACTGGTCCCAGCAGAGTTTCCACTTGGTTTGGCAAAGGAATTGGAGGGGTGTGGCATCAGGGTCTCCCCGGTAAGCGGGATGTTCAGGCCCGAGAGGCAGATCAAGTCGGCCGCGGAAGTGACGCTCATGGCCAGAGCAACCAAGATCGCAGAGATTGGGATGGATCGAGCCTTTGAGATCCTGCGAGCCTCAACAATCGGCCCCCGAAAGCTACTCCGCTGGGGAGGGGGCATCCTTACCTCGGAGCGACTGCGCATCGAGGTCGAGTTAGCAATGCTGGGAGCCGGGGGTATCCCTGCCGGGAACTCCATCATCGCCTGCGGGGATCAGGCCTGCGATCCTCACGAGCGAGGACACGGTCCCATAAAGGCCCACCAATTGATCATTATCGATCTCTTTCCACGGGACGCCAAAAGCGGCTATTATGGTGATCTGACCCGAACCGTCGTTCGGGGCAAAGCAACGCAAGAACAAACCCGGCTCTGGGAGATCTGCCTACTGGGGCAAAAATTGGCCTTGGGATCGCTACGTCCGGGTGCAGACGGGGGGCGCATCCATCAGGAGGTGCAGTGCTTCTTCACCGAAAATGGCTATCCAACCGGGAGAGTAGAGGGACGGTGGAGCGGTTTTTTTCACGGTCTTGGCCACGGCCTCGGGCTCGAGTTGCACGAGGCTCCTCGTTTCGGGGCAACCCGGTTGAAGAAAGGGCAAGTTTTCACCATCGAGCCGGGGCTCTATTTTGCTGGCGTCGGGGGAGTAAGGCACGAGGATGTGGCCCTCATCATCAATGGCGGCCATTTGCGACTGAGCCGCATAGCCAAGCCACTGGAGCTTTGAACCTTTTCCAAAGGTGGATGTCATATCAGTTAATCTGATAAATTTGTGAAGCCATGAGCATCGAACTCTATTTTCTTCTTATAGGCGTACCGTTGGCCCTTGGACTCTGGGCACAATACCGAGTTTCCACAGCATTCAAGACTTACAGTGATGTTCCCGTGGCTTCGGGCGTCACTGGTGCCGAAGCGGCGCGGCGGATCTTAGAGGAAGCCGGTATCTACGATGTCCAAGTGCTGGAGATTAACACAATGCTGGGCGATCACTACGATCCAACCGATAAGAAACTCAACCTTTCTACCAGGGTCTATGAGGGTGCTTCTGTTGCCTCGGTTGGGATCGCGGCCCACGAGTGCGGTCACGCCCTGCAGCATCAGAAAAACTACGCCATGCTGAATCTAAGGATGAGCATCGTTCCGGCTACACAGTTCGCATCGCAGATACTTCCTTTTGTCATCTTCGGCGGCCTCTTTTTCCACATGACTGGACTGATCAGTGTAGGGATAGCCTGCTATGCCGTGCTGATGGTCTTTCAACTCGTCACGCTTCCGGTGGAGTATGATGCCTCCAATCGGGCCAAGGCCGTCCTTGGGCAATTGGGTATCATCCGTCCGGGTCAGGAAGCTTCTGGGGTCGGCGCTGTTCTCGATGCCGCTGCCCTTACTTATGTGGCGGCCTTTGTGGCGGCGCTTGGCAATCTGATCTATCTCCTGATCTTGAGAAGGAGTGATCGATAAACGGTCAGGAGGCTCGAGAGTTATTAATACAGAAACAAGGGGAGAGATAAACTTCCTACCTAAGAGCTTTCCTGCGACCTATTCTGACAGCATGCCACCTCCCGTAGTTCTTACAATTGCAGGATCAGACTCTTCCTGCGGTGCAGGAGCTCAGGCTGATCTCAAAACATTCGGAGCTCTCGGATGCCATGGATTAACAGTGATCACCTGCATCGTGGCGGAGAAACCGGGGGAAGTCCGTGCAATACAAGCAGCGAGTCCCGCAATCGTAAGGGATCAGCTTGAGATCCTTCTGGAAAGCTATCCTGTCGCGGCGATCAAGACAGGAATGCTTTTTTCACCAGCGATTATCAGAACCATTGGGGAAATCCTATCGGGTCTGGCAAAATGTCCCCCTTTGGTGATCGATCCCGTCATGGTCTCCTCCAGTGGAGATCCGCTCCTAAAAGGTGCTAGCGGCTCAGGATCCAAGCAGGGAGTCCTCAATGCTTATAAAAAATACCTCTTTCCATCGGCCATGCTGATTACACCAAATTTAGACGAACTCGACGTTCTTGTCGGCCTTGACTCCCATTCATTTGTCGGCATGAGCTCTGCGGGAAAACGTCTGACGGCGTTAACGGGAGCGTCCATCCTACTCAAGGGCGGGCATCTGCGTGGACGGATTGCAACCGACATCCTGCTCTCACCCGATTGGAAGGAATATTCTTTCAGCGCGCCATTCATAAGGGGTCTTGCCACTCATGGGACAGGATGCACCTACTCAGCAGCGATCGCGGCATATTTGGCCAGGGGCATGGAGTTACCCAAGGCGGTCGCGGAGGCCAAGAAGTTTGTCACTCGCGCAATTCGCGAAGCCGCGAAGTGGGGGCGCATCGCCGCGCTCAATC
>Ga0118677_10013434_pt1 | contig 11772 bp, 11 predicted proteins | sample AliMusrvi5mmetaG_FD_86154 | JGI IMG/M metagenome (GOLD analysis project Ga0118677, IMG submission 86154) | reverse complement strand
CCAGGCCATAGAGCAGCGGGATTTCTCCCTGCTCGCTGATGTGGTTGAGGCTGACAGCACGCTGATGCACGCCGTGATGATGACCTCTGTTCCCCCGCTGTTTTACTGGGAACCGGCTTCCCTGCGGCTGATGAAGCTTATTCCCGAGTGGCGGCGCCAGGGCCTGCAGGCCTGTTTTACCCTCGACGCAGGGCCAAACGTGCATGTCATTTGCCCGGCTGGGCAGGCAGACAGCGTTGAAGAACAGCTCAGCCAGGTGGAAGGTGTCATGCAGGTGCTTAAAGCCAGTGTAGGCCCGGCGGCCAGTTGGGTTGCATGAAACCTGATTTGTGTACTCTTCCCCAAGTGGTTATAATAAGATAAAGCTTTATCGTTACCCATAGAGGTAAAAAGGTTAAAATATGCCCGATTTAATTATTTCCATCCTGGAATTTGTGGTCGTCATCGGCGTGCTTGCTTTCCTGCACGAATCCGGTCACTACCTTGTTGCACGCCTGTTTAAAGTTGAGGTTGAAGAATTTGGCCTGGGTCTGCCCCCGCGCATGGTGCGTCTCTTTAATATTGGCCCGACTGAATTTACCATTAACTGGATTCCTTTTGGCGCTTTCGTGCGCCCCAAGGGTGAAAACAACCCCGAGATTGCCGGCGGATTGGCTGCCGCTCCTCCCGGGGTGCGCATTGCCACCATGCTTGGCGGCCCGGCGATGAATATTATCACTGGAATACTTGTTTTCAGCTTTCTCTTCCAGCAGGTTGGCGTACCGGACACCAAAACCATCAAGATCCAGGCTGTCAGCCCCGGATCTCCGGCGGCGCAGATGGGCATCCTGCCTGGCGACATTATCACCAAAATTAACGGCACGGAGATCAACAGCAACGAAGAGTTGATCCAGCTGGTTACTGCCAACCGCGGCAAGCAGATCACGCTGACATACCAGCGCAACAACCGGGCAGCAGACATCCAGATCACGCCGCGGCTTGATCCGCCTGCGGGGCAGGGCGCGCTGGGCATCCAGATGAGCAACCCGATGGTGCCGATCAACTACGGCCAGTCCCTGATTTATTCCCTCACATCTGTAGGCGAAATTTCGCGGCAAATGGTTCTGCTGCCCTATCACCTGATCCAGGGCCAGATTGCTCCCGCACAGGCCCGCGTGGTGGGCCCGGTGGGCATGTACGGCATCTATGAAAAGGCGCGCCAGAATGATGTTCAAAGCGCGGCGACCTCCAGTAACGGGAATTTACCGCTCAATACGATCTATTTGATTGCGATTATCTCGATCGCCATGGGCTTCACCAACCTGCTTCCCATTCCTGCCCTGGACGGCGGGCGCATTTTGTTCACCCTGCCTGAATTGTTGTTCAAGCGGCGGGTTCCGCCAGAATATGAGAATATGATCCACCTCGTGGGTTTTGCCGCCTTGATTCTATTGATGGTGTTTATAACAGCCCAGGATATTATCAATCCGATTGTTCTGCCCTAGGAGAAAGAGAGGTTTACCATGTCCAAGAACCATAAAACAAAAGTTATTCCTTTTGACCAGGTGATCGCAGCCCTGCTTGATAACAGTAAGCCTTTTTCGCCTACCCACCTGCACCGCTTTTCCGACCTGACGGTTGAGAATTTGAATGATTTAAAAACGGCCTGGTCCAAAATCGAAAAGGAACGCAAAGCGTCCCTGATGAAGGATCTGGAAGATCTAAACAACCATGACACGCTGGTTTGTTTTGATGGCATTAGCCAGATGGCGATTGATGACCCTGATCCACGCGTGCGCGCCTGCAGCATCACCCTGCTGTGGGAATGCGACGATGACCGGCTCGCGCCCAAATTTATCGAAATCATGCAGCATGACCCGGATGAGGTCGTGCGTGCAACCGCGGCCAGCACCCTGGGTATGTTTGTGTACCTGGGCGAACTGGAGGAAATTCCCGGAAAACTGCTCAAAAAAATTGAGACTGTCCTTCTGGAAATCATCAATAACCCCGCCGAAAGCAACCTGGTGCGCCGGCGTGTCTTTGAAGCCCTGGGATATTCGAGCCGCGAAGAAGTGCCCGCGCTGATCGAAAAGGCCTACCACATGGAAGATGAACAGTGGCAGGCGAGCGCCCTGTTTGCCATGGGTCGGTCGGTTGACAACCGCTGGGAAAAGTATATTCTCGAAAGCCTCGATTCCCAGGATGAAATCCAGTTTGAAGCCGTGCGTGCTGCCGGCGAGCTTGAACTTGAATCGGCCCGCGAGCGGCTGCTTGAGATGCTCAAGAATGAAGACGAAGAACTGGACGATGACCTGCGCGATGCCGCAATCTGGTCGCTGACGAAAATTGGCGGCGAGGATGTGCGCGACGTGATTGAAAAAATGATCGATGAAACGGATGATGAGGAAGAACTGGAATTTCTTCAGAACGCGCTCGACAACCTTGAGTTTACCGAAGGGGCCGAACTTTTTGGCATGGTTGACTTAGAGGCCAACACTGAAAAAGAAGGCCTCGATTTTGTCCTGGACCTGGACGCCAAGGATGAGGATGAAGACGATGACCCCGATTCACTCCTCGGCCCTGGCCCGAGTAATAATTAGTCAGGGATGGAAACTTTATCGCAGTTGAAAGCCAGGGTGGAAGGCCATGTGCAGGGGGTTGGCTTTCGCCAGTTTGTGTTCACGACCGCAGTCAAGCTTAACCTGTGCGGTTGGGTGCGCAACACGTACGACGGAGACGTGGAAGTCGTGGCGGAAGGCAGCCCGGATGTGCTCGATGAATTTCTGACCGCCCTGCGCAAGGGACCGCGCATGGCTTTTGTGACCAACGTGTACTACGACTATCTGCCTGCCAGCGGTGAATTTAGCGACTTCCGCGTGAGATCCACAGGTTAGGCGTCGATTTCCCCGGCCAGGAGTTTGGCGCGCTGCCAGGGGGAAAGGTCGCTTTCTTCAGCCAGCATTTCGCGCAGTTCATACACCTGGTCGCGCAGCAGTGCGGCCCGTTCAAACTCCAGGTCCCGGGCGGCCTGTTTCATCTGGCTTTCCACTTCGGTGATCAGGCGCTTAATTTCATTGGCCGGCATTTTATCGCTGCCCGAGTGGCTGGTTTTATAATCAGCTTTTTGTTCGGCTGTCATATAACTCGGGCTCAACCGGGCGGTCAGGTCGTAAACTGCTTTAACAATGCTGGCGGGTTCGATACCGTGAAGGGTGTTATAAGCCACCTGTTTTGCGCGCCTGCGGTTGGTTTCGTCAATGGCGCGTTTCATCGAATCGGTCATCTTGTCGGCATACATCACCACCGTGCCGTTCAGGTTGCGCGCAGCGCGGCCAATGGTCTGGATCAAGGCTGTTCCGGAGCGCAAAAAGCCTTCCTTATCCGCGTCGAGGATGGCCACCAGCGAGACTTCGGGCAGGTCCAGCCCCTCGCGCAGCAGGTTGATGCCCACGAGCACATCAAACACGCCGCGGCGCAGGTCGCGCAACAGGCTGATGCGTTCAAGGGTCTCGATTTCGGAGTGAAGGTAATGCACCTTGACCCCCGCTTCCATCAGGTATTCGGATAAATCCTCGGACATGCGTTTGGTGAGGGTGGTCACCAGCACCCTTTCGCCGCGCTCCACCCGTTTGCGAATCTCGGCGAGCAGGTCGTCCACCTGCCCTTGGGTGGGGCGCACGCTCACTTCCGGGTCCACCAGGCCGGTGGGGCGGATCACCTGTTCCACCACCTGCTGGGCGTGGGCCATTTCGTAAGGCCCCGGTGTGGCTGTGGTGTAGATGGTGTGGCCCATGCGCGCTTCGAACTCGGTAAAGGTCAGCGGGCGGTTGTCGAGACAGGAGGGCAGGCGGAAGCCAAAATCTGCCAGCACGCTCTTGCGCGCCTGGTCGCCGTTGAACATGCCGCGAATCTGGGGCACGCTCATATGGGATTCATCGATGAATAAAAGGTAATCGTTGGGGAGGTAATCCATTAAAGTCCACGGGGCGGAACCCGCCGCGCGCTGGTCGAGGTGGCGTGAATAGTTTTCCACGCCCGAGCAGTAACCCACCTCGCGCAGCATTTCCAGGTCGTAACGCGTGCGCTGTTCAATCCGCTGGGCTTCGAGGTAGCGCTCGTTGGATTTGAAATACTTGATGCGCTCTTCCAGTTCGGATTCAATATCCTCAATGGCCTGTTTGAGCTTTTCTTCAACCGTAATGTAATGTTTGGCAGGGTAAATATCCATTGAATCGGGCGTTTCAACCACCTCGCCGGTGACCTGGTTGAAGGTCATGATCCTTTCAATTTCATCACCGAAGAAGGAGAGGCGGCAGGCCAGTTTTTCTTCATAAGCCGGAAAAATTTCGAGCACATCTCCGCGCACACGGAAGGTGCCGGAATGCAGGTCCATATCATTGCGCTGATACTGGGCTTCAATTAACTGGCGCAGGAGCGCATTGCGGCGGTAGACTTCGCCCTTTTTCAGAGAAATCACGCCGCTGGTATAAGCTTCCGGGCTGCCCAGGCCGTAAATGCAGGAAACTGAGGCGACAATGATCACATCGCGGCGCGACATCAGGGCGCGCGTGGCAGCGAGGCGCAGGCGGTCAATTTCTTCGTTGGTTTCGGTTTCTTTTTCGATAAACAAATCACGCTGGGGCACATAGGCTTCAGGCTGGTAATAATCGTAATAGGAGACAAAATATTCGACTGCGTTATCGGGAAAGAACTCTTTAAACTCGGCATAAAGCTGGGCTGCCAGGGTTTTGTTATGCACCATGACAATCGCCGGCTTTTGCACGCGCGTGATCAGGTTGGCCATGGTGAAGGTCTTGCCTGTGCCGGTGGCACCCAGGAGAACCTGGTGGCGCAGGCCTTCCTCCACACCGCGCACCAATGCTTCAATGGCATCGGGCTGGTCGCCGGTCGGTCGGTAGGGAGAAACCAGACGGAAATCCATGAAAACTCCTCGTGATTAAATAGAACAAAGCATCTATATTGTAACAGCGTTTAAGGAATAGGCAAGGGTGCTTTTAGATCGTGATTAGAGGCTTCTCCGCGTGTATCCAGCCTGGCCGAAAAATGAACAGGCGCTGCATTGGAGCGGCAGCGCCTGCTGTTCAGGTAAATGGGCCAGATCGGGGCGAAGGGCTATTAAACCAACCACAACCGTCCGATAAAAACAAACAGGGATAAAAGCAGGAGGACCACATTCATCGGTATGGCTTTATATTCTTTTTTGGGCAGGTGCTCGGTGAAGATGGCGAGAACCTGGATGATGGTCAGGCCAAGGCCGGCCAGGGGCGTCAAGATGGTCAGGATGCCGGTCAAAACGGGCAGCAGCATGCCCAAAGCGCCGAGCAGTTCAGATATGCCAATAAAGCGAATATAATTATTGCTGCGATCTTTGGCCCAGGGCATCATGCCCTTGACTTTGGCAACCTGGAAGGTTTTTAATATTCCGGCCATGCCGTACATAATGAGCAATATAACCTGGGCAATCCACAAAATAATCAGCATCATTTTTTATCTCCTCAGTTAATTTATGGTAACAAATGTACTGTAAACAACATATGTCTATAATCTAACCGTTTTAAAAAACGGCGTCAACCATCAAAAACACACGTTTATTGTTTAGGCAACAACCAGGCGTTTTTGTTGGTTTTATTCGCCTGGCCTGGGGGCAGCCCGGCAGGCGGATACTTTATCCCTTAAGCGAAAATGGAAGGGGATGTGCCCGAAAAATAAGCGCCATAATCGTATATGAAGGGGCTGATTGGTGTAAAATAATCCAATACTCTTTTTCCCATCCATTTATTCAGCGAGGTAAACATGTCCCTGCGAAATTATATTCAGCGCTTGGATTCAGAAAAGAAGTTGGTGCGGGTCAGCGAGCCCATCTCTAAACGCTTTGAAGCGGCGGGCGTGTTGAAACAGCTTGAACCCTCCCCGGTTCTATTTGAACACATCCATGAATCGGCTTTCCCGGTGATTGGCAACCTGTTTTGTTCCAAGGGAGCCTTCGCCGATTATTTTGGCATCCCGGTTTCGGAGATCATCCCGCATATGGCGGCAGCCATCCAGAACCGCAAACCCGCCAGCCTGGTTCCCCGCGCGCCCTGCCAGGAGGTGGTGCAGATGGACCCCGACCTGGACCAGCTCCCGATCCTGTTCCACTGCGACCGCGACGGCGGCAACTATATCAGCTCGGGGGTTGTGCTGGCGAAACACCCGCAGTACGGGCAAAACGCCGATTTCCACCGCCTGATGCAGTTTTCTAAGACGGAAATGGCCGTGCGCGTGGTGCGCAACCGCCATTTTGACCGCTACCTGCGCGATAACGGGGCCGTGGATGTGGTTGTTTGTATCGGCAATGCGCCCAATGTGCTCGCGGCGGCAGCCACATCGGTGGATCTCGGGGTGGACGAACTGGATATTGCGAATGCGCTCGAACCGCTGCAGGTGGTGAAAGCGGTCACGAATGACATCCTTATTCCGGCGGAAACCGAGTTTGTGCTTGAAGGCACAATTTATCTTGACCGCCTGCACGATGAAGGGCCCTTTGTGGACCTGACCGAGACCTATGATGTGATTCGCCAGGAACCGGTGCTGGTGATCAAGGCGATCACGCACCGCAAGGATGCCATGTGGCATGCCCTGCTGCCGGGTGCTCTGGAACATAAGCTGTTGATGGGCATGCCGCGCGAGCCAACCATTTTTCGCAAGGTCAACGAGGTGGTGCGCTGTCTGGATGTCAACGTCAACCCGGGTGGGTGCTCGTGGCTGCATGCCATCGTGCAGATCAACAAGCAGAACGAAGATGACGGGAAAAAAGCGATCCAGGCGGCTTTTGCCGGGCACGGCTCGTGCAAACATGTCTACGTGGTGGATGAGGATATTGATATCTATAACCCCCTGGATGTGGAATGGGCCATGGCGACGCGCTTTCAGGCTGACCGCGACCTGGTGATCATGGAAAAGACGCCAGGTTCGAGCCTGGACCCTTCGGCCGACGCCGGCAGCCACGCGACCACGCGCGCCGGGTTTGACCTGACGCGCCCGCTGCAATCAGCGGGGAAATCCTTCAAGCGGGCGCCTTTCCCGGCTGTGGATTTGAAAAAATTTATCAAATAGAAGGACGGGATAAAAAACGCATGGAACTGACTTTCGCAGAACAGCTGATGCTTGAAGGCGGAAACGGCCGGGCGACTGCCAAGGCGATGGAAATTTTGAATGCCCTGGGGGCCATTTACGGCGCGGACCGCATGGTTCCGGTTTCCTCGGTGCAAATTTCAGGGGTAAGTTTTGACAACCTGGGCGATGCCGGGCTTGATTTCCTGGCAGAAATGGCCGCCAACGGCGGACGGGCGCAGGTGTTGACCACGCTCAACCCGGCCGGGATGGATATTGAAGAGCCGCAATCGCTGGGGATATCTGCGGATTTTGCCCGCAACCAGCAGCGCGTGATCGACGCCTTTGCCCAGATGGGGGTGGTGACCACCTGTTCCTGCACGCCCTACCTTTTCGGTAATTTGCCCCATTTTGGTGAACATATTGCCTGGGCGGAAAGCAGCGCGGTCTGCTATGCCAATTCAGTGCTGGGCGCGCGCACCAACCGCGAGGGCGGACCCAGCGCACTGGCATCTGCATTGACCGGGGTGACGCCCAATTACGGGCTGCACCTGGAAGAGAACCGCAGGCCGGGATTGACGGTTGAGATCGAGGCTGACCTGGAAGGGACGCGTGATTTTGGCGCGCTGGGCGTGGCTCTGGGAAGGATGATCGAGGCGCGCAAGATGAAGGCCATTCCTTACCTGCGCGGGGTGAAATCTGCCACGCTGGACGAGTTAAAATCATTTTGCGCCAGCGCAGCCACTTACGGCGGCCTGGCGCTTTTCCACATGGAAGGCATTACGCCTGAATGCCCCATGTTCCCGGTTCCGGCGGAAACGCTGGTGATCGGGCAAAAAGACCTGAATGCGGCCGGCGCTTCACTCGAAAACCCGGCGGCAGGGGAGGTGGATTTTGTCAGCCTGGGCTGCCCGCACCTTTCGCTGAATGAGATCCGGCGCGTGGCGGAACTGCTCGAAGGTAAACACGTGACCAAAACCTTCTGGATCACCACGGCGCGGCCCACGCGGCGGATCGCCGACCAGATGGGATACAGCCGCATTATCGAAGAAGCCGGGGCGGTGTTTGCCACAGACACCTGCTGCGTTGTGGCGCCGATCAAGGGGCGTTTCCACACGCTGGCGACGGACAGCGCCAAGGCCTGTTATTATGCCGCTTCCAAGAACCGTTTTGGCACGCTTTTTCTGCCTTTTGATGAAGTGGTTCAGGAGGCGCTGCGATGAAATGGAGCGGGCGTAAAATTGCACCTGGCAGGGTTTCCGGCGAAGCGCTGGTCTCAAAAATGGGCATTTCTTTTTACGGGGGGATTGACCCGGACACGGGAATTGTCGTGGAAAAAGGACACGACCTGGAAGGGCAGTGCATCAGCGGCAGAATCCTGGTTTTTCCCACCGGCAAAGGCTCCACGGTGGGGTCTTACACGCTTTACCGCCTCAAAAAGGGGGGCAAAGCGCCGGCAGCCATTGTCAACCGCGAGTCCGAAACGATTACAGCGGTGGGGGCGATCATTGCGGACATTCCCTGCGTGGACCAGGTTGCGATCGAGCAGATCGTCAGCGGGATGCAAATCTGTGTGGACGGAGAAGCCGGAAGCGTGGAAACCTTATGAGCCAGAACCCGGAAAGTATCATCCTGGCCATCAGCGGGGCGAGCGGGGCAATCCTGGGCATACGCGCGCTGGAATTGTTAAAAAAGGCCGGGGTTGAAACGCACCTGGTCATCAGCAAATCCGGGCGCTTGACGATTGCGAGCGAGACGGATTGGAAGCTCAAAGATGTCGAGGCGCTCGCAGACCATTCCTACCCGCCGGATCAGATTGGGGCGCAGATCGCATCCGGCTCCTTTTCGACAGGCGGAATGCTGGTGGCCCCCTGTTCCATTAAAACCCTTTCCGGCATTGCCAATTCCTACAACGATAACCTGATTGCGCGCGCGGCGGACGTGTGTTTAAAAGAGGGCCGCCCGGTCGTCCTGGCTGTGCGCGAAGCCCCGCTGCACGCAGGGCACCTGCGCCTGATGAAACAGGCATCGCGAGCCGGTGCAGTGATTTTCCCGCCTGTGCCGGCATTTTACAGCGGCGCGCAGAGCGTGGACGAACTGATCACCCAGATGGCGGGCAGGATGCTGCAGCGGCTGGGGATCGCAAACGAGGCCTACAAGCGCTGGGGCGGGTTAAAAAAACCTTAGGCCAAAAAAATAAATTAATCCCCCATGCAGGTCCCCAGTTCGCGCGCGCTGGCCAGCCAGGGATGGTCAGGCGGAACCCGCTTGGTTTTGTTGACCACCTGCTCGAGGGGAACCGGCACAATGTTGTCACCCTGGACCGAAGCCATGACGCCAAACTGGCCGCTGGTGATGAGTGAAATGCAGGCTGTGCCCAACTGGGTGGCCAACAGGCGGTCCACAGCGGAAGGCACGCCGCCGCGCAGCAGGTATCCCAAAATGGTGATCCGGGTTTCCAGCCCGGTGAGGGTAGCCAGGCGCGAATCGAGCAGGGCGGCGTTATCCATGATATAACGGCTTTCCGCCCGGTCGAGCTGCGCTTCGACCACTTTGCGGTCCGCTCCGGTGCGTTTGCGCTCATTTTCCCGGCGCAGGCGTTCGTGGAACTCAAAATAGTCCCTGGGTTTGGCGCCTTCTGCCACGGCAATAATACTGAAGCGCTTATTTTCCTTATTCCTGGCGAGGATGGCTTCGGCCACTTTTTCCACCTCGAAAGGCATTTCCGGAATGAGGATGACATCGGCCCCGCCGGCAATCCCGGCGCCGAGGGTCAGCCAACCGGAATCGTGGCCCATGATTTCAACAATGATGATGCGGTGGTGGCTGTGGGCGGTGGAATGCAGGCGGTCGATGGCTTCGGCCGCCACGCCGAGGGCGGTATCATAACCCACCGAAGTGTCGGTCATGGCGATGTGATTGTCGAGCGCCTTGGGCAGGGTGATGATATTCAGGCCCTGCTGCGAAAGCAGGTGGGCGCTTTCATGGGTTTCCCTGCCGCCCAGGCATACCAGGGCGCTGAGCCCGTGCTTGTGATAGGTTTTAATGGCATCGTCGGTCATATCGACGACCTTGTTGTTGACAACCATCTGGTGCGGCGCGTCCCGGCTGGTGCCAAGGATGGTGCCGCCCGTGGTCAAAATCCCCGAGAGCTGCGACGGCTCAATATGGGTGTACTGGTTGTGGATCAACCCATAAAAGCCGTCCTGGAAGCCAATCACTTCCATGTCCCTGGAACGGGCTGTTTTTCCAATGGCGCGGATGGCCGCATTCAAGCCAGGCAGGTCGCTGCCCGAGGTCAATAATCCAATTTTTTTCTTCATTTTTGTATCCTCCGTCAGGATTTTATTTTAAAGGTTTGGTGACATTAATCAATAATGTTTTCTGGGTCGAATCATCAATGATATAAAAAGCCATGGAAGTGTCCTCGGTATGGCCATCTTTATACGTATATTTTAGCTTGACGTAGACTTCGATGGGGTTGATATCCCATTTTTGCAGGTAGGCTGAACCCACATCAACCCGGGGAATATCGGCCCAAAAGGTTTTATACACTTCAAACCCGTCATTCCCGGCGATCACGCAGCAGCTTTGCTGAAATTCGGGGGAGAGCATTTTCCATGCTTTATAATACTGCTTGCTGTTCAGATTCTGATAATAGCTTTTGATGAAATCTTCGGGGTTGCCGTAAAGGCTGCGCGGCCAGGGGGTGAGAGTCGGGGTCGCCGCAGGTGTGTTGGATTGGGCCGGGGTGGGTGTCGGGGCGAGCGTGGCTGTGACCGGAATTGTGGGCGAGGGGGTCAGCGCCAGGCGGGCGATTTCAGTCGCGGCGCCCTGGGTATAAAGCTGCTGGACGCTGATGGCGGGCGTGTTTTTAGCCGTGTTTAAACCCCTTGAATATAAACCAATCACAACAATGGCGGCGATGATTAATAAGCCGATGATAATTAATAACCCTGAAAAGAAAGCGCGGGCGGAAGACCCTCTGACTGGTTTATAAGAACCATCGATGCGGGTGGAACTGGCGTTACTGATGACCAGGAAAAGGTTATTTAGATAACGCCCGTGGGTATCCCAGTAATAACGCGCTTCCTTCCCGGTGATAATCTGGTGTTCGCTGCTCTCGCCTGCCCCGAGTTTAAATTCTTTGGGCGATATGGTTAACCAGCTTACCTGAGGGGTGATTCTTCCCGTCAGGGTCCCCGTGCCCGTATTTTTGATGGTCAGGAAAAGGTCGGGCTTGTTGAGCTTAAAGAATGAGCGTGTTCCCGTCCCAAATTCGATATGGGATGGTTCAATTGATAACTCAGGTTTATTAACTTCCTCGTCTTCCGGCAGAGTCATAGGATTATTACCCGTTTTCCTGCTTAAATTATACTGTTTCTTTAGGATTTACCATGTTACTGGTGATATGTGTGTGGGTTGATTTCTGGCAAAGCTCAAAACCAACCCACATCGGGTCTTTGTATCAAGGTGTTTCCTGAACGGAAATTATACCGCCAGGTGTGCTGATGTTCCCGGATTTCCTGTTATCAGCATTTCTGCAAAGTTGAAATGCCTGTCACCGCGGCACATACCGCCATCCCCCAGGTCCCAATAAAAAGCAGGTTCCCTGGGGTTTTCCGTGGTAAAGTCTTTATGCGCGGGGGATAGCCTCTTGCCATGGAGAGCAACCGGAAC
>Ga0118677_10010509_pt1 | contig 11772 bp, 9 predicted proteins | sample AliMusrvi5mmetaG_FD_86154 | JGI IMG/M metagenome (GOLD analysis project Ga0118677, IMG submission 86154) | reverse complement strand
CGTGTATTTTGGGGCCGGCATGAACGGCCGCTGGCCCAGCCAACAGACACGGGCCTGAAAGCAGGGAGGCGCGTAAGGGAGCGCGCTCTCCGGCGCGGCGATGGCCCCGCGCTCGACGAAGACCTGGTCGGTGAGGGTAATTCCGATGCTTTCACCGGCCTCGGCGAAATCGCGCGGCGGGGTGTTCCAACGTTCGATCGTCTTCACCGTGCTGGCCTTGTTGCTGGGAGCAAAGACCAGCCGGTCGCCAACTCTGATGCGGCCGCTTTCTACCCGCCCGGCCAGGATGCGCCGATGGTCGAAGCGATATACGTCCTGGATCGGGAATCGCAGGGGTTGGTCGCTGAGCGAAGGCGCGGCTTTAAACTCATCGAGGGTCGCCACCACTGTCGGCCCCTTCCACCAGGGCATCTTATTGCCGGTCGTGGCGATGTTATCACCCTGCCGGGCCGAAATGGGAATGAAGCGGCTCGGCGCAAGGCCCACCTGTACGAGCCAGGCGCGGTATTCGGCCTCGATGGCATTGAACCGCTCTTGCGAGTAGCCCACCAGGTCCATCTTGTTCACCAGCACAGCGACCTGGCGGATGCCCAGCAGGTCTAGCAGATAGCCGTGACGCCGGGAATTCTCCTGGACGCCCTCATGGGCATCAATCACCAGTAATGCCGCTTCGGCCTGCGCGGCGCCGGTCACCATGTTCTTGATGAATTCCTTGTGCCCCGGCGCGTCGATGATCACGTATCGCCGCTTCTGCGTGTGGAACCAGATTTGCGCGGTATCAATGCTGATGTTCTGGTCGCGCTCGGCCTGGAGCGCATCCATCAGGTTCGCCCACTCAAAGGGGACACGGCGGCGTTCGGCGATTTGCTGGAGCTGCTCCAGCTTGCCCTCGGGCAGGGAGCCCGTGTCGTGAAACAGACGGCCCACCAGGGTGGACTTGCCGTGATCCACGTGGCCGAGGATGACGATCTTAAGCTGATCGGCGCCGGCTGGCGGCAGGGAGGATTGGGGGGTAGCGCTCATGGGCCGATCACATATAGCCGTCGCGCCGGAGCTTCTCGAAGGCGTCTTCGCTTTCCTGGTCTTGCGCTCGGCCGGCGCGCTCGGACGTGCGGATGTGGCGCAACTCCTCCACAATCTCGCGCACGGTGCGCGCCTGCGACTTAATGGGGAAAGTGCATGGGTAACAGCCGATGCTCCGGTATCGTTCCCCCTTCTCGTTCGCGAAGTAGAGTGGGATGACTGGCACGCTCTCGCGCTCGATGTATTCCCAGATGTTCAGCTCCGTCCAATGTAACAGCGGGTGAACGCGGATGTGGGTGTCCGGTTCAAAGTCCGTCTTGAACTGGTTCCACAACTCGGGCGGCTGGTCTTCGACGTTCCACTCCATGTTCTTGTCGCGAGGGCTGAAGTAGCGTTCCTTGGCCCGGGTCGGTTCTTCGTCGCGGCGGACGCCGACGATGACGCCATTGTAGTGGTGCTCGTTGAGCACCGCCTGGAGGGCATCCTTCTTCAGGATACCGCAGCACTCGACACGGGTGGCGTGGCCGTCCGGGTAAGTGCGCTTGGTCTGGAGCGCCGCTTGGTTCTTGCCCACGACAAGTTGAAGTTTCCACTCGCGGCAGAGTTTATCGCGGTATTCGATCATGCTCGGGATCTTGTAGCTGGTATCCACATGCACCAGCGGGAAGGGGACGTGGCCGAAGAATGCCTTGCGGGCTAGCCACAACAGCACGGTCGAGTCTTTGCCAATGCTCCACAACATGGCCAAGCGCTCAAACTTGTTGAACGCTTCGCGCAGGATATAGATGCTTTGGCTTTCCAGGTCATCCAGCAGCATAAATAAGCGGCCCGAAGCGTGGCCTCATTTCCGCGGCAGGGCAAGCAAACAAGCCGCCGTGGCAAACTCCGGGTTAGCTTACGGTGCGATCTCCACCTTCGTCGCCCCGTCGAGCAGCAGCGTCGTCGGGTAGACGGTAGCGGATATCTTCGAATCCTGCGCCGAGGCGACGGGGCTCGCGTTCCCCATCGCGTCTACGATTTGAGCCTGCCGGGCGTCCGACTTCACGGTGACGGCAAGGTCGCGGTTCTCGGGAGCGAAGAGCGCGACCAGGCGCCGGTCCCCGGCGATGAACTCATAGGCGTGCAGGTCGCGGTCCTCGCGCAAGATACGGCTGAAGCGCGCGCCGGCGTAGCCGTCCACGAGAGCGGCAATCGCGCCATACATGAATCGGGGGCAGAAGGTATAATCGAGGAAGCCGTAATCGCCGCCGCGCGGCCCGCCGACTTCCCGGCTGCAGTAAAGCAGCGCCCCACGATTCCCGTGCGCCCAGCAATAGAGCGCTTTCTGCGCGGCCGTGGCAGCCATCTCGCGCTCGAAGTCCAGCCGCCAGGCGCTGTAGCCCATCTCCGTATTCACGAACACGGGGCGGTCATACCCTGCGGCCGCGTGCACCGCTTGCATGGTGCCTAAGGCGTTGGCGGTTATTGGCACTTCGCCGTGCGCGTGATAGGCCTGCCAATCCGTCAGCCCCTTGATTTCCCGCGCGATGATGCCGGTCCAGGTGGGCTCGATGAAACAATAGCCGCCGTTGGCAATGACGGCGTTGGGGGCGACTTTGCGGATCTCGCTGACCGTCGCGCGCAGATACTCGACGAACTCCTGCGGCGTGCCGCGCCAGAAGTCGCGGTTGTCCGGCTCGTTCCAGACCTCGATGAAACGGGCGTGCTTGGCGTAGCGCTCGACCGAAGCCCGGGTGAAGCGCCGCAGGGGTTCCTCGCGCGGGGGATAGCGCCATTTGGGGTCCGTGACCGCGCGGTACTTGTCCAGGATCATCCATTCGAAGCCGGTCCCCAGTAGCAAATCGAGCTTGAGGCCCCGATTAACGAGGGTCTGCACGCAGGTATCGGCCCGCTCGAAGTCGATCGGTTTCGCCTCGTCGAACCAGTAGCCCAGCGGACCGATGCGCACGACCTGCATCCCCAGCCGGGCGACGAGGTCGGCTTCCAGCTCGCGGGACTGCTGCTCGGTGAGCTGCGGCGGATGCCCGGGACCATAATCGTTCGCCCAGTGCAGGCGGTCAGGGTAGCTGCAAGTGCCCAGGAAGAACTGCTCGCCGCCGAAAGTCTCGCGGCGCCGGAGATTGGAAGGGCAGACGCTGAAGCTGCGCGGCAGGCGCCAGATCGGTTTGGCGCCGTCGAGGACGTCGAGGGTGAGCAGGTAGGTGCCCCGCCCGGTGACGGTGAACGACAAGGCTTCTTCACCGGGAGCGGTGAACTTCACCTGCGCGAGGGGCGTTCGGTTCCAGTCCCACACGGTCAGGACTGCGCTGTCGCCGCCAGTCTTCGCCCCAACCACCGCGGTGGCCCGGAAGGGCTCGCCGAGGTCGCAGACCCAGCGGTACGGCTTCTCCGGGGTGATGCGCACCTCAGCATGGGCCTTGTCCGCGTTGGGGATATCCTGCCAGAGCAGCGGCACGCCGACATTGGCCAGTGCGGGCATTCCTGGCTTAAGCGCGATCTCATGCGCATCGGCTACGAGAAATGCCGCCAGCTTGACAACGATTACAGCCTGCAGAAGTGCGCGCATTATGCCAGGCCGTAAGACTTGGCGGCACGGGCGCCGAGTTGATGGACTGTCAGTTCGCGCAGATCAATGGCCGGGCCGAGCGTGACGCCGCCCGGCAGCTTCTTGCCTTCGAGGAGACTCTTCTCCGCGCCCTCCAGCACGAGCGTGGTATAGAAGCCGAGTGTCGTCGGGTGGAAGGCGGCTTCGCGCTCGGCCGCGGAGAGCCTGCCGTTCTGCATGGCCAGGATCTGCTCGTAGAGCCGGCCCGGACTGCTGATACCGTATCCGGTAACGGTCTTGTCCTTCTCGAAGTTCCGGAAGAGCGGGTTAACCTCGAAGACGCCTTCGGCATGGACTTCGCGCAGGCCGGGCCTGTCGAGGCCAAGGTCAATCAGTCCATCGGAGCAAATAATGCGCGCGGATTGGACGGTGAGGGACTCGGCGGTGTTGGGCAAGGCCCAGCCGGTGATGATGTGCGCCTGTGCCCCGGTCTCGAAGCAGATCTCGGTATCTACCAGGTCGTAGCCTTTGACGGCGATGGGTATGAGCGAGGGCAGCTTCTGCGAGTAACCGGTCGCACGTACCTGGATAGGTATGAGGTTGACGATCTTCATCAGCGCGTCGGCCATGTGCACGGTGAGGAACGAGACCGGAGTGTTCTTCTCGGCGAAATCAGGTGAAGCAAAGAAGCGCGGCGAGTGGTTGGGATCAACAACGGCCAGCTTGTCGAGCATATAGAAGACGGCGGTCTGAAACGTGCCGTAGCGGCCACTTTGAAAACGGGCCTCAGCCTCCTTGATACGCGGGTCTTCGCGCTTGTGAAAATCAATGGCCAGGAAGCGCCCGGAGTCCCTCGCGGCTTGGATCATCGCGTGAGCGTCCTTGACGGTCGCCGCGGTGGGCTTGGGCACGACCACATCCAGGCCGGCCTTGAGCGCGTCCACAGTCGGGGCGCTGTGGAGGTGGTCGGGGGTATTGACCTGCACGGCATCGAGTTGGACCTTACTGAGCAAATCCCGGTAGTCGGCGAAACGGCGATTGGGCGGTACGCCGGCCAGGTCGGCAAACCAGTTGCGGTATTGTTCGTTTGGGTCCGCGACGGCACGGATGTCCAGCAGATGCGAGTAATGGCTGTGGAAATAGAGGTGCTGGTAGATCTCGCGCACGACCGCGCCCACGCCGATGATTCCGAGCTTAAGTTTGGTCTTCATATGTGTGTCAGTGGTCCGAACTGTCAGCAGGCTGCGGGAACTCCTCTGCCAGCGTCGGCGCGCGGACATTCTTGTCCGCAGAAACGTCCGAACTCCGCTCGGTTCTGCAATCGGCTGTAGCCCGCAATCCTCCCCACGTTGCTGCGGACAAGAATGTCCGCGCGCCGCTCCTGCTGGGGTTCCGCGCTGGGCACTTCTGTTGCTCCGCTTGGCATGACCTCTACGCGAGCGTCCCGGTCTGCTTCAAGAGGAACACAGCCAGGAATTCAACAGCGGTGCGGATATCATCCAACGCAATCTGCTCCCGGTCGGAGTGCGCAAAGGCGAGCTGGCCGGGGCCGAAGGTCAGCACCTGCATTCCCGGGTATTCGGTGGCGAAAAGCCGCGCATCGCAGGATACCGTCCAGCCGAGCACAGGCTCGTCTTTCCAGAAACCGCACATTTTAGCCGCAGCAATTGCGTTGCGGACTGAAGCGGAATCCGGGTCACCGTCGAAAGCCACGTTGTGCAGCTTCTCGTACGCCACGGTGACGACGTCCTCCCCGCGTTCGGGCCTTCCGATCCGGCGCAGGTAGGTCTCCGCGCCGCGCTGGGCAGCCTGGCGCAGGCGCTGCATGACTTCCTTGATGCTGTGGGTCGGAACAAAGCCTTGGCCGCCTTCCAGGATGAGGGGGGAGGAGGGGCGAGGGGCTTCTGGCTGCGTACCAAGCTCGAAAAACACGTGTCCGCCGGCGCCCGCTTCCAGCTTTGCCTTGGAAGCCACCAGGCTGCGGACCAGGTGGGCCATCTTGGTGATCGCTCCGTCACGTTCGCGGATGGCGCCCATGTGCCCGGCCGATCCGTGAACACCCACTCGGAAGCCATTGCCTTCGCGTCGGAGATCATAGTGGCGCCTGACCATAGGTTTGCCGGTCGCTGGGTCCGTAACTTTCGACTTATCGCCGTAAAGGCCGAGGTAGCCCGCCAAACCGTCTTCCAGGCAATCGCGCACGAGCAGTTCGGTCTGCTCGCTAGGGGGGTGCTGGAATCCGACGGTGAAGCTGACCTCGCCGCAAATGCGGCTGGGATGCTCGCCAAAGCCGCCGATGATCCCGTGGCAAGTCTGGACCGGACGTTGAGGGAAGAGCGGGTGGCGGCTCTCGGCGCGAATGGCAGCTCCTTCCTTCTCCATTTCCTCATTGATGAAGGCGAACATCTCGAAGGCCGATACCCCGTCCGGCGCCCGCAGATCGGCGCGATACCAGACCGCCCCGCGATTGGCCGGGTAGAACTTGAGGTCCGTGCATTCGCAAATAAGCACGCTGTCGTAGAGCTGCTTGAGGTCGCGGTCAATGGCGAGCGAGAGGGAGCCGTTGCCCCCGGTTTCCTCTTCGACGACCAGCATCGCCAGCATGTTCCGGTTCCACTTTAGCCCGGCTGTGGGCATCACCTCGGACAATACTTTCAGGGCAGCAACGATGCTGACCGCGGGACCTTTGTCGTCGCACGCCCCGCGTCCAAACACCGTGTTGCCCTTGACGCGTGGCGGGAAGTAGGGTGCCACGACGTCAAGGTGGGCATTCACTGCCACGGATTGGCCGGTGCTGCTGCTGTTGTTTGCGCTGGGCACCACGTATAGCAGGTTAGAACGGCCGGCATAGGCTTCCTCCGGCGACAGGCCCTGCGGGCGCAGGGACGTCTTGGTGAAATGCAGCAACGAGTAATTCGGGTGCCCCTGGATAGCGGGATTCACCGGTCGGCGTTCGAGACGCGCTCCATTGAAGCCCAAGCTGCCCAATTCGCGTTCGAGGATGCGGAAGCATCCATCCTCGGCGGCCTGCATCTGTCTCACGTCCGGGTTGGGTGTGGTATCAATCGCGCAAAGCCCAACCAGCAGGTCCCGCAGGTAACGCTGGAACCCAGGTGTTCGTGTGTGAGCGAAGACATCGCGCACGATGGGCGGCACAGCAGCGACAAAGGACTTCTTGCGGCCCGCCCTCGAGGACTTGCGCGAACGGCGCTTCGTTTCAATTCGTCTGGCGGGCATGGCGTTTCAATCTATCTGGGCATTGCTCTTTCCGAGATATTGCCCAAGCGGATCTTATGGTTAGTCTTGTCAGTCGGCAGGTCAGCGACGATCGAGTCCGGCAGACGCGGCATCCCCGAAGGCATCAGAACGGTCTTACCGGTCAGGTTCCCGTAAATGTCCAGCGTGTCTGCTCCGGCCAGGAGCGACGCGAGGAAACACACGAGTGTAAGAACTAGCTTGGCAGTCATGCCGAATACCCTAGCTTACGTCCGCCAAGCCGGCTTAGTCCAACCTTAACCTGGAACGCGAACCCAGTGTCCGTTGAGGTGGCGTTGTGTTTGTGCTACTACCAGCCCCACATCGAGCGAGTCGAAGAAACTCCGCGCGGACGCGCCGCTGCCTCAGCGCAGCCAAGAGTGATTCCCTGAGAGGATCGCAGGTTGTGAACGTGCCAGAATACGGTCCGGTCAGCGGAGTTCGACGATCTGGCTGCCCGTCTCAAGCTCGGAGACGATACGCGGAAGTTGAACTCGAAAAGCCTCCAACAGCGCCCGCCTCCGGCAATTACCGATCCGCACCCAAACCAACTTGCCGCTTCCACCCCGAACCCCGGCAAGGAAGGTGAAATCTTCGTCTTTGCTGACGATGACCAAGCCGCGTACATTTGCGTGCTCCCAGATCACCGTATCATCGGCCTCCATTAGCCCCAGGTCCCGGACGTGCTCCGCTTGATGGCCCTGCGTGGCGATGAAGCGAGCCAGTGCCGGCGGCAACTGATGGTCCACCAGGAACTTCACACCCCCTGCAACACTACATGGTCCGTCTGGTGGGCCGCATACTCAATCGCTGCTAGAATGTCATCACGTTGAAGATCGGGATAGTCCTCCAGGATCTCCTCGTAAGGCGCCCCAGCACTGAGGAGTTGCAGAACGTCTGTAACGCGAATCCTCATGCCCCGAATGCAGGGGCGGCCGCCGCATTTCCCAGGCTCAACGGTGATTCGTTTCAGAAGGTCGGTCTTCATCGCATCCCCACCCTGCCACTGAAGGAACCGCCTGACAAGCCCGCAATGCCTCTGCCCAAACCATCCTTGAGTCCGGGCAGCGTGCGGCGCCCCTCAACCTGGGCCAGGCTCGCATGCAATGCCCACCCGAACATTCCACCTGACAACACCAGCAGCAGAGCCAATCCGCCAACCAACACGCCGACCCAACGCCAGACGCTTCGGAGTTTCACGCGCGCACTGTATCAAAGCGTGGCGCGGGCACAACCAAGGGGAGGAAGAGGCCCTTCCATCATATGCTACCCGATGCGCGCGGGCGCCTCCCCGGCCAGCCGCTCCACCTCCTTCTGCAATTCCGCGCTCTCCTTTTCAAGCAGCTTTGCCCGCTCGCCAGCCAGTTCGTCCAATACCCCCGGCTTTTTCTCGCTGATCTGCCAAAGCTCGTATTCGGGGCTTTCCCGCAACTGACCCAGCGACTCAATGACCCCGATAATCCCAAGCTGCAACGTTTCGTATAACCGCCTCAACTGCGTGAGTTCCGCCTCCTCGCTGAAATCCAGGCTCGCCCAACCCTGCCGGAGGATGTACCCGTGCGGGTCCTCCGCGATTTCCCGCAGCGTATCGATGTCGCCGCTGTCCTTGGCCCGATTGATCGCGGCGGTCAGCTTCTCATACGTTTCGAGTTTGTCCGGCTCGTGGGCGTAACGGTCAGGGTGATACAGCTTCACCAGCTTCTTCCAAAGCCTGGTCAGCTCGGCTTCCTCTTCGCCAGTAAGCTGCTTCTTTTCGGCCACGGCTGCTGCCGTCTCCTCGTAATCCTTATCCGTTTGCGTCTTGGCCCGCTCGTAATTCTCCTCGGCCTGTTTCGCCTCTTCGTCCCCGCCACGCATCAGCGAATCCAGGTACTTCTTCCGGTAATCAACAATCAGCCGAAGCTGGTCCCGTTTCTGGTAATACTCCGCCAAACGACGGTAAAGAATCGCCTGCACGGCATCCACCCGTGACTTCTCCTTCGTGTAACTGACCTCCAGCTCCGCCAGCCGCGCCCTTGCTCCCGCCACAAGCTGCCGCAGTTTCTCCAACTCCGGGTTGACGTAAATAACCACCGCCGCAAATCCGACCGCAGCTTCCGCCCCGGCAAACCTTCCGTCTTCGCGCCTTCCCGTCTGCGCTGTTGACTCCCCTTCCACCTCACGCGCCGCAGCCGCAAACACCGCCGCGTCGGCTTGCCGTTCCTCCGCGCCCTCCAACTGCCCCAAATACCACCGCCCCATCTTCGCGCTACGGGCATTAGAAGAACCGGCCAGCCAGCCGAGCCAGCGGCGCAATTCCGCATCCCGCCGAGCTTCCTGGAACAGCCGCCCCTTGTGTTTCCCAAAGGCAATCCGCGACGGATACCACTCCTCTGCCGCATACGCCGCGAGCTTCTCCCACGTATCCAGGCCGCGGTGTTCCGCAATTGGCCGCAGGACGTTGCCAAACAGGTCCACGACCGTATGCACGTCGCCCAGCGCCGTGTGCGCGCCATGCTCGGGCAGCCGGTAATACTGCCGCAAGGTTTGCAGCTTGCAGTTGCCGGCCGGCACCGGATCAAGAAGCCGCTGGGCCAGCCGCAGAGCACAAAAACCCTCGCCCCCGATGGGGGATATGCGAAGCCGTTTCCACTCCGGTTTGAGCACTTCAACCAGATCGTATTCCAGATTGAAGGAAACAACCGGCAGGTTGCCCGCATATTCGGCAAACTCCCGATAGATTTGCAGCGGCGGCTCACCGTCGCGCTCCAGAATCTCCCGCGTGTAGCCGTGAACGCGTGATGCTTCGGCGGGAATATCCGCGTTTTGATTCAGCAGCTTGCGGAATGGTTCGCCGTCCTTATCCCAACCACACATACGCTGGGCCGCTAATTCGACTACGAAGACCGGCGCGGAGAAGCCGGTCGTTTCTGTGTCGAACAGAATCCATTGGGTGTTCCTCATATTTGGCTTGTCTTAGCTCTTTGCTTTGAAGCCACAGTAGCGGCGTTCACCCTCTTCAAACTGCGTTAGTGATAGCAAAGCACGCGTTGAAACCATTGCTTCAGATGCGTCCTGGTGGCCTCGGTCTGCGGCTAAGCGAAACCACTTGTAAGCTTCAACCATGTCTTTGACGACGCCAGTTCCATACAGGTAGCACCGACCGAGGCTATGTTGACCATTCGGCCCGCCCCGTTCTGCCAGCTTGCGAAACCATTTCACAGCTTCCACATAATCCTTCTCGACGCCCCAGCCATTCTCGTAACAGAGACCAAGTTCGTATTGAGCGCCTGGGTATTCACCGGATTCGCGGTACCATCTCACGGCTTCCGCGTAATCCTTCTCCACGCCTTGACCCCTGGCGTAGCAGCGGCCCAATTCGCATTGAGCCCAATCACTAGCACCGTCCGCGGCGGCCTCGTGATACCACTTCACCGCTTCCACAAAATCCTTCTCCACGCCTTTGCCCTCGGCGTAGCAGAGGCCTAGGCAGACTTGAGCTAATTCGTCATTCTGCTCGGCAGCCCTGCGATACCATTTCACGGCTTGCATATAATCTTTCTCCACGCCCTTGCCAGCCTCATAGCAGAAGCCCAGACGGGTTTGCGCGCCAGCGTGATTTTGTTCCGCAGCTTTGCGATACCAGTTCGCGGCTTCGGCATGATCCTTCTCCACGCCACAGCCATTCTCGTAACAGTCGCCCAGTTCGATTTGGGCTTCGGTGTGATTCTGTTCCGCAGCTTTGCGATACCAGTTCGCGGCTTCGGCGCGATCCTTCACAACGCCACGGCCACGCATGTAGCAGTCGCCCAATTCGTATTGGGCACCGGCGTGACTCTGTTCGGCAGCCATCCGAAACCATTTTGCCGCCTTTGCGTCATCCCATGTCGCACCCCTTCCGTACAAGTAGCTCTGTCCTTCTTGGTACCATTTCTCCGCGGCGGCACCGGCACCTTGTTGCAATGCAGAATGGCTTTGCGCCACAACGTTTGCACGTGCTAGCGCTAGCGCGTCCGCAACCATGCTCGACAAAATGCGTTTCGCGCCCGGCTCCGCCCTCTCAACCGCAGTCGGCGAGCGTGGCACCAGCGCGAAGTTATCTTTGTCATTCATAGCGTCAGCTCGGTCAGACGCGCCCGCGCACCCTGGAAAAGCGGCTGCAGGGCTGCACAAAAAGCCGACTGCATTGGCGATTTCTTCTGTCGTAGCGTAACGATTCATTGGAATGGTGTCGTAATAGTCAGAGCGGATCGCTACGCTATGGACAAGCTTGGCCATTTCTGTGTCCACAGGTCCCGGGGCCACTGCATTGGCACGAATGCCTATGGTCCCGAGCTCAACCGCCAGTTGCTTGGTAAAGTGCAGCAAGGCGGCCTTACTCGTGCCGTAAGCCACGCGCAGCGTGCTTGCACGCAGACCTGAAATAGAAGCAATATTGACGATTGCGCCACCATCACCTGATTTTTTCATGACCGCTACACAGGCCTGTGAACAGAGGAACGCGCCATCCAGGTTTGTTCCCATGACATGACGGAACTCTTCAAAGCTGGTCTCGCAAACGGGTTTGAACACTGCGACGCCTGCATTGTTGACCAGGGCATCAATACGACCAAAATGCTGTTCGGTCTGATCAATTGCTGCCTGGACCTCAGCCGGTTTGGACACATCTGCATGAATCGCCAGCACGTGTGCGGCGTCATTCAGATCTTTTTCAGTCTGCTTCGCATCTACAATGGGGTCTTCTGCTGGCACATCATTAAAAATCTCGATGCTGTCACCTTTTAGCTCGAAAATTTCCTCCATGAGATCATGCCACTGCTGGTGTTGTTCTGCAGAGCCAGACCTGAATGAGATTCCGACTCTCTCTTTTTCATACAGGTCTATGTTGCGCTTGTACTCGTCAATGCACTTACGCCAATTCAACGCTTCAAAGACGTGCTCATAGTTCGGATATGTCTGAAGGATAGTTG
>Ga0118677_10013433_pt1 | contig 11773 bp, 11 predicted proteins | sample AliMusrvi5mmetaG_FD_86154 | JGI IMG/M metagenome (GOLD analysis project Ga0118677, IMG submission 86154) | reverse complement strand
CTTCCTCAGTTCGGCGCCACGGCACTCCGCGTTCAGCGTCGTTGGCGATGCAGCCAAGGAACTGGCCGCCATGCCCGACCATGTGGACCGCGCCGTGGCAGGGCCGGGGCCGGTGGCTCCCTTCGCCCGCGCCGAAAGCGTCGAGGGCCGCGATTGGAGCGGCCGTGGCTTCGCTGAATCGGCCGCCCTGGCACTGGAGTTCGCCGCCAGGCGGCAGGGCCCCGACATCGCAGCCCCGGGAGTCCTCGCCGGCCGTTTCTGGCGGGCCCTCGCACGCGGCGGTCTCCAGGCGGCGCTCTATGTCCTCGACACCGGGCCGCTCGCCGTTGAAAAGGCGAAGGGCCGGGGTCGGCCGCGATGAGGCTTCCGTCCATGCGGGCCAGCGTGGCCATGCTCGCGACCTGTGCCGCGTCCGTATTCGCTGGCCCGCTCACGGCCGTCCCCACGACGGAAACCGCCGTGGCGGCAGCCCCAACGGCGGTGCCCGCGTTAACTCCGGCGGGCCAGCTCGCCGGCCGCCTGAAAGCCCGACTCTCCTTCGATCCCCTCACCGGCTATGGGCTTTTCGAACGGTCGGGCAGCCGCATGGCCTTCGCGCTGGGTGTCCCGTGGGTGATCCTGGATTGGAGGAGTTCCCTCTCCCTCGATCCTCCGATGGAAGGTTCCGGCGGACCCTCCTTTTCGCCCGCATCATGTTCGGTCATCGAAAAGGCCTTTTCGGAGGCCGATGCCCTCTCACGATCCCATTTTTCCATAGCCGCCATCCTCATCGATCCGGGACATGGCGGAAAGGATCCCGGTGCGATCGGCGAGCAGGTCGTGTCGGGCAAGAAACTCCGCGTCATCGAGAAGGAGGTCACCCTCGACATCTCACGAAAGCTCTATGACTCGCTCAGGGCCAGGTATCCCGACAAGCGGATACTCATCACGAGGGAAGGCGACAGCTACCCAAGCCTCGAGGATCGCGTCGACATGGCCAATTCCGTCGAACTCGCCTCGAATGAGGCGATAATCTACGTTTCCATACACGCCAATTCCTCCTTCAACAAGAACGCGAAGGGTTTCGAGGTCTGGTACCTCAATCCGGATTTCCGCCGGACCCTCGTGGACGCGAAGAAGCCAGGAGGGCCGGGACAGGAAATCGCGCCCATCCTCAACGCCATGCTCGAGGAGGAGTTCACGACCGAGAGCATCATCCTTGCCCGCAACATCATGTCCGGACTCCAGTCCGGAATCGGACAGGAGAGCCCCAACCGGGGCATCCGGGCCGACGAGTGGTTTGTCGTGCGCAATGCCCACATGCCCTCGGTTCTCATCGAGGCGGGATTCGTGACCAATCCGGATGAGGGGAAACTGCTTTCGAGGGATGATTACTTGCTCCGCGTGGCCAACGGCGTGTATACTGGGCTTGTGGATTTTGTCAGCTACTTCGAGAGCATGAGGGGCAAGCCTTCCCCATGAAACAGTTCCTCGAATCGTTGCGCCGGTTCGCCCTTGCCGCCGGCCGGGCCTTGGCTGTGGCGTGCAAAGTCACCTTGAAGTGGTTGTCCGTCCCGGTCAATTCCTGCCTGGCCGTCCTCGGACTGGTCTTCGTCGTTTCCTTCGTTTCCTGGGCATTTGGGGCGGCCTTCGAAGAGGCTGTCCTGTTTTTTCCCGACCAGAAGGGGCATCTCCGTGGTGAGCTTCGTGAGGTTCCGCATGGCCGGGGGTCAGAGTCCCGAGCGGAGCTCATCGCATCGGAACTCCTTCTTGGTCCAAAAAACGCGGTGCTCGTGCCGGCCTTCGCATCCGGGGTCCGGGTCGAGTCGGCCATTTACCGAAAGGGGCACCTTTTCATAGACGTCTCTCCGGATGCTGCCCTTGCTCCCAAAACATCATTGAAAAACGGTCTTGAGGCCATGGAACACAGCCTCCGGGCCGCTTTGCCCGGACTGCAGCGCCTATCGTTGACGATAGGTGGCAAAGAGCCCTATTCTGTCGGTATTGGGGCTGAGGGGGGAAAGGAGATAAAAAAAATCGGAAAATAATTGACAAAGGTTTATGGTAGCGTATACTTCCTTATCAAATAGTGGTTAATGGAGAGAATATTGTGTGCAATGAAAGGAGTTGTTGCATGAGAAAGCAAGTAATCGTTGTCGCTCTGGCGCTTTTCCTCGTGGGCGCATTCACTGCGGTTTCTGCAGATGAGGCCGTGCTTATCGATTTCTCTCTGCTCAAGGCCGATATTGTCCCCGACGCCCTCAACCAAGGTAAGTTCCTGGAAAACAGGTCTACCATGATGGACTTCTCGGGAACTGCCGGCGCGAGTTACACCGAAGAGCAGAAGAAGCAAATGCGGACCTCCCTCGCTTTCAGGAACTGGGATATCGTGCTTTCTTCGTCTTCGAGGAACAATCTGAGCCAGTCTCTTTCCTTCACCGCGGAGGCAACGCTCGCCGCTGATGCCAAGCAATACGCCGGGAAACCGGTTCTTGGCATGCGGGTGCGCTTCCCCTTGGAGGATTTCAACAGCTGGGCAAAGATTCAGCCTCCATTCCAGATCCCCGCGTTTGAGGCGAAGGCCAGCGTGGACGATCAGGGGAACGTCAGTCCATCCAAGGACGCACAGGGTTCAGATCCCGTGAACGCGCGCCTCACCCGTTTCGAGGGTAGTTACGACGCGAACACCAAGATCACGACCGCCTTGGGTATCGTAAAGAACGTCGGTATCATCAAGTCCGTCGCTGTTACGATCAAGGGGCTCAATTTCCCACACGGATTCTCGGTTGTCCTTCAGGATTCCGACGGCAGCGAGAAGAGCATCTTCATGGGTTACCTGAACTTCGATGGCTGGAGGGAAATCCGCTGGGATAACCCTGCCTACGTCCAGGATGTCCGTAACCGTGAGTTGCGTATGTTCCCGCTCTATCCCAAGACCACGCCAATGGTCAAGTTCGACGGTTTCATAGTGACCAGGGACGCGGCCAATGAAGGCGGCGATTTCGTGGGCTATGTGAAGGACGTCAAAATCCTTTACGACAAGGCCGTTCTCGAGCCTGTCCGTGACATCGACGACGAGGCTTTGTGGGGCATCGTGGGCAAGAAGGAGTCCGAGCGCAAGAACATAGAGTCCAAGCGTTTTGGATCCCAGCAGGTCGTGCGTTACCTCGAGAAAATGAAGCAGGAGAGCAAGAGCGACTTCACGCCCTCTACTGCCACGAAGTAATGTCAGCTACCGCCATTATCTGAAAATTAGAGCCGGGACTTTGGTCCCGGCTCTTTTTTAAACCTAAGTCTGGGACAAGAGGGTGGGATCGTCATGACAAACGGAGAAAGCTTCGATGACATACCCGACCGGGGCTTGCTCCAAGAGGACTATGAGCGGAGAAAACCCGGTTATGCCCGTATCCTTGCGGAGTTGGAGAATAGGCTCCGTAAAAGCCTCGAAAATGATTCCCTTTCGCCACTGGTCAAGGGACGGGTAAAGGCCTTCGATTCCTGGTACGCCAAGCGGCTTCGACTGCTCCGAAACGCCAGGTCGACTGGCAACATCCCACTTCAGATAACCGATGTCATTGGCATCAGGGTTGTCTGTCCATTTCTTGGAGACCTGACACTGGCGGAATCTTCGATATGTTCTGACTTCAAAGTGCTGGACGTCGAGCGCAAGGGTTCCGAACGCTCCTTCCGTGAGTTTGGTTACGAAGCCATCCACATGCTTCTGGAGTTGCCCGAGGACTTGCGGGACAATGCCAGGGATTTGGACTGCTCCGCTGTCGAAGTGCAGCTTCGAACGATACTTCAGGAAGCATGGGCAGAGGTGGAGCACGAACTCGTCTACAAGGCGGATTTCACACCCTTCGACGAACCGATGAAACGCAAATTGGCGGCGCTCAACGCCAACCTTTCGCTTTCCGACATCATTTTCCAGGAAATCCTGGATTACCAGCGGAGGCTCACCTCAGCCCTCGAGAGGAGGCGTTTTGCCTTCTATGGAAAAATCGAGGATGCGATGGACAAGCCCCTCGAACCGGAGCGGAGAACTGTTGTCGCACCCTCAGCAGGCGATGACAATTCCCTGAAAATCGAAAGGCGTGCGCTTGGACGGGACCGGTACAGGATTGCCAGCATGGACGATCTGTTGCTCTCGGCACTGACCGCTCACAACAGGGAGGATTACGAGGCCGCATCCCGGATCTACAGTGAGATCCTGGCGCAGAGGCCGGAGAAGGGCATCGCCGCCGTCGTCTATAAACACCGGGGAATGGCCCATTTCGCACAATCGCTCTATAAGGAAGCCATCGAGGATTTTGGCTCGAGCCTCGAACTCACTCCCGACGACCACAAAGCCGCGTATTACCGGGGTGTGGTAAAAAGCGTACTCCAGGATTATTCAGCCGCGATAGCCGACTTCGATCTTGCCCTTGGCATGCACCCCTACCATTTCTTTGCGCTGTATCGCCGCGCGATGGCCTACTGGCATCTGGGTGATGATGTTCAATCCTTGGCGGATTCCGAAGCGGCCCTCAAGCTTGAGCCCGACAATAGCCAGGCCATCCGTTTGAGGGATATGGCGCAGCGCAAACTGAAAATGTGAAAAGTTTACGAAAGTCTTTATGGATATAGAATAAGAGCGATCGCTCGCATCGCCGCATCTTGACATGCCCCAACCCTTGGAGCTATATTCCGCATGTCACGTCCCCATCGTCTAGAGGTTAGGACAGCGGGTTTTCATCCCGCCAACAGGAGTTCGATTCTCCTTGGGGATAACGGTTCCACGGTATCGATCGATAATATCAAAACGGCATCTGTCGGGAGGAAAAATGAAAGGAAAGGTTCTGATTCTCGCGTTGGGCTTGACGCTTTTTACAGCTTTCAACGCATCGGCTTTCACGGCGGCGGTCGGCGGGGAATACTCACTTAAACTGGCCGATGGACTTCCGAACTCAGCCCTGCTCTCGTTTCGCCTGCCTAAATTCCCCGCCGTTTTTGGCCTGGGGCTCACGTTGCCCACTGTTGGTGATGCCTCCATGGTTCTCCTCGCCGACTGGTGGCTGGCAAAGGGCAACCTTGTCAGTTTTGTGAACTACTATGTCGGGCCCGGTGCCTTTCTTGGGATATCCAGGACCGCGACGCTCGGAGTGCGCGTGCCGGTGGGACTCAATGCCTATCCCATCAAGCCGTTGGAGCTTTTCGTCGAACTCGCGCCGGCGATGACAATCATTGATACAACCGGTGTCAGCATCCCTCAATGGGGCCTGCAGGCCGGCTTCGGCTTTCGCTTCTGGTTCTGAAGCCGTTGTAGGGAGCTTGGTTCCCGGTTTCTGAAAACCGTCCCTAAGGGGGCGGTTTTTTTACGGCTTCCAAATAATTGAAAAGAACAAAGACTTTCCTGAATATGTAAAAATAGCTATATTAATGATATGAAGTCAGCGAGGAGCATGAGATGACCGAGCACCTGAATGGCGAAGGATTCAAGAAGAAGGTTTTCGATTGGGACAAAAGCGAGGAATGGAAATACGAAGGAAGCCTGCCAGCCATTGTGGATTTCTACGCCGAGTGGTGTGGACCCTGCAAGATGCTCGGACCCGTGCTTGAGGAACTTTCCGGGAAATATGAGGGGAAGCTGAACGTCTTCAAGGTGGATATCGACAAGGAGCCAGATTTGGCCGCCGTTTTTGGAGTCCAAAGCGTCCCCACCATCCTCTTCATTCCCACGGAAGGCAAGCCGAGCATGGCCCTCGGCGCGTTGCCAAAACCGCAGATCGAGAAGGTCATAGGAGAGGTCCTCAAGGTTTCCTGATGGTGACATCGAGCCGCTCGGCCTTCTGCAAGGCGTCGAGGAGGAGCGGTTCGAGTTCCAGATTGTCATACGAGACTCGTTCAAGATCAAAACGAGCCTTGAGCAGTGGATGTTTGGGCGAGAAAAGCACGCAGCAGTCCTCGTAGGGCAATATGGAAATGTCGTAGCTGCCGATTTTCCTGGCCATCGCGATGGTGTCTTCCTTGTCCATGCCGACAAGTGGCCTTATTACCGGATAATCAGTTAGGCTCTGTGTGAGCCTGAGGTTCTCGGCGGTTTGGCTGGCCACCTGTCCAAGACTCTCACCCGTGACAATGCAGTTGGCCCCTATGCGGCCAGCCAGAAGATGGGCAACCCGCATCATGGCGGAACGCATCATCAGGGTGGTGAGGTCCATTCGCGCGTCCTTCTTGATTTTCAGCTGCGCTTCGGTGAAGGGGACAGTCCACAGGACGAGGTTGCCGGTGTACGTGGCAAGCAGTCTGGCGAGGCTGACAACCTTGTCGTGGGCTTCCTGTGAAGTGTAGGGATAGGCGTGGAAATACAGGGCTTCGAGGGCCAGGCCACGTCGGGCCATCATGAATCCCGCCACAGGGGAATCGATGCCACCCGACAGCAGCAAGAGGCCTTTGCCACCCGACCCGACCGGCAGTCCACGCAAGCCTGGCTCGGGGTCGGCGAAAACATATGCCCGCTCCCGAATCTCGGCGTTTATCGTGAAATCCGGCCTGTGGAGATCGACCCGTGATTCGGGGAAAGCCTCGAGGACAACTTCGCCGATGTGGGCCGACAGGTCGAAGGAGCCGAGTGGGAAACTCTTGTCGGTGCGGCGGGACTCGGCTTTGAAGCTCCTCATGCCACGCGCCAGACGGCCCCTGGCAACCTCGATGGCAGCCTTGATCACGGCATCCACGGTCTTCTGAGTCTTGATGGCTCGTGCATAGCCATTCACACCTGGTGTGCGTGAGAGGATCAGTTCAGTGTCCTCCGCCCGTTCCTCAGGTACGGTGACGAAGTAGCGACCTGGGTACATTTCGAGCTTGTGGGGGATCGCCGCGGACGTCAGGCGCTTGCGTAACTGCGAAAGCAGTCTGTCCTCGAACTCCTTCCGGTTGCCAAGCTTGAGGAGTATTTCGCCTATCTTGATCAGGTAGAAAGCGTCCATGGTGATCCTTCAGCTCTTGAGCCTGCGATATAGGGATGAGGCGGCTTCAAGGAATGCGTCGATGTCCGCCTTCGAGCTCAGGTCGCCGGTGGATATACGGATGGCGGAGAGCGCGAGCGGTTCCGGCAGTCCCATGGCCTTCAGTATCCTGCGTCCGGTGCGATTCGAGTTGGAAGAACATGCGGAGCCAGTCGAAACGGCCACGCCCTGGTCGGAAAGGGCACGGACCAGGACTTCGCCGGAAAGGCCGGGAAAGGACGCGCTCAGGATGAAGGGCGAATAGCGCGGGTCCCCCGCCTTCCGTCCCAATGGGAGGGGCAGGATGCCCGGAATGGCGGCCAGCCCATCCAGCAGCCGGGCCTCGAGTTCGCGGGCCTTGGCGATTCGTTGCGGGTGACTGCCCCTAGCGGCCGCCGCTGCCGCCGCGAAGGCCCAGGCGCCCTGGAGATTTTCGGTCCCTGCCCGCAGGGCGGCTTCCTGGCCGCCTCCGAGGGCCAGCGGTTCGAGGGGAGCCGCGATCCACAGGGCCCCGACACCTCGTGGCCCCCGCAGCTTGTGGGCCGAGAAGGCGGCCGAACCCGCGCCCACAGCCGCCGGATCGAAGGGCAGTTTGCCGAGGGCCTGGACGGCATCGACATGGAAGCGAGGGGGTGTCCGCCCTAGGGCCGCCGCGGCTTCTGCCACCGCCTGTGCGATGCCAGGCAGGTCCTGGATCGCGCCCGTCTCGTTGTTGACCGCCATCACCGCGACGAGGGCGCTGTCCTTCTCGACGGCGGCCCCTACCTTGCGCGGATCCACCCTTCCGTCCGCCTCGGGCGCGACGAAGGTGACTCCGAAACCCAGCGACTTGAGGAGATGGGCCTGGTCGTAGATGGCGGCGTGCTCAATCTCCGTGGTGACGATGTGCAGGCGCTTGATGGCGCCGTCCCGCTTCGCGTTGAGGGCTTGCCTGATGAGGGCCAGCAGGGGGATGCCGTCGGCCTCGGTGCCGCCGCTCGTGAAGACGATGCGGCCTCCTTGCTTGCCGGCGGCCGGTGGGGAAACCGTCGTGATGGCTTCGAGGAGGCGCCCCCGCGCCTCCTCGAGCCTGGCCTTGGCGTCGCCCCCGAGGCTGTGCCTGCTCGATGGATTGCCGGGATGGGCGACCGCGACACCGACGGCTTCGGCGAGGATGTCGGCGTCGGGCGGGCTCGTGCTCGCCCAGTCGAGGAATATCATCTTAATACTGGGAACTTCTGTCGGGGATGCTGCCGGGCGCCTTGCCCGCGGCGGCGAAGGCTGGATTGAGGTAGAGCGCACAATAACAGTGACCGCGCTCCTCGATGTCCTTCCACGATGGAGCGCAGGGACAGATGACCTTTGCATCGGCCTCGCGCGAACCCTCGGTGTCCCGGCAGGGGCAGAGGTAGTAGCCGTATCGGTTCCAGTTGGTCGTCAGCCCAAGGACAAGATCCGTGGTGAACTCGGTGTCCGGATTGAGGGTCCAGCCCTGCTTGGCGGCCACCATCGAGGCGAAGGTCATTGTCTGTTCAGGGCTTTTGTGAGGCATCCACGATCCTCTTAAAGGCCGAGGGTCTTGGCCCAGTCGGGCTCGATGAAACCTACGAGGTGCTTGTCCCCGTCGATGATCGCGAAGGGAAAGGCGACGTCTTCCTTGAAGCGCTCCTTGAGTGTCTTCTTGGCCTCGTTCTTGGTCGCGAGGGGAACCTGGTCCATATACACGTAGCGGTACGCCATTCCTTTGGAATTGAGGTATCCCATGGCACGTTTGCAAAAACCGCAGGTGGAGAGGGCGTAGACGGTTATTTCATGGTCTTTGTGTTCACCGGGCACGTCTGTGTAGCTGAGGGTATCGAGCATCACTCCTCCTTTTGCTTGAAGTATACATAAATTGATTGGCAGGGTAAACGGGAGTTCATGTTGATGGAAGGCCGGTTTTCGGCTATCATGCTGCCATGCGAGACCCTTCCCTCATACGAAATTTCTGCATCATCGCCCACATCGACCACGGCAAGTCCACCCTCGCCGACCGCTTCATAGAAAAGGCGAGGGTCATCGACGCGCGCAAGATGCAGGACCAGATGCTGGACAACATGGACATCGAGCGTGAGCGGGGCATCACCATCAAGAGCCAGGCGGTCGCCCTCGAGTATGTGGCGAAGGACGGCCAGACCTACACGCTCAACCTTGTCGACACGCCCGGCCATGTCGACTTCTCCTACGAGGTCTCCCGCGCCATTTCCTCCTGCGAGGGCGCACTCCTCCTCGTCGACGCCACCCAGGGCGTCGAGGCACAGACACTTTCCAACATGTACATGGCCCTCGAGCACGACCTCGAGATAATACCGGTGATCAACAAGATCGACATGCCCGCGGCAGACCCTGACGAGATACGGCGCCAGATCGAGCACGACCTCGGCCTCGATCCCGATGGCGCCCTCCTCGTTTCGGGCCGCTTCGGAACCGGCGTCGACGAGCTCTTCGAGGCCATCGTCCAGCGCGTCCCGGCACCCAAGGCCACCGCCGCCGATCCCCTCCAGGCACTCATCTTCGATTCGCACTACGATCCCTACCGTGGCGTCGTTGTCCACCTCCGCGTCTTCGGCGGTACCATCGTGCCAGGCCAGAGGATACGGCTCATGCACAACAGTTCCGAGTATGTCGTCGAGGAGACGGGGCAGTTCCGCATAACCCTCGCCAAGACGGAGGGCCTTCCCTCCGGTTCGGTGGGCTACATAATCGCGGGCATAAAGACAATCTCCGACGTGCGGGTGGGCGACACGGTCACCGACGCGGAACGGCCCTGCGCCGCGCCCCTGCCTGGCTTCCGCGAGGTCAAGCCGGTGGTGTTCAGCTCCATCTACCCGATGGACGCCGCCGACTACGATGAGTTCAAGGTCGCCGTCGAAAAGCTCAAGCTCAACGACGCCTCCCTGATCTACGAGAAGGACAGTTCCCTGGCGTTGGGCTTCGGTTACCGCTGCGGTTTCCTTGGCCTGCTTCACCTCGAGGTGGTGCAGGAGCGACTGGAGCGAGAATACGACCAGGCCATCATCCTCACCGCGCCCAGCGTCCGCTACAAGCTCAAGCTCATGACGGGCGAGACGGTCTTCATCGACAACCCTTCAGACTATCCCGATCCGACCAGGATCGATGAGGCCGAGGAGCCCTACATCAAGGCCCAGATCATCACGCCCCTGGCCTACATCGGCAATCTCATCACGCTCTGCATGGGCAAGCGGGGGGCGCAGACCTCCTTCACCCACCTCGACGAGAAGCGCGTCGAACTCTGCTTTGAGATGCCTCTGGCCGAAGTGCTCTTCGACTTCTACGACAAGCTCAAGTCGACGAGCCGGGGCTACGCCAGCTTCGACTACGAAATGATCGGCTACCGACCCACCAAGCTCGCCAAGCTGGACATCCTCATCAATTCAAAACCGGTGGACGCCTTCTCGCAGCTGGTCTACGAACCGGGAGCCTACGAGCGGGCGCACAAGGTCTGCGAGCGGCTCTCCCGCGCCATCCCGAGGCAGCAGTTCAAGGTTCCCATCCAGGGGTCGATCGGATCGAAAGTGATAGCGCGCGAGACCATCAACCCCCTGCGCAAGGACGTCCTCGCCAAGTGCTATGGTGGCGACATCTCGCGCAAGCACAAGCTCCTCGAAAAGCAGAAAGAGGGCAAGAAGCGCATGAAGATGGTGGGTGACGTCGAACTCCCACAGGAAGCCTTCCTGGCTGTCCTCAGAACTGACGAAGACCAAACAAACAACTGAGGTCCGCTATTCGATGGATGCCGCGATCGTCCTGATGCGGTGGGACCAGTACTCTACCTGGGGCACGAGGCGGTTGAGGAAATCCTGTGGCAGTTCACGCGCGCGGTCCTGGTCGGGGAATCCCCACCACAGGTAGTCCGATTCCGAGGCGAGGCTGAGAAACTCCTCTTTCCTGAGCGGGTTGGTGCCGCGCATGGAGAGTCGCAGTTCGTTCAATCTGCGCTGCTCGTCCTTGAGGAATAAACGGAGGACCCGAGAGGCGCGCTCCGCATCGAAGGATGCGGCCTCTGTCCCCATGTAGCCGTCGCGCCGGGATGTCGACGGGATGTCCGGAGTGGACAGCAGTGATTCAGCCTGTGCGGGCGAGACACGTCGGCCGCCGATCGAAGGACCACCGGTGCGTAGGTCCAGGATGCCGCTGTCCCCAAATCGGTTCTCCAACAGTGCCGCGTATGACAATAGTATGGGATCCGAAAGCCGCTGAATGGACGGAGGTTCGCCGTGGTCTGTGGCCATCGTCCGATCGCGGAAGGACGCCGCGTACTGGCCCGGCCAGCGGGTGAGCCGGCTCAGGTGTCGTTCCTCCGCAAGGAGGCTCGGACAGCCACGCGCATGGGTTTTCCCTGTTTCGAAACTGAAGTCCAGGCCAGCGGCCAGAAGGGGGCCGTCGGCCAAAAGCGCGGCGATGTGGACGGCGTGCACACCGACGGAGCCAAGGGGCGGGACAGACAGGAATGGCAGTCCCGACTCCTTCATGGCGTCTTCGACACGGGCAAGGAAGGGGCTGGGCGTTATTCGGGTGAGGGTGAGGCATTTCGGCCCCCGCATGGCGTGGAACGTCGCGGGGTGGGACGAGATGTCGACCGCGAGGGCCACGCTCTTCGAGCCAAGGCAGGTGAAGTCGGAGAGGTTGTGTGCCTGACCTTCGAGGCAGATGACGAGATCGGGCTCAATGCCCGCGCCCAGCAATGTTCCGAGGGCCGTGTCGCAGGCGATAACAGCGAGACTGGCAGAGCCGAAACGGGAACGAAGGCGGATGATGAGGGGCAAGGC
>Ga0118677_10013432_pt1 | contig 11774 bp, 17 predicted proteins | sample AliMusrvi5mmetaG_FD_86154 | JGI IMG/M metagenome (GOLD analysis project Ga0118677, IMG submission 86154) | reverse complement strand
TGCAGGGCGAGGAGTCGGCAGCGCTTGGGGGGTCCCAGCGGAAGAGCTTGGCAGGGGTGCAGGGCATTGGCAAACGATTAAGCATGGCCCTGCGGGCACTTTATATTGCGGGCCTCCACCTCAGTGTTTAATTTTATAGCTCCCTGTATGCACTTCGGTGTCGGCCCTTCGTGCAGGTAGTCGTGTCAGCAGCGCTTGGCGTTGTTTGTACTGCACTGTGGCGGCGGAGCGGGCAATTTGGCGAATGCACAATCAACTCAGCGATAAGCCTCCGGCATGGGGAGTGTACTTGCGCGCTCCGCTTACGTCACTATGAGGGGTGTAAGGTACAGGCATAGTTTATTTGTCGAGTTCTGGCGTGGTGGTCCTGCAGCGTCTGTCGTAGTGGGGCGGCAAAGTAGTCTTATTTAAGAATAGAGGTCGCGGTAGCGACGCGGTTTATTTCGGGCTACCGAAATGAAGAGCGGCGAGCGCGGCGGGCTTGGCCTGGCGTTTTTTTTCTTCTGCAAATGGTCCGGTTTTTCAGTTGGTTTATTTTACTTTGCGTCTTGCACAGTAATAAATAAAAGTGTATATTTAAGTAATTAAAAAAGTAAAAGTTACTCAGGATTTTTCCAACGAAGCAAGCACTTACAGCCATGTCTACTTCATCAGCAGCAATAACCCCGCTTATTTATGTTGGTTCGTATGCAAAGTACAATAGCGGTAGTCTTTTTGGTGAGTGGTTCGATCTCAGTGATTATTCAGACAAAGATGATTTTCTTTCAGCCTGTCTGGTATTGCATCATGATGAAGTTGATCCGGAGTTAATGTTTCAGGATTGGGAGGGTATACCTTCAGCCTTTATTTCAGAGGGCTCAATCAGTGCTGGTTTCTGGCAGTGGTTTCACGATATCGAGTGTTTGTCACTCAATGAGCAGGCGGCTTTTAGTGATTACGCTGATGATTTTGTTTCAGAGGAAGTTACTGTCAGGCAGTTTCAGGAGGCCTACTATGGTCATTTTGAAAGCGAAGTTGATTTTGCCGAGCATCTTGCAGAGCAGATGGAGTATTACGTTAGTATGGAGAAGGTGGGTCTTAATGCTTCATATTTCGATGCTGCGGCTTATGCAAGGGACCTTTTTTGCAATAATTTCTGGATGAGCAAGAATGGGCATGTTTTTGCAAGGTAACCGGTCATTCAGCCGGCACGCATACGGTCACCATTGGTGCAGTAACCTGGGTATTACATCCGGGTTATTGCCATTTATTCTCCCGTGCTTTTGAATGGTGTGTTACTGTTTTTGCACTTTGCCCCGGCACAGGGTATCTTGTTGTATAAGCTGCCGTTTAATCTTTATTTTCAGGGTTTTATGCAAGATGCAATCACAGAAGCAGAGGTGATCAGCCTTTCAGGTTACAGCAGGGAGCAACTGCGTTCTTTGCGGCTTGGTAGCAAACAGATGAAGGGCGGCAAAGAGTATGTCTCTGCTCCGGTTATCACTCAGGGTGTTGATTGGCAGCTTTATGGCCGCTCTGTTCTCTATGCACCGCACGTTTTAGAGTTTCTTAAGGAGCGCAGGGCTCAGGCAAAGGCCCGCCTGTAATCCAATGGTGTTGGATCCTTCAAAGCTTGTCATAGGCAATACCTATCGGATTAAGCTAAAGCATCCCGGTAGTACAGTAACCCGAAGGGTTTTCCTTGGCCATGAGCTTCAGTATGGTTCCATACCGGCACTTGTTTTCTCTACCAGGGTATTATCAGGTCCAAAGCCCTCCGCTAATCCGAGGAGGCCTCAGCATTTGACCATCACTTTTGCGGTACGAGATATTGTATCTGTCTTAGGTGTTTGACTTTGTATGTCGGGGTTATTCGATCATTGTATTTGCAGCGTCTTCAAGCTCATCGGCAGTAAATTGGTATCCATGCCTCTGGATAAAAGCCATTTTTGTCTCAGTATCCTCTATCCTTATCACTGCTTCATTAAACGCTTCATCACTCTTCATCCGTTCGAGGAATGCCTGGGCTTTTTTTTGTGACATGGGCGTTTCTGTTATTACGTTGGGAGTTTGCAGGTCAGTAAAATACCTTAGGTGTTGTACAATTGCGGTAATATAGTAAAATGATCTTGGTAGCAAACAGCTTTTTTGAGTTTGTCAGTGGCAGGTTCAAGCCGGCGGGAGTGGCGGGGTGCTCTGCCCGATATAGATAAGGGTATCCCGCTCTTTCGCTTCAGGGGGTACGGTGCGTCTGGCATAGCGGGCAGGTCGGCTACGCTCAAGGAACCAGGCGCTTGCGTGCCAGTCAGTTTGTGTGGCGGCCTTGATTACTTTCAAGTGGTAATGTTCGCAGAGGGCTTCAGCTTGCGGCAGAGCTTCGTGAAGCTCTCGTTGCAGGGTTTCTATCCCTTGCTTTTCGTCCTCTTTTCCTTGTTTGACCCATGCGTAATAGGTGGACGTGCTGATTCTTGCAGCGTTGCAGGCTACCTCTTTGGTCATTCCGTCGCTGATGTAAGCAATGAGCTTCGTTATGTGGTCATTATCCAGCTTCATAGCATAAAATAAACAAAGAAAGAATAAAATACGAAAGCCCGGCTTTTCAGGGCTGGGCTTTCGTTCATCGTGGTGTCGTTATATTATCATCGGATCGTAAAGGTTTTCTCCGTCATGGTGAGCCAGGGCGGCCATTTCCGGTTTGTGCCCTGGTATCGCGCAGCGAGTGCCGTTGTGTCATATTCCGGTTCGGTTACCACCCAGCTTGCCCCCGGTAAGGTGCTGCAAAGTTCATTTGCATAAGATTCCATTGATGCATCGGTGCTGCCTTTTGAGGGAAGGGTTATGATCACCTTGTGTGTTTTGATGCCGGTTTTCTGGAGTGCGAGTGAGTACTTTTCGGTCATCAGTTCATGGTCGATCGTTAGAGGTGTTCGGGGTTTGGTAAAGTAGTAGCTCCCGTCCGGGGTCTTGATCTTCTCTTTGCCGGTAAGCAGCAGGGCGGCTTTCATGCTTCCGCGCAGCCAGTCGATACCGCCCTTTATGCCTGTTTTGCGCGTCTTGTAGGTCTTCTCTTTTTCGTCGAGATAGGCAACCTGACCTTTCCAGTAATCAAGCAGGCCTTTGCAGGCGTCAAGCTTCTTTTCAATCCTGCCTTCAACATGTGCCAGCTGGTCGCCATACTCTGCGAGTCCACCGCTTTCAATCAGCGCTTCTTCAATTTCCTGATACCGCTTTATCAGGTCGGCCAGCGTTACCGGCTTTTCTTCTACAGCTTCAGTAATCAGATCCCGCAGCGGGTTTTCAGGTTCGGCTGCTGGGATGTAAACGAGGGTATCTCTCTCTCTTGGTTCAACGGGGCATTCCATGGTAGATTTCCTCCGCATTTTGGTGATGGTGAATAAGTTGTTTCAGTCCTTATACTCTTCATACAGCCTGTTGGTAGTTCACGGTTTTTGATGTCAGCAACTCCTCCAGGTCACGGATTCTGGCTTTCAGTATTTCGCACTCTGTGCAAGGCTTGTGCAGCGGGTCGGTGGCGCTGATGTATCGGGTCTCGTTGTAGTACGATGATTTCAGCGGGTTGCAGGGGTTGTGTGTCCATCGTTCAATGGAAAATCGTGATACCATGTTCAGGAGATAGAGCTCTTCACACAACCAGGTATCTTCAGTGTTCAGCCACTGGCCGTTGAGTTTTTCGAGGAGCGCGATGTATTTCGGTGGCGATTGCCTCAGCTGCTTCTTTTTCCAGGCGGCGTTGATTTGATCTGAGATGGTCATGGCATTTATCTTTTATTGTTCTTTTTATAAAGCCTCCACTCAAATATACGATTATATTTATACTTTTATACTCTTTATTATTCTTTTATTGTTTTTATTTGTTTTTTTTATGTGGTGCTGAGAGCAATCCTTTTCTTTCCCCCAGCACTCGTTTCTTAGTATTCAGCGCTTCTTCATCGCTGCGTTGCCATTACCTTGCCGAGGAGCGCTCTGGTGGCAATAATATCGCTCAGTGCATCATGTGCCTGCAGCTCAATGTCGTATGCGTTACAGACCGTCTGAAGCTTATAGTCAGGGAGCGAGATTGTTCCGAGGAAATCCCAGACACGCAGGAGCGGGAGCGGGTCGAGCATTTTCCAGTTCTGGTAGCTGCCTGTTCCGTACTGGTTGCCGTGGTGGCGGAACCATGCATCGAGAAAGTGCATGTCAAAGGTGACATTATAGCCGGCAGGATAGGCTTTGTCTGTTTTGTCGAATTTCGAGATGTGGCGGTCGAGGAATTTCAGAAACTCCCGGTAGGCATCGGCGCTGCTTGTCCTGCTCTTCAGCTCCTCCGGGTCGGTGCCGCTTACCTTGAGCGCATCAGGGTTGATTTCGGCTCCATAGTGCGGCTGAAACTTCATGTTGAAGCTCTCCACAACGTCACCTCCTATTTCCATGAGTGCGGCAAGCTGGATAATGCCATGTTTGCCGGCTTCAAGTCCGGTTGTTTCGGTGTCGAAGTAGAGCACCTTTTTAAACAGTGATTGTGTCATGGTTGGTTTCCTTTTTTTATGTGTCCGATTTGTCCAGTTTTGACGGGTTATTACAGTAATGCTTGTCAAATATAGTTTTTGTTGCCTTCTCCCGCGCCTCTTTTGTTGCTTGCTGCCAAACAGTCTCTTTTTCTTCCTGCCCGAGTCCGTTGAAGTACTCAAGGCGTGCCGCTTCAGGCAGCTCATCCCACTCCAGCAGCATGTATGCCTCCTCCTTGTGCGGCTCGAAAAAGAGCGGCCACATGCCGAGACTTATTGCGGCACGCAGTGAGCTTGTGGTGAGGCGCGAGTATAGGGGGAGCGTCTTGCTCTCCTGCTCTATGCGTAGCAGTTCATAAGCGGCATTATTTTTTGAGATCATCCTCTGGCGCAGCTCATCAAGCATCTGTCTTGCATCGGCTTTTTCCGGCAGGGGAGAGAAGAGGGTATGCTGAAACTTGGTTTGTTCCGCCAGCTGGTACAAGGCATCCAGTTCGGCGACCGTTATTTTCATCCGGTAGAGCATGTCGGTTATGCCGAGATCCACAATCGTTCCGGGTGCCCGCCCGTTCTCTTTCTCGAGCGCTCTTGCATAGGTTTTTCCCTTGATGATCTGCAGCGTTCGAATGGCGCGCTCAATTTCAGTGGTTGTGGCAGGGGAGGTGAGTTTTGTTGCCATGGCCCGGGCATCCGTGTAGTTTCCGCCCAAAGTGCAGACAGCGTTTTCAAGAATGGGATTCAAGCCAGCGGAGATTGTCAGCCCCGTGATGGTTTGCGCCATTGACCGGTTGAGTTGTTGTGTCATGGTCGTGTGGGTTTGCCTGATGTTTGAAATGCCAGTGGAAACTTTGCCAGTCAGATATCCGGGCTATCCGCAGCGCTTCCGAAGCGAGAGTTTCATTGCCGTTGCTCAGTTCGTAGAGGTAGCCGAGCGCTTCTTCCGCAACCACCTGCGTGCGGTAGGGCGCTTTCTTGTTCCTGCACCACTCATCCCAAAGCCCTGCACAAAAGGGCACGGTAAAGCCGGGGTTTTTAAAGGTACCCGTATCCGTAAAATCAGGTTTAGGGCTTTTCTTGCGGCGTGCCGGGGTCCTTTTTGTGCTGGCAGTTCCTGGTGCAGGTATCTGTTCATCATCGGTGGGGTAGGTGTTGTTCTCTCTCTCTTTTCTATCTTCTTTACCTTCTTCCTTTCTTGTTCGTGGTCGATCGCTGGTCGCCGGTGTGTCGCCTGTCTGGCCGTTCGGCTGGTCGGCCCGGTCGTTGCGGTCTTGGTAAGTGTCGTAGTTCAGAACGGTTATAAGGGTGTATCGGTTGGTCGTTATGATGGCTATCTCCTTGGTCGTTTTCAGACGTTCAAGGCAGGTGCGGCACGAGCGTTCGGATATGCCTGTCTGCATTGAGAGTGCGTGTCTTCCGGTAATAAGCTGGCCTCTCAGGACATCAACTCCTTTCCATCGTCCGGGCTGCCGGTTCGCCATCATAATCAGATGCACAAGCATGTGGACCATCGGTGATTCCTTGTACCACTCCCATGCGGTAAGGCGTCGATAGAGTTTTATGTATCCGCTGAGTATCTCTCTCATGGCAGAAGCTTCATTTCCACACGCGGAGTCTCGTTGTCAACCTCATAGGGTTCAAAGACCGGCAGCAGCAGGTCTGCGGAGTCGTCAGACAGCAGGTTGCTTTTTACCATACAGTCAAAAAGATTCTGGCAGATGTTGGTATAGTCGAACCGCTGTCGGGTCCGTCGGTAAATCTTTATATGAAGTTTCAGCGGCAGCCCGCACCCTTCGGCCTCTGTCCGGAAGGAGGCGCAAAAGGCGGGGTTGCTCTCAAAGAGCTGCATCAGGTGCCGTTCATGGTCGCGCGCCCGGGGGCTCTTGATTACCTTTTTAATGGTCTTGCCGCTGGGATCCTTGTAGATGAGCGGCAACCGGGAGTTTTTCGAACTGTAGAGCTCTCCCGGTATGATAAAGGTGTTCGGCTCATCACTCATCGTCCAAGCAGGGTGATCTTTCCTTTATGCCTTTCGTCACCGCACCCTGCTTCATCGAACATATTCTCCTGGGCATCTCCGATCTCCATCGGGCGTGTCAGCACCAGTTCGCCGGTATCGTCGCGCACAACATCCACGGTGCGGAGCGCGTAATTCTTCACCATCCTGCACTCGATGCTTCTCGTTTCAAAGCCGTTCTGCAGCGCGGTTGAGAGTGTCAGGGCCTCAAGGTTGTGGTTATCGATTTTCGTTTTGTAGGCAGAAGCCTGCTCTTTTTTCTCGTCGCCGAGCATTTCGGCACTCCGGACGTGCAGCGCAAGCTCGCTACCTCTTTCCAGTTTTTCCTCTTCCGTGAGGTAGCACTTCACATCCATCATCACCAGTTCATCAGGTTTGTTCATAGTTGCGGCGCTCCAGTGTTCACTTGGTTGTTAAAAAGGCAGGTCGTTCAGGTCATTCTGCTTCTGAAGCTGCGGCTCCATCGTGTCGGCCTCCTGGAAGATGTTCGGGCGATGTCCCTGCAGAAAGGCGTTGATGGAATCGATAAGTCCGCTGCATTGATCGGCGCTCAGTCCCTGCTGGATTGAATATTCAATTTGGGTGGCATCTGCTTCGGTCACCCTGGGCCGTGCTGAGAGGTCGCGCAGGTACTGCAGCGATTTGGCCGATGCTGGTCGGTCGTTCGGTTGCTGGCTGTTCCGGTTGTAGCCGTTCTGTTGCTGCTGTTGTGGTGCAATCGGTGGGCGATGCTCCTGCGGTTGGCGGGCGCGCTCACTGTAGCCGTTCTGCTCTGTTGATGCGGCTGGTCTCTGCTCGCTTTGCTGTTGCGAAGGGGGCTGCCGGTAGCCGTGCGCCTGCGGTTCCGGTGAAGTGCTGTCAGCATCCTCAATGTCAACGGTCGGGATCATGAAGATCTGCAGTATTGCGGTTTTGTGCGCCATGCTCATCGCCTTGTTGCTCGCCTTGTCGCTTGAGTCCATTGCCTGACCCATGGTCTCGGTTTCAATCAGGCTGCCGTCTATTGTCGTAAAGCGGTACTTCACCTGCAGCGTGAATTCGATCATGATGGTACCGTTCTTGTTCGTCCACACCTCGCGATTCTTGTTGAGGATTTCGGAGGTGGTAAAGACCTGGTGTTTCACAAAAAGCGGGTGGAGTGAGTTGTAGACATCGTCAATCCCGCGGAACCGGTAGCGTTGTTCCTGATTCTGGTTGTTCTTTCCGATAGCCGGAACCTCTGCCATGATTGCAGCGATACGCTCATAGATAAGCGGTTGCCCTGTTTTTGTGTTGTTCTCCATTTTCTTTAGTGTCAGGTTTATGAAAGCTGCTTTGCAGTAATGATCAGGTGATGTTTTTTTGCCTTGCGGATAAAGTCAAGGATATCCTCACGCAGGAAGTAGAGTCGGGCTCCGCTCTTGCGATAAGGCAGCATGCCTTTATGTACCCGGTTGTAGACAGCGCCGTTTGTCACCTTCCGGCCCTCAATTCCGGTCAGGAATTCGGCACAGATAGAGACTCCCATTGGAGTAGCCGCCTCGGCCTCTTCGGGACGTTCAAGGAATGCATCGAACTTGCGTGAAAGCTCAGCAACCATTGCCGGTAATTGCTCAAATGTAGGGCCCGTGAATTTTTCATTATCTTTATTCATTATTTTATATCTTTATCTAATTAATCGATACACGGACTTTATTTATATTACTCAATCTTTGTCTTTATTACAAAGAAAAAGGAATAAATAGATAATGAAAGATAAAAAAAGTAAGCCGGGAGATCGGCTCAAGGAAGAGATAACCAGGGTGTTTGGCAGCTTAACAAAAGCAGCTGATGCGATCGGGGTAAAAAGCGGTTCTTATTTCAGGCTGTATCTGAACGAGACCAATGGTATCGGGATGTTGCTGCAAAAAAAACTCTCAGATATCGGTCTTGATGTCAAGTATATCATGGAGGGGGAGAGGGCAGAAGATTCCAAAGAATCATCTGATGAAGATGAAGTTTTGATAAGGGATTTTCAGGATTTGCGGTACCGCTCTGATCAGTTGCATAAAGATATGGAAGATTTTAGTGAGAGGTTCTTCAAGCGTATTAAGAAAAAATAGAGATGTCGAGTGCCGGGGCTGGACCCTTGGTGGTTACAACCCCGCCTCAATGCAGTCAATTCCTTGATTCCCCCATAGTGAGTATGATCTTGTTCAGCTGCTTGTTGCGCTCAAAGAACATGTTCGTAAGTTCCTGAAAATCTGAGATCATCGCCTGAATTTCATCAAAAAAAGGCTTGCATTTATCAACCCCGTCAGGGTGGTGGTCGATGTAGAACTGCAGGATTTCTTCAATGATGTGGTTGTTGTTTGCAGAGGGTAATGATGTGACTTGCATGAGGGTACATATTTTCGTTTGAAAACAGAGGCGAATAAAGTTTAATACTATTATTCCACACCACCAACTTTTATTGTTCTATATTATTTATTTTTCTTCTTTTATATCCTCTCCCATGTCCAGAATAATAGCATCAGCGGCAGCCCTTCGACTTGCATTGACAACGTGAGCATAGATCATCGTTGTGTCAATTTTGGTGTGTCCAAGCATCTCGCTCAGGGTTTTGATGTTTGTATTTGCAAGGAGCTGGAGGGTGGCAAAGGTATGGCGCATGGTGTGAAATGTTATTTTTTTCTGAATGCCTGCAGCCTGTATCCACTCTTTAAAATACTTTCTGTAGCAATTGCGATGGATATCCAGCAGTCTTGGAAAAACAATTCCGGTACGTGTTTCTGCCGCTTTTTCCCGTGCCTTGTCTTTTGGTTTGTCTGCCTGTTCATCCGTTGCGGAAGCTATCTTTATTGCCTGTTGTGAGATTGGCAGGTAGTTGACTGCCTTTGTTTTTCGCTGCCTGAAATGAACGCAGGGGCCAGTGGGTTCAAAAACAACATCTTCCCATGTCAAGTGTGCTATATCTGAAATGCGCATACCGGTAAGGGCGGCAAAAAGTCCGGCTCGTTTGATCAGTGGATTTCCACAAGGCGTTTCAGCGAGTATGTTTAATTCTTCCTGAGTCAGGTAGATAATTTTTGTCCGTTGCTGTGGTATTCCTCTTACATGCTCGGTAAGCTTGACTTTCATCATATCATTGCGGTAGGCATGGTTTAGAGCTGTACGAATGTATGAGAAATCAGTGTTGGCAGTATTGATTGCATTATGCTCAATCAGGTGTGTCCGGAAATTTTCAAGCAGATTCCTATCGATTTCGGAGAAATACAACGGCTGATCTGGTTTGAGCTTTAAAAATGCCTGTAATTTTTTCAGCGCGTTTTTCCACTTTCGTTTTGTACTGACTGTAATATTTCTTTCCTCTGTATGCTTTTTATAAAACTCGATGAAGTCAGCCGGTTTGTTCGTTATCAAAAAATCATAGCGGCCTGCATGCAGTTGTAACTGTGTTTTGGCAAGGATAGCATTGGCAAGTGCCATGGTATCCTTATTCTCAAGCCTTGCCTCTTTGCTTTTTGGATTGACATGCAGAGACATACCAAGATTCACAAACCGGGTAAGCTTTCCTGTTTCAGGGTGTGGTGCCGGAGGGTAGATATCAAGGCGTAATGAATGCCGTGTGCCATTATCGATCAGGCGTTTTCGGAGTGTTGCTTTCATAATTCTACTCTCCTTCCATAGGTATGGTAATGACATCAGCCGCAGCCCGCCGACTTGCATTGACAACGTGGGCGTAAATCATCGTGTTCTCAATTTTGGAATGCCCCAGCATTTCGCTCAATGTCTTTATGTTGGTATTAGCCAAGAGCTGCAGAGTGGCGAATGTGTGGCGCATCGTATGGAAGGTTACATTTTTCTTAATACCCGCATCCCGAATCCAAATTTTAAAATGAGGTTGTTTGCATTGGGTATGGAGTTCTATCAGTCGAGGGAAAACAACTCCGGTTCGTTTCTCAGCTGGTAATTCAGTGGGGTTGTCCGTGGGTTTGCCGGTAAAGTTGTCGGGTGGATCGGTTGCGGCAGCTATTTTTATTGCCTGTCGAGAGACCGGCAGGTAGTTGAGTGCCTTGGTTTTTCGTTGCCTGAAATGAACGCAGGGTCCGGCTGGATCAAAAACAAAATCTTCCCATTTCAAGTGCGCAACATCTGAAATTCGCATACCGGTAAGGGCAGCAAAAAGGGCGGCTCGTTTAATCAGCGGCTTTCCACAAGGCGTTTTAACAAGTTTGTTTAATTCTTCCTTGGTCAGGTATATAATTTTAGTCCGTTGTGGTTGTATTGCTTTGACCTGCTCGGTAATCTTGACTGTCATCATATCATTGCGATAGGCATGGATTAAGGCTGTACGGATGTTTGAGAAATCACTTCCGGCAGTATTAATCGCAAAATTTTCAAGCAGGTAGGTTCGGAAATTTTCAAGGAGATTCTTGTCGATTTCGGAAAAATACAAAGGCTGATCTGGCTTAAGCTTTAAGAATGCCTGTAATTTTCTTAGCGATACGTTCCATTTTTTTTTTGTCGTGAGTGAAATATTTCTTTCCAGGGTATGCTTTTTATAAAATTCTATAAAGTCAGCAGGCTTGTTCGTTATCAAAAAATCATAGCGACCAGCATGCAGTTGCAGTTGTGTCTTGGTAAGGGTGGCATTTGCCAGTGCCATAGTCTCTTTATTCTCCAGTCTTGCCTCTTTCGTTTTTGGGTCGACCTGCAGTAACATGCCAAGATTGAGAAACCGGGTAAGTCTGCCGGTTTCAGGGTGTGGTGCAGGGGGATAGATATCAAGGCGTAAAGAGTACCGGGTTCCGTTGTCGATCAGGCGTTTTCTGAGTGTCGCTTTCATGGTATGATGGGTAAAATTGTAAAGCCAAATCGTTTTATCATCGTGTGTTAAAGGAACGATCAGTGGAACAGATTCTGGAACAAATCGTGGAACAAAAACGGAACAACTCATGAACAAATCGGGAACAAATCGCGGAACAAATCGCGGAACAAATCAGGAACAAGCTGTGGAACAAGGTAAAAAAGCAAAGGTCACTATTCTTTGGTGTCCAGCGGAACAACTGTGGAACAAAAAGTAGCGAATTAATAACGAAACAAGAAATATAAAGAAAGAGGATAAGCTTGTAGAAGCAATGCTGGCGCTTGTTTTATACCTTAACGTATTTCTATGTTTTGCCCACCATAACCATCAATCCAAGTCGCTGCACCAGCGTTCGCCAGGCCTGAGTTAGACCAGTTTGGTGTTGAGGTGACAGCATTGTTATTGCCAGCAAGAGCAATGAGACTATATCCTGCCATATCATTAG
>Ga0118677_10013431_pt1 | contig 11774 bp, 12 predicted proteins | sample AliMusrvi5mmetaG_FD_86154 | JGI IMG/M metagenome (GOLD analysis project Ga0118677, IMG submission 86154) | reverse complement strand
ACCCATGCCCACTGCGGCCTGGATCAACCCACCGCCCGAGCAAAGGAAACCGACTGAAACAGCACAACCATGCACATTAAATTTATGACGCAAGGTGTAGCAAAGTCATTGACACATTCCGCTCGCACTCAGTGAACTGACCCCATTTCCCTACTTTCGCGGCGGGGGCGCCGCTCCAACAAAGTCAGGAAATCTTGATAGGCCAATGCCAAGCCCTGGTCCAGATTGACCCTGGCGTGCCAACCTAGCGCATTGATGCGGTAGCTGTCCATCAGTTTGCGGGGGGAGCCGTCGGGTTTGTTGGGGTCAAATTGGATGGTGCCTGGGTAGCCCACTACTTTGGCAATGGTTAGCGCCGCCTCGGCAATAGTGACGTCACTGCCAGAGCCGACGTTGATGTGGCTTTGCATTGGGCTGGTGTGGGCTTCGTAGGTGGCCTTGTCGAGATTCATGACGTGCACACTGGCCGAGGCCAAGTCGTCCACGTACAAAAACTCGCGCCGCGGTGTACCGGTGCCCCAGATGGTGACGCTGGCGGCGTTGCTGACTTTGGCTTCATGAAAACGGCGGATCAGTGCCGGGATAACGTGGCTATTTTCCCGGTGGTAGTTGTCGCCCGGGCCGTAGAGGTTGGTGGGCATCACGCTGCGGTAGTCGACGCCGTGGCCGGCGCCGTATTGGCGGTTATAGCTCTCGCACAGTTTGATGCCGGCAATTTTGGCGATGGCGTAGGGCTCGTTGGTGGGCTCCAGCGTGCCGGTGAGCAACGCATCTTCTCGCATGGGCTGCGGGGCCAGCTTGGGGTAGATACAGCTGGAGCCCAGGAACAGCAGTTTTTGCACGCCATTTTGAAAAGCCGCCTCAATCACGTTGGCCTGCATCATCAGGTTTTGGTAGATGAAGTCTGCCGGGTAGGTGCTGTTGGCGTGAATGCCGCCTACTTTGGCGGCGGCCAGATAGACCTGGGTCGGCTTTTCGGCCTTGAAGAAGGCTTGTACGGCGGCCTGGTTGGTAAGGTCTAGCTCGGCGTGGGTGCGGGTGATGATGACAGAAGCCTTCGCGGCGGGGGCACCACTCATACAGGATGCAACTTGCAGTGTGCGGACGATAGCACTGCCCACCATGCCCCGATGGCCTGCTACGTAGATTTTGGGTGACGGCTGGGTCATTTTTGTTTTTGTAGGTTCAAATATATTGCGATTGATGCCACATAAAAAGGTTCCGGGTAGGCTACCGCAGTGATTTGCGCCCTTTTTGTGCACAAATCACCGTTCTTTGCAGCTTATCCCATGCCCTGTTCGGGCGCCTTCTCAAGCCAACTCGAGCTGGTTGTGCTCCACATCGATGAGTTGATTCTGGCCGAGCAGCTCAAGCAGTACGGCAACACGTTTTTTTGATACCGACTGAACCAGCCCCTGAACGCCTTTGAGGGCGCAGCTTTTGAAACGGACCAATTTACCGGGTTGCATCGGGCTGACCTCGGCCAACTCGGCGCTATTTCTAAGTTGTTCAAATTGCTGGATTGATAGCAGTGTGTCGGCAGTGACAAGCGCGGGCACATACCCAAAACTGACAATCGACACCACACCGCGGGTGGAGCGCGCCGGTGAAATTGATTGCCCGGCGCTGGCAGGCTGAAAGAAGACATAGCGCGGAAACATGACTTCAAAATCAAACAGGTCGCCGCCTGGCGTGCCTTTGAGATTCTTATACAGCGGTAAATAGACATGAAAGCCCTGCTGCTGCAAGTTCAGCGATGCAATGTTTTCCTGTTTGGGTTTTGTATAAACCAGATACCAGCCGAGCGTGTCGGTATCGTCATTTCGAGGAGGCAAGACGTGGCGATCCACGAGTTTCGGGGATATAGCGTGCTTATTTCTCATCAGTCTGCCTTACCGCGCCCGTAGCTGTCTTCAAAGCGCACGATGTCGTCTTCCCCTAAATAGCTGCCCGACTGCACTTCGATGATCTCCAATGGAATAGTCCCAGGGTTGGACAGCCTATGCTTTTGCCCGAGCGGGATATAGGTAGATTGGTTCTCGGAGAGCAACGTGACTTTGTCGCCGCAGGTCACCTCGGCTGTGCCATTGACCACGATCCAATGCTCGGCTCTGTGGTGGTGCATTTGCAGGCTCAGTGTGGCACCGGGCTTGACCTGAATACGCTTGACTTTGAATCGTTCCGACTCGTCGATGCTGTCGTACCAGCCCCAAGGGCGGTGCACCTTGCGGTGCAGGCTGAGTTCGCCGCGCTGGAGCTTTTCCAATTGGGTGACGATCTTCTTCACGTGCTGACTTTGACTGCGGTCAGCCACCAAAACGGCGTCTGCCGTTTCAATGATCACCAGGTTGCTCACGCCCACTGTGCCCACCAGACGGCTGCTTGAATGGATCAGCGTATTGGTGGTGTCTGCGACCAGTGCGTCGCCCTGCACCACATTACCGTGAACATCCTGCGCGCCCACCTGCCAAACGGCGTCCCAGGCACCCAGATCGTTCCAGCCTGCGTCCAGCGCAACCATGTTGATGGGGAACTGCGAACCTGGGCATTTTTCCATGACGGCGTAGTCGATAGATTCGCTGGGGACCTTGGCGAACAGTGCTCTGTCGGGCCGCACGAAGGATGCAGTGGCGGCTGAGTCGACCGAGCTTTTCTTCCAGGCCTCTTCTGTGCCGGTCGCGATGTCAGGGCGGAAGTTCTTCAAGGCGTTCAACCAGGTACTGGCGCGCAGGACAAACATGCCACTGTTCCACGTATAGCCGCCACTGGCCAAATATTGCTCAGCAGCTTCCAAACTGGGCTTTTCAGCGAACTGGGCCACGGTGTACTCGCCGTTGGCACCTGGACTTCCGCTCTGTTTAATATAGCCGTAACCCGTCTCAGGCTTGTCGGGCGTGATGCCTAGAATGACGATGTTGCCACTTGCCGCAGCGCGCACGGCCTGCTGTAGCGCCGCAGTGAAGGCTTCGCCGTTATTGACGGTCTGGTCGGCGGGCGTGACCACAAGGATGGGATCCTCGCCATTGGCCGTGGCCTGCAGCGCTGCCAACGTCAACGCCGGGGCGGTGTTGCGGCCCATGGGTTCAAGCAGCAGCGTGGCTGCCACACCCTTGAGTTCGCGCAGCTGGTCTAGCACTAGAAAGCGATGCTCTTCGTTAGTGACCACCAGCGTCTCACCAACTTGGATGTCGTCTGCGCCCAGGGCATTAACACGCTCTACTGCCTGCTGAAACAGACTGGTGGCACCTGACAGAACGAGAAATTGCTTGGGGAAGCCGGCGCGGGACAAAGGCCAAAGCCGCGTGCCGGAGCCGCCGCAGAGGACGACGGGGGTGATGGGGGTTTTCATTGAGGTGGAGCCGGTTGCTTCAGTGATGTCGCTTGCGACACGTCCTTTTGAAGTGCCTCAATCTCCGCCTTGAGGTTCTCATACTCCTGCATCTTGCGCTTGAGAAACCGGCCTGTGAGCGCCGCTTTTTCTGTGATACCCACCGGTGTCAGGATGTATGCGTAGCCAATTTTGTTCTTGCTTTGGCTGAAATTCTGGAGCTTGAGCCAGCCTCTTTCCACCAGCGCCTGCAAGCAGTAGTTGGCGCCGCCCAGGCTGATGCCCAGCTCTTTTGCCAACGCGCGTTGGGTCATGCCAGGGTTGTCTTGCATCAATTTCAGCACCCAAAAGTGGGTGTCGTCTTTGATGACCTCACGGCGGCGGGTCGTATCGTTCAAGATTGCAAACAGTTCAGAAGGTGAACCATTGTAGTCGGGGAAATTCCATTTTTGACGCTCCTGCCTTGAAAAGTTGCCCCGAGTCAGGTTCATCCGATGATTTGGGCGACGATCGTCATCGTCCCAGGAATTATTCCGATTCTGTCTCGGACGCTAAGCCTTCGGTCTGCTGTTGCTGTACCGCCTCCTCCATGCTCACGGTGTTGACGACGAGTTCGAAGTGCTCCAGGATTTCGTTCTCGTTGCACTCGATGAAGTGTTTAACGGACTCATTGGCCAGCAACTTGGCGATAAATCCCTTGGCCAGTACCAGGTTCAAAAGGTCAGATCCGTAGTGTTGCTCGGCGTCTTTGAACTGGGTATGCACCTGGTTCATTTCATAAGATTGGCTGTCAATTGAATATTCCTGCAAGTCCTTGTTCTATATGATTATTTTGAGAGTCAACGTTTTTAGGGTTTCAGGGGTACTCCGAGGCGAGTGACTTTGCCTGCTGCGATGGCGTGCTGCACGGCCAGTTCCTTGCGCAGCGCTTCGTTTTTTGAGGCCAACGCCCTGATCTCCAGCAACTGTTGCTCGACAGTCGATCTCAACTGCCGGTTTCGCTCCCTTTCCTCAGCGAGTTGTGTGGCGATGTCACTGCGTTGCTGCCGGATGGTGCGGCCGATCATGCCGCGCACTTGCTCCGCGAAGTCCTGGTAACGATGGTTGAGCAGTGAAGGCGATACGCCGGCGCGTTCAGCGACTGCTTTGAGAGTGACCTTTTCGCCGTTTTCCTGGAGAGACTTGAGCGCCTCGTGAAGGGCGGTCAATGTGCGCTGGCGGTTCTTCTCCCTTGGGCCTGGCGGCGGGGCACTGCGATCAACGTTCATCTGTTTGGTCATCGTCTTTCTCGTCAGGATTGATACCCAGGTCTTTCAAGATCTTGGCGGCCTGTTTGAGGTCCGTCGTGACTCGATTGACTGCACCATCGCCCCAGTCTTGGGCCTCGACAAGGAGTTCTTTGTGGTGTCTGTACGCTTCCTTCCAGATGGGTATGAAGCGGCTGTCGATCAGACCGCTATTGCAACTGCCACAGCGCCCCTTCTCGTAGATGCCAGATCCGCCACAGCCTTCGTCTTGCGCCAAGCACCACGCATGGCCGTTGGATCGGATCAGAACCCGCTTGGACGATTCCAGCACCAAGGCCTTTCGACCTGGGAAGTCGTGCGCCCGCAAGGCTTTGACACGCCCGGCCGCACCACCGGCAAGCGGTTCGTCCTTTTCCAGCCAGGTCGCCACCACCTCGGCTTTATAGCGCAGCATCTCGGTGAGGATGTCGTCATAAAGCGAGAGATCTTGGCGCGGGTTGGACGCGTACAACTGGCTCATGTTGATGCTGTTGTGCTTGAACTGCTCTTTGAGGAATAGTATGTCGCCCAGGCGGTGGCGTACGAACGTGTACGCGTACAGACGCCTCATCTGGTGGGGCGCCAGACCCCAATCGGCGCCCGCATTCGCCGCAAACTTCTTGAGGTTGATTGCCCATTGGGTGCCTGAGACCGGCGTGATACCGCCCGGGCCGTTGCCAAGAAACAGCAATTCACGGCTGGCGCGTGCGCTGGCAAGCCATTGAAGTTCCGAAGCTGTACGTTGACCGGCCTTGCGTTCCATGGCGTCGATCTGCTGGTGCAAGCGATCGCGATGGGGTTGGGACCAGCGCTCCATGATGCTCAGAATTCTGTGGCCCATGCTCGGCATCAGGTAGTCCACCACCCCCTTTTTGGTCTTGTGGTCGATGCTCGTGAGCCAATGGAAAGTAAAGCCCCCAAGATCCTCCGTGCGTCCGGCGCCCACAGTGATGCTGGAGATCTCGCTGCTGCGCATTCCGGTCAGAACGCCGATGAGGTAGAAGCATGCATCGCGTACAGCGGTGACGCCGGGGTCTTTCCATGTCGAGCGCGTCCCAGCGTCTCGCTCATCCAGGATCTGCTCTGATTGATTGAGGATGTTTTCCGCATGCAGGAACAGCCGCCGCGCAACAGCCGGCGGGATCAGCGGCGTGAGCGCGACCTTGCGCGCGTCATCGCTCGAGAGGCCTGTGTCACCCGCCATATCCGACGCACTGGACTCAGGCCAGGGATGTCGACCCAGCGTGTCCGAATGTTCACAGCGGAAGAGGTGCAGCAGTTCGACGGCTGCGAATTTCAGAGCCAGCGTGCTGGGCACATGTCCCGCCTCTTTTTGCTCCTGGACGAAGTTCGCAACATGGATGGGTTGCACGGCCGCCAATGACTCCAAGCCCCTGGCATGGGCGTACCGGCAGAATGCGGCAATCCCCCTGAGGGAAATATCAAGCGCCCCGACAGAAGGCTCAGACCAGCCGGCGCGTCCGCGCCTCCAGTAGGCGTACAAGACATTCTGAACAGCCTCTCGGAAGGCCTCAGGGATGAGGCCCCAGTTGAGTATCTTCTTTGACTTCGGTGTGTTCGGCGTCGTGACGAAGGGCCACAGGTTCCACTGCAGGTCGCCGGCGCAGGAGATCACCTCTGTGCGGCCGTCATCGAGCAGCACAGCGCTGATCACCACCTGGGCGCGCTCCTCTCGGCTTAGCCCAGCAAGGCTCGATGGCTGATTGGCCAGCAATTGGTAAGCCTTGACCGAGCGCGCCTTGGTCTTTGCTTTGGCCGTCGCAGCTGTGCCATGTTGGGCATGACCATCTTGGGCCGAATCCCGTTCGTCCAGTTCAGGGGCGTTGGGCACCGCCTTGGTGACCCTGGTTCGATCAATTGCCACGAACAGCCTCGTCGCCAGCAATCGGCTCTGTCAATGAGTAGGTCGCCCAGAAGCGCAGGGGATCCTTACACGCCATGCTGCGGGCCGCTGCGACCAGCGCCGCGTCGAACTTGTCGGCCGTGAACCGGTCGATCAGCAGCATCGTGTTTCTGAACTGAGCACGCCACTCCGCACTTCTGGCCTTGTGCATTTCGCGCTCGAGGAAGAAGTAAAAGCTGAACAGCCGGTGCAAGTCGTCGGGGGATCCTGTGATGGCATAGCTCGTGCACATGAAGCACGAGAAGAAGTCATCACAGGCAGATCCGTTCTTTGGCGCCTTGTCGCCGCCATACGGGTCTGTGCAGCGCCCTGTTGGTGTCTTGCCAGGCAGGATGGGTATGACCTTGGCGTCTGCGCCGCCCAAGCGGTATATGTCGGGGAGCGCCTCGCCGACGAATGTGGCGTTCTCCCGTATCTGCTGCGTGCATTTGAGGTAGTGCACGTCGGCCACCTGCACGGTTTGCCCCATCAGCGCGGCTGTGACGATGTGGTCACCGCCGCTGAGGTCGAAGAGCCGCAGTTCAACGGTCTTGCGCAGCCGTGACACGTTCAGACGAAGGGACTTTCCATCATCGCCCTTCAAGCCGTGACGCTCGACCACCGCAGTGATACCGTCATCGAGTGAGTTCTTCGTCAAGACGGTCACCTTGGCGTTGTCTCTGGGCCGTTCGCTCCGGTACAGCCACAAACGGTCGCGGTGCTGTGGCGCGGCATGCGCCACCAGCGGTTGCGTCGTTTTGAGGACCTGCAACATCAGGCCTACCCCGTCTTTCGGGATTGAGACATCCTCATCGCGCGCCTGGCTGAAACGCAGACTCGAGATCTTTGTCGCATTGCCCCGCCGCTTGAAGAGCGCAAGGCGCTTCATGTTGGGAATGAAGGGGTGATCCAGCAGGCAGTCCCGCCTTGCCTCCAGCAACGGCGTCGGATTGGCCCCGCAACGCAGGTCCAGTGCCAGCAGGTACACCACCAATGCCTCAGACTGCGTACCGCTGAACTTGCCGTGATGGATCGAGATCAGGTCGTCCCGCAAGGCTTTGCCGAGGCGGTCCCGCTCGCCCACCGACAAGGGCGACTGCCCTTTGACGATCGAGTTGCTGCCAGGGTGGGGGTTGGCGGGAAACAAATCCTCGTGGCGGGGTATGAGTCCACTGGCCATCAGTGAGGTCAGAACCGCTTTCGTCCGGTCATAGCGGGACTTCCGGGTGCCCGTTGACCATCCTTGATCTGCCAACCAGGCGATGAATGATCGGATGTGGTCCGGTTTCAACAGGTCCGGCACTGCTGGCCCGGCACAGGTGGTGAGAAACTGAAAGAAATGGATCATGCCACCCGTCCAGTAACTGTCCACGGTGCTTGGCTGCACCGACTTGCCCGCCACGAAGGCGCGCAGTTGCGACGCGCAGGCATGCACCCATGGGTCAATGCCCTGGCCAAGCCAGGCGGTGAGCTCAATTGTGCGCTTGGTCGAGGGATTTTCGGGAAGTTCAATGATCAATGGGTGGAGGTCGTGCGCTCCAGTACGGATCGGCTGGGTGCTCACCACCACAGGGGGCGGCGCGCCGTATTGCTTGCGGTGCCTCATGCCGACTCGCCTTGCGGCGCTTGCGGCCATGGCTGACGAAACAGCTGGTCAATCTCGTCCTCGTGCGCCATCACGACCGCGCCCTCGAGTGAGTTGATCAAATGGAGGTAGATGGTGGTTGTGCTCACATCGGCGTGCCCTAGGCGGTCGCGCACGTAAAGCAGAGGGTCACCTTCGAAACGCGTCGATTTCCTGAGGCTCCAGAGGAGGTAGGTGGCATAGGTGTGGCGCAGCATGTGGGGCTCCACCTTGAATCCCACACGCATGGACAGACTGCGGAAGATGCCGGTGATGGCGTCTTTGGTGTAGGGCTTGCCACTTTCGGTGAGAAACAGCTGCGCGAACTCTTCACCACGGGGATGGTTGTTGGCCCGAGCCTGCCGCGATCTTGCGGCGTACACCCACAACTTTTGCATGAGGTCGTACGGGACATCAATGCCCCGCGGCTTGCCCAGCTTGATCTCCATGTCGCGGGAATTGAGTGCCACGCGAATCCTTTGTCCAGGGGTGATGTCGCGGCGCCTTGCGGGATCGAATATGTAGGCGTCCGGAAAGCTGCGCGCCTCCATCTGCCGAAGGCCGGTCCTGACCATCAACTCAAAGAGGAGTTGGTGGGTCTGATTCGTCAGCGTCTCGTGACACACGGCGATCTGTTCTTTGGTCAGATAGCGGATCGCTCTGGCTTCTTCTCTGAGCAAGACCTCTGGGGATGAGGCCTTCCCACCGCGCTCATCGACATGGTCGAGGAACCCGGCATCGCGACGGGTCTGAACCTCCGCATAGTCAAACGGAAGGCTGTCAATCAAGCCCTCGCGCTCGGCCCATTGATAAAACCGAATGACCACCCGTAGTCGCTGGTTGATCGTGCGCGCTCTCAGGTTCAGCGTGCCCTTGGACCAGTCGCGCCATGCCTCGATGGCACACGGCGCCCCAGCGATGGAGGGCATACGCCAGTCATGGTTGTTGGTGATTGCGTAGGCGAAGAAATCATAGATGGCGCGGCCGTACGCATCCCAAGTCTTGGGGCTGTTGACCCGGCCAGGGCGAGTGAGCACCTGCCACAACCAATCCTGTGCGGGTTGGATCGCGTCGCCGTCGTCTCCGATGAGCAGCGGAAACCCCGCGTAAACGCGGTTCTGAACGATCAGGTTTTGATCTGCCAGGATGAATCTCACAGCGACTGCCGCAGTAACTGCACCGCGCCTTTGAAGTCCACCCCGTGCAGGTGCATCACCAAGTCGATCGCCCCGCCACCGCCCTTGTTGGCGCGCGTGTCAAAGAACTTCTGCCCAGTGCAGAGCAACTCGAAGACATGCCCACCGATCGTGACGTGCCACCGCCGGGTCTCCTGACTCTGGATCGCACGGAACGTAGGGTCCAGTTTGGCGTGGTCACACAACGGCGACTCAAGCACCGCGGCAGACGGCATAGTCCGCCACCGGTTCAATTCCAAGTTATCCACAGTCTGCCGTCGCCCCATTTGCCCCTCCCCCAGACCCCCACCCAGCTACTCGTCTTTCAAAGAAAGACGGCTACGCAACACCCGGTGCAGAGGTTAGCGCACGACCGTGGTCATGTCAATCAACGTAGTACGCTTATCATTTCTTTTTCCAGCTTTACGATTTGCGCCATGGGGGCGGTTTTGTTGTCTCGCTCTGGCGGCGGTACATCCGCACGTTGCTCTGGCGGGGTGGCTTTAAGCAATGCATCCACATGCGCCACCGTGATGGTGTTGCTGGCCACCATCAGCTCCACTGCCTCGACTTGGCGGGCAGCTTTCATGCTGCGCAAGATGCGCATCACGTCCGGGGCGAACTGGTGATCTTGCAGCAGTGCAATGGCTTCGGGACAAATGCCTGAAAGCAGGTTGACACGCCGGTTAATGGAGCTCAGGTTGACATTGAAGGCGCGCGCCAGACGCTCTTTGCTCACGCCCCGGTCAATGGCGCGGCGGATCATGTAGTGTTCCTGGATGGTCGACAGCCTATTAATTTGATGGTTGTACGAATAACCTTCGTCGTCTTTGGCAAACAAACAAGACACTTCAGTCAGGCCCAGCTCCTTAAAAGCGAGCACGCGCAAGTGACCGTCCAGCAAGATGTATTCAGACTTGCTGGCGTCGGGCTGGATAACGGCCAATGGTTCAATCAGGCCAATTTCATGGATGCTTGATACGATTTGCTTGTACTTGCGGGTACGCATGATGCCGTCTGGCACCTTTTTGCTGGGCAGCAGTTGGTCCAACGGGATTTGGTAGGTTTCCAAATCGAACCCCAGCAGGGTGTTGAGGGGCTTGGTGGGCAGCTTGTGGGCGGTGTCACCTTCGTTTTCTGCATGGCCGTTCGGGTTGTACACGCCGGGGTACAGCTGTGCAAGGTTGGTGGTGGAGTTCATGTGCTTTCTCCTTCAAGCTCGGGTTGTGGGTTTGACGTGGGTATGGGCGCCAGGGGCGCACTGATGCGTTCTGACAGGTATTTGGGTAGGGTGTCAAGGCCTTCGGCGCGCAGCAGGTTGACAAAGTTTTCGTCGGCAAACAACGTCTTTAGGCCCTGCACCACCAGCAGCAGGCGTTGGTGGGCGTGCTCGGCTTTCAAGACCATCTTGCGCTGGCGGTCGACCTCTTTTTGGTAAGTGCGCACCAGGCTGTAGCTGGAGGTGGGTGGTTTGATCTGGTCGGCGTTGGGCGATGCCGGGCCGTGCTCTTGGCGTTTTTCAATCAAACGCTTGGCTTCGATGATTTGACGGCCTTTGAGCTGGCCGTTTTCATAGGCCTCTTGCAGCATGTCGCCCAAGTTTTCATCGCCGTCTTTGGCGCGGGCAATCTCCAGCGCGGTGGTGAGCGGGATGGTGCCGCGCTGCACGCCTTCAATCAAGCGCTCTTCACCCTGTTCCAGCAAAAAGACGATGTCTTTGACGTACTTGGGTGACAAACCGGTTTTTTGAATGATGATTTCGGCGCTGTAACCGCGTTTGCGAAGGATTTCGATGTCGGCCAAAATTTCCAAGGGCCGGTAACCCCGCCGGGCGATGTTTTCGGCCAAGCCCATGATGAATGCGTCTTCATCGTTCACATCCACCACCAAGGCCGGAATGTGGGTCTCACCCAGAATTCTGAACGCGTTCAGGCGCCCTTCCCCACAGACCAGGTGGTAGCTGAGCTTGCCATCTGGGCCCGGGCGTTCAGTGACGGTGATGGGTTTTTTGAGGCCAATGCGGCGGATAACAATGGCGCCTGGATTTACAGCCAGACCGGGTGCAACCCCACCGGTGTGGTGGTTGTCAACATCATTAGCAATTTCTGCCTGCCGAGCGCCAATCCCGCAACCCCCGGCGCCTCGTCCATGCTTTGGACCCTGGTGTCGGGAAGCACCAACCTCTTCGCAACCATCAACCACAACACGGTCTGCATAACAGTCGGCGTCAATGGCATGGGCATGGTGCTGCTAGGCGATATGAGCACGGCCACCTCCCCTGGCCAAGTTCCCAGCATACGCTCAAATCTCGCCTGGTCCTCTCTCACCAATCAGCAGAGCCGGTTGGTGCGCAACAAGTCTGCCACCCTGATAAACGACTGCGCGTCCCCTGCAACTTGTGGCTATAACGCGGGATGGAACCTGGTACCCTCGTCTGCCGCGGCGCACACTACCAAAC
>Ga0118677_10013430_pt1 | contig 11774 bp, 9 predicted proteins | sample AliMusrvi5mmetaG_FD_86154 | JGI IMG/M metagenome (GOLD analysis project Ga0118677, IMG submission 86154) | reverse complement strand
GCTCGCCACTGTCCAGGCCGGCCAGGAGGCTGTCGAGGCCAACGACGCGCTGGCGGTCGAACTGACCGCCGAATACGAGGGTTTTCGCCCCCTCTTCGCCAGCCAGCAGAATACGCTGGACGTACTGCAAACCTTTGCGCTGCTGCAACAGTCCCGCAGCAATCGAGACTACTGGTACGTGCTCGTAGCCGACCAGCAAAGCTATTTCAGCCAGCCGACCGGCCCCCCCTCGACCAACAAGCCAGCCCGATTCAGCCTCTTCGCGACGGCGGCTAGCCATCCCAAAGCCGCTGGTGCGGAATACGCTGCTGGCTCGGCAACTTCGACTAATCTCTGGCCGGCGAAACCCGGCTTGATTGCCGAACTGTGCATCCCAGGAGATGCCGACGGCGCCCGCCAGATCCGCCGCCAGTTGGTGGACATCCTGAAGGAACAGCAGCTCTTCTCCAAGGTGGATTTGCTGTCGGATGACTTGCGGCGCAGCCTGGCAGACCCCAAAGTAATCGTTCCCGACCGGGATTTCGTGCTCCTGCTGGATTTTGCCGAGACGGATTTCCAGCAGCCACTGCCACTCAGGAAACCGCTGCCCAGCGTCCCATCTCACCCCACCAATAAGCGCTCGGGGCGCTCGCTAATGTCCTCGGAAGGCGGGGAAGACCCTCACCAAAACACGCCGTGAAGATTCCCTTCAGCGAATACCAACGTCGTGGCATCGTTCCGATCGCAGGGCTGGTGCTAGCGGTGTATTACTTCACTGTTTTGCTGCCACTGTCTCGCCGGTCCGAGAAACTTGACGAACCAGTGCAGAAGGCCTGGCAAAGGCTCTCCATCCTCCTGGACCAGACCAACACAACCGCCATTGATTTCCTGCACATTACCAATCAGCTCACCGAAACCCGTCAGGCTTTGCTCGCTCTCGATAAGGCAAAACAGCAAGCCACCGCTCACCTCCAGCCTGGTGCGGCGCTGCGCGCCAAAATGCACGCTGATTTCGCACTCGTCGAATACGAGAACGAGCGCAGCCGACAGATGGAGGAGCTGGCGCGCCTCGCCAAGCAAGAGCAGGTGGCCGTTGACCCCTCTGTCTTCGCCAATTACCCCGAGCACACGGCCGACGTGAGACAGCCCCACTTGCTATGGGCGGCCTTGTCGTTTACCGACAGCCTTATGCAGACGGCGGTCCGATGCAAAGTCACCGCCATCCTCGCCCTCGATACGCCACCAGTGCTCACCAATGCGCCGCCTACGAACGCCATCGAGCGGCTGGCGGAAATCCCCGTGCAGATCGAGTTCACCGGCTTCGCCACCAACGCCGAGAAGCTGCTCCTGAGTCTGCCTCTCCGCGCCGACGAAATCCGGGCCGCCGGGTTGCCTGAGGCGATAACCAATAAGCCGGTGCTTTTCATTGACCGGCTCGTGGTCCAAAAGCAGTCGGCCGACAAGCTCGATGAAGTGCATGTGTGGCTGCGCGCAGTGGGTTTTGTGTTGCGAGAGTGAGGAGCCATGCCACCGATCATAAAGATAGTCTTACGGAATCGTTGGTTTGTGGTGGGCGTGCATGCGTGCCTGTGGTTCCTGCTCTATCTGACCCTCACTCATCTCGGAGGCAAAGCCCCTGACTTCCGCCTAGCGGGTGCGGTCGCCAACCCGCCGCAAAGCCCCGCGCCAGTCGCCGGGCTTGAACGCTTGTTCCTCCCGGGGATCTGGCCCAAGACCCTCGTGCAGACGAACCTGCCCAATCCCTTCTATACTCGTTTCTTTGTCCCGCCACCGCCGCCGCCGCCCACTACTCGCAAGATCAACGTAGCCTACCATGGCTTCTCCCAAATCAACGAGGGCATCAAACAAGTCGGCTACAAGCTGGACAATGCGTTTAACATCGCTCCGATCGGAACGCAGATCGCCACTGAACTCTTTATCGCCGACGCCACGATCCAGGCGCTGATGTTGACGAACGTCGCCGCGCAGACCAATTTTATTGGCTGGAACACGAACCAGGACATCATCATTCCGATTAAATGAACGCGAACCAGGACGCAGCCCCGAAAGAAGTGGGGGACCTCCTGCTCGAACAGGGCAAGCTCACGGAGCAGCAGCTCGAGCAGGTCCGGCGCCGCCAGCGTCGGCTGGGTCTGCCGCAGCATCGCGCCATCGTGGACCTGAACTTCGCTTCCGAAGAAGACACCTGGCGCGCGCTGGCGGCGGCCAACCACACGGATTTCACCGATCCCGTTGCGCTCGACCTCAAGCGGGAAACGCTGGAACTGGTGCCGATCAAGTTCATTTTCCACTACCATTTGCTCCCGCTAGGCATCGAAGATGACTGCCTGACGCTGGCCTTCAGCGAGCCGCCGAGCCAGATGGAACAGGGCAATCTGCGCCTCCTCCTCAGCAAGCGCTTCAGAATCGTCCTCGCTACCCCCAGCTCCATCCATGCCGTCATCAAGAAGAACTTCGGGCTTGGGGCCGAAACGATCCAGAAGCTGCGAGAGGACCGCGGCGGGGCGGAAATCAGCGAGGAGATCGTCTTTGATGTGCAGGGCAAGGAGACCGATTCCGCGCTCGAAGCCACCGTCTCGGCCTTTGTGGACCAGATTCTGCAGGAAGCCTTGCGCCTCCACGCGACGGACATCCATCTCGAACCCTACACCAATTCCATCCGTCTCCGCTACCGTGTGGACGGGATTCTGGAACCGGTACCCGTGCCGGCAGACATGCGTCATTTGCACCTGGCGGTGGTGTCGCGGCTTAAAATCATGGCCGGGTTGAACATTGCCGAAAAACGGCTGCCCCACGACGGCCGCATCGCCATGAAGACGGGTAACGAGGAATACGACCTGCGCGTCTCCATCGTCCCGACGAAATACGGGGAAGCGGTCTGCTTGCGGATCCTTGGCCGTCAAAGTCTTTACCTCGACTTGGGCCAACTCGGCATGGAGCCGAACCAGGAGGCGGTCCTGGCCCAGTTGACCACTCTGCCGCAAGGAATGGTTTTGCTGACAGGCCCCACCGGCAGCGGCAAGACCACCACGCTCTACGCCGCCCTGGCCCAGGCCAACGATGAAGGCCGCAAGATCATCACCTTTGAAGACCCCATCGAATACCAGCTTGAAGGGGTCGTGCAAATCCAGGTCCGCGATCAAATCGGCCTGACCTTCGCCACCGGCCTGCGCTCCGTCTTGCGCCACGACCCGGATGTGGTGCTCGTCGGCGAGATTCGTGACTTTGAGACCGCTGAAATTGCCGTGCGCGCTGCCCAAACCGGCCACCTGGTCTTCTCCACTTTGCATACCAACGACAGTGTCGGCGCGGTTACCCGCTTGCTGGAAATGCGGATCGAGCCCTACCTGATCTCTTCCTCGCTGGTCTGCAGCATCTCGCAACGGTTGGCCCGCCGCATTTGCCGCCACTGTGCTGTGGAAGACCTCGCCATCACGGCCTCAGCCCGCAAAGAAATGGCCGCCGCCCTTTCGCTCCCCGCTGAACAGGTCAGAGCCTGGAAAGGCTGCGGCTGCGTGGAATGCAATCAGAAAGGTCACCGTGGCCGTGTGGCCATCTACGAGTTCTTCCTCCTCAACGAAGCGATCAGCGACCTCATCCGTCCCGGGTTGAGCACCGGCGAGCTGCGCGAAGCCGCGCGCAAGCTAGGTTGGCGTTCGCTCCGCGAAATGGCCTGGTCCAAAGTGCAGAAGGGGCTTATCCCCATCTCCGAACAGGAGCGTTGGACCCGCACGATTGACCCGGCAGCCCTGGCGGTCAAAAGCTGACCTCGAGCGCCCGAAAACGCAAAGAGGACGGCGCGCCTTCAAACGCCATCCTCTTCGATCAAACCCTTGCGCTCGCTGGCTCAGGCCTTGACGGCAGCAGCAGCATCTTCCTTCTTCCAAGTGCGCTTTGGAGCTTTGACCACCAGCCCCTTCTTGAGGGCGTTGGCCGTAACACGAATGTAGCGCACTTCGCCGTCAATCAACGCTTTGACGCGCTGCAGGTTCGGGAAGAAACGGCGCTTGGTAATGGCCGTAACGTGCGTGCCAATACCGCCGCTTTTCTTCGACTTGCCGCTGCGCCAGATAATGCTGCCCTTGATGGGGCGTTTGCCAGTTAGTTCACAAATTCTCGCCATACGATTCCAGTCTCAAAAACTAAAGAGGGAAGAACCTAGCAGGCGCAGTCAATGTTGCAAGCTGTATTTCACACACATCCGAGCTCCAGTTAGCGGGTGGCTGGCGCCAGGATCGTTGGGTTCAGCACCTTCGTTGACGCCAGATGCTTCAACAGCTCCGTACGGTTCATGAAATAGGTCGGCGTCACCTTGCTCTTGCTGAACAGCTTCTCCGCCTGGTCATCCCAATGGCCGCTGTCTTTATGATCGCTGACGCCGAGTGGGACCAGCGTGTAGGACTCAGGCGGATCGGTCATGATGACGATCTGAGTCGAGGTCTGGCCGCTGTGACCAACCAATTCCTTCCCGCCCTTGCCAAAGCCAATGGCCCGCACGGTCGCCATGCCCGCGTCGCTCACCGAACCCCCACCGACCGGATAAGTCCGGTCCCCGCCCTCGCGGCCCACGCGAAAGTACTTTCCATAAGGCACGTGCAGCGAACCGAAGTCCGTGTTCAGCCATTTGGCGGCCTTGTCGAGGCCCGCGAGTAGTTCCGGGTCGCCCAAATCCGTCGGTGGCTCAACGTTACGACTGATATCCGCATCCAGCCCCTTCTTGAAGGCGTAATACGCCAGCGCACCTTCGGAGTCTGCGTCACTGCGGCGGTTCCATTTGTCTATCATGCCATAGACCTCAGCGGCATCCCCCTGCCGGGCCGACTCCGGCGCTTTAGTCCACGCCGCCTTCAGCCGCTCCTGCCATCGCTCGGCGTGATAGACTTGGGGATTGAACGCAATCCCTATAGCCGCATCCACGCTAACGTCGTGAGCGGCGTCCAGCAACTCGGTCATCATCTGGGCCCGTTGGTGAAGCGGAGCCTTGCGAGAGGCGTTGTAGAGATAAGGATGCGCGGCATACTTTTCCGGCGTCAGCGGGCTGTCCTTCATCATGCCGAAGGGGGTGACGTTACAGTTGTGCATGTAGCCCTGCGGCGGGTTCTCGATCTGAACCAAATCGCTGAGCGGGTGGATGCCGCGCCATTCATTGGTGGAATAGCATCCCCGGATCGGCCGGCTAGGGTCGATGCCCGGCGCGCGTATGGGGACACGGCCATTGCGGACGTAGTAGATGTCGCCTTGCACGGTTGAGACCATGACGTTCTGCCCCATGAGCTGCAAGTGGCCGAGGGCCTGTTTCATCTCGCCAAGATTACGGGCCGTCATCGTCTCATAGATCTGATCAGTCAGCCCTACCTCCTCGGCATACGATATGGCCATCGCGTAAGCCTTCTCTTTCTTGTGCGCGACGATCGGCCCGTGGTGGCTGTATTCCACTTCCTGCTCCTTCCACTCCACCTGGTCTCCCTTCTTCACCCCGATCTTCACCTTGCGCACCTGCAAATCCCGCCATTGGTTGTCGTAGCGGTATTGCCGCGGGTTATCCGGGTTCATGTCCTCCACAAAAACGTCCGACGTGTCGGGCCCGCCCGTGGTCATGGCGATGGAACAATAACGGCTGTGGCCGAGGCTGGGCAGCGGCGTGCCTAACACGGCCACGCCCGACACGTTGAAATCCCCGGCGTATATCCGGATCTGGTAGAAGCGGAATTCGCCATACCAGCTTAGGTGGGGGTCAATCACGGCAATGGGCACCTTCCGCGCGGTGCGGCCCGGGCCAAGGAGGACTTCATTCGAGCCGTGATAGCCAAAGGCATCAGGCACAATGCCCGCGCGTATGAGCTCCCCGCCCGCATCCTCCAGCACCCAGCCCCAGATGATGTAGCGCCCCAGGGCCACCACGTCCCAGGGATGGATTTCCTGGGCCCAGCTTGGCACCTGCTCGGGGTGTTCTTTCATGAACTGCTTAACCCCCGCCTGATAGGCCTCGATCACCGCGCGCGATTTCGGGCTGAGCTGGCCGTATTTCTCGCGGCTGATCTCCTCCTGGCGGAACAGGCGCATAACGAAGTCGGTGCGGTAGTTGCTGGGGCCGAAGACCTCCGACATCGTGCCATTGGCGCGGCGGTAGTTCTTCAGCAGCTCCTCCAGCCGGTCTTCGGCCTGGGCGTAGCCAACCGCAAAGGCGGCGGCTTCGAGCGTCGGCGCATAGACGTGCGGGATGCCGAACTCGTCGCGGTAAAGCGTGGCCTCGTTAGGCGCCTGGCCGCGAAGCACCGCGGCGGAGAGCAGCAGAGAACAGAATACGGAAATCAGGTATCTATGTTTCATTTAATCTTGCCGCGCATCTGGTAAGTCCAGAGGAGCGCGGTATTCATCATTTGTTCTCCGGACCCGACGGCCGCCGGGGAGACGGTATTGTCCGCGCCATATCCCCCCTCCGCCACCGCTTCAATGGTCGGGAAGTACTGGTGATAACCGTTGCAGTAGCCGAAGAAGAACAGTTGCTTCACGCGTGCCCGCTCTTTCAAGCGGATCGAGTGGTTGCTGAAGAACTCGCCCGAAACGCCGACCAGAGCAATGTCACCGTTCAGCATGGCCACGGTGAGACGGGGCCGGACGCCGTCCACGTACTCGTCCGCGAAGTTCGGGATGAGCTCCGGGAAGAACGCAAACGAATAAGCAGCGCGGATGGCAGGGTTGGACAAGTCAATGCGAGAGGCGAACTTAAACCGATCCTCCCTCACCACCAGCGAGGGCTTGGCCGGCTCGGCGGGCGTCAGACTCAATGCCAGTTTAATGACCTCGCGCCCCAAGGCTTGACCAACGCCCTGATAGCCCGAGTTGGTGCCCTGACTCACGGATTGGTCCCCGGTGGCCCCTTGCATGAAGATCGCCGCCGCGCCCATTTCCTTCTCCACTGTCGCCTTCATCGCACCGACGTAATCGGCTGAGAACTTCAGCATCTCGTCCGGAAGCATGGTCGGGTGGGCCGAGAAGTTCACAACCACGGCCAAGGGCTTGCCCGACGCATCGTCAAAGCGAATGATGCTGAGATCGTGATCGCTCGGCTTGGGCTCGAGCTTCGTGTGGCGGTTATGATTGTATTGTTCGAGCCGAACCGAGCCGGTGGCCATCTTCGCCGGCACCAGCTTGCCGTTGGCTTCGATGATGGCCTCCGCGATTCCGGTCTCCATCTCCTTATAATAGCGGAGCGATGCGTCGTACTTGCCCTTGCCTTTGCCGGGTTCGTCCGTGAGCTCCAGCACCGGCCCATGGTGGGTGTGGGACCCCCCTATGAATGAGTACTCGATGCCGGCCTCGGCTTTGATGCGAGCACGAATAACCTGCAGCGACTTCTCGGCCGGCGCGCGGCCCAGGTCCAGCCCCACGATGGCCACCTTGTTGGTGCCGGCCTGAATCACCACCGCCGCGGCGTAGAGCGGGTCGAGGGCGCCCTTGGATAGGGCGGCGTGGCGCGCCCCGTAGCCCCACATCGGGACGCCTTCCTTGGGGGTAATGTCCCGTTTGGCGGCGCCAACCTTAAAAACAGCGGACGGTTCTTCCGCCGGGCTGAAGGCGGGGAATACGAACAACGCGGCGACCAACAAACAACAGCGAGCAGGCAATTTCATGGTGCCACATTGACACAGGAACCCCACGCACGCCAAGGCTTTTCGTTTCCCAGTTTCTGCTGGCCGCCCCCACAATCGAAGACTTGGCGACGCTCATATTTCACCGTTCGTCATTGGCAATTGGCATTATTCTTCAATCCGGTAAAACTGCGTCCGGCTGCGGAGAAAGAGGGCTTCGCCAGAGACCGCCGGCGAGGCCATAAAACCGTCGCCCAGTTGGTTCTCGGCGAGCTTCTTGAACTCCCGACCCGTGGCGAGCACGGTCGTCTTGCCTTCCTCGCTGAACAGATAGATGCGACCGCCGGCGGCGAGTGGCGAGGCGGAGTAATGTCCGCCCAGGCGTTCGCTCCAGACTACGGTGCCCGTCAGCGCCTCCCAACAAGTGACGGTGCCGTTGTCATCGATGGCGAAGAGCAAGTCCCCAAGGAGCAGAAGGGACGGCTTCTTCGGAGCGTTCTGCTTGGTCTTCCACACCACCTGCAACTGCATGCCGTCCGAGCCGGGGGCCTTGGCGTCGAGCACCTCGCCGGGTTTCCCTGGCCGGAGCACCAGCACACCGCCGCTCCCAAATCCGGAAGGCACAAATATCAGGCCATGGCCCGTCAACGGGCGCGTCGAGCCGGAATAGCTGCTCCGCTCCTCCACTCGCCAAAGCTCGTCCCCCGATGGGGGATCATACGCATAGAGCGCTCGCGATCCCTGGCTCAGCAGGGTGGGCCGCCCGTCGAACGTCGCGAGTTGGCAGGTGGCGAACGCCTTGCGATAGTCGCCGCCCAGCTCCGGTTGTCCGTCCGGGCCAAGATCCTGGTAATCAATGGACCGCTTCTTCTTCCAGACGGTGCGGCCGGTTTGCTTGTCGAGTGCGAGGACGAACTGGTGGTCGCTGCCGTCGAAGTTGAGGAAGAACAAGTTGCTGTAGAGGATCGGCGAGGAGCCGGCGCCGCGGAAATGGTTGCACTCGATGTCCCGCCTCGTCCACAGGACCTTGCCGGTTTGGGTGTCCAGGCAGGCCGTGCCCGGGGAGCCGAAGGTCACGTAGATCCGCCCCGCTTCGATGGCCGGCGTGGGCGAGGCATAGCTGTTGAATGTGTGGCAGAACTGCGGCTTGGCGACGTCGAATAGCTTCAGGTCCTGGATCACCTTGCCGGTGTCACGGTCAATGCAGACGGCGAACAATTCGTGGCCGTCGGCAGTGGCCGTGGTGAGCCACACCTGCTGGCCCCAAATCACGGGCGATGACCAGGCTTTGCCATGGATCGCGGTGCTCCATTTCAAGTTCTGCTGTTCGCTCCAATGGAGCGGCAGGTTGGTCGAGGTGGAGATGCCGTTGCCCTGTGGCCCGCGGAACTCCGGCCAGTTGGCCTCGGCGGCGCCGAGCCGCAAGGCGAGCAGGACTACAACAAGCCCGGATACCACCTGCCCAGCAAGATTCGCCGACAGGTTGTAGCCGCCGACGTCAGTCGGCGCATTCTTACCGCAGCGAAGATGGCGCCGACTGACGTCGGCGGCTACTTGCGGGTGAACTGTCTTGGATAGGAGTGTCATGCGCATGTCGGTTGTCAGTTGTCTATAAGCAGCGAGCCTTCTTTGACGCGCCAGCGGTGCAGCTCGCGTCCCGTTTCCTGGGGCCAGCTCTCCGCGGTGGCAGTCATGAAGACCTGGCCGCGCGACTGCTCGGTCCGTTCCAGCAAGGGCAGAAAGCCGGTGCGTCGCTTCGCGTCCAACTCGCCCATGATGTCGTCAATGAGCAGAACCGGCGCCGAGCCGTGCAGGCCGGTGAGATACTCAGCCTGCGCCAGCTTCAGGGCGATGGCCAGCGTGCGCTTCTGGCCCTCGCTGCCAAACTGCGCCGCCGAACGCTCGTTGAGCAAGAGCTGCAAATCGTCGCGGTGCGGCCCGACGAGGGTGGAGCGGAAGGCCGCCTCGCGGTGACGGGATTGGGCCAGCTCGACCGCGAAGTCCTGTTTGACGCTGGGCTGATAGTCCAGGCGCAGTTCCTCGGCGTCGCTGGAGATGCGGCGATAGGCCAGCCGGGCCAGCGGTGAGAATTTAGGGGCCAGCTCCCGGCGCAGGCGGATGATCTCTTCGCCGGCCTTGACCAGCTCGTGCGAGAAGCCTTCGAGTGCCGCCGCGTCGGATCCCGGGTGCTTGAGGAGCGCGTTGCGCGAGCGCAAGGCACGCGTGTAGCGCTGCAAGAGCGGCAGATACGCCGGGTAGGTTTGGGAAACCAGCAGGTCGAGAAAGCGGCGGCGCGCCCGTGCCACGCCTTTGACCAATTGCAGGTCTTCCGTGCAGAAGACCACCGTACGCAACACGCCCAGGTAATCGGTCAACTTGCGCACCGGCTGAGCATCCAGGCTTAAGCTGCGCTCGCGGCTGGACCAATACATCTTGGTGTCATGCTCTCCCTGTCCGACCACCTTGCCACCGACAAAGTAGCCTTTCTGGCCGTGCCGGACCATCTGCGCGCCGCCTACACCGCGAAACGAGCGGAGGGTGGCAATGAGATAGATGGCTTCGAGAATATTGGTCTTCCCCTGGGCGTTGTCGCCCAGCAGCAGATGGAAGCCTGGCGCAAAATCAACATCCAGCCGCGCGTAATTGCGGAAATCCCGAAGACGCAAATGGGCCAGATGCATGCCCTCCAGAATGAACGCCCGCAGCGCGATGAGCGAGAACTTTTGGCCCGCCACTCGAATGGGCGACTCGAAGGCGCATTTGGCACCCAGGCAAGCTCTGGGCCGCCAGCCGCCTGGAGCGGGCGCGCCTGGGGGCTAACAAGCGTTGCTCTAGTGGCGCTCCAGTGTACTGTGTCATTGATTCTGCAACTTTTTAGCTGAGACACCTTTGGGCACAGATCATCTGGCGAGGATGTCACTGACCTTGGCCCTCCAGGTCACGGGCTTGGACGACTGGTTCTGCGCTAAGATGCTTGGCGCGCAGTATCTCATGTGACTTCTGCAGCAGCCGCCCGTTCCGGCCTATCGCAATATCCCCCACTATACCCCTACTAAACCCCTCCTATACCCCCAGTAAACCCCATCTATATCAATAGCAGGGGAATACGAGGGGTATAGAGGGGGTTTACTGGGGGTGTAGCAGGGGATATGGCGAGGCAGAGGCTGGGGCCCTGTCTGAACGCAGGTGAGTGAGCGCACATCAATCTGGCAGGTGCGCCGACTCGCACGGGGCGGTGTGGCTGCGGGGGCTACCCTCACACCGAGCACCAACCGCCTCTACGCGGCCACGAACCTGGCCCCGCCCGTCAGTTGGCAGCCTGTCTGCACCAACGTCACCGGCGGCCTCTGGCGGTTCACCGACACCAACGCGATCGGGAACCCAGCAAAATTCTACCGCCTCTCCACCCCATAATGCTTCAGCCGCGCAGCGCCCACGCCGCGAAACGAGCGGAGGGTGGCAATGAGGTAGATGGCTTCGAGAGTATTGGTCTTCCCCTGGGTGTTGTCGCCCAGCAGCAGATGGAAGCCTGGCGCAAAATCAACATCCAGCCGCGCGTAATTGCGGAAGTCCCGAAGGCGCAAATGGGCCAGATGCATGACCTCAGAATGGCCTCGGATGGGCTGCCGGGCGAGAGTTTTTCACTGGTTTACTCTGGCTGGAGGGCCACAAGCATTTGCTTGATCTCCTTTAGCCGTGCGCCCGCCAGCTTCTTCGTCAGGCGCGGAAACTTGCTTCCCAGCATGACATAGTCGTTGTTGCGCGTGAGCATGAGCCTGTCCTCCTGAACCTCGATCACCGTGACACCTCGCTCGCTCGCCAGCACCTTGACCTCCGCCACCAGCAGCAGTAGTTCCAGCGGCGGCGGCAACTGGCCAAAACGGTCGCGCAGCTCTTGCTCCAGGCTGCGCAGGCCGGCTTTGTCCGTCGCCTGCGCCAGCTTGCGATAGATCTCAATGCGCTGCCGCGCATCCGCGATGTAGCGGAAGGGAATGTAGGCGGCGGCCGGACGCTGGGGGCTGGATGATGAATGTTGGGTAGTGGGTTTCGCCTTTGGACTCTCCTCGGTCGGGCTGAGCGCCAGAAAGTCCAGGCGCAATTGCACGTCCACCCGCGGCTTGACCTTCTCGCCCTTGAGCGAGGCGACGCTCTGCTTGAGCAATTGGCAGTAGAGCTCGAACC
>Ga0118677_10013428_pt1 | contig 11774 bp, 7 predicted proteins | sample AliMusrvi5mmetaG_FD_86154 | JGI IMG/M metagenome (GOLD analysis project Ga0118677, IMG submission 86154) | reverse complement strand
CAATCTGCTGTATCCCGAAATCAGCGCGGAAATTTTGCAGGGCGTTCTCAACACCTACAACGAGAGCGGCTGGCTGCCCGAATGGGCCAGCCCCGGTCATCGCGGTTGCATGATCGGCAATCACGCGTTCTCGCTGCTCGCGGACGGCTGGGTCAAAGGCGTTCGCTCGTTTGATCCGGACAAGGCCGTCGCCGCCATGCTGCACGACGCCAATACCCAAGCCCCGGACTTTTGCGGCTCCATCGGCCGCGACGGCGCGGACTACTACAACAAGCTCGGCTATGTGCCTTATTCCTTCGTGAAGGGCGAACCCAAGGTTCACGAAGCCACCGCCAAATCGCTTGAATATTCCTACGACGATTTCTGTGCCGCGCAACTGGCGCAGGCTGCCGGACGCACGGCAGACGCGGAGACCTTTGCCAAAAAGGCGATGTATTACACCAATCTTTTTGACACCAAGACCGGTTTCATGCGCAGCCGCAAAGTGGACGGCTCGTGGAACGAACCGTTTGATCCGACGGAGTGGGGCGGGCCGTTCACCGAAGGCTGCTCGTGGCACTGGACGTGGAGCGTGTTTCAAGACGTGCCGGGGCTGGTGAAGTTGATGGGCGCCGACAACTGCCGCGCCTGGGTCCAAGGAAGCGCGCTCAACGGGGCCTGCAGCGGGCCGCCGACGCCGTTGGTAAACGAATCGTAGTAGATTCCATAGGCCGCGCGAATGGAGGTCTTTCCGGAGCCGGTGGGATCCCACGCCAGGCCCAGACGCGGCATCAGGCCTTTCCAATATACCGGCGCGATACCGTCGGGAATGCCTGGGTCGCCGGGGAACAGCAGCCCTTTCGGGGCGTTGGGGTAGACCGTGGACTGCTTGCCTGGCGACCAGGAATTCATGCGGTTCCGGATATCGACGAACGGTGTGCTCACTTCCCATCGCAGACCGTAATTGAGCGTGAGGCGCGGGGTGACGCGCCATTCGTCCTGGGCATAAAGGGCGGTATCGAGGTTGCGCAGGCCGCGGTTCATATCGCCGCCGCCCTGGAAGAAGACCACCGGAAAGCCGAGCAGAAAACTGGCAAATGCATCGCTCGCCGGAAAGGGCGCAAACACGAAGAAGCCGTTAGACGCGATGCCCTCCGACATATTGATCTGCGTGCGCCGCAGTTCGCCGCCGAACTTAAAGCTGTGCGCGCCCGCGACGTGCGAGAGCGATTCGTACACCTCGAAGGTGTTCTGCGCGGTATCGCGCGGGCCGGTGATCGGGTCGCCGATGCTGGCGTATCCGCTGACGATCAGAAACGGCGGTCCGCTGGCGGCGGCCAGCGTACTGTCGTAGTTGAAACCGAGCGCGCGCGGCGAAGTCTTGTTGAGCGGCTTATCGGTATCGAAGGCATTGCGAAAGAAGCCGAAGCGAAGAACATTGGAAGTGGTGCCGCTGAACAGGTGAGTTTCGGAGACTGTAGCGCTATGCGTGCCGATGTCTTCGCCCACGGGGAAGCCTGGAACATTGGCGCCGGCAATGGAGAGCGGGTCCACACCGGAATTCACCGCGCGCGTATAGCGGAAGGCGAGTTGGTCGCGCTCATTGAACGAATGATCGAAGCGCAAACCACCCTGGTCGGCGGTGTTGCGTTTGGTCTGCGTGGTGACGTACAGGTTGGGTCCGGCGTTGGCGTGCGGATAGAAGTTGACCAGACTCCGCGCCACGGGGTCCTGCGCCGGCACCGGAACCTGGTTGCCGGGGAACGGCTGCCCGGTGAAGTAGTTGATCAAGGGCGCGGGCTGGCCGGTTTGCGGGTCGCGCAGTCCGGAGAAATCGCCGTTGCGTTCGGCATCGCTGGGTACGGTGGCGCTCTGCGTGACGCCCTGGCGGTTGCGGAACCCTTCGTAGTAGCCGAAGAAGAAGTCCTTGTTCTTCCGGACAGGCCCGCCGATGGTGACGCCAAACTGATTTTGCTTCAGGGGCTCCACCGCGGTGGCCAGGAAGTTGCGGGCATCCAGATGGTCATTGCGCAAGAACTCGTACACGTTGCCGTGGAACTGGTTGCTGCCGGCCCGCGTGACCACGGTAGTGGTGGCTCCGCTGGTGCCGCCGTATTCGGCCGGTGCGGTCCCGGTGAGAATGCGGAATTCAGAAATCGCATCCACCGGCGTCTTCAGCGCGTAACCGCCATCCACGCGGTTCACATTGGAAACGCCATCCAGTAGATACGAATTGGACTCCGGCCGTTGGCCATTCACCGCATAGGCCTGGCCTCCGCGGAGCGAGCCTCCCGCCGTGGCCACGCCTTGGGTAAGGGGGGCCACGCCGGGCTGGAGCAGACCCAACTGGGTGAAGTTCCGGCCGTTAAGCGGAAGTTCCACCAGTTGCCGGCCGGTCACTACGTCTCCAATGACGTTGGAGCCCGCGTCCACCAACAGCACTTCCGCCGTCACGGTCACGGCGTCTTTCTCTTTGGCCAGGCGAAGCTGAATGTCGAGACGCGCGGTCTGGCCCACATTCAAGGGAATGCCGGTCTGCAGGTGTTCCGCGAAACCCGCCGTGGAAACGCGCAATTCATATTCGCCAATGGGCAGCGCGAAGTGATACGCTCCCACCGACGTAGTGGTCTGGGAACGCCGGTAACCAGTCTTCCCGTTCACGGCTTGCACGATGGCGCCGCTAATGACGCCTCCGGACGCATCCGTAATTTGGCCCTCCAGCACCGCGGTAGTTTCTTGTGCGAAGGCCGCACTGCAAAGTGCGAATACCAGCCCCAATCCCAGTCCTCTCATATTCTGTCGAGAGTACCGACAAACCGGAGAGCGGGCAATAATCGAAAGCTACTAGTGGGGAGGTTGCCCTCTTGCGAACACCGAGGTGTCGGCGTTGTAGTGCCGCCAGTCGAACCAATAGTCTTTGATGATGTCCACGCGGGTCAGGCACGCTCCCAGGGCTTTGCCTTCGACGGCGCATCCCTGGAAATTCCAACGACTGCCGGTAGCATCGTCCATCATCATGGCGCCGCTATCCGACATCCGATAAAAGTCCGGCTCGGCGCTGGAGCCGGGCACCGCGGCGCGGAAGGCGCGCACCGATTGTCCGTCGGGACCGACGACGATCACAATCGGCACGCCGCCCAGCCGGTCCTTGACCAGTTTCTCCGCCAGAAGCAGATCGTACGGATAGGCGCGCGACGTCCCAAACGCCCGAATGCCCATAACGATAGTGCGCTGGGTCATTCCAGCCTGCGCATAACGGATGACCGTTGGCGCCTTGGCCATCTGCACATCCCAATCCTTCCGAGCATATTCCGCGGTGTAAAGCGCGGCGTCTTTTACCACCGTGCCGGCAGGCTGCTCGGTTTTCCAAAGCTGGAGTGTGAGCTCGTCGGAATGCACCAGTACCAGTTTTTTTCCCTTCAGTGGTCCGGAGACGGCAGCGCCACTGATCTGCTGCCAGAACGTACCGGTCTCCTCATCCCGCATGAGGAAGTTCTGATTGTTAATTCCCGCCAGGTGGAAGGTCAACTTCAAGCCCTCCACATCGCGTCTCCACACCAGACCGGTGTGACAGAGCGTTCAATACGTGGCGACGATGGGGACGCCCCCCACCACGTCATTGACGATATGGTGATAGGACATGCCGCGAATCGGGTAGGCGCGGGCGGCGCCATTCACCTGGACGGCAATTACTTTTTCGTCCTTGTCGAGTTTTGTTTCCGCCGCGGTTTCAAAGCTGGGTGCACCCAGGGGATGAAACATCAGCTCATACACATTAATGCGCGTCAGAGCGGCGGCCGCGCAGACCGTGAGTGTGCCCGTTACGGCACCCGCGCGGCGCCAACGCCGCGGTTGCAGCCGCCAGTAACGCACCATCGAAAAGATCGCGGCGAGCACGCACACAGCCACCGCGAAGGGGCGGAAGCGCATCACCACCAGAGCAGCGGCCAACTCCCGCACGCCCTGTGCGCGGAACGGCCGAATGACGTAGATGGGATAGATCAGGCAGAACAGCGCAGCCAGCAGACTGGCGGCGATCAGCAGCGAATAGGCGCCGGTGCGCGGCGTAGACGTCTTCAATTTAAATCTCCTCAGCGCAGGTGGCCACCATGGCCACCGCTATTCGGGGAACCCCACGGTCGTAAGCTGGCATAGTGAGCATCAAGATAGCCGAAATCAGCCCGCTGACGGCGAGCACGGAAAGAAACAACGCGTATGAGCCGGTCAGGTCGAAGGCACGTCCCATTACCACGGGGCCGATGGCGCCCGCGATCGCGTACGCGGTCCAGGTGAATCCGTAGAGCGTGGAAAACGAGCGGAGTCCGAAATAGCGAGTCAGGAGGTAGGGCGTAATATCCGCTTCACCACCCAGGCCGAAACCGATCAGCGCCGCTGCCGCAACGGCCGTTACCGGTGTGTGCGCGGTGGACAGCAGTTGAATTCCGGCGGCCACCCCAAGCAGCAGGACGAACGACACGCGCGGGCCGAAAAACCGGTCGAGCAGCAGTCCTGTCAACAGGCGCCCGGCTAGGCTGGCCGCTCCCAGGACCGAGAGCGCGAGAGCGGCCTCTCGTCCGGAGATCCCGCGGTCGGTGAGCAGGGGAGAGAGGTGGGTGATCGCTCCATTCACGCTGATGGAATTCAGAAACAGGATCGCGACCAGCGTCCAGAAGGCGCGCGACCGCAGGCCGTCGCCGGTGGTGACACTGGCCGTCGCGGTCGCCCGCTCCGCGGCGCGAGTGGTCGGCCGCTCGCGCACGAAGATCACGGTGAGGGGAATGCCGCAGACCAGGGAAACGGCTCCCAGGGTCAGGTAAGCGTTGCGCCAGCCTTCTACTTCGATCATCCACTGTGCCGCGGCCGGAAGTACGATAGAGCCCACGCCCGTACCCGACATCACCAGCGCGAGCGCCAGCCCGCGATGTTCATCGAACCACGTGGAAACGGCCCGTGAATACCCCATCTGCGTGGTGGCATTGCCCACCAGGCCGATGACCACGAATGTCAAGTAAAACTGCCAGATCTGCGGCGTGAGAAAGGCGAGGGAGCCCAGCGCCAGGCCGTAGATCGTGTAACACGGAATGATTACGCGGCGTGGACCCAGACGGTCCAGAAGTTGCCCCAGTTTGGGCGAAGCGATGGCGACTGAAAGCGCGGCGAAACCGAAGGCGCTCGAGACTGCCTCCCGGCTCCATCCAAACTCCGTGCCCACGGGCTTGAGAAAAACCGAGAAGGTGAAGACCACGAGCGAGCCGAATCCGGCCATCACGCCAAAGAATGCGGCCACCACCACCAGCCACGCGGACCTGGGCTTCGTCGCCGGAGTCATACGCTAGAAGTACCCATTGGCCGCCACATTCGGCGCCCGCTCCCGGTAATATTCGGGACTCTCGGGGGCCCATGTGGCGAGTCCATCCACGTACCGGTTGCACATGCAAAACACGGCGGCAATGAGCACGGTGTCGTGAATTTCGAGGTCAGTCGCTCCTTCTTTTCGCGCACTTTCGATGGCTTCCGCGGTAACCTGCTTGCCGCCCTGCTGCACCTGCCCGGCGATGGCGAGCAACGCTTTCAGCTTGTCCGAAATCGGCGCTTGACCGAAATCTTGTTTGACGCTGCGCACCAGGTCTTCGTCGCCGGCGAGATGGTGCGCCGCGATGGCGCCGTGAATGGTCTGGCAGAAGTGGCAATCGTTGCGCGCGGAAACGTAGGTAGCGATCAACTCACGCTCGCCCATCGAGAGTGAGTTGGCGTGGTGCAGCAGAACGTTTACCAGGTCGTTGATCGGTTTGGCCGTCTCGGGACGGAACTGCAAGAGCCCGCGGATACCCGGCAGATCGTTCAGCAAGTCGATATGAGGCATGTTCTATCTGTCCCTCTTTGGGATGTAGCGGGCCCGGCCAGGATTTCCCGATTGTTCGGCACGGCGAGGTGTGCAGCAACCCTTTCGGGTGCGCCGGCAATGAGCAAACCGGACCTTCTCACGAGAAGGGCTGCGCGTCCACACATCGGCGGCGCATCTTCGAGGACACGGGCAAATTCGAGGCGGACCTTCGGCAAAAGGGATGTGCGGCATCGCGGCTCTCTGAGTAGAGCGACCTACTTCGAATGCTGGCGAGTATACCTGGGGCCGGGGTGAGGCTTCAATAATGGGAATCTACTAGAGAGGGAGTTGCTGAGGAAGTACGGGCAAATCGGGTCGCCGGAAGCGTTGATCACCGCATATACCTTGAAACCGGGCCAGTTGCTTCGAAGGCGGGAACAATGAACGCCACCTTATGAGGAAGCGACTCTTGGAGCCCACCATTACCGCGACTTCAGAAGCACGCGAGTCATAGGGACGGTCATTAACACAATCCTGCCGAGCCGACCCGATGCGGTACCCACCCCCACGACGAGTTTTGACACAGCAGCCCAAACCCGACGAAAAAGCAGGTGCTCATTTTGACACAGCCCCTGCTTTTTGTGTCACAATGCACCTGTAAATCATTGATAGTAAATGGTCGGGGCGGCAGGATTTGAACCTGCGACTCCCTGCGCCCAAGGCAGGTGCGCTACCAGACTGCGCTACGCCCCGACATTCTACTCACCTGATTCTAAACCACTTTCTGAGCTAGAGCAACTGCTTTTCAAGCCGACCGTGTCGAAACCGTGCTAAAACTCTGACCGCAGCCGAGAACCGTGCTGAAACTCCGGCCAAATAGAATCAACAACTTACAGGCAGCGGTTAGGGGGGAAACTGGCCGAAATCGGCATCGGCTCCCGCAGCCCCGACACCGGTGCGACGAGGCGAGCCGTAAGTGATTGGAATTGCAAGGGATCTTGACTCATCCGCGAACCTGCTTCGAGCGCAGCCGCCCACTTCAAGAAAGGGCGTTCATATTGACGTACCGACCCAGCGGCTCGGGCTGGCGTCGGCGAGTTTTAGCATTCGTTTTATATGCGCCAGCCGATGTAAGCGTATTGTCCGATTTTCCGGTCCGGATTGAGAGCAGAGGCGGGAGTCATAGAAGGATGCTTTTCGCTTCTTCTCACAGGGAGGGAGGCGCGGCACCGATTGCACTACTTCAAGGCGTTCTCTTCGCCTCCGGCGGCAACCCGGACCGGCTTCACCGCCTGCCTTCTCGTTTAAACAGGGGAGCGTTGGCCGGACTCGGCCCTGGAGCTTATTCTGTCGACGCTCGTTTTTTCGGGAGGCGCGTCCTCAGGTTGCCCCACCGCCGTTAGTACATCCTGCTCATCGGCTGTCTTGGGCACGGGGATGTTTCAGAGCCGATAGGTGGCGCCTCGCCTCTTCAAAAGCCACACGAGCGTGGGGCGATTGGCTCATGGCAATCCTCTCACTGAAAGATTAACCTGGAACACCGGCCGGAGCCATTTTAGGTTTCCATAGGTCTCGTCCGCCGCGATTCGGACGCCCGGCACTACCCGAAATGGGCATCCGATTTCGACTCGAAGGGGGATTCCGTCCCGAGTCAAACGCGTCGACACTGTTGGAAGAGCAGGTTCGATTAAAGAACTGCACCATCTGACGAGAGGATAAATCCATGCAGAATCTTGAAGTTACAAGAAAGCCGGCAAACGTTCGAAGCCCGAATGCCCTCGGAGAACGAGATTTCGCATCAACGAGAGATCGTTTACCTGATAGATGACGACTGCAGTGTACGGGAGGGGCTCGCAGAGCTTCTGAGGGCCTTCGGCAAGGAAGTAGTCAGCTTTGGCACGGGAGCCGAATACTTGAAGTGGCGCAGGACGGATACAGCGGCATGCCTGATTCTGGACATGATGCTCCCGGGTATGTGCGGACTGGATCTGCAAAGCCGTCTGTCATCCGACAACCGCCCTCCGATCATATTCGTGAGTGGCCGGGCTAGCATTGCGGGTACGGTGCTTGCGATGAAAGCCGGCGCCCTTGAATTCCTGACCAAGCCCGTGAACCCGAACGCCCTACGGGCAGCCGTGGATATTGCATTTGCGCAGGATAGACAGGGGCGACAGACTCAGGCGGAGCTGTCTCGGATACGGCAGCGGTTGGCCACTTTAACTCCTCGTGAGCGACAAGTCCTCCCCCTGATCGCGGAGGGCATGCTGAACAAACAGGCAGCGGCTATTCTAGGCATCAGCGAGGCGACGCTGCAGGTTCATCGTGGGCAGATCATGCGGAAGATGGCTGTGCCGTCTTTTGCGGAACTGGTCCGCACGGCAGAGAAAATCGGCATCCCTCAACCGAACTGAGTTGTGGCCGGACCACATCCAACTTTCCAAACGCTAAACTACTAATGTGAGCCGGGAATGATGAGGTCGCCATTCCTGTCGCGAACCCCAATGGGCGTGAAGGAGGCAAAGTGTTCCACACGGGCAGTTGGGTATGGGATATTCAGCGCGAGGCGCCGGTCTACTGGTCGGAGGAAATGTGCCGCCTGCATGGACGCCACACTTCCGACGGACCGCCTACCCGCGTCGAGTTCGGCGCCCTCTACAAAGCAGATACCTGGGCTGGCTGGTTGGCCGCCGTGGAGCATGTCCGTCGGAACAGAAAGGAACTCGATTTCAGTTGCAGGTTGGCGCTTCCGGACGGAGTTGTGCGCGAACTGAGAATGATCGGCCAGCCGATCTGCGGCGGGGCGGGCGATGTCACGGAAATTATCGGCTCGGCTACCGAAATTTCTGTGCATCAAGCACAAAGGGCAGTACAGCACCCTCCGGAACAGGCGATCGACTTAATCCCGGCGTTAGCCTGGTCTACTGGACCGGATGGCACGTGTGATTTCAGTAACCGCACGTGGCTGGAGTATACCGGGCTTACCGTGGACGAGGCATCAGGGTGGGGCTGGAGCACAAGTTTTCATCCGGATGATATCGACGCCGTGCTGGCTTATTGGCATGCTCTTCGGTCTTCCGGCGAGGCGGGAGAAATCGAAGCCCGCATGCGCCGGTTCGACGGAGAATACAGGTGGTTTCTCGTCCGTGCAAAGCCTCTCACGGACGCCGACGGTGTGGTTGTCAAGTGGTACGGCACGAACACCGATATCGAAGATCGTAAGCGCGCCGAGGAAGCTGTTCGCGACAGCGAGTTCCAGCTTCGCTTAATCATTGACTCCATTCCAGCGCTCGTGTTCACCACGACGGCTGCGGGAGAGGTGGAATACGTCAACCGGCAGATACTCGATTATTTCGGGAACACTCTTGAAGAGTTGAAGAACTGGGCGTTCAGTGGTGCGGTTCATCCTGATGACATGAATGGTGTGGTCACGCACTGGCAGCACTCGATCGCTGGTGGAAGCCCATTCGATATCGAACAGCGTATTCGCCGGTTCGACGGGGTATTCCGATGGTTCCATGTCCGCGGGCTTCCTCTCAGGAGTCCTGAAGGCCGCATCATCCGCTGGTACGTGGTACTTACTGATGTTGACGACCGGGTCCGATCCGAAGAGGCCGTCCGGATCAGTGAGCGTGAACTCCGCCAGATCGTAGATAGCGTGCCAGGCATGATTGCAACCGCGAACGCCAAAGGTGAGCACGATTACGCCAGCAAGCGCACTCTGGATTATACCGGTACGTCGACTGAAGAAGCGAGTGGGCTTGGATTCGTCAATACCATTCATCCGGACGACCAGGAACTGGTGAAACAGATGTGGATACGGAGCGTTACACTCGGGCAGCCGATGGAGATCAATCATCGATGGCGCCGATTCGACGGAGTTTACCGCTGGTTCCGCGTAAGGGTACACCCGCGAGTCAATGAGAAGGGCGAGATTGTTCGATGGTATGGCCTGCTCACGGATATCGACGATCAGATGCAGGCCGAGGAGGCGTTACGCAACAGTGAGCAACACCTAAGGTTGCTGGTAGAGACGCTACCGGCTGTAGTGTGGCGTGCTACCAAGGATGGCTCGATCGACTACGCGAACGGGCGGCTTGGAGAATACCTTGGATCGCCCCGGAACTTCGTGAAGGGCGATGAATGGATTGCTGAACTTCATCCTGAAGACGTCGATGTGACACTCGAAAGATGGAAACAGTCGTGCCGAGCAGGATCATCCTACGACACGATGTTCCGGTTGCGGCGGGCCGACGGTGAATATCGGTGGGTCCAAATGATCGGCGAACCCTTGCGTGATACCGCCGGACAAATCCTCAATTGGTATGGTTTGATGCTTGACATTGATGATCGCAGGCGGGCGGAGCAAGCTTTGCGAGAGCGAGAAGCTCAGCTGCGCGGCGTGCTGGAGACCGTTCCCGCCCTGGTTACGCGAACGACCTCGGAAGGGCGCCTTGAGTATGTAAATCGGCGCGTCGTGGATTTCCTGGGGGGCAATGTGGAAGAGATTGGGTCCGCGGCTATCCATCCGGAGGATCGCGACACCTATCTTAAGAAATGGTCAAATTGCCTGGAGACAGGACAGCCATGTGAAGCTACATATCGACTCCGACGGATAGATGGGGAGTATCGCTGGTTTTTCGTCCGGATCGAACCGTTGCGTGATACGGAAAACCAAGTGGCGAGTTGGTATACGGTTCACATCGATGTTGACGATAGTAGGAAGATCGCTGAAGAACTGCGCCATACGCAGGCAAAGTTGTCGCAAGCCTCACAAATTGCGACCGTAGCCGAATTATCCGCTTCGATCGCTCACGAGATCAATCAGCCATTGGCCGCCATCGTCGCAAATGGCCACGCTTGCCACGCCTGGTTATCCAATGATCCGCCCAACCTTATTAGGGCCCGTTTGACAGCGGAACGCATCATCACCAACGGCAACTCTGCGGCCGAAGTTGTCCGAAGAATCCGCGCGTTGTTCAAACAGAATGCGCCGGAATTGGTCCTGGCTTCCATCAACGACATTGCCGTGGAAGTGCTCACGTTGATGGCCGACGAAACGCGCGATCACGGAATTTTCGTTGCCACAGATCTCGCGGCGGATGTGCCGATGATCCCGATCGATCGCGTCCAACTACAACAAGTGTTGGTCAATCTGGTGCACAACGCCATCGAGGCGATGGAAGGCATAGCGGATCGGCCGAAGGAACTGCTACTGCTCTCCCAGTGCGACGCCCCTGACATCCGGTTCGAGGTCCGGGACAGAGGGCGCGGGCTTGCCCATCCGAAGTCAGTTTTCGACCCGTTCTTTACGACAAAAGAGAACGGCATGGGAATGGGGCTGGCCATTTGCCGCTCTATTATCGAAACGCATGGAGGGCGTCTCTGGGCCACTCCAAACAGCCAGGATGGTACCACGTTCGGATTTACTCTTCCCTTACCTTTGGGTACGCAGCCATGAAGCGTGGGCGGACCTGATCGGGATGACTGGAAACCCGGCATCCCTGCGCCAGCTCAGCCCATTATAGAAACCTATAATGTGATACGAGCGCAGATCGGGTTACTATGAGACGTTGATTAAAGGGACCACGTGCAGTCGCTTTGTAATCGGAGTAGTGGATGACGACTCCAGGATTCTGGAGTCCCTCGATGAACTTCTCGCTTCTGCTGGATACAAGGTTTTGCTCTTCTCATCCGCGGAAGCCTTCCTTGCTGCGAATGGTTTCCATCAGGTGGACTGTCTGATTTCGGATATTGGGATGCCTGCAATGAAAGGATGGAACTTGCTGAAGCTGGCACAAACGATGGACGCAAAGTTCCCGGTCATTCTGATTACGGCGCGAGAAGAGTGTGCTTTCGGTGAGGGTGCGTAAGCGTTTTGGGCGGGGCCTATTTCTCCGGGAAATAGGTCTTAAGAATACGGCGCACGGAAGTACGGCCGATCCCGAGGCGGCGGGCGATCTCCGCTTTGCTG
>Ga0118677_10013426_pt1 | contig 11775 bp, 21 predicted proteins | sample AliMusrvi5mmetaG_FD_86154 | JGI IMG/M metagenome (GOLD analysis project Ga0118677, IMG submission 86154) | reverse complement strand
CTAAAACGTAGTGGTTGAGGTGAAACTGTGATGCTCATCCCGGTCGGCAGCGGCGATTTGTTAGCTATTTCTGTTTGGTAAATCGACGCTGTCTTTCCACCCAGCAAGGCAATCGTAGACTATATTAGTGAACGCTTCTCGCTGTTTGGGCGAAAGACTTCTCGGGTCATAGCCTACCTTATCCGACGCGTAGAGGTCGCCTCCAGTAAGATTAGGTGAAATCGTCAGCACCGCCTTACCCCCTTTATAGAAGACTAGTGAATACAGCATCAATCGACTATCTGCCTTACCGTTATCAAAATCTGCCTTCGGACTGAATAGTGCGTCAATGTGTCTATGTTCGTCGCCTCTAATCTTATATGCGCCTGCTACCATGGATGTAGGCTTGCCGGCGGCATCAAAGATAACAGCCATCTTGCGGGTCGCATCGGGGTGCTTCAGTTGCACTAAATAGACCTCATCGTAAGTTATTCCAAGTGCCTCTCCAGCAAGACTAAATGTGGACATTATGGCATAGGCGATAATTATGTGTATTGTCTTCATATTCTTAGCTAACGCTGAGCCCTGCCGCCGGGCTAAAACGTAGTGGTTGAGGTGAAACTGTGATGCTCATCCCGGTCGGCAGCGGCGACTTGTTCTACCCTTCTAACGCTCCCGGATGGCCGATTCGGGATCGATCTGGAACCGCCGAAATGCGTAGCGAGATACGTTGGGATGCACGAGAGATCGTCCCGTCGTCTTCTCTTGATTACCTTAATGTCGCCGTTCCAGGGAGACGTTGCTCATACCGAAATCGTAACGCTGAAATGTGGCGAAGTCGCATCTCCGTTTAAAGGTTGAAGCCACCGGAACCAATTCGGACGCTATCTTGGATGACTGGCAGTCTTGGCGGGACCAAGTCGTTCGCTCTCGGGGTGGAACCTCGCGGACGGTGTAACCAATTCCTGGTCGGATAGATTCGGTGGGTCCAGTAGAGCAACTTTGGCGGCCAATTTTGCATCTTGTATTCAATCTCTTGGTAGAACGTCGAGCCCTGCCGCCGGGCGCAAACGTAGTGGTTGGAGTGGAAACTGTGGAGCTGATGCCGGTCGGCAGCGGCGATTTGTTCGGAATCTTCATTTCGGAGGAAGTAGGTATACTGGGTTACCGGGAGCGCCAAGCCGCAACGGGGTTAAGGGTTGTCGCTACAATGATCATTTCGGCATCGGGTGGGTAGTGGGTTGTCCAGGCGCGGATTGTTCAGCCTCGAATTCCTTCTCCATCTCTTTGAGCCTGCTCTCGATCCGTTCCATTTTGGCTTTGGACTGTTGCTCACTTGGTTGGAAAGCCTCGGTCGGGGAATTCGTCTGAATCTGCATCAACTCACTTTCTGTATCGAATGTCTTAACGCTGAATCGAAATTGAACACTCGCCGCGTTCGAATATGTATCAGAAAGGTCATAGTCTATGGTTTCAATCAATTTGGAGACCTTTGAGTATTGCACTATCAAGACGCCTCGATCAACTCGCCAGAATCGAAGTTCACTTCCCCTTTTGAGGCAGATCATACTCAATCCTATTGGTGAATATCTATTCTTCCCTTCATGCTTAGCTCTCTCCATCGCCTTGTCTGCATTCTCAATAGATTCTCCTTCCTTGAGAATCATCGAGGGGCAGATCTGAGTCAATATGAGGGTGGTGAACCCGATAAGCGCTGTGTGTTTCATATTGTGGTGGTAATCTTTTTCCGAACGTCGAGCCCTGCCGCCGGGGCCAAAACGTAGTGGTTGGAGTTGAGACATTGGGGCTGAGCCCGGTCGGCAGCGGCGATTTGTTGGGCATCTTTTTTGGATCTTTGTCACTGTTGGAGCCCAAGGAAAGCGGCATTCCGAGGTAACGCTGGTTGTCAATCGGACCCCTTGATAGCTGCAATCGAACAAGAGGAAAAAACCGGGTATATCATTGTGGATCAAAGTCCGCCATCTGATTCCCTTCACAAGTCAGCCAACTTCCTGGCCGGTACGATGGTTACCACTTATTGTATAGAATCCAGATAGGTTTCAAAGCTACAATCGGCTGGTATCGACCGGATCAAATGAACGTGACATTGAATATCTGCCTGTGAGCTGTTTCGTCAGCGGTCCGATTCTTCTTATCATGACCATCACCGCAATCGGGCGAGGTCCGGATCCTGTTTCATCTGGTTCCGCCCAACGTCGAGCCCTGCCGCCGGGCGAAAACGTAGTGGTTGAGGTGAGACTGTGGTGCTGAAGCCGGTCGGCAGCGGCGATTTGTTAGCCTCTGTTGTCTTATCGAATTTCATATTCAGGTGGCAAAGGCTGCATCCATGCGCCTGAATTTATATATGCGTCTTCAAGGGATTTAAACCATGAATCGTCACGACCAAACCAGGCATCGGTATTGAGCACAATTCCCCATGGATCACCGTGGCTACCGTGACCATGTGCGGAGTAGCCAATGGTCATGCCAGGGAAGTGGGAGCCAAGATCTGCGACTATCCAGCATGGGTACTCAACCTGATGCTGTGAATAGGGCCATGTTAGCATCCGGACAAACGGCTCTATCAAATGTGGTACAAGCACTGTTCGGAGCGGTATGTAAGTGGCGGTATCAAATTCGATCTCAACCAACCGTTTTATCTCATCTGGGTTTAGCTGGCTCGACATCGTGGTCTGTGGTTGGGTGATGCCCTCCTGAACGCATTATGGGCCTCGGCAGGCGTTCCTCCGAATGCACAATGAGGGATGATAATTGCGAGTATTGCGAATTTATTCCAATCTTCTGGCTAACGCCGAGCCCTGCCGCCGGGCGAAAACGTAGTGGTTGAGGTGAAACTGTGGAGCTGAAGCCGGTCGGCAGCGGCGATTTGTTGGGCATCTTCATTTTCGTTCCAGATGGAATAACTGCTCCTCCCTGAAAGTGCATTTGGGTTGGCTTCATTCCGATCATTGAGAAGTGGTGAAATGTGCCGTTCAAGTTCATATTCTTGCTTGAATTTGTAGGCGTAACCGAGGAGCGGATCGCGAATTGCATTCTTGATTGACACCTCTCATCGGCCATCGGATTCCGGTTCTCCGGGCAAACTCGCCATCATGTTCAGTATGTTTTTTGCTCCGTTGCCGAGCTAAGGGCGTGCGATCTTCATTTTGGACCGCCCCGCGTGCCCTTGCCGCCCCTGGATGCCTTTCTCCGATTAAGTCTGCCCAACGTCGAGCCCTGCCGCCGGGCGAAGGCGGGGCGGTTGAGGTGAAGTTACGGAGTTCATCCCGGTCGGCAGCGGCGATTTGTTCGGCTTTGCTATTCTCTGAAGCAGTCCGACTGCATCAGAACCTTCAAATACTCTCGAAGTTCGGAAAAAGCATCGTCAGACAGATCAAAGGAGATGTCAAAGATTCTAGCGCGTCGAGATATCACAAGTGCTCGATTCCGCCACAGGTCTATTTTCTTGAGGATGTCACCGCCGTAGTCTCTACCGTCGTGAAACTCTATTTGGACCTGATTGTCGAATTCAAAATTTACGCTAATCAAGACGTAAGGTGATGTCCTGTTCGTCTCGTCGGCATTCGAAGGATCGGTATCAAAGCACACCTGTACGATCTCCCAGTCAATAGCTTCGCTGCATTTGATCGCTGTGGCCGTGAAATGAAGTGATTTGACTGACATTTTGTTTTCTCTTTCTGCCGAACGCTGAGGCCAGCCGACCGGCCCCCACGCAAACCCCAACCTAAAACAGCCATGGAACCACCAAACACCACCCCTGACACGGCGGCAGAAGCCGGTCGAGCTGCGCCGACTTGTTATGCGTCTGAGACGCCGGAAACTGACGCCATAGAAGCGGACTACGCGGCGGGTCTATCGGTTCCGATCCGGGCGTTGGCCCACGCCCGACGCCTCGAAAAAGAACGCAATATGGAGCGAAACGCATTGGATGAAGCGCGGGATAGGCTGGCACGCATCTATGCAACACTGACATGCGATGGAAGTTACCGCAAGGCGTGCATGGACATTCTCGCATGCTTCCCATCGCATAACGCCTAGCCCACCCGACCGCATGAGCGCCAAAACCACACTAGCCGCCCCGAAACTGCCCGCTCATGCGGGTCGTGGTGCGGCGTCTTGTTCACCGTCTTCGTGGACGGGCGATGATACTGGCCTGCCAATCATCCGCACAGGCACGCCGTTCCGGTGCCATGGCGATGCGATCATTGACTCGCTGAGGATTGCCAGGGTAAGACTTGATCGAACGCTCAAAGCCCTCCGCGCATGCGCAAAGAAAGGCCGCCAAAATGAGGAACGCTACGATCTCGGCAGATACCTGGACGGCGTGATTGATTACCTGGAAGATGGTGCGTTGGAGTCCATGGACCCGCGGTGGTTTACCCGAAGCGCTGGTCAAGTGATGGAGTGCGTGATTGAAGCGGAAGCGGCAGCGGATAAAAACGATGCCACCCCTGAGCCCGAAACATGGAAAGACTTCCGAGAGCTGAGCGTGACTCTCAAAGCGCACGGATCTGCTCTGAGTCTTCTCAAAGAAGCCGAATCAGCGGCCAAGCCGTCTCCGGTGAACGTCGAGCCCTGCCGCCGGGGCGACAGGATAGTGGTTGGTGTGAAACTGTGGAGCTGATCCCGGTCGGCAGCGGCGATTTGTTGGGCATCTTCATTTTCGTTCCAGATGGAATAACTGCTCATCCCTGGAAGTGCATTTGGGTTGGCTTCATTCCGATCATTGGGAAGTAGTGAAATGTGCCGTACAAGTTCATATTCTTGCTGAATCTGTAGGCCTACCTGTCGGGCGGATCGCGAAGTGCATTACTGATTGACACCTCTCATCGGCCATCGGATTCCGATTCCCCTGGAAAGCTCGCCGTCACGTTCAATACTATTTTTGTCGTTCGTCGCTACGTAAGGATTGAATCGAAGGTCGAGCGCTCTTCTTGTTGAACCGCCCCGCGTGACCTCGCCGCCACTGGATGCTGCCGTTTTCCGATTAAGTCTGCCCAACGTCGAGCCCTGCCGCCGGGCGAAAACGTAGTGGTTGAAGTGAAACAGTGGAGCTGATTCCGGTCGGCAGCGGCGATTTGTTCGGTCTTCTTAGGGGCGCTGCTTCATGGTAACTTTCAGGTTACGGAATTGGCATCGGATAGCCTCCTTTAGGCGCCGTGCGTCCGAAATCCCCCCGAGGGGATATTCTATTTCGATACAATATACTTCATAGTCGTGGTAGCATAGGTTGCACTGAAGTTCGGTACCGGCAGTAGAATAGCCGTATACCATACACCCATCAGGAAAATCAATACCTCCCTTCAATCTCGGGGAAGTCAATCTCTTTATGTACCCAACCACCCCGCCGTGACCATCCTCAGTCGCCAGGTGGTAGGAATTGAGAGCCAACCCAGCATTGCGCCCTACCTCAAGCATCATCGTGTCTGATATATCACGGATATTTGCGGTTCCAGTGCGCAACACGATGGCTGACGCAATCAGAATGATAAATGCGCAAAGGAAGGCTCCAAGGATGACTTTTCGCTTTTGTTTCATCTTTCTGACCGAACGCCGAGCCTAGCCGCCGGGCGATTGGAGTGTGGTTGGTGTGAAACAGTGGTGCTGATGCCGGTCGGCTACGGCGATTTGTTCGCCATTCTTCATTGCTGGTTGGGCTGCTTGCTGTTCCTTAATGTCGAATGGTGAATGGCCCAATAGGCTGCCAATCCAGGAAGACCAAATATGAAAACGATCCACCCCCACAGAAAAGGGCCGAATAAGAAGAGACCTCGTTGATTCTGAAGCAGACGCTTTGCATCACCATTGACAGCCAACGCCATAATAATGTGAACCAGATATACAAATGCACCATAAACTACTGCTAGTATTCCTACACTGCCAGCGCTGATAATCGGGAGTTCTAATGAGTTCATTATATGGATCTATGTTGTGATTGGATTCTCTTCTTTGGACTTGAGTTTTCTTGGCGAACGTCGAGCCCTGCCGCCGGGCGAAAACGTAGTGGTTGAGGTGAAGTTACGGAGCTGAAGCCGGTCGGCAGCGGCGATTTGTTAGCGCTGTTCATACGTCCGAACCGGCACGATACGCGAAATATTCTTGAAATCTTGGTCCGCACTGAGCACCGCATAGCCCCTGGAGATTGCAGCTGCGGCGATTAGAAAATCGGTGTGTGATGCTTGTACACCTTTGGTGATGCAAAGGTTGCAAAGTTCGGCCGCCGTCTCGAAGTCTCTGGTCGTCAATTCAAGGTCGGGAAATGCCGCGAGACGCTCGAATTGATCGCGATGCTTGATCCCCGAAAGCACTTCCTGCCGCACAGGCCCAAGAAGAACCACCAGACCTTGCTCGACCAGACGCACCAAGGCGACCACTTCAGGCGTCTTTACGACCTCCCTCCGCCGGAATGCCAACGACCAGACTGAAGTGTCCACAATTACCTTCATGCCCTTTTGCGGTGCTTACGGTAATCGTAATCCTCGGAATATTCGACAGTCCCAAACATCTCGACAATCCGCTGTTGTTTGTGTCTTGCGACATACTCCTGCAAAGCCTCGGTCACCGCAGCCTTCTTGCTCCGGTGCCGGCCAACGGTCACAGCCTCTTTCAAGAGGGTCTGATCAATGTCTAGATTGGTTGCCATGCACAAAGGCTCGCACAATGCTCTGTGCGTGTCAAGCCCCATTCTTCTTTTCTGCGCTAACGTCGAGCCCTGCCGCCGGGCCAAAACGTAGTGGTTGAGGTGAAACTATGTAGCTAATGCCGGTCGGCAGCGGCGATTTGTTCGGCATTACGCGTTCTAATGGTCACTGGGTTGGAGATTGATCTTTCACGGGAGGGGCAACACGAGGTTGGGCTGGCGGGGGCGTAAATCTTTGTTGTGGTGCGATTATCTTTTGTCTTTTGAGATAGTACATATTCGCATGGTCTCGATCGAGCAACGGCACAATGGCCACGAGTTCCCAACCTTCTTCCCCAAAGCTGTTGAGTGTCATTTCGGTATTACCAGTTAGCCTGGCAATCTTATACTCGAACTGAACTCCTCGATAAGGAAGTTTGTCGCGCTTTACCGATGCTTCCGCCTGTTGGGGGTCGGGCTGAGGTATTGGTGGTTTAGCAGATTCCTCGGCATTGAGGATTGCCCAACTCATGCTTGTGATCGCTATAGCGATTTTCATTTGTGTCTTCATATAGGTGATTTTGATTTCTGCCGAACGCTGAGTGATGCCGCGCCCGAAAAATCTACCAAAGTAACACCATGAAAACAACACCACAAACAGCCGAGCCCACAGCGTCGGCATCCACAACTTGTTCGATTTCTTCGTGTCTTCGCATTGCTGCGGAGAACCCGATCATTGAGGCGCTTGCGTCTTGTGGGGACTGGCAGATCAATCAGGATGGCGACCACGTTACCGTCCGATTCGGGGACGTGATATACGGCATGTCAGGATGGGTGAATACTAAAACTGGAGAGGAGTGCTCTGCTGTTGCATCAGCGGTTGAGTTTGTGCTGCGAGCGGCTATTTGTAATCTGCGTCAGTGGGAATCCATCTTGACCAATACCCTTCAAACTGATAGTGCCGTATCTGGAACTTATCATGGGCCAAGTCAATCAGAACCGCATGGCCCCTTTGTGCGTTCAGGTAGATCTTACTCACAGGGTGTGCTGGGTCCAGTCGGTTGGCCCACTGAGCATCGGGAGAGTCCAGAGGTGTCTCCGTGAGGTCAAAGTCTTTCAGGTATTGTTCTAATTTCATGTTTTTCTTTCTTCAATTTTCTGCAATCGAACGCCTAGCCCAGCCGCCGGGCGATTGAAGTGTGGTTGGTGTGAAGCAGAGGTGCTGAAGCCGGTCGGCTGCGGCGATTTGTTCGCCTTCTTTGTTTGGGGCGGTTAAGGTGAAAGTCAAATCTCGTGTTCGAAATAGGCCGGAAGATACTCTTCAATAACGGTGTTTGGCGGCACTCCAAGGCGTCTCAGCGTCTGCCTAATGAAGCCCAGTCCCCGATCTCTGTCACGTACGACGACATCAAGACCGCAATAGGCGATGGTATTACCTTCTCCAAGTTGCGAGCCGCCGCCCGTCACTTCTCCAATTCCTGCCTCAGTTAGAGACTCTTGTAGTGGATCTTCGTATCGGGAGCCTCGGTCCAATGGGGCAACGTGATCTGGAATTCGGATATAGAAGAAATGATCTCCATCTCTGGCAGCGGCTTCGGCAAAGCCAAGCATCACCTCCCCACGTTCTCGATATTCTTCTGGGATGTTCAATTGCATCTAAGATTATGGGCTGGATTTAATATCTTCTCTGTAGGCGAACGTCGAGCCCTGCCGCCGGGCGAAAACGTAGTGGTTGAGGTGAATTTGGGGAGCTGAAGCCGGTCGGCAGCGGCGATTTGTTAGCGATCTTGTTTGGTCTAAAATGTCCTCCCGTCAAAAGTCAATCTGGCTTCGTTGCTGCGAATTGTGATTGGCGGCCCCTTGAACTCTTGCTCGGTCAAAGCGCGACCGTCGCTCAAGTCAATGGCCGAAAGAACTTCATGCTGATACTCCGAGAATGCTGCGACCATGGTAAGCTCCTTCACTGAAATGCCCTTGAGCGCTGTCCTGATGCTTTCGGTGTCGAGAGCGACTTGCCATGTCGTTGATGTCCCGGCAGGAGCCACCTCAGTCATCCAGTCCGCCCCGCCGAACTTGCTCCAATTCCCCGCCTCCTTCGGGCCGATTGGCTTGCCATCTGCAGTGAAGGCAAAGAGAAATGGGATGATGTTGGTCCACCTGTGCTCAAGTTCGCGCCATACTGTCCGATCTCGCGCTGTGAGGGTGAGCACGAGTCTCAGAAGCATCGGGCTCTCAGTTTCCCTTACCTCAAGTGTGAGTGAAGCGCCTTGATTCTTCAACGGGACGTCCAGAATCGTATCTGGCAGCTTGGATCCTTTAAACCACCTCGGCTGTTGAATAATCTGTAAAGTGCTTGTCTGTACTTTCAGGCGGTCATTCTCCTGATACACCTCAGCCACAATGTCATTCTTGCGCGCGGGTTCGATAGCTTCACCGGGGTTGCAAACTTGATATGTCGTGCCGAGCGGAAGCCAAATGGGGCGTTCGTGCAATTCGCCCCCGATGCACAAATGTGGCAAGATGACCAGGATCAGGATATTGGCCGTTTTCATCATTGTCTTCGCTAACGTCGAGCCCTGCCGCCGGGGCGACAGGATAGTGGTTGGTGTGAAACAATGGAGCTGATCCCGGTCGGGCAGCGGCGACTTGTTAGGCATTAAGTTGTGTGTCATAACCAGAACTGCCACCACTTCTTATTCACCCGACGCGTGGCCACCGCTGTTTCTTCGGCTTCTTCGGCGTCGATCTCGGAGACGACGACACGGACCTGATCGAGGAACTCAGCCCAAGTCGAGGCCTCCTGGCGATGCTTTCCGGTCTCTAACTCAAAGACGAAGACCGCTGAATTCGGGTTCTTTGCGTCAACGAAATACCTCTCTTCGCCGCCGTCGCTGCCGAGAAAGAATGGCTGCCCAATGTCAGGAGAGCTGATCCTTGGGCTGCCCGTGTTGTTGGCGATAACCGACTTTGGGCAATCTGGAAGCATAAACTCGTCGGCGAATGAATCCTTCGGGAACGGGTAAGCCAAGAGAGTCGTCCGATAGAATGTCGGAAGCGTGTATCCGACTGCTGCTTCAATTTGTTGTAGATCGTCTTCGGTCATATGTGTCTGCCTAACGTCGAGCCCTGCCGCCGTGCGAAAACGTAGTGGTTGAGGTGAAACTGTGGAGCTGAAGCCGGTCGGCAGCGGCGATTTGTTCGGCATTTTCTGGTGGCGTTACCCTTTGGAGAAGTAAAGTTCGACGAGCCTTCCATTCTCGAAAACGGCAAGCCAAACCATACCAAACGCACCGTCTTCTCGGATTGATCTTTCATAATTATCGATGAAATACCGCTGACCCTCCTTGGCAATCGGGGGAAGCTTCCTAACCTCATAGAATGTCAAAGGAAACCGGGATTCAAAGTCGGAAACAGTGATTCCAATAAGCGATCTCCGAAACTCTTGGTCATCAAACATCCCGGAAAGCGCGACCGGCGCTTCATAGCGCCTGAAGCCATTCTTCCACATTAGGTAATAGAGGTTGTAGTGGGTCGAGAGGGATTTCTTGGCGAGATACATGCCTGCCAACAAGAGCACCATTGTGCATGCAAGAGCTAAGCCGAGGCCTATCACGCATAGTCGAAAGCGGCGTATGGTATAATTGTCAGATATCATACTATTTCTTCTCTGCCGAACGTCGAGCCCTGCCGCCGGGCGAAAACGTAATGGTTGAGGTGAAACTGTGGAGCTGAGGTCGGTCGGCAGCGGCGATTTGTTCGCTTTATCGTTGGTCATGTGCAGCCACGTACTCCATTGCTGCGTGCGCCAGCAGGCCGGAACGAGAGCCACCTTGACGTGCTGCGCAGGAATCAATCTGCACCAAAAGCCGCTCGGGCAGGGTGATATTGACCCTTCGTGCCTTACCGGAAAGCTTCGACACGTCCACATCAACCAAGGCCCAGACCCCGCCTCGGAAGTCCTTGTTCGAACGATAGAATTCGACGGTCCTCGGTGAGGGAACCGGCACCCCATCGATCATCAAGCCTTCGATGTGGCATTCAATCGCCTCAATGGCGTTCGTGAGGGCTTCATCGGTTGTAGTCCCGGCCGTAAAGCAACCGGGCATATCTGGAACGGTAACACCGTAGTCGGAGTCGTTGTCCTTGTGAATGACAATTGGAAATCTCATTGTTTCAGGGTGGCCAAGGCCATCCAGCTTGGAGGAAGATGCTTCTCAACGTGCCGCGCGGAAAGTCCTTCTTCGGGTGCGGTACGGTCACACGTCCACCTCGCTGGTGATGTTTGTATTGATGGTGCGACCCCCGGACGTTCGCCAGCTCCCAGCCTTCTGCCTTGAGTCTGGAGATGATGTCGCGACTGGTCACGCAGAGAACATACACACGCTACACACCCGGTCAAGTCAGAAATTTGATTTCTTTTTAGCGAACGTTTTTGTGATGGCGGCCGCGCGGTTGTAGTGAGTTAGCGGCGTGGTTGTGGAGCTTCAGGCGGCTTGCCATCCACTCCTTGTTCTGCCTTATGGTTACCACGAGTTCGCAAAAGCTGGGCAACTTCCTTCTTCCTTCGGATCTCGTAGGATTCGGCATGTTGAAGGGGTGAACAACCGTCTGCCCCATTAATGTCGGCACCTCTCGCAAGAAGGTATTCGACTGCCTCTAGCTGCCCCTCTTCTGCCGCAAGGCAAAGTGCGGAGGATCCGCTCTCGCTACGAGCATCAACACCTACTCCTGCGTCGATTAATGCCCTAAGTGTTTCGACATCGCCGTATGCAGCCGCTCGCGTCATGAAGTCACCGGCGTGTCCACCGGCGGCAATGCGATCAGCAAATATGCGCTGCCAAGTCGCATACGGAACCCGGCAAATCGCAACTGATGCCAAATAGATGGCTATCACGCACACTCCTAGACGGCCACCAAGCGTCCGTCTGAGGACTGCATAAATCGCAAAAACCAGCACCCAGAGCAAACCAGCAAGAACCAAGAGAATCAATCCCAAATCCGCTAAGCTGTGCGCCGAGCCTCCAATAAATTGAGGGCCACCTCGCCAGGACATGATTGTTTGCTCAACAACGAGGCGTGTCGCAAGAATCGGGGGGCGTTCAGAATTCCGTTAATCTGCTAGAAGCCCGCAGGGCTGGCTAACGGGGAGACACATA
>Ga0118677_10013425_pt1 | contig 11776 bp, 11 predicted proteins | sample AliMusrvi5mmetaG_FD_86154 | JGI IMG/M metagenome (GOLD analysis project Ga0118677, IMG submission 86154) | reverse complement strand
CCATAAAAGCCCTTGATTATTACCGGCAAACCATACAGCGCGGCAAAATCGAACCCTATTATTACGCGGCCGCTTCCGCCTTGCAGATGGGATTGATCTATGAAAACTCCGGACGGTATCAGCAGGCCGATTCTGCCTACCGGCTTTGCCTGGTCATTAAGACTTCCGATTACAAAGCCAGCCTTAACCAAAAGGCCAAGGCTGGATTAAGCAGACTGAAAAATATGCGTCCTTAGAATCTTAACCCGATGGTGGTTAACACGCTCTGGGAGGTCAGCGCTACATTTGAAGGGGGCACCATCGAGGCATCATACAGGTAGTAGTTCTCATTCATCCTGGCCCATACATAGGTAACGTCGGCAAAGAAGTACCGGGATCTGTATCCCAAACCGCCTGAAACCTGGAAGCGCTCTGTGTTGTTTGTGCTGCTGGTCATGGCGCCGCTGTATGGATTGCTGAAATAGGCAAAGCCGCCCCGTACCCTGAAATCGCCTAACCTCCATTCCGTTCCGAGCCGGACATTCCCCCACGATTTGAAACTCTTGCTGATCTGATCGTTGATATCAGTATAGCTTGCATCGGATGAATTAAATCTTGCCTGCGAATAATCAACATATTCGTAATCGGCACTGACCAGGCCGTAATTACCGATCATCAGGGCCAGGCTTCCCATCGCCCGGAACGGGGTCATCATCCGGTAATCATAATATCCGAGCGGGCTGCTGCTGGTACGGTTCCAGGCTGAAGTGGTAAAGGTTGACTGCATGCTGCTGAACCATTCATCATGCATGTTGGTGTACCAGGTTGGAGTGTGAATGGCGGCCCCGATCCGGATCCAGCCGGCGGGACGGTAAATCAGGCCAAACTTGATGTTGACACCCGTTCCTTTGGTCATCAGGTTGTAGTTGTAATTGAGTGCGATGAAGTTCGGAACCGTATCTTTAATGCGTGCTTCCTGGTAGGTACTGCTTTCATAGTAGTTGATGGTCGGAACTCCGATGGTAAACCCGAAATAGAATTTGTCGCCAAGGTTTCCACCGAAAGCAAAGTCCATTTCATTGATGGCGCCATAGGTTGTGATCAGCTTTCGCTGGGTTAATCCTCCATAGGCTGCATCACAGTAATATTTCTTTGCCGTTGAATCATACATGAGCAGGTTGGCGTCCCAGGCAAGACCAATATCAAAAGGATAAGCATCCGGAGTGGTTCCTTTATTATTCAGTGTGTTGGCATAGCTTTGCATCATGGAGTTCTTCAGGTTCGTTCCCTGGATGGAGATCCTGCTGTTGAAATCGCTCTGCCGGTTAAAACCAAACCCGAAGTTGAAATTTTTTAACAGGGATGAACCGTTTTTACCAAAGGGCTTGAGATTTAAGATAAATCCAAAGTTCCCCATCCCGAAATTCACCCGGCTGTCGGAGCCATTCGTGCCGTTGAATGTGCTGGTGGAGGAGCCGATATTGGGTGCGATGGTCAGGGTGATTTCGGATCCCGAGTAGAGGCCGATCCCTGCCGGGTTGGTAGCCAGGGTTGAAAAGTCGGCGCCCACGGCGCCAAAGGCGCCCGACAGTGCGTTGAAACGAGCGGTACCGCTGTAATATATCCGGGAATAACGGAGTGCATCGTCGGCCGTTTGGGCGTTCCCTGTCAGGGCAAACCCGAGGATCATCAGGGCAATCAGCGTGCGTGTTTTCATAACGAGTGAGTTTAGATAGTTGAGCTTAAGTTACCGGTGCCTTCCACCACCTCCACCACCACTGCTACCGCTACCACCACCGCCAGAGGATCTGCTACCGCCGCCACCACCGTTGCCGCCACCACCTGAGCGTGAAGGCGACGAATAACCGCCTCCGCTGTGTCCTGAAGGTGCTGAATAGGATCCTCCGCCCGAGCGGGATGAGTGACCATAATTGGGACTGGTACGTGTTGGTGTAGAATATCCTGAAGAGGAGCGAACAGGAGGGGAATAACTCCGGGTTGCATTGGCCGGAGCTCCATATTGGCGTGTGTGTGCTCCGCTCGGCGGATTATAGCTGCGGCCGGTATTTTGCTGGGAAGAAGTTCTTGCTGCAGCGCCGGGATTTTGTGCTCTCGGATTCAGATACTCCTGACTGGATCTGGGCTGACGGTAAGCCGGTGATGCATAGTTCTGGGCACCGCCACGCTGAGCCTGCTGACCATTATCGGGTCGTGCATACCGCGGAGCCGGCTGCTGGCGCTGCGCTGGCGCCTGTCTCGGGGCCGACCGCTGATTGGCAGCCTGACTTGAGGCAGCAGGCCTGACATAACGATACCGTTCCTGGGTTGCCGGCGTCCTGTTATTCCCGGTATTCCCGGGGTTCCTGTTATTCCCGGTATACCCGGGGTTTCTGTTGTTCCCGGTGTACCCGGGGTTCACCGTCGTAGTACGACCGTTTCTCGACTCATAGGACGACCTGGCGTTGCGGTTCAGGGTGGCACCCGTCAATTCGCGCCCGGTCGAACCATTTCTGTATTCGCCTCCACGCGGAGAGGTAAGGGTCCTTCTGGGACCGTAATAGCCTGAATAATATGGTGAATAATAGGGATAATCGTGATAGCAGTAGCAGCAGCCCCAATAGGGATAGTAGCCATACCATGGCGAATAGTATCCGTACGGGTAACCCCATCCGTAATCCCAGCCCCATCCGTAAGCAGGATAACCCCACCCGAAACCGAAGGCCATCGAAGGACCCCAGTATCCGCCAAAACCGCTGCCGACATAGATGTTGACATCTGGTTGTGAAGCGGTTGCATATTGTGTTTGGGTCGTGTTTCCGCCGGTAAAGGATTCATCATAGTAACCTTTGGTTGTATCCCGGTTGTTGAAACGTTGAATCTGTGCCGAATAGGAATAGTCGTTATCATCCCGCACAACGGTCGAAGAACCGCCCTGGGGCGGAGCCGTGTTTTCGGGCTTCAATACCTGTGCGGTGGTTGTGGTATACTTGGGATCAACCGGGGCCGGCCTGGCCGGCTGCGGGGAATAATAAACATCATCGTTGACTGCGGTGTGCTTCTGGGTTGTACAGGCTGTTATTCCCAGGCTGATGAGCAGGATGATGAACGCTGTTTTTTTCATTTTATACCTCCTTGGATGTTCAGGAATAGGGTTTGTTTCTCTGCAGACGGGATTTTTTCTTACTTTTGTACCCGTTCTTATCGATGTGTAAATAGCAAATCTCATACCAAACTTTTAAAATGGCAAAAGATTTTCCTACCCGGGCCGAAAATTATTCGCAGTGGTATAATGACCTGGTAATCAAAGCTGATCTTGCCGAGAATTCGGCAGTTCGGGGATGTATGGTGATAAAGCCCTATGGGTATGCAATCTGGGAAAAGATCCAGGCTGCCCTCGATAAGATGTTTAAGGATACAGGTCACGTCAATGCTTACTTCCCGATCTTCATTCCAAAATCATTCTTCAGTAAAGAGGCCAGCCATGTAGCAGGCTTCGCCAAAGAATGTGCTGTTGTCACTCATTACCGATTAAAAAATTCTCCAGATGGCAAAGGTATAATAGTTGACGAAGATGCCAAGCTAGAAGAAGAATTAATTGTTCGTCCGACATCAGAAACCATCATTTGGGATACCTATCGCGGATGGATCAAGTCCTGGCGTGATTTACCCCTCCTCATTAACCAATGGGCAAATGTAGTACGTTGGGAGATGCGAACGAGATTATTTTTACGGACAACTGAATTTTTATGGCAGGAAGGACATACCGCACATGCTACCAGCGATGAAGCTATGGCTGAAGCTGAACAAATGTTACGTGTTTATGCCGACTTTGCCGAAAACTATATGGCAGTTCCTGTTCTTAGAGGAACCAAATCACCCAACGAACGTTTTGCCGGAGCATTAGAAACATTCTGTATCGAAGCATTGATGCAGGATGGCAAAGCACTACAAGCAGGCACCTCTCATTTCCTTGGAGAGAACTTTGCCAAAGCATTCGATGTTAAGTTCCTAAGCAAGGAAAACAAACTCGAATATGTATGGGCAACTTCATGGGGAGTTTCGACCCGTTTGATGGGAGCGCTTATCATGGCTCATTCCGATGACAATGGTTTGGTTTTGCCTCCTAAACTTGCCCCTACCCAGGTTGTGATTATTCCTATTTATAAGAATGCTGAACAGCTGGCAGTCATCAGCGAAACAGCAAATAAAATCAAGAACGATCTCCAGGCAAAAGGTATCAGCGTAAAATATGATGACCGCGAGACCCAGAAACCAGGTTGGAAGTTCAATGAGTATGAATTCAAGGGTGTCCCTGTCCGTATTGCAATCGGTCCCCGTGACCTTGAGAACGGAACAGTAGAAGTAGCACGTCGTGATACACTTGAAAAGGCTGTTTACCAGATTATCGATATCGATAAAAAAATCGAACATCTGTTAGAAAACATTCAGGACAATATGTTCCAGAAAGCATTGGCTTTCCGTGACGAGAACACCCGTCAGGCTGATACATGGGAAGAGTTTAACGAAATCCTGGATACCAAGGCAGGATTTGTATTGGCCCATTGGGATGGAACACCTGAAACCGAACAGAAAATTAAAGATGAGACAAAAGCAACTATTCGTTGTATCCCCTTGAACAATAAACTTGAGGAAGGTAAATGCATCTACTCAGGCAAACCATCCACACAACGTGTTGTCTTTGCAAGAGCATATTAAAAACTAAAGAGAATTCTTCAATAAGATTGGCTTGTCATTTAATTGGCAAGCCTTTTTTATTTCTGCTTATTATTCAAAATATAGGGCAAGGCAATCGCAAACAGTATCCCTCCAACACCCAACCATTGCAATACACTCACTCTTTCATTCAATAACAACACCGATACAATTACAACTACCGGTAACTCTATTGCACTGATTATTGTTCCCAATGCCAGACTAACAGCAGGCAACCCCTTGTTTAAAAGAACCGGCGCCAAAACGACACCAATAAATCCCAACAATACACCCCACTTCAGCATATGGATATCTGAAAACGAATGCACAACAGTTTGTGGTGGAAAGAATAACAATGTAATCACCATAGAACCCAATGCCATATAAAATGTCCTGGATAAAGGAGCAGCCTCAGTTACAGTACTTCCACTAACATAAATCACCAGTGTATAAGAAACTGCAGACAAAAAAGCCCAAATAATCCCAACAGTACTAAGATGTACACTACTTGTTTCAATAGCTCCCGAAGCCAACAATGTCCCGGCAAGTAAAATCAATAAAGCAACCAGCTTTGCATTTCCCGGCCACTTTTTTGTTAAAATCACTTCAACAACCATTCCCATCCAGGTAAACTGAAACAGAATAACAATCCCGATTGAAGCTGGTAAAAAAGCAAGAGCCTTATAAATAAATACAGTCGTGAAGCCAAGAAAAGTTCCGGCCCCTGCCAATAAAAATTTTTGTCTTAATGAAGGTTTAATGTATGAAGTAGGCTTTACGGTAGTAAGATTTTGAATAATCAAAATAAATCCAACCATCAAAGCACCAATCAAAACCTGACTAACACTAACCTCAGCAGCACTGAAATTTTCTCTGTAAGCCAGTTTAGCTATAGGAGACAATAGACCATATCCTGATGCACCTGCCAGTACATAGAGTGATCCCTTTAAAGTTTCTCTTTTCACAGAAGCAGAAAGAAGTGTAGATTTATTCAATATTTTTGTTTTTATATCTTCGCAAAGATACTATTCATTTCTTTAACATTATAACAAGCAAGCAACCTGGTGATGCAGTTAAAGAAAGCAGTACTTTTGCATAAAATCTAAACAATGGATCCACGTCTTGCTGCCTTCGAACAGCTACTCAATATAATGGATGACCTGAGGGATAAATGCCCCTGGGACAAAAAACAAACACTCGAAACACTGCGTTACCTTACCATAGAAGAGACTTATGAACTTTCAGATGCTATCCTTGAAAAAGATCTGGAAGAAGTCAAAAAAGAGTTGGGCGATCTCATGATGCATATCGTTTTCTATGCTAAAGTTGGCTCCGAACTCAATGCTTTCAACATGCAAGATATCATTGAAGGCATCAACGAAAAACTCATCCGACGCCATCCTCATATTTATGGAGAAGTCAAAGCAGAAGATGCAGACGCTGTCAGTCAGAACTGGGAGAAAATCAAAATGACAGAAGGACGTACATCAGTTCTCGGGGGAGTTCCTAATTCGTTGCCAGCCATGATCAAAGCTCACCGCATTCAGGAGAAAGCCCGTGGCGTTGGATTCGATTGGGATGACTCCTCACAGGTCTGGGCCAAGGTGATGGAAGAACAACAGGAAATGCTGGATGAAGTCAACGAAGGAAAAGATCACACTAAACTCGAAGAAGAGTTTGGCGATTATCTCTTTGCCCTGGTAAACTATGCACGCTTTGTTGGAGTCAATCCTGAAGATGCCCTCGAACGGGGTAACCGCAAATTCATACGCAGGTTTAAATATATAGAAGAAAAAGCCAGAGAAGCCGGAAAATTAATCCATGAAATGACCCTCGATGAAATGGAAATATTCTGGAACCAGGCAAAAGCAGAAGAACGCTCATAAACAGAACCCCTCGCCCTTGAAATATCCAATCTACCGCAGATTATTGATTATCCTGATGATAATCACTGCCAATTTTTCAATCAGTAATGCCCAAAACAAGGCACTATCAATAACAGATAGTGTTCATTCCGGCAAGAATGATACCATAGAAACCTTCAAATATACAAAACTCAATTTACATACTATTGGAACAGGTTATGCAGATGCAGGTAAATGCACTACTTCACCATTTCACTGGAAAGGAAACGATTGGTTAAAACTTGTAGCCATTGGGGGTATTGGTCTTGCAATACATCAACTTGATGTTCCACTCAATGATATGGCCTATCGAAACGATACCCATTTATTGAAAGGATTTAGCAATACGTTTCAGCCATTTGGAAACCTGGCATATGTTCTTCCCGGAATATTAGGAACCTATCTGGTTTCACACTGGACAAGCAATGAGGAATTAAGTGGTTTGGCAATTACGGCCGGTAAAGCAGTTCTCATTGCAAATACTTTTGTCACGTATACAAAAGTACTGGCCCATCGTCATCGTCCCAATGACGATTTTCCATCAAAACCAAATCAATGGGATGGTCCCAGGTTAGACTTAAAGAATGTATCCTTTTGTTCTTCACATACTGCAACAGCATTTGCCTTAGCAACAGTAATTGCATCTACTTATTCAGATCATAGTTGGGTTCCCCCGGTTGCTTATACTATGGCATCCCTGGTTGGAGTTTCACGTATCACCTCTCATGATCATTGGGCTTCTGATGTATTTATCGGTGCAGTTATTGGATACACAGTTGGAAAGTTTGTATACAAACTCAATCGTTCTAAAAAGATAAAACTGGTAGTTGGATTATAATCCAATAATCACGAAAGGAACCTCAAGATCAAAACATATTTCATCCTATGAAAACCATAATCCTCATTTCTCTTTTACTCATTACAATTTCCCTCAGATCCCAACCCACAAATCAACCCAAATACTTCTCCCTCGGAGTTTGTCAAAAACTAGAAAACTGCCAACTCGTCTCCAAAACGACCTTTGAATATATTGAATGTGGTGTAGAAAACTTATTGGCCCCCACCCAATCGGATGAAACCTTTCAAAACAATCTTCAAAAAATCCACACCAATAACCTAACCCTCTATTCATGCAACAACTTCATTCCTGCAACCCTAAAAAGTGTTGGTCCTGATGCCGTTCCCGATAAGATAATGGCATTTGCAAAGGTCACATTCCAAAGAGCCAAAATAGCCGGTATTAAAATCATCGTCTTTGGAAGTGGTGTATCCAGAAAGATCCCCGACGGATTTGACAGACAAAAAGCCCGTGACCAGTTCATCGATTTACTCAAACATCTGGCTCCCCTTGCACAGCAATACGATATAATCATAGCCATCGAACCCATCCGTAGTCAGGAAACAAATTTCATTAACACCGTAAAAGAAGCCTGTGAAATCGCCCGTCTTGTAAACCATAAAAACATTCGGGTACTTGCCGATTTCTATCACATGGCTTGTGAAGGTGAGTCCCCTGAATCTATAGTTCAGGCCGGTAACCTATTGGTCCATTGCCATATTGCCGAAAAAACAAACAGAGCTGCCCCTGGAGTAAACAAGGACGACTTCACACCCTATTTCAAAGCGCTTCATCAGATCAACTACCAAGGCAGAATTTCAGTAGAATGCAGTTGGACTAACTTTGAAAAAGAAGCACCTGAAGCAATCAGCACACTGAAAAAGCAACAAGACGAACTAAGTATTAAAAAATAATGTACTTTATTAATATTATTAGCCCTCATATAGTTAGCTTTGAAAAAAAATAGCTTATGAAAACTCAATTACTTTTAAAATTTTGCCTGCTATTTGCCCTTATACTGAATAGTAATTGGTCTGCCTCAGCACAATCTAATAAGATTGCCCATTCTGATTCAATTCTAACCGTTAAGAATTTTCCTTTGCTATCATTAATCAATCACAATATCAATCTAAAGACAGTTCTTCAAAATGATAAAGTAATAAAAAATATTTCACTCTCACAAAAGCAGCGTGCGCTGCAATCCATTCAAAACATTAGTTCAATAGTTTCAAATTATTCCGATTCATTGAAATGGAAAGAAAATGAAATCACATCAGCAGGCACTGAGATGATTAAAATCTATCAGCTTAATAAATCATTTCGGAATATCATATCTCAATTACGGAAACAAGGTTCTTATGCCCTATATGAATCATTTCCCGACACTACTTATTTACGTAGTGCCTGGACTGAAGCTGCAACAGGAATTAACCAGATCTTCGATACTTATATCACTGGCAAAAAACAACATTATCCCAATATCGATTCTATCAGTTTCAGACAAGACGATCCTGATTTTAAGCAACAGATTCAGAATTCAATATCATCTTCTCTTGTAGATAAACATAAAACTATATTTTTCGAAGTTCCTTTAAGTATTGCTCTCAACGTTTTAAAAATCAATGGTCGTGATGAAGTTGCCCGTTTCGAACCATTAAATCAAGGATTAAACCACTTCCCTTATTTAAAAATCAAAAAGACTGATTTTTCAAAATACGCATACAGTGTAATTCTTATTCCCGGAGCCGGTCCCGACAAACCTGGTATAGCCCTAAATCCAAAAGGAGCTAAGCGTTGTGATGAAGGAGTCATCCGATTCCGTAAAGGACTGGCTGCTTTTATTGTTGTTTCAGGTGGCAATGTTCATCCCTACAAAACAACTTACAATGAAGCAGTAGAAATGAAAAAGTATATTGTTGAGAAATTGGGTGTTCCGGCAGATGTTGTATTTATAGAACCTCATGCAAGACATACCACCACAAACCTTCGAAATACAAGTCGCATGATCTATCGGTTTGGACTACCAACTGACAAACCTGTTTTGATAGTGACTGATTCCAGTCAGAGTAGTTATATTGTACAGGGAATGGATAAAATAGCCCAACGTGATTTAAGGAATATACCTTTTAAAAATATAAATCGATTAACTGATCAGGAAACCGAATTCTATCCCATTTGGAACTGTTTACAGGTAGATCCTTTTGATCCACTCGATCCATAATAAACAGGAAATAAATGGCCATATAAAATAGAATCTGACTTCATATTCCCAAAACTTTATCCATATTTTTTAGATTTTCTACCTGGATATGTTAAAAAAATATTTTGAATTAATCTTTCTATTATATTAGCAGTCTAAATCTTACCAAAATTTTAATAACCTAAGCTCTATGAAGAAAATTACTTTATTTTTTACAGTATTGGTATTTGTTTTGGGTCTCGCAATAATCAGTTGTACCAAACAATTTACAGAAACACCCCCAGCTATTACTACAGCAACTGATGCAGTATTGGTAGATAATACAGCTGGAGATCTAACCGGTCTTATTGATAATTACACTTTATTAAATCCTACCGTTTTTGTTGATCCTACTTTAAAAGCTACAACAGCTGATCCTCTACCATCGATAGGTTTAGCCCTAGATAATTGTGCAACTGTTTCTTTTGTTAAAACTCCAACCGTAGCTGCTAATGTCGTTACAGGAGCAACTATTAAGTTTACCATTGATTTTGGCACAACAGGTTGTGTAGGTAAAGATGGGAAAGCACGCAGAGGAACAATTGTAAATACTTTCACCTGGGTTAAAGAAGGTGGCTGGTCAAGACAGTCGATTCTTGACATGTATGTTAGTGACGTTCATTATATAGGTTATCTGAATTCAACTTATGGAGTAACCGGAACTAACAAACATGCATATTTAACAGAAGCTGCAGCATTAGCTGTAACTGAAAAAGATGGCACTAAGAAAACATGGAATTCAAACCGTCAGCGTGAATTAATGGAAGGTAATGGTGGTATTGCTGCAGTTAAAATCTGGAAAATAACAGGTAGCTCAGGTTTTACAAATGCTGCTGGTGAAAAATCTACCTATACGATTACCAATCCTTTATACAGTACCTCAAATTGCAAAGGATTTGTTGCAGGAACAGTTGTTACAGTAAGTGCTGCAAATGTCACTACAACAATTGAATATGGAACATTTACAAATTATGCAGATGCAGTTAAATGTAAAGATGGATTTACCATTACAGTTCCCGGAACAAGTGGTGCTCCTGCAGTTACAAGGTTTGTAAAATTTATTTAAAATTGATTTGATGTTTAAGAAGGCCACTCAGTAACGGGGTGGCCTTCTTTATTTTTTGAATTTATTATAATTATATCATGTTTAGAAAAAAATCACTGTTTAAAATTATTACCCTGAAGGTTTTACCACTTGAACTACTAAATGTAATAATAAGATAATCAGTAATTATCAAACGTATATGAAATAAATGTGGTCAACCATTTTTTCATAGCAATTGTAACTTACTCTATTTGTGCACATTAACAAACTTGCTATATGGTTGTTAAAATCGTAACTTTGTTTAGTAATTAAACGACACAAAAAATGGGAGAAGTGTTAACCATCAACGACATCAAAGAACGCTATCCTGACGAGTGGGTTTTAGTTGGTAATCCTATAATGGACGAGAGTAAAATTGACGTTCTTTCGGGAATACCAATTTATCACAGTAAGGATAAGAAAGAAGTTTGTTACATTGGCAGGGACAAGACATCTGACTTTGACAAAATCACTTTGATCTTTACCGGGACATTCAAACCCATAAGAAAGATTACTGGTATATTCAACCGCATTAAATAATGACATTTCCATTCAAACATGAACCCGAAAGTGGACTTATCATCGTGAGCACTGAAATTGATGATAAGTATGAATTGAAGATGATTCTAGACACTGGTACAACAAATACTACCATTGACAGCTATGCGCTATATTTATTAGGCAATGATCTCAAAGTCAGTATCAGGTAAACAGAAATCGAAACTGAAAATGGCGTTATTTAAATTGAAAAATTACGCTATCGTCTATCTATGAGCTAAGTGAATGCGTCAATCATATTTTTCTTCTTGCCAAATCTTCCTGCCTCTTTCTAACCAAGCCCAGATTTTATTTGTTAAATAACTCGCTAATGTCTTAGTAATTATATACCTGCTTTCATAATTAACAATATCCCACTCTTCAGCTTCATTAAAATGTGAAGTATCAAAACAAATCCTTTGATCAAAATCAATAATAGAGAAGTTCAAATAACGGTTGTCAATCAAAATAAGATTATCAAA
>Ga0118677_10013424_pt1 | contig 11776 bp, 5 predicted proteins | sample AliMusrvi5mmetaG_FD_86154 | JGI IMG/M metagenome (GOLD analysis project Ga0118677, IMG submission 86154) | reverse complement strand
ACCGGAAGGTCCATGATGGTATCGTGGATTTCCGCCGCCTGGGCGGCCGCCACGATGTCCCTGGGGCTGGCGTCGGGATTGCCATAGCAGATATTATCCCGGATTGAACCCCCGAAGATCTGCGGCTCCTGCGGCACCAGCACCACGTGCCGGTGCAGGGCATCGGACCGGATCCGGTTCAGCGGGATGTGGTCATACAGGATCTCGCCGGTGAGCGGTTCGTAAAGACGGCTGAGCAGGTGGAGCAGGGTGGTCTTACCGCAGCCGCTCGGACCCATCACGCACATCCAGGATCCGGCCGGAATGTGGAGAGTAACGTCCTCCAGCACCGATTCGCCTTGCTGGTCGTGTCGGAAATGCGCGTTGAGCAGGGTGATGCCGCGCTTGAGCGGCGAGGGGAACTCCAGCGCATCGGGCGCCTCGACGATGGTCTCCTCCTCGTCCAACACCTGCACCAGGCGCTGGAGGACGACCAGAAGCTTTGAAATGGTCACATTAAGCTGGCTCAATGTGATGACCGGGCCGAACAGCAGCGCGGCCACACCGTTGGCGTACATCAGCGTTCCGAGGGTCATCTCGCCTGCCAGCACGCGCGTGGTGCCGTAGAGAAACAGGGATACCATTCCGACGGCCGCGATGATGGTACACAGGGCACCCAGGCCTGCGGCGGTGTTTTGCTGAAGCATGGTGTCACGGAGGAAACAGGCCGACAGCCGGTGGAAGTTCAAATCCTCGTGCCGCTCGCGGCCGTAGGATTGAATGGCGCGCATGCTGTCCAGCTTCTGGGAGGCGAGCGAATACAGCCAGGAATTGGTATGCCGGAGCTCGGCATTGACCTCGTTCAGGACGCGGCGTGAGCGGAGGTAGGCCAGCAGGTAGGCGGGCAGGGTCAGCAGGACAATGACCCCGAACCGCCAGTCGAGCGTGAAGAGGATCGTCAGGCCCGTCGTGATGAGCGTAAAGGCGCTGAGGAAGGTGAGGAAGGTCATGTACAACTGGTCCTGAACCTCGCCGACATCCGACAGGATACGGGCCATGAGGCGGCCCGGCGCGTGCGATTTATGGTAAGCCAGCGACAGCCTCATGACCTTCTGGTGCAGATCCTCCCGGAGCCGGGCCGTGAGCTGCTGCCCGATGCGGATCCGGGCGCGTGTCTCCATCCGGGAGCCAATATTGGAGATGATCAGCGTCGCCAGATAGATCCCGAACAGCCATCCCAGCATGCGCATGGCGCCCGCGGGACGGAGGGTTGCCTCCGGGTCCCGGTCGCGGATCCGTCCGCCCGGTGGCATTGCCTTTTCGGGAAGGTGATCCTGTCCGTGAGTCGCAAGGTCATGAGTTGAGGACGGGGCGGCCGCCTCGCTGGTGGTGTTGACCACGAGAATCGAATCAACAACCACCTTGCCGTACCAGGCCATCAGGAACGGGGTCCACGCATTGACGACCCACCAGATGGAGATGGCCAGCAGGACCCGGCGGAAGGGCCAGACGTAGTCGCGCAGAAAGCGGAAGTAGAGCACCATATGCCCGGCGGGCGGCTCATAGTCGCGGCGCGCGGGGCGGAACCTGATATTGCGATGGTGCGTTTTCATGGCGTCATCAGGCGGTGGGGGGGATTCCGGTTTGGGTTTCGTCGAATGTGCCGCGGCCCATGAACTTGGCGGTAATCGCGGCATAGTGGCCGCCCGGAATTTTCATCAGGTCGTCATGCCGGCCCATCTCGACCACATGGCCCTGGTTCATCAGCACGATCACGTCGGCGGTGCGGATGGTGCTGAGCCGGTGCGCGACGATAAAGGCCGTCCGGTTCTTCAGGACGCGTTCCATCGCGATCTGGATGGCGCGCTCCGATTCGCTGTCCAGCGCGCTGGTGGCCTCGTCCATGATCAGGATGGCCGGATCGGCCGCGACGGCGCGCGCGATGGTGATGCGCTGCTTCTGGCCGGTTGACAGTTGTGTTCCCTCGACGCCAATGAGGGTGTTGTAGCCGGCGGGGAGCGTCATGATGAAGTCATGTATTTCGGCGACCCGGGCGGCGGTCTCGATCTCCTCCTGCGTGGCGCCCGGCCGGGCGTAGCGGATGTTGTCGGCAATGCTGGCCGTGAAGAGCTGCGGCTCCTGGAGCACGATGCCGAACTGGCGCCGGAGCGGCTTGAGCCGGAGGGAGCGCACATCGTGGCCGTCGAGCCGGAGGGCGCCCCCGGTCACATCGAAGAAGCGGAGCAGCAGGGACAGGAGGGTGCTCTTGCCGCAGCCGGTCGGTCCGATCAGCGCCACCGTCTGGCCCGGGGCGACATGAAGCGAGAAGTCCCGGATCACCGGTTTATCCGGATTATAGTGGAAACAGACATGGTCAAAATCAACCCGCCCGGTGAGCCGGGGCAATTCCGCGGCGTCGGGCGGATCCGTGATCTCGGGTGTTGTCGAGAACAGTTCGGCCAGCCGGTCGGCCGCCACACTGACATCCTGGACCTGCTTGGCCAGCAGCGAGAACCTCACGGCCGGCCAGAGAAGCTGAAGGGCGTATGTGGTGAAAGCCAGAACATCGCCATACGTCATCAGATCCATGAGCACCATGGCGCATCCGGCGAAGTAGATCGTGGCGCGGCCCGCCTCGGCCAGGAGTTGGGTATTGGTCGAAAATGTGTTGTTGGCCACCTGCATGGTGCGGACCTGCCGCAGGCTGGACTCCGACTGGGACCGGAACACGTGCTGCTCGCGCGCCTCGGCGCCGTAACTTTTGACGACCAGGGTGGTCATGAGCCGGTCCTGGAGTCCCGCGGACAGGCGGTCCATCGACCGCTGGTAGTTGCGGTTGGATTGACGGATAAAGCCGATGTTGACCCGCGCATTGATCACGAACACCACGATCAGGAGCAGGATCAGGAAGGCGAGGCGCCAGTTGATGAGAAAGGTGGCGGTGATGGCGAAGGCGGAGCAGACGAGGTCGGACACAATGCTGATCGTCTGCGCGGTCAGGAGGTTCTGCACCGCGCCGGTGTCGCCCATGAGCCGGTTGACGAGCATGCCGACGCCGGTCTTTCCGAAGAACCGCATGGAGAGGCGCAGAAGATGCCGGTAGAGGCTCTGCCGCATGTCGAACACAAATTTCTGCCCCACATAGGCGATGCCCAGTGTCTGGAGGTAGGAGCACAGGGCGGAGACCACGGGCAGCAGGATCATGGCCAGTCCCAGCATGAAGAGCGGCGCGCGATTTCCAGGCGTGATGACCCGGTCAACGATGGCGCGCAGGACCAGCGGGGGCAGCATGGCGAGCAGCGACAACAGGACCGTCAGCCCCAGTAGCGCCCAGAGCCGCCGCCGGTAGGGCGACAGCATCGGGAGGAATATTTTCAGCCTGCCGGGAATCATGAAGTGCCTCGACGTCTCACAGATCCAGCACGAAGCGCCACAGGCTCACCCTGCCGTAATAGATGCGAGTCTCGGCCGACGTTCCCGGAGAGACCGTGCGTGTCCCTGGGTTGAAGTCGCCGTAAGCCACGCGGTAGGTCTTCTGCCCTTCCGTTTGGATGACGTTGCGGAGCCATTCGATCCGGCCCGTGAACCATACCGGAGCCAGGCCGCCATAGGAGGTCAGCCAGGCTTTATATGGCTGACCGACGGCGACGCGGGCGGCATAGCGTTCCGGGATGCGCAGTTTGAGCACCTGCCGGTTGCCGCCGAAAACCTCGTACAGGATGTTCTCCGGGCGGACGAGTTCCCCAGGGACAAACTCATAGCGCAGCACCTGGCCGGACACCGGCGAGCGGATGATCTTCAGGTTCAGGTGCGCCGAGGCGCGGGCGAGGGAATCCCGCCTCGCCGTGATGGCCTGGCGCCGCGAGGCACGCTCCTTGTCGTAAACGGAATCATCCTTCTTCAGCAACGATTCCAGTTCGACTTCGGCGAGCTTTTCGGCCAACTGGAAATCCTCCATCGCGTTGCCGTCGAGGAGGCCCTTCTCGCTGTGTTCCCGGGCCCGGGCCAATTTGGCGACGGTGTTCTGGACCCGCAACCGGGCAATGGCAATCTGCTCCTGGTGAAGCCGTTTTTCCTCGGTGATTTCCGTTTCACGCCGTGCCAGATCAGATTCCAGCTGGAGCATTTGACTGCGCGCTTCATCGACGGCTGCCTGTTCTTCGGACATGTCCAGACAGACCAGCACCTGTCCCTGTGTCACCATCATGCCGGTGAGGACGGGTATGGTCGCGACGGTGCCGACGGTAGCCGGGCGCACTTCGGCATAGTTTTCGGTTGTGACATAACCGTTTGCCAGGAAGCTGCGTTCCAGGCGGATCGCAAAGCCAGCGGCGGCCACGACGGCCACGGCGGCCAGCGAATAGGCGACGCGGCGGAACTGGCGGCTCCGGCGCTGTGGTGTGGAGGTCAGTACGGGTTCTCCGGTTGTGGTGCGATACTCTCCCATGGTTGTCAGTCTTTCTTGGATTGAACGGCCGTTGGCGCGAGGGATTTCCGCTCCTGGGCGGCGAAGCCGTCGAATTCATCGGTGTAACGTTTAACGCAGAAATCGCAGTCATTGCAAGGCCGTTCATAGCAGTTACGGTGGACGCGGGCGGGGTACATCCGGCGGAACGCTTCGAAACAGTCGTCGGAGCAGAAGTAATGGCGTTCCTGAAATGTGCCGATCGCCACATGCACCAGGTGGAAACCATCCTGCTCGGGCCGGCAGGGCGTGTTGCACCAGGCGCAGGGCTGTTCAGCCCGGTCCGCGATCCGGTCACCACAGGAGGGACAGCGGCCCACCTCGACGAGTTGGACGGGTTCCGGTGAGTCTTCCGAAAGGGTCAAAGCAGCAGGTCGGGATTCGGCGTGGCCACCGGTTGCAGGGGGATGACCGTGTTCGGGTTCCTTCCCGGCGATCTCGGGCAGGATTTCCCCCTCCATGGCGGCTTCCAGGGCCTCGGGTTTATCGTTGCCGAGTCCGAACAACTCCATGATTTTACTGATGTCCATGTGAATCCGCTCCTGGCACGGGGGCGACCGGGCTACCTTTTGAGCATTGTCCGGTAGCGGGTCGGGGTTGTGCCTACTGTCTGGAAGAAGACGCGGGCGAAGTACCCGGCGTCGCTGTATCCGGAGGCGAGGGCGATTTCCTTGATGGACATCGGGGTGGATTCCAGAAGCGTCCTCGCCTGCGTCATGCGTTGCTCGTTGATGTAGCGCGTCAGCGGGATACCCGTTTCCTTATGGAACAGGTGCGACAGGTAGTCGGGATTGCATTGGAGCCATTCCGCGATGCGGGCGACGCTCAGGTCCTGGTCGGCCAGACGGGTCGAGGCCAGTTGCCGGGCGCGGGCGACCTTGAAGGATTCATGGATATGGTGCGACTTGTTGTCCAGAACGCGGAGCAGGGAGGCGAAATGGGCCATGATCAAACCATGGACAGCCCACCGTTTACCCGCATCGTGTCCATGATGCCAGACGACGGCCTCGTCCAGGTGCTGGACGGCGTGTTGCATGTCCGGCCATTCCATGTTCTGGCCGATCAGCCCGTGGGGTAGTTTCCCCCGGGTTTCATGTGCCAGATGGAAAAAGAGACCCTGCTGGTTGTCGGACATGAACACGAGGTTATAGAAGGGGCCCTTCCAGGGGCCGACAATCTCCTTGTGCGGCAGTCCGCGCGGGAGCACGCACACCGCGCCCGGCAGCACGCGAAGTCGTTCGGAGGGGAAGTTGAATGCCGTGTATCCTGAAAGTTGAATGAACAACTCCGGGGTATGGTGGAAATGTTGGCCGGGTCCCGCCTTCATCAGCCCGCTGGGGTGGGGGATGTGGATAACAGCCTTATTGGCCTGGATTCGCGCCAGTTGATCCTCAATGGCCCGCCGCGCCACGTCGATCGCATCGCTTTCAGGCCCCAGATGGGAGACATTAATGGCCGCCATATAAGAAATATCCCAGTCTTATCAGTTTCTTGCAGACATTTGCCGTTGTTGCCGGGATCCCCGCCTAATTAGTATGGAACCATCATAGATCAGCCAGTATGAAGCCTCAAGACGAATCGGTTATGCCGATCGCTCGAGACTTTTGTGCTTTGAAATTTTCGTTAACGGAACGGGTGGGATGGGTGTACGATAACGATTCAGGGTATTGAGGTGTCCGAGTGTGTCTGTATCACGTCGATAAGGAGATGACAACATGAGTACGATCAAGCGGATGATGAAGATGTGGGTGGCGGTTGGAGTCGTGGTGGCGGGCGCAGGATCTGTGTATGGCATGGACTTCAACTGGTCCAACGCGTCGGGTGGAAACTGGTCCGACACCAACAACTGGTTGGGCGGGAGCGTTGCCAACGGAGCCGCGAACGCCGCGGTATTCCCGGTTTCTTCCGGGGCCATCATCACCATTGACCAGAGTTCCGATGTGGGGACCTTGAAGTTCCCGGCGGGTAGTCTATTTACGCTGGCCGCCGGCGGGGGCACCCTGAGCAATAGCGCCGTCGAAGTCGGGCAGGCGGATCAGTCGGTGTCGATCACAGCTCCCGTGGCCTCTCCTTCGAATTTCTACAAGACAGGGAGTGGGGTGGTTGAGATTCCCGCCTTGTCTGTTTCCGGCTCTGATATCGTGGTGGTTAACGGCTCACTCAAGGCGATGGAATTCCCTTCCTCCTCCAACTATCTCAAGCTCGGCGATGGCTCGACCCCGGTAGGTGGAACGGTTGAGTTCCTGCTCACCACGGCGGGTCACTGGGTTGAGAACGGCGTGGATTTTCAAGGGTACGGCAACAATTTCCAGCGGGTCGCCGGGGGCGCCAACACGAATGGTTCGGTCTACCTGAACTGGATCCATGCCGGATATGTTGCAGCGGACAACGGGCTGTATTTCAAGGCGGCGGCTGGCGGAGTGGTGGGGATTAAGAACGTGGAGGGGAACTGTCCAAGCTCTTTGATCAAAATCGGGTCGGGAACAGTGAGAATCTCAGAGGTTGGGAAATCTGACGCCAATCGATCCTATTCTGGAGGAACCATTGTCAGGAGTGGGACGCTGACGCTCGGTGCGGATGACTATGGGACGACCACGAACGGTTTTGTGCTTCCGAACGGTCGCCCCAGCAACGGCGCGGGAGGCTCTCTAGGCTACAGCGATTTCGCCCAGCCGGTTGAGTTGGGGGACAACCGTTTTGAAGTGAGGGGTTCCGGATATGACCTTGGCTGGGACAACGATGCGTTCCATTGCGTGGCCGGTTCCCTCACAAACAATGGTCAGATCGTGGCCCGCCTGATGTCGTTGGAGAATACCGATGACTGGGCCAAGGCTGGCGTGATGATGCGCGAAACGCTGGACGCGAACGCCAAGTCGGCGATGATGCTCGTGACCCATACCAACGGCGTTCAATTTCTGCGGCGGACAGAAATAGGCGGGATGACCACGAATGTCCCCTCGTCGGGGTCGGTGCCGCTTTGGGTCAAATTGGCGCGCAATGGCAATCTGATCACGGGGGCTGTCTCCAGTGATGGCGCGACGTGGACCGAGGTGGGGTCGGGAACCGTGAGCATGAACTCCGTGATCCAGGTTGGGCTCGTCGTTTGCTCCCATAAGACCGATGCGCTGTGCAAGGCGGTGTTCCAGAACGTGGCGGGATTGCCCGTCTCGTGGGTCAGCCAGGATGTCGGGGCAGGACTTGCGGGGTCTGCCGTGTTTACTGGAACCTTGGGGACGAACGATGTTGGACTCCTGGCCGGCGCCGACACTTGGATTGGCCACCTGCTCCAGGTGAATCCGCTTGGTCAGTCTGTAACCATTGGGGCGGCTGATGCCGGATCCTGCACATTTGCGGGTCCTGTCGTTCTCAATCGAGATGTCATCCTTACGGCGCCGGCAGGCGGTGATGTCACGTTCAATAATGCCATTAGCGGGCAAGGTAGCATTGTAATAACCGGCGCTGGAACCGTCAAATTTGCCGGCACCAACACGTATAGCGGAACAACCGCCGTGAACCAGGGCCAGCTCAGGATCGAATCGTCGGCCCTTCTGCAATCCGATGTCGCGATGGTCGTGGCCGCCGATGCCAATGCCATCCTCTCTGAAACGATGACCGGGACGTCATCCCTGACGAAGGACGGGCCCGGGGTTCTGACGGTGGCCGCTCCGCAAAGCTACAGCGGGCCGACGGTGGTGTCGGGCGGAACCTTGCGACTGGGCGTCCCGGGACTTTCGGAAGGACGGCTCAACAGCCAGTTCGATATCACGGACCCCAATCCCAATACTGCCACGGTGTTGACGACGCGATACGCGAACTCCATTGACCTGGGGCCGTGGATTGACAATTCGACTTATGTCTACTCCGGATTGATCAATAATTCCGCCGCGGTTCCAGTGACCTACACGTTCGCGGAAAAATTTGATGATGGTGTCATGTTGAGGATTGATGGAGGGACGATTCTTTCCAACAAGATTTGGGATGACCAGAGCAGTGGCACGATCTCCCTGTCGCCCGGATGGCACGTCTTTGACTTGAGGGTTAGCCAGGGGATTGGCGGCGTGGGGCCGGCCAATGGTGGCGTGGGTGGCAGCGGCCTTGGTGTGGCCTACAGCAATGCCGCCAGCGCCGGGTGGAGGGCGTTGACGGAAAACAACGCGACCTTCCTGGAAGCGGACTCGCCGATGGTCTCGTTCCTGTCCCCCTCGACCACCGTGTCCATCGCCAGCGGCGCAATGCTCGACCTGAACCGCAGCACCCAGACCGTGGCGGGCGTGAGCGGAACCGGGATCGTCACCAACGGCCTGTTGACGGTGACGGGAACCATCTCCCCCGCCGGGACGAATACGATCGGCACGCTGGCCATCCGGGGAGACCTGACTTTGACGCCGAACGTTGTCCAGAATTGGGATTGTAGCAATTCATCCGCCGATACGGTGGCCGTGAGCGGCACCCTCAGCCTGCCGGCAGTGGCGACTCTCAACCTGAACGGGCTGAGTGGCGTCAATTGGGGGCAGAGGATTGTGTTGTACACGTTTGACAAGTATGCCGGAGCGCATGATTTGAGCGGTTGGACCATCAGCCGGCAGGCCTACGCCAAGGTGGATGAAGTCAACAAACAGGTGGTCCTGATTGCCCCCGGCGTTCTGTTGATCGTTAACTAATAAAGACGGGGTCTTCAAAAAGGCATGATGAAATGAAGCGATATCTCAGGGGTGTGTTATGCCTTCATGCCGCGCTCGCTGGCTTGTTCATCACCCCTGTGGCGGCCCGGGGCGAAACGATGGTGCAGTATTTCAACACCTCGTGGGTCGAAATCACGGCGCGGATCCCCGAACTCGCGGAAGCCGGTTACGGCTCGATCTGGCTGCCTCCGCCCACCAAGGGAAGCGGGGGGCTGTCGGTCGGTTATGACCTTTGGGATCCCTTCGATCTCGGGTCCCATGACCAGCGCAGCACGACCCGGACCCGGTACGGCACGGAAGCCGAACTGTTGCGCCTTGTAGAGATGGCGCACCGGTTTGGAATCCGGATTTATTTCGACAACATCATGAATCACCGGGCCTTTGACATTCCGGGGTACAACGAGAATACGCCCATCGACATCTATCCCGGCATGCTGCCCGAGGATTTTCATCTGCGTGTGACCGAGGATGGATTCTACCGCAAATGGGACAACACCCGGGATTGGAGCGATGCCTGGCAGGTCCAGTATCTCGGCCTTGCGGATCTGATTGATATCGCGCAGGAGACACACCTGAAGGACAGTGCCGGGCGCACCCTGAACGGGAATTTCGGCCGAACCGAGGGCAGCACCTTTCCGAAAATCTCATTTGTCCGCCACCCGAACAACCCCGAATATTATCTCGACACCGATCTGCCGTTGTCGAAGACCAATGGCTCGGCGGTCTTTACCGTTTATACCTTCGCCAACAAGGAACCCTACCAGGATATCGGGTGGAGCACGAACGGGGGCGTCACCTGGGTCGGCGCCGGCAACGGAAAATTCGACTGGTGCGATCGGAACGGCAATGGCCAGCATGATGCCGGTGAAGAGAGCGAGCCTTTTTCCGATACCGGCCTCTGGCCCAACCGGCCCGAGTGCCAGACGGCGGCCTTTGGGTACGGCGACGGCAAGTACAACATGGGAAATCCCTGTGTCGAGGATGTCGGCGCCTACCTGATCCGGGCCGTGATTTGGGAGCTCGACCGCACCGGTGTGGATGGGTTCCGGCTCGACGCGGTCAAGCATGTGCCTTCGTATTTCTTCGGCGAGTCCAACAGCGACACGAGCGATGCAGGCTACTGTGGCGGCATCCAGCGCCAGTTCAACCTGACCCATGGTTATTCGGACTGGAACAATCATCGCGACTCCTGTTTCGATACCGAGTTGCCCCGTAACGATGCGATGATTTTCGGCGAGCATCTGGGAGAGCCGCCCGCCTACGGTGATTATATCAAGGCCGGGATGCGATTGGTCGACAACGTATTGCGCAACAATCTGAACGGTATTCTGGGGAACGGGTATGCGAGCCTGAGCGGGTATGACTCGTCCGGCGCCGGCGGGTTCGATGCGCATGTCGGCGTGATGCATGCGCAAAGCCATGACAACGACTACGCGACCTGCAAGGAATTGCAGCATGCGTTATACTTCACCCGCGCCCAGCTGGGGCTGATCTACACCGACGGCAATCACCACTCCGAGACGCTTGGCGCCAGCGGCGGTGCGTTTCCCCGCCACGCCAATACCGCCTTCCTGGGCCAGTGGTCCGATCCGCGTGTGCCCAACCTCCTGTACATTCACAATCAGTTCGCACGGGGCGACCAGGTGGGGCGCTGGTCCGACAGCGATTATATCGCCTATAATCGCTTGGACAAGCGGGAGAACGGCAGCATGACCGATGCCGACGGAACAACCCTGTTGTTTCTTTTGAATGACAATTATGCCAATGGACAAGTGCGGACCCCATTGGCCGGTTTCCCGGCCGGCGCCTACCTTTGGCAGTATGCCCGAGGAACGACCGCCTCCGGCGACACCATGGACGGGTTCTATAAAACGATGGATAATGATGGCAGCGGAAATGGGAGAGTCCCCACCTCCGTGATTGTGCCGAAGGGCGGCTATTATGCGTTCTCGTGGAAAAATCCGGATCTTCCAACGGTCTGGGACATGGCCGGCTCACCGATCAAGACTCTTCAGATCATGCAAAACGGGCAGACTGTCACCGACACGGTGGCCTGTGTCCGCAAGGACGGACCGGACGGAGACCCGGCCTTCAACCCCTATGGTCTGACCGACAGCAACAAGAATGATTATTCCTATACGATTAATGTCCCCCGCGTCTCGTCCGCCTCCAACCTCTTCTTCTTCGCGCGGGCCGATGGCTCGGCAGAAAACATTCTTCTGAAGCTCGATAATGGCATCGACCTGAATTCGCAAATGGGGATCACTCCAACGTCCGGAAATGACCTTCGCGATAACAAGCCAGGCCAGGCCACCGACGTGTTTCTGGGATATGAGCAGATGAAGTTCGTTCAACGCATCCGGGAAAAATTCGCCGCCGCGGATGTTTCCCGCAACACGGTGGGGTCCCCGGGCGCCGAGACATGGCAGGTTACAATCGGAAACGCATCCTCGTGGGTGACCAACGCCGGAAACGGGAACTGGCACGACGCGACCGAGACCGCCGATTGGGTATTTCACAAACCGGACGATACCCAGCCCCCGGGTGGCGGGCCTCAATTTTCCACGACGGCTGCAGGGCAGCCCATTACTGTCTGGACCAAGATCGGGAAGCAGTTCCTCTGGGATCATGCCTGGCTGTACTATACCAC
>Ga0118677_10013423_pt1 | contig 11777 bp, 15 predicted proteins | sample AliMusrvi5mmetaG_FD_86154 | JGI IMG/M metagenome (GOLD analysis project Ga0118677, IMG submission 86154) | reverse complement strand
GACCTGCGCTACAAATTGCGGTGCCGGCCGGCCCAAGACAGTAACGTCATCGACTGGCGACGCGAGTCGAGCCTGACGGTGTGCGGTGACGCACCTGTGGTGACGGAAGCCGCGCAATTGCCAGACGGCCGCATGATTCGACAGGGATTCCGGGTGACCACGGTGCCGATGCCGCAGGCAAAGTGAAGCCGGGCGGAGGCAAAAACCACCGCCGGGCAAAGCGATGACAAATGGAAGCTCGATTGAGATTCCCGCAACACCCCAACCCGCCACATAAAAATCCTCAAGACAGTCAAAGACCACCGGCAAGCCCTCGCGCGGCCGGAGGTGCTCATGGTGCTTGATCCACCCGACAACGGCCGCGAGTCCAACGAGTTCGAACTGCTCGCCTTCCTGATTGAAGCATACGAAAAAGCCAACATCTCCATCCCGCCGCCGAATCCCATCGACGCCATCCGCTTCCGGATGGAGCAAATGGGCCTCAGCCAACAGGACCTGGTTGAGTAACCCCAATTGAGGGACCCAAAGAACAGCTCAACCTTGAGTGCCCATTCCTGTCAGCCACGGCTTTCCCGGCTTGCCGCAGTGGCTCGCAAGCGCTACTCTTTCCGCGTGACGGATGCCGAAAGACAGCTCCTGCGCGAATACGTCGAGCGCTGGAAGCGGGTGGGCACTTTGCTCGAGCAGCAACGGGAGGAAGACGTGCGGCGTAGTGACACGATATCGAACGTGGCCGCTTTCGGCAGGCTGTGGAATGAGGCCGTTCGCGTGTGGCCGCCGCAGCCCGATTCCGGTTTGGTGGAACAACAGCGATTGTTCATGAAACTGCGGCAAACATGAAGGACTTGATCGACGTAGCGGCGGGTCTCCAGGCATTCTGCGAAGAACGAGGGGGAATCGAAAACCTGCGCCCGCTGGCCGAGGTCAAGGAGGAGCCGGAAATCATGGACCGCTTGGAAGCCCTGCGGCAACGCTACGCCAACCGCTGATGGACCCGCGCGAGCCACTCCAGAATACCGGCTGGCTGATGCGGATTCCCGCGGTGTTTGAAGACCTCGCGGCGGAGATCGTCGGCAGTCTAACAGTAAAGCCCGCCATTCGTCTCGGCAAGGAATTCCACTGGCTTCAGCCGACGGACGCCGCGACGATGCGGGATTTGCCGGCGTTTCGATGCATGGCGTGGAACCTGCCGCTATTGTGGGTTGCGAAAGGGAACACCATGAAAGCCATCGAAACCATCGGCACCGTGGATGAGCAGCACCAGTTGCACCTCGACAGTCCGCTGTCAGACCTTGCGGCGCAACGGGTCCGGGTGATCGTGCTGGCACCGGAAGCCGATGAACCGGACGAACCGACGTGGCTGACTGCCGCCACCCGCAATCCGGCCTTTGATTTCTTGCGCGATCCCGCCGAAGACGTGTACACTCCCACCGACGGTGTTCCGTTCCATGACTAAAGGCAAAATCGTTCTCCTGCCCTTCCCGTTCGATGACTTATCCACTGCTAAAGTCCGGCCGGCTGTCTGCCTGACGGAACCCATCGGCGAACATCGCCACGTGGTGGTGGCGTTCATCACCAGCCAAATTCCAGCCATACCGCTGATTTCGGATGTCGTTTTGCTGCCCACCACCACGGAATTTGCCGCCACCGGGTTGCGCGTGGCCTCGGCCATCCGATTGCACCGGTTGTTGACGGTCACCACGGCGTTGCTCCGCCGGCAACTTGGCGAACTCGCGCCCGGTTACCGGCGCGCCATTGAAACCAAACTTAAAGCATTGTTCGATCTGCCATGAGCCAGCGGTACACTGGCAACGGTAACGCCGCCGGACGGATTGTGCGCCGGTATTCATCCGCGCGATACCAAGGGCTGTTCGGCGATGGTCGACTGACCTCGCCGCCGGTGCGACCGCAAGGTCGCCAAAGTCCGCATAAGACCTTCGGTCGAAAATAATGCGCGGTCTGGAGACCACCGCATAACAGAGATTACCGGCGGGAAGATTTGCTTTAGAGGTGGGGAACTGCCTGCCTGCCTTGGCGACTTTGCGGTTTGACGTGAGATTCTCCTGCCGGCGTTGAAAGTTCAGCGTTCGATGTTCAGCGTTCAGGCGTTTCGCAAGAGCGGCCCGGCCGGCAGCCTGTCCCGCAGCAGCAGGATCACTCCCGACCAGTGTTGATTTTCAGTACAAAGGCAGTGTCACCTCGTCCCCTCGCGATGACGGCCCGACCGGGGATGAAACCGATAATGGGCGTCCTTCAACCGGACCTGATCCACGTGCGTGTAGATTTGCGTCGTGGCAATATCGGCGTGGCCAAGCATTTCCTGAATGACCCGCAAATCACCCCCATTGTTCAGAAGGTGCGTGGCAAAACTATGGCGGAGTGTGTGCGGCTTGATGTTCTTGGCAATCCCAGCCACACGCGCATGCTTCTTGACCAGATACCAGATGGTTTTTGTGCTGAGGCGGCGGCCGCGCGTCGACAAAAAAACTTCGGGTTGAGCCCGATTGTCCCGGCCCAAGCTGGGCCGCACTTCCCCCAGATACCGTTCCAGCCAGTCCGCCGCGGTCTTGCCGACCGGCACAATCCGCTCCTTGCTGCCTTTGCCGGTCGTCCGGAGAAAACCGGCCGCCAGATTCAATTCCCCCAACTTGAGATTGGCAACTTCGCTGATGCGCAGCCCACTTGCATACATCAGCTCCAGCAACGCCCGGTCGCGCAATCCGAGTTTTGTCGTGATCACCGGCGCGTTGAGCAACTGCTCAATCTCACGATAATCAAGGACCGCCGGCAACGTCCGCCAGAGTTTCGGAGTATCAATATTCTGCGTCGGATCGGCCCCCAGCAATTTTTCCCGAACCAAAAACCGAAAGAACATCCGCAGGGCGGCCAGCCGGCGGGCAATGCTGCGTACCGCCAAGCCGGTCACGCGCTCCTGACCGCGGAAGGTGTGACCGGGCTGGCGTTGTTCCAGTAAAAAACGGGTAATCAGCGGTCCGTCAATCGCCGCGGGTTCCGCAATTTTCTGCCGTTGCAAAAACCCGGTAAACTCCGCCAGATCTTCCCGGTACGCGCGGCGGGTATTGGCCGCCAGGCCGCGCTCCACCGTCACGTAATCCAAAAAAGATTCCACCAAATATTGCACATTCCCAGCATACCGGCTGGCCGGCGAATGTCGAGCGCCGGTAAGTGTTTGACATATCAAACAGATCGCCGATACTGACCCTGTGCAGACATGGAAACAATTTGAAGCCAACCGGCTGACGCACAGTGCCGCGCATCATTTGCGCGCGATCCACGAACTGGGCGTCAAGTATGGCGGCTGGGCCCGGGTCACGGATATCGCCCACGATCTCGGGATCACCCGCGGCACGGTTTCCATTAATCTCCGGTCGCTCAAAAAACGCGGCCTGGTCGTGACCGGGGCGACGCGAATGGTCAAGCTGTCACCCCAAGGCCGGGCGCTGGTGCGGGATATTCATGCAAAAAAAGCCGTGGTAAAATCTTTTCTGACCAAGGTGCTCGGGGTGGCGGAACGCTATGCCGAGGTTGATAGCTGTAAAATCGAACACTTGCTCAGCCAACGAACCGGCCTCCAGCTGGCGCGCTGGATGGAACAATTCCAACAAAAACAGCGATGAGCCCGCAATCAACCCAACATTTAAACGAATTACCCGCGGGTGCCCGGGGCGTCGTCCGCCATATCGAACCGGCCGATGAAGCCCTGCACCGACTCATGGCGATGGGCTTGTGCGTCGGTCGGGAACTCGAAGTGGTCCGGCCGGGCAATCCCTTAATTGTCCGCTTGCTCGGTGCCCGCGTCGGTGTGGCGGGACGGCTGGCGCGCCACGTGATTATTGAAAGACACGCATGAGCGAGACCGCGACTTGCTGCCCCCCTTCCACTCCCCTCACCGATGCGTGCGAGTACCGGATCGTGCTCGCCGGCAACCCGAACAGCGGAAAGACCACCCTGTTCAATGCGCTGACCGGTCTCCGCGCCAAGACCAGTAATTATCCCGGCACCACCGTCGAACATCGCCAGGGAAGTTTCACGCTGGATCAGACGGACATCACGGTTGTGGATCTCCCCGGAATTTACGATCTGAAAGCCAGTTCCGAGGAAGAACAGGTCGCCCTCAACATCCTCACCCGCGAACGCTTCGACCTGGTGATTGTGGTTGCCGATGCGACCAACCTCAACCGGAGTCTGTTCCTGGCCAGCCAGGTCATGGAAATGAAAGTGCCGGTTCTTCTCGCGCTGAATATGATTGATCTGGCCGAGACGTCTGAAATTCGGATTGATGTCCCGGGTTTGGCGCGGGAACTCGGTTGTCCTGTCATCCCAATTGTCGCGCGCTCGGGCCGCGGTCTGGCGGAATTGCACGCCGCCATTCTCAAAGCCAAAACCGCTCCGGCGCCACCCCGCCCAGCGGCGGTGTGCGGGACCTGTGGCGATTGCCGATTTCAAAGCCGCTATGCGTGGACCGATGCGATTGCCGACCGGTGCGTCCAACACTCCGGACAGCCGATTCACCCGTGGACAGAACGGCTCGATCGGGTGCTGACGCATCCGGTGATCGGCATTCTGGCGTTTTTTGCAGTCATGCTCGGCGTGTTCTTTTTAATTTTCCGGCTGGCGCACATTCCGATGGATCTGATCGACGGATTGTTTAGTCATGTGGGCACCTGGGCGAGCGCGCACCTACCGGACAACGATCTGCGGAGCCTGTTGGTGCAAGGCATCATTGGCGGGGTCGGCGGAATGCTGGTCTTTCTCCCACAAATCTGCATTTTATTTTTCTGCCTGTCCCTGCTGGAAGATACCGGCTATCTGGCGCGGGCGGCGTTTGTGATGGACCGGTTGATGCAAAAATTTGGCCTGCCCGGCAAGGCGTTTGTTCCTTTGCTGTCCGCCCACGCCTGCGCGATTCCGTCGATCATGGCCACCCGCGTGATCGAAGATAAGCGCGATCGCCTGGTCACAATTCTGGTCATTCCCCTGATCACCTGTTCCGCGCGAATTCCGGTGTACAGCATGCTGGCGGCGCTGTTGTTCGCACATAATGCCTGGCGCGCGTCGCTGGTTTTCACCGGCGCGTATGCGCTGGGATTAACGGCGGCAATCGCGGTGGCGTTCATTTTAAAACGAACCATATTAAAAGGCGAAACACGCGCCCTGGTCTTGGAATTGCCGAGCTACAAAATGCCGAGCCTGCGCTCCGCCGTCCTGATGATGTTGGATCGCGCGTGGGTATTCATCCGCAAAGCCGGCACCGTCATTTTGGGAATTTCGATCGCGCTGTGGGTTTTAGCGACCTATCCGAAGAGCGCGCCGCCAGCCGAAGCTGTCGCCCTGCAACAGCGCGCCGCCGCCTTGCCGGCCGCCCAGGCGTCGCAAGCAACGGAATTGCAGGCGCAAGCCGATCGCCTGATCAGCCACAATGCCCTCGCCCACTCTACCGCAGGCCATATTGGCCGGTGGATCGAACCGGTCCTGCGCCCGTTGGGATTTGACTGGCAAATTGGCATTGGCATTGTCAGCTCGTTTGGCGCCCGGGAAGTCATTGTCTCCACGCTGGCGGTCATTTATGGCGTCGGTGAAGAAACGGCCCGTGACAATCCGGAATCACTCTACGATTCCCTGCGCCGCGCCGAGCGTTCAGACGGCACCAAGGTTTTCACCACCGCGACCTGTGCGAGCTTGCTGGTCTTCTACGTGCTGGCGATGCAATGTCTCTCAACCCAGGCGATTACCCGCCGCGAAACCAACAGCTTCAAGTGGCCCGCGTTTCAACTGGCCTACATGACGGTGCTCGCCTACACCGCCTCGTGTCTCACCTTCCAGACGTTGCGGTGGCTGGGAATCGCGTAACTACAGGGCGGTCTTTTCCCACGCAAACTTGCCCTTGATGTTCTGGCGAAAGAACTTGCCGGGCGACGGCGTGTTGCGAAGGGTCTCGAAGACTTCCGCGGGAACCGAGAAATACCGGTAAACGCCGGTCGCATGGAATTCGATTTCAAGGGTTTCAGTTGCGGGGTCGTACTCCAAACTTGCAATATCACTCGAACTAACCGGCTGGCGTGGGGTTGAGTTCATCCGTTACTCCACGAGAAACTCAACGCGAGCCGTCAGTTCGGGAGTTAGAAATTCATTGGGATTTTCAATCTGGACCTTGACCTGCAAGGTGCCCTTGGAACGATTGGCTTCCGGGGCAATTTCTGTGACAAACCCGGTATATTTTTTGTCGGGATACGCTTCCGGGCTCACCCGGCAACGCTGTTGGAGATGCAGTTTTGAGAGATCGGCTTCGTTGACGTCAATTTCAACCTGGAGATCGTGAAGATCCGCCAGTGAAACCAGCGCCGTGCTCGGTCCCCGGGTCCCGCCAAAACTGAGGGGCACCACCAGCTCATCGGGTTCCACCAGTTTTTCAAGAATGGTGCCGTCGATCGGCGCCCGAATCACGCACCAGTCGAGATAGGTTTGCGCAAGCTGAACCTGGCTCTTGGCAACCCGGAGTTCGGCAGCGGCGGCATCGCGAGCCCGCCGTGCATCATCCAATACCTGCTGACTTTGCACATTATTTTTTGCCAGATCGAGCTGACGCATCAGGTTCGTCGCGGCATTACTCAGATTGGCTTCGGCCAACGCCTGCTGACCACTGGCTTTGTCGGATTGCGAGCGATATTCATCATCCTCCAGACGGACCATGACATCGCCCTTTTTAACAGGATCCCCTTTTTTCACACCGATCCATTTCACAGTCCCTTGAAATCGCGGGCTAATTTCAATTCGCGCCCGCGGAATAATATATCCGCTGACCGTCAAGACAGCGTCCCCCGGTTTCGGCGGCTGGGCCGGCCCGGGCGCGGTCAGCTGCGCTCCCGCGCCAGACTTCTCCGGACTCACCGGCTGATCCTTGTGGCGAGTGAACAGATAAATTGCGGCAGTGGTCAACACCACGCTGAGGACAATCACGATGATCAGGACCGGCCCGCTCCGCCGCCGGACTTTTTGTTCCGGCGGAATGATCAGTTGCCGTAGTTGATCGCTGGACGTTGTCATACGCGTGCCTCAAGTGTTCATATTGAGCGCAAGGCGTCAAGCACCGGTTTCCGGGCTGCCAACCGTGCTGGCAACAGTCCACCCAACCCGCCCATGACCACAGCGAACAGCATCCCCTTCGCGAGAAGCTCACCGGTAATTCGAAATTCAAAAGCCACTTCGGTGAACGAATTCCAACTCAAGGTTCCCGTGGCCAGACCATTTAAGGGCAAGGCCAGGAGGCAGCCGAGGGCTCCGCCCACGAGGGCCAGCACAATGGATTCGACCAGGAAGGAGAGGTAAATATCGCGACGCTTGTAGCCCAGCACCCGCAGGGTCCCAATTTCACGACTGCGGGCGCCCACCGCGGCGTACATCGTATTCATGGCGGAGAACACAGCGCCAATGCTCATGACGATGGCCAGAAACTTGCCCAGAAATTGGATCGGGGCGCCGGTGTTGGTCTGTTCCCGGTAATATTCCGTCTCGGGCAGGACGCGCACGCTCAAATCGCGGTTGGATTCCAGGCGGTTGGTCAGGGTGTTGATCGCCGCGCTTTCGGCCACGGGACGCAGGAGGATTGATCCATAAAACGACCGGTTGAACGCCGCCCGCGCTTCGTCGGCATCCACCCAAATCTCCGATTCATACGCGGACTTTGCGGCATCGAAGATGCCAACAACGGTCCACTGCGCCTTGCCGCCCGCAAACCGGTCGCCAATCTGACAGCCGACAAACCGCTGGGCAATCCGCTGACTGACAATGCATTCGTTCAGCCCCGGCTGAAACATGCGCCCCGCCCGAATCTGGACGTGGGGCCGCAGCTCAATCCCCACCGGCCCCAACCCGCGCAGGAGGACATGCGCCGTGCCCGCCTGACTGCGCCGGTCCATCTGAACGAGCACTTGAATTTCCGGTGAGGCGAGCGGTTCGCCAGCCGTGTTCCGGGCAATCCCGGTGAGATAGCGGATTTGCCGGACTTCGTCGCGGGTAATCTGGCTGCTCGATTCCGCGGTCGACCCCTTGCGCAGAACCAATAGATTCCGCGGATCGCCGGTACTGATATAGGTGGCCGCCAATCCCCGGGCCAATGACATCACCATCACAAAGACAGCCACAACCAGTGCAATCCCCATGGCAGTCGCCAAAGTCGACCGCCAGCGGACAACCAAACTGCGGAGGTTATACCGGAGCGGAATCGCCATCAGTCCAACTCCTTTAACCCGACCACCACGCTGGTCTGAATGCTCGAATAGGCTGGGACCAGGCAACTGACGATCCCGAGGAATGCGGCCACGGTCAGTCCGGCGGCGAGGATACTGGGAGTCACATCAAGTTTTAACAATACGCCGTGGGACAGTGAATAAATGTCCAGATGCCGAAATAAAATCGCCGCTCCGAAACAACCGATCAGCCCGCCCGCGGTCGCCAGCCCAAACGACTCGGCCAGAATCAGCCCAAAGATTTGCCAGCCATCAAAACCGATCGTCTTCAGGATTGCGATTTCGCGGGACCGTTCGCGAATGGCCATGCTCATCGTGCTCGCGGCCACCAAGAGCATCGTGAAAACGATGACGGTGCTGATCGAACCAATGAGCACCTTGATGTTGCCGAACATCGAGACAAAACTGAGTTGAAACGCCCGTTCGGTTTCCGTTTTCGTTTCGGCATCGGAATTGGCAAAAGTCCGATCAATCCGTTCGACCAAGTCGGGAATTCCCCCTGCATTTTCAGCACAAATCCAGTACGTGCCGACCCATCCCCGATTCCCCATCAATTCGTCAAAGTATTCGTGGTGAAAAAAAAGGTTGGTCATATCAATCCCCTTGCGATAGACGCCGCGAATGATCAGCTCCGGGTCGCAGGGCCAGATTGTCCCCTGCAATGTAATTCGATCCCCAATCTTCCAGCCAAACCGCTCCATGGTCTTAATTCCAACGACGCAAGCATTCTTCTCCTTCACGAAATCCTGGACTTCCTTGGGGGCAATTTCCGCCTCGCTAAAAACCGGGAAGAGCTGGGGAGCATCGACCGCAAATTGCGGAAAGAAATTCGCCCGGTCCTTATAGATGCCGCCGAACCAGGTCAACTTCATGACATGGCGAACGCCCGGCATACGTTCGAGTCGTGACCCGTATTTTGCCGGTAGCACGTTTCCCAACGACACTTTATTCCGCACAACGATTCGCAGAGCCGCCGCTTCTGAAGTCGGCGGCTGGGTCAGCTCATGCAGTGCCGTCTGCATGGTCGTGAACAAAAACAACGACAAGGCGACACTTAAAACGGTGAGGATCAACCGCCGCTTGTTGCGGAACGCATTGCGGAGAATGAAACCCGGTATCGTCACAACGGCTGGCCGGTCCCGTTCAACAGTTGCCCCTTCTCCAGATGGATGGTTCGCTGCGCGAACGCCGCCGCCTTGGGGTCGTGCGTAACCAGAATAATCGTCTTCCCGGCCTGCTGATTCAGCAACTGGAGCAAGCGCAGAACTTCCTGGGCTGAATGCGCATCCAGATTGCCAGTGGGCTCGTCCGCGACCACCAGTGTCGGATCCGTTACCAGCGCGCGGGCGATTGCCACCCGCTGCTCCTGGCCGCCCGACAATTGCCGCGGCAAATGTCGCACCCGGTCGGACAGCCCCACCAAGGCCAACGCGGCGATGACATGTTCGGATCGTTCGCGAGCTGATAATTTTGTCAGCAATAACGGCAGCTCCACATTCTCATAGGCCGTCAGAACGGGAATCAGGTTAAACGTTTGAAACACAAAACCAATATGGTTATTGCGCCACTCGGCGAGTGCGGTTTCACTCAGATCGCCAACGTTGATTCCCCGGACCAGGCAGTCCCCGCTCGTCGGCCGGTCCAGCCCGGCAATAATGTGCAGCAACGTACTCTTCCCCGAGCCACTGGGTCGCATCAACTCCACAAACTCATTCTCACGGATGGCGAGGGTTACATGGTCAAGCGCTGTGACTTCAAGCTCCCCGTGACTGTAGAGCTTGGTTAAATCACGAATCTGGACAATCGGATCCGGCATGGTGCCCGGCAATGTAACAAAGCCGGCAAAGATTGGAAGCTCGGATAAAACAACACGGCCGCTTTCCTGATTTCGGAAAGCGGCCGAGCTGAGTCGAATCGACGGAGCGGAGGATGACTACGGCTGCAATTTCTTCAACTGCGACTTCAACTCCGTGTTCTGTTTTTGTAAATCCGCAATTTGCTTTTCCAACGCCGTTCGGGCCGCATCGGTCTCACTGACCGCCGGACCAAAATTCTGGACTGCGGGAGCGGCGGGTTTGACAGCCGGAGCCGGTGCCTTTTTCGCCGCCTCCAGCTTGGCAGCCAAGGCCTGATTTTCAGCTTCCAATGTCCCGACCCGCTTGGCGGCTTGCTTGGATTTCTCCGCCTCCGCCACTGCGAGGTCGACTTGCTTCCGCAGTTTGGCAATTTCGTCTGCCTTGGCGGATTGATTCTTCGCCACCTCAAGATCCGCAACCAGCGCTTTGTTCTTTCCTTGCAATGCCACAATCTCGTTTTGAGTTGCGGTGCGGGCGGCGGCTAATTCGCCCTTGGTTTTATCAAGCGCCGCCTTGGCATCGGCAAGGTCAGCCTGAATCTTCTTCAAGTCGGCCGCCGCAACCGGTGCGGTCGCCGCGGCCTTCTTGGCGGACTCCAACTGGGCCGCGAGAGCGGTATTTTGTTTTTGGAGTTGTGCCAGCTCCGCCTGCTTGGATTTCTCCTCATCCGCCTTGGCACGGCTGGCTTCCTCGCGAGATTTCTTCAACTCCGCAGCAGCCGTCGCCGCCTTGGCATCGGCAATCCCCGCATTTATTTCGTCCGCAATTTCAGGGAATTTCATGATGGTCTTAAATTTCGTGTCAGCATTGCACGGGATCGGAACACCTCCCCGGCTAATACCCTGCCATGAAACGATGGTACGGTCCCAAAATTCTTTGGAGTACTCGTTACTATCCAGTCTTTCCGTTCGGACGCCACCCTTCATGACGATATGGGTGTGTTTCTTGCCGAGTTCGACAAGTTCATCCAGCGGGAGGATTCTCGCGGTGATAGTCGCATCGCTCACCGGAATATCCAAAAGTCTGTCATCATCGAGATTGAGTTCCATAAAATTCCCTTACATTGAAGGTTTCAGATTTTTGAGATTATCGCTTATCGCGAATCGACTATTAGCTGTAGGTTATCGAATACGAATCCTCTCCGGCATGCTCCAGGGCCGTCACCGACACATCCAGGGTGACTGTTGGTTTATCGGAGTTGACCTTCGGAACGTCGAGTTTTGCATATGGAAAAGAAATGTCGACCGCCTTGCCTGCCACGCCCGAATTGAAAATAATGTCCATGGCATTACTGTTCGTGGAACTATAGCCGTCATAGAACTTCTGCAATTCACGCTCCCGGAAGGTGAGCTTCATGGTTCCTTTGACATCACGATCGCCCTCAGCCGTGGTCTCCGGAAATCCCGTTGAACTGATTTCGTTCTGATCGAAGGACAACGGATCGGTGAGCGTCATATCGAGAGTCCGGATCGTGGTCGCGACGTTATCGACCTTTATCAACTGATCCTTGGATTTGGTTGAATAGCTCGTCGGAACCGCCGGAGTCGGGAGAAACCCGCAGATCTCATCATCGACTGCCCATCCACCAACGGGAACCACCCCGGGTGTTATAGTGATTTGGTTGAGGCTGACATCAACGGCGGCAATTTTGTAC
>Ga0118677_10013422_pt1 | contig 11777 bp, 10 predicted proteins | sample AliMusrvi5mmetaG_FD_86154 | JGI IMG/M metagenome (GOLD analysis project Ga0118677, IMG submission 86154) | reverse complement strand
GTACGAGTTCGAGGCCGAGGTCTACCTCGAACGCGACGGCGCGCAATACGACATGAAGCTGCATCCGCCCGTGCCCGGTTCGCAGAGTTCCTACTATCATTTCGTGGACTGCATCCGGAACAAGAAGCCCCATATCGCCACCGGCGAAGAAGGGCTGATCGTGATGGAGATCCTCGATGCCATCTACGCCAGCGCCAGGCAGGGGCGTCCGGTGAAGATCGGTTGAACGACGAACGGGCGCGGGTTTTCATGCCGCACGCCTGTTGTCGATTGCCCACCCAAGCATCGCCTGCGGATGTTCCGGCCTGGCGTCGCAGAGCTCCGTCCTCCATTGTCGCACTGGAGGGCGGAGCTCTGCGACGCCAGGCGGGCGTAGGGATAAAGAAAGCTGGTTGGCTCCATGAAAACAATACGTTTCGCGCTGCTGGCATGTCTTCTCGCGGCCGGGTGCGTAAGCTTGCCGCAGAACGACAGGGAACGCGGCGAGCGCGACCTGTTTCGGGCGCAACTCGTCGCCGACTCTCGCATCGCTGCGATGTTGGCGCAGAAGCCGCTGCAGGACATCGACGTTCAGGGAGACAGCCAGAGCCTTACCATTTTTGTGAACAGCCCGGAGGTACAGGTCCGTTCAAACGACGGCCGGGAAAGCACCGTGCCGGGAAACAGGTACACGCCGCAGGAAGTCCGGGCGATTGAGAACGTGGCGCTGGAATTGCAGAAGGAAATCGGCCTTCAGCGGGACATTCTCATTCATGACGATGCCACCGGCAGGGAACACCGGATTTTCGGCGCGTGGTGGAAGTTATGATTCGTTTCGCCGGTCGACCGAGCGGAAGTAGTCGATCGTACGGCGCAGTCCGGTGTCGAGATCGACAACCGGCTTCCATCCGAGCAGTTCGGTCGCCCAGGCGATGTCGGGCTTGCGCCGCTGCGGATCGTCCTTGGGGAGCGGCTTCTGCACGATCCGGCTGCGGCTTTCCGGAATCATGGCGAGCGTTTTTTCGGCCAGTTCGCGGATGGTGAATTCGCCCGGATTGCCGACATTGAGCACCGGCAGGGCGAAACCGTGCGGCGTGAAGAACGCCTCCAGTTTTGTTTTGGGAAGGGCGACCAGCGCGAGGATGGCATTCAGCAGGTCGTCGACGTACTGGAAGCTGCGGGTCTGCGCGCCGTCGCCGTAAAGCGTCAGGTCATGGTTCGCGAGCGCCTGCACGATGAAGTTGCTGACCACGCGTCCATCATGCGGGTGCATGTTCGGCCCGTAGGTGTTGAAAATCCGCACGAGGCGCACGTCCACGCCGTACTCGCGCGCGTAGTCCGCGCTGATGGTTTCGGCGGCGCGCTTGCCTTCGTCGTAGCAGCTCCGGATGCCGATGGTGTTGACGTTGCCCCAGTAGGTTTCCGGTTGCGGATGGCAGAGCGGGTCGCCGTAGATTTCCGACGTGGAGGTGTGCAGGACGCGCGCCTTGGTCTTGAGCGCGAGTTCGAGCACGTTGAGCATCCCCATGAACGACGTCTTGGTGGTCTCGACCGGGTTGCGCTGATAATGGATCGGCGAAGCCGGGCAGGCGAGATTGTAGATCACGTCGAATTGACCCCAGAACGGCTGGGTTACGTCATGCAGCATGAAGGTGAAGCGCGGGTTGTCGAGCAGGTCGTAAATGTTGGCCTTGGTGCCGGTGAACAGGTTGTCCATCACCGTCACTTCATGCCCCGCGGCGAGCAGGCGGCGCGCCAGGTGCGACCCGATGAACCCCGCTCCGCCCGTGATCAGACATTTCTCTCGCATCATCCACGCTCCTTCCGATATGCGGCCCAGCTTGGCACAAATCGGCATCGGCGGCAAGCGTGAGGGCTATTGGGAAAGGTGAATGAATCGCGCCACGGGGTGGCGCTCCCACAAATGGATGTGCGGTTTTTATCTGTAGGAGCGCCACCCCGTGGCGCGAAAGAATGATTTCACAACTTCGGAAGAGATACGCCGTTCTTGACATGGAAGGCGGGCTGCGGCGAAACTCCCCGGTGACGCGATTTTACGGAGCGCAACTGTGCCGCAAGGACTGGACAATCGGATCGTGTTGGTGACCGGCGGCGCGGTGCGCATTGGCCGCGCCATCGTGGAAGCCCTGGCAAATGCCGGCGCCGGCGTGATTGTGCATGCGCGCGCCTCGCAGGCCGCTGCCGACGCGCTGGTTGCCGGGATTCGCGGGCGCGGCGGGCGGGCGTGGCGCGTGGGCGGGGCGCTGGAAACGCCGGAAGGCGCGGCCGGTGTCTTTCGCGATGCGCTGGCCGCGGCGGGGCGCATCGACGGACTCGTCAACAACGCCGCGATCTTTGCGCGCCAGTCCCTGGCAGCGAGCGATGCCGCCGTCTTCGATGCGCACTGGCGGGTGAATGCGCTGGCGCCCATGCTGCTGGCGCGGCTGCTGGCCGGACACGTCGCCCTTGTTCATCCCGGCGCGAGCGCACCCGTGGCCGGGATCGTCAATCTACTGGATCAGCGGATCGCGCGCCCCTGCACCGGTTGCCTGCCGTATCTGGTCAGCAAGCAGGCGCTGGCTGCCTTCACGACCGCGGCGGCGCTGGAACTCGCGCCCCGCATCACCGTGAACGCCGTGGCGCCCGGCGCCGCGCTGACGCCGGTTGCGGCGGCCGGGCGCGAACCCGCCGGACACGCGCCGCTGGGGAAGCGCTGCACACCAGAGCAGATCGCCACTGCCGTGGTCTTCCTGTTGTCGAACCCAGCCATCACCGGCCAGATTCTCTATGTGGACGGCGGGCAGCATTTGGGAAGTGAACAGTAAGCGGTCAACAGTGAACAGTTGTGGGATCGCCACCCCGTGGCGCGATGAATTTTCAATAAGAGCTTATCCGTAAACAGCTTCTCGCGCTTTCGGCTCGGAACACGCAATCGACGAATGGTAGGGCGCGCAGTCCCTTGCGCGCCGCAGTGCGAGAAGATGTTTACGGATAAGCGCTAAGGAAACGGCATTCTGAATACTGAATCCTGACTCCTGAATTCCGGTTACCGAACCACGCAATTGGAGTTTAGCCATTGAACAAGCATCAGGACAAAATCCACATCCGTGACCTCGTCGTCACGTGCATCGTCGGCACGCTTCCGGCGGAGCGCGTGCGGCGTCGGCGGGTGGTGCTGAACCTCGTGCTGTCCTGCGACCTCTCCCGCGCTGGGGCCACGGACGATCTGCGGCACACGGTGGATTACGCGGCTGTCTGCCGGCGTGTAGCAACGGTGGCGCGCCGCAGCCGGTTCCGGCTGATCGAACGGCTGGCGCAGGAAGTGGCCGAGACCTGCCTCGCGTTTCCCGGCGTGGCAGGCGTCACGGTGACGCTCGACAAGCCCGGCGCCGTGCGCGGCGCACGCAGCGTGGCGGTGGAAATCAGACCTTAGGTGCATGGAATGCGGCGGCGACGGCGCGCCGCCCTCCAGTACGAATGACAAACTGGAGGGTGCCGCGCCGTCGGCACCACGAACGAAGAACGAAGAACCAGGAACAGGCGTCATGACCGGTCACTACCATCTCATCGGCATCGGCGGCGTGGGTATGAGCGCCTTGGCGCAGGCCATGCTTGACGCGGGTGCCGGCGTTTCCGGCTCCGACCGGCTGCTGGACGCCGGCGACGCCACGGACACCTTGCAGCGGCTGCGCGGGCAGGGCGTGACGCTCCATCCGCAGGATGGCAGCGGCGTGATTGCCGGCGCGGCAGGCGTGATTGTCAGCACCGCCATCGAACCCGACAATGCCGATCTCCGGCGCTCGCAGGCGTTGGGGATTCCGGTGCTCCACCGCGCGGCCGCGCTGGCGCAGGTGGTGGCGGGTCGCCGCCTGATCGCCGTCACCGGCACCTGCGGCAAGAGCACCGTCACGGCCATGACAGGCTGGATGCTGGCGAACTGCGGCCTCGACCCCGTGGTGGTCGATGGCGCGGCGGTGGTGGGATGGAACGAGGGCGGGCGCGTGGGCTCGGTGCGCAAGGGCGCCGGCGAATGGGCGGTGGTTGAGGCGGACGAGAGCGACCGCTCCCTGCTGGTCTTCGAGCCGGAACATGCGGTTATCACCAATGCCTCCGCCGACCATTTTGACATCGAGGAGACGCGGCAGGTGTTTGCCCGCTTCCGGCAGCGCGTGCGCGGTACGGTCATTGACGGCACGGCCGAATCCGGAGTGCGGAGTGCGGAGTGCGGAGTGCGGCGTTTGGAACCCGAAGGTCTTGAACTCGACGGCTGGAGTAGCCGGTTTATGTTGGACGGCGTGCCGTTCACCGTGCCGGCACCGGGACGGCATAACGCGTGCAACGCCTGGCACGCGGCGCGTGTGGCGCGTCTGACCGGCGTGCCGGCCGCCGATCTGGCGCGCGCATTGGCGACCTTCCGCGGCGTGGAGCGACGGCTGCAGCGCGTGGGCGAGGTGCAGGGCGCGGTGGTGATCGACGACTACGCCCACAACCCGGAGAAACTCGCGGCGGCTTGGACCACGCTGACCGGGGTTTTCACGCGCGTCTGCGCGGTGTGGCGGCCGCACGGCTTCGGTCCGCTGCGCAACATGATGGATGGGATTGTCGAGACGTTTGTCCGCGTCTGCCGGCCCCAGGACCGGTTGCTGGTGCTGCCGGTCTACGACATGGGCGGCACGGCCGACCGCAGCGTGCGGAGCGAGCAACTGGTGGACCGCCTGCTGGCGCGGCAGGCGCCGGCGCGGCTGGTGGCATCGCTCGAGGAAGCGGAGAGCATCCTGCGTTCCTGCGCCGCGCCCGGCACGGCGCTGGTGACCTTCGGCGCCCGCGATCCCGGCCTGCCGCGCCTGGCGCGGCGGCTGGCCGGATCGTAGCCGCCTGCGCGGTTGTGACCATCGACATGGACTGGCGTGCTATTCCCTGCGTCCAAACTGTAGCCGCGGCCGCTGGCCGCGGTTGCTCGGTGCAGCCACAATCCACGCGAACCGCAGATTGACGAATGTCCAACCGCAGAATCAGGAAGTGAAATTCGCCTCTCGGCGCGATCCCCCCTTCATCATTCTGACCTGTTCAATCGTTAATCTGCGTTTGGCGCATGTTCCGAAAGGTAGGGCGGCCGCTCCGCGGGCGCCGCAAGCGCGAGAAGAAGTTTACGGATAAGTTCTATGTTTAACGTCGGAATTCATACGCATCAGCCCCATTGTCAGAACATTTCAAGCAAAGCCAACCCTACAGCCTCTCCTGCCTTCTATAAAACTCCCATTCGCGCATGTCAGGGGTCATCTCTTCATCCTCATAGGCTATCTTCCATCGCTTGGCAGGGTCATCAAAATGGACAGCGGCAGGATCAAAGAAATCAGGCTTCCATCCGTTACCCTTCATTCCCCGTAGCCAGTTGACCTGATCGTCATGCTCTTCGTTATCAGGATCACCAATGGCCTCCAGAAGCTGATGGTAGCCAGCAGGACCGCCGCAATCATCTGGTGGGCCTGCTCGTTCGCCTTCAATGCATCTTGGATAGTTGACGGTCTCGTCTCTGGTCAGGATCTCCTCCAGTTCAACCTCATGCTCCCAGCCATCCCCAAAATCGTACTTGTAGATTGCCATGCGGTTCTTGAGGGAGAAAATGCCAGCGAGTTTCTTGCACTTGTCTGATGTTGCTGGGGGAATGTCGTCTATCTGGTCAAATCCTTCGTCATCGGGACTGCCATAGCGTACTGGTTTGTTGGTCTTGGGATTGATCATCTCGAATTCATGGAGGTGATAGTCCAGCCAGCCAAAGGCATCGGTTATGGCAATGTGCAAGTCCCAGAAGGAGTAGCAATCGGGGACTTCAAGCCTGCGCCAGACAACAGGCTCCACTTCTTGCAGGGTGATCTTGAAACGGAAGATTTTTTTGAAGGGCTTCCGGCAGACGAAAGATGTTGGCTTGGCCGTTTTTGGAGAGGGGAAGGGAATGATTTTGGCAGTGGTGCTGGGGTTATCGAACATGGGGAGCCTCTATCAAATAACTATCTGTATTGGATCAGCAAAAATGCAAAAAACCACCCTTTGCGCGCAGCGATCAGATCCCCTGTCGTCGTTCATCGACTATTCTGACAAACTCCGCCTCAAACTTCGGGAGAGCCGTCGTCACATCCTCAAACCATTGCGCAACAGATTCTGGCATCTCTTCAGTTTGACGGGGCACTACATGGTCAAGGTGTAGATCCAACCCAATCCCGTCCCTTGTCTGACCTAAGTTAAGCCGTTTCTTTGTGGTTTCAGGCGGAAAATGCTTTGACACAAGCGATTGAAAGGTCGTCTGGAAGTCATTCCAAATAGGCTCAAGATGTTTGATAAATGTGGGATCTTCAACGGAAAAGGACATCCGAGCATGATCGTAGCCGCCAGTCATGTGTCCTTCACAAGAGAAATAGGGTCGGAAGAATTTCAGCCCATTCATACGCTTTAACCACTCGGTGCGTATGCCACCATCAACATCGCTACGCCCATTCCAATCCCGTTTTAATGCTGTAGAGGTCATGGTTATGCAATTTTCTCGCTAAGGTAGCGTCTGCAAAATAACGGGCAAGAAAACCTATTTTCGGATAAACTTTAATCACACCTTGATGAAACTAAAAATCGCATCAATTCGGAACTAAGCCCGCCATTGCCGATGCTAAGACGAAGTTGTTTGCCGTCGGACAATACAATTCTTGTCCAGACAAAGCGATCAATTCCATTTGCTTTACTGTCTGTGATCTCTCCTAATAGTCCTAATTCGGTAAACTTGGTCAGAGTTTCAAAAGAGACAATCTCGTTCAGGTTAACAGTTGCTGCCCCATATTCACCCGTTTTTTCCACCCATAGTCGTCTGTTAGTAACGGCTATTCTCGGGCTTGAGTAATCAATAATGTATTCGTCAGGGGCAAAAACGAAACCAGAGGACAACATGGTATCTATCGTTAATGACAACTCAGGAAATATGCTTGCAGCAAAACCTTCTATTGAAGGTTCTTTTGTTGCATTATTATGGCTGTAAACATATTTAGAAATGCGATCCGATGTCCATGCTCGTTGTATTGAGGGCATCATTCTGCCAGCTAAATACTTGGCTTTGTCGCTGCATTTAATAAGTTCGCCATGAGCCTGGGCAGCCTTCATTCGTTTTTCAGCAAGGGTAGTTTGTGATGGCATTTTAAGAAACGTTGACGCAAGCCAAATGCCAATTCCAATGAAAATCACGCCGATTATTACGCCTGAACCCCCAACCGCAATTACACTTATGCCAATCATAATTGAAACACCGCCATATATGAATGCTCCCGCAACACCTGCGACAATGCGTTTTGCGGGAATGTCTTCAATAAGAACATCAATGGGAGCATTTGCGCGATTTCTGGCATCTCTTTCCCAATCATTTATACGTGTTGAGAGGTCTCGTTCCCAAGTTGATGTCGCCCCTTGTTGACCTTCTGCGCCTGCGGTTTTGCGTTTACACGCCAGAAGAGAATCATAGGTTGCCCTTTTATCAAGGTTATAAAGGATATCATAGGCGACATAGGCATCTCGAAACCGACTAATGCTTTCTGGATCGGCATTGCGATCAGGGTGCCATTTTTTCGCGGCCGCCCGAAATGCCGTTTTAATCTGTTCTCGTGTCGCGTTTTCGGAAACATCGAGTTGTTCGTAGTGCGTCATTGAATACCCTTTATTCGTGACACATTGCTTTTGCCATATCGCATTAGGGCATCGAAACCGTATTTCGACAATAGACAAAACATCGGATCTCCGCCCACGGCCAACGCCCATGCGGTGAAGCCAAGCGCTGAAGGCGGCAGCCGATGGCCGGGCGGCAGCCGTCAAGTGCGGTACCAGGCTCCCTTGCCCGTGCCTTCAAGGATCAACAGCCGCTTCTGGACCAGTCCCTTCAGGTGGACCTTGACGGTATTGCGGTTGGCCCCGGTCAACTTGCAGATGTCGCGCACGGTTATGCGGCCGTGCTCCCGTGCGAAGGCGAGGATGTTCTGCGAGAGTTTCGGGATCTCCAGCAGTTCCTTCTCGCGTTCGAGCTTGCGGCTCAGGACTTCCGTCTGTGTCTTCAGCGACTGCAGGAAGAATGCGAGCCAGTCGCCCAGCCGGGCGTTGTCGGCGTAGAGGGTCGACTGCGCCCGCCGCAGGGCGAGGTAGTAGCGGTCCTTGTTCTCCTCGATGATGCGCTCCAGCGAACTGTAGGGCACGTAGAGGTAGCCCGCTCTGAGCAGGCACAGCGTCGTGAGGATTCGCGAGAGCCTGCCGTTGCCGTCCTGGAAGGGGTGGATGGCCAGGAAATGGACGACGAACACGGCGATCAGAATCAGGATGTGGTGGTGGCCGGCGCGGGACTCGCGGTCGAACCACGCCACAAGTTCCCTCATTTTCCGCGGGGTGTCGAAGGGCGTGGCCGTCTCGAAGATTACGCCTACGCTTTTGCCATCGGCATCGAATGCCGCCACGTTGTTCGGCAACTTCTTGTACTCGCCTCGATGCCGTGCGTCCTTGGACGAGTGCTTCAGCAGGATCTGGTGGAACTGCTTGATGTGGTTCTCGTCGAGCGGAATCTCGGCGTAGGATTCGAACACGAGGTTCATGGCCTCGGCGTAGCCGGCCACTTCCTCCTCGTCACGCGAGTGAAAACGCTCCAACCCCACGCCGGACAGCAGGCGCTCGACCTCGCCGTCGGTCAGCTTGGCGCCCTCGATGCGTGTGGACGACCCGACGGACTCGATCGTCGCCACCTTGCGCAGCAAGTTCATCCTGTCCGGTGCGATGTTCTGGAAAGCCCGCCATGCGCCCTTGAACTCGTCGATTCCGGCGACGAGGCGGAGGACTTCGGGTCCGATCTTGACGGCTATGGCATCCATAACATTACCCATATATACCCAAATATGTCGCATGGTCAAGCGCGTCTTGCGGGTGATTATGGGTGTGCTTATGGGTCACCCATACGGACAACGTTTCGAGGTTCCAGTTTCGCGGCGGGTCCGGCGGCCCCGCCCTACCGGGTCCAAGTGCCAGCCGACACCCCTGCCAGGCGCTTGACGCAAACGACCATCATGTCACATAGTTGTTATACATGGATTACACCACCGATCGGGCAGGCAAAGGCCAGTCCTCCTCCGGATACGAACCCTGGGGCGAACGGCAGAGCATCTGGCGCAGGATCAAGAAGGCGCTGGGGCCGGTCGGCGTGGCGCTGGTGGTGATCGTCAAGTTCTTCGCGAAACTCAAGTTCGTGATTCTGCCGATCGTCAAGTTTCTGCCGCTGCTCCTGAAAACCGGTGGGACCATGGTGTTGTCCATCGGCGCCTATGCGCTGGCCTGGGGATGGAAGTTTGCGCTGGGGTTTGTCCTGCTGCTGCTGGTGCATGAATGCGGGCACCTGCTGGCGGCGCGACGGGTGGGGCTGAAGGTGGGTGCGCCGGTGTTCATTCCCTTTATGGGCGCGTTCATTGCGATGAAGGATGCGCCGCGCGATGCCTGGATCGAAGCGCAGGTCGGGCTCGGCGGTCCGCTCGTGGGTGGCCTCGGGGCGCTGCTGTGCTGGGGGATTTTTGTGGCGACGGGACTGCCTCTTTTCAGCGCCCTGGCGTATGCGGGCTTTCTGCTCAACCTCTTCAATCTCATGCCGGTCGGGTTTCTGGATGGCGGCCGCATCGTCAGCGCGATCTCGCTCTGGCTGTGGGTGATCGGGCTGGCGGTTGCAGGTGTGATGATGGTGATGAGCCCGAACCTGATCCTGTTCTTCGTCCTGCTGGCCTCGTTGCCGCACATGTGGACGCACTTCCGCAAACGCAAGACGGAGTATTATGAGATCTCGCCCGTGCGGCGCCGGATCATGGCCGCTCTCTATTTCGGCCTGCTCATCCTGCTGGCTGCCGGCATGGCGATGTCGCACGTGACGCTGGCGCGGTAGACCTTGGGCGCAGGTGGGCATGCGCTTTGCCAGACGCTGCTTAGCATGCTTGGAGAGCGGCGGCGACGGCGCGCCGCCCTCCAGTGTTTTCGACGTTCATTCGCAAATCTTCCCCTTTCCCTCGGGCATCCGGATGGAATATGCTTCCAACCGCCCGCGAAACCGGCAGTTGTCCGGCGGGTGAAGGAATGGAGCATCATGGCTGACCGTACCAACCCGGCCTCCAAGGCCGAATTCGAAGCGCTGCTGAACGCACAGTTTTCATCCTACCGCAAGGGGTTCAACCCCGGCGCAAAGATGCCAGGCACCGTGTTGCGCATCGGCGCCACGCAGGTGGCGATCGATGTGAACGCCAAGCGTGAGGGGATGATCGACATCGCCGAGTTTCGCGATGCGGACGGCAAGGTGGCGTTGAAACCGGGCGATGTCGTGGATGCGATCTTTGTCGGCCAGCGTGACGGCGCCTTTGTCTTCACGACCAAGGCCGGCGGCGGCGGCGCCTGCGCCTCCAACAGCACGATTGCCGAGGCGTTTGCATCGGGGCTGACGCTGGAAGGGACTGTGCAGTCCGAGATCAACGGCGGCTACGAGGTGCAGATCGCCGGACAGCGCGCGTTCTGCCCCTATTCGCAAATCAGCTTGTTCAAGCAGGAGGGCGCGGTCTATGTCGGCCAGAAGCTCCTCTTCCAGGTGGCGGAGTACGACCCCGAAAACCGTAACGTGATCGTCAGCCGCCGCGCGGTGCTGGAGAAAGAGCGCGAAGCCCAGCGCGAGGCGCTGCAGGCGTCGATCGAACCCGGCCAGGTGCGCACCGGCAAGGTGTCGCGCCTCACGGAGTTCGGCGTGTTCGTGGATCTGGGCGGCATGGATGGCTTGATCCCGCTGAAGGAACTCGCCTGGCAGCGCGACGTGAAGCCCGAGGATCTCGTCAAGCCCGGCGACACCGTGCAGGTGCTGGTGCGCGAAACCGACTGGGAGCGCGGCCGCATCTCGCTCAGCCTGCGCGGCGCGCAGGGCGATCCGTGGGATGACGTGGCGGCGCGTTATCCGGCCGGCAGCGCGCTGCACGGCAAGGTCACGCGCATCGAGCGCTTCGGCGCCTTCGTGGAAATCGTTCCCGGCGTGGAGGGGTTGATCCCGATCGGCAAGCTCGGCGGCGGCCGCCGGCTGATGTCCGCGCGCGAGGTGGTCAGCGAAGGCCAGGAGATGGACCTGAAGGTCGAAAGCGTGGACCGCGAACGCCGCCGCATCAGCCTGTCGCCGATCGACGAGCGCGTGCAGGCGCTGAAGCCCGGCGAACTGGGCGTGGGCGCGGAGGTCGAGGGGATCGTCGAGGGGATCAAGGATTTCGGCGTGTTTGTGCGGCTGTCGGAAAAACAGACCGGCCTGCTGCACATCAGCGAGACCGACCTGCCCAAGGGCGGCAACCCGGCGTCCAAGCTGGAGCGCGCGTTTCCGCCGAGCAGCAAGATCAAGGTCGTAATCAAATCGATTGAGGGCGAACGCCTCAGCCTGACCACGCCCGCCAAGTGGCTCCTCAGCCAGGGGCGCGACGAGGACGATGGCGCTGCGCTGCTGGAGCAGCACCGGCCGTCCGGCAAGGGGTTGGGATCGATGGGTGACGTGTTCGCGAATCTGAAACTGTAGGTGGTCGCGGGAAGAGATCGCGCTGCGGGGCAGCGCTCCTACAGTTGACCTCCCAAGGGGCAGGATATTTGTAGGAGCGCTGCTCCGCAGCGCGATGGCGATGGGATGGCGAGAGGATGTAGCGTGAAACTGGCCAAGAACCACGAACCAAGAACGAAGAACGTTCTTTGAACCGCCCATGCCCGATCCCACCCACCTTTTCCTGCTCTCCCCCGAC
>Ga0118677_10013421_pt1 | contig 11778 bp, 5 predicted proteins | sample AliMusrvi5mmetaG_FD_86154 | JGI IMG/M metagenome (GOLD analysis project Ga0118677, IMG submission 86154) | reverse complement strand
TTCAGATCGGGCGTAAAATTATAGTATTTATAAATATCAGGTAAACAGGTCTGAAGCGTGGATAACCTTATTTACAATAAAAAAACCGGGGCCACCATCATGATGGTCACCCTTGATAAAAGCAAGCTCGACAACAAGAACAGGATTGCCCTGATCCATGAGATTAAAGCGACCGCTGACAGTTTCAGCCAGAAACATAACATCCCTGTCCATTATTCAGGCCTTCCCTTTATCCGCACCGAAATTTCAAAAAAAGTTGAACATGAACTGAAGCTGTTCGTATTACTGGCTTTGCTGGTAGCGGCAGTCTTCCTGTTTGTTTTCTTCCGTTCCTTAAAGGCCGTGCTGTTTCCGATGATCATCGTGATCATCAGCGTAATCTGGGCCTTGGGCATGATCGTTTTATTCGGGTACAAGATCACTATCCTTACGGGTATCATCCCGCCCCTGCTGATTGTGATCGGTGTGGAAAACTGTATCTTCCTGCTTACTAAATATCATTTCGAATACTCCCATCACAAAAACAAGATCAAATCCCTTTCCAGGGTCATTGAACGGATCGGGAAAGCCAACCTGCTCACCAACGCTGCAACAGCCACGGGTTTTGCTGCTTTTATCATCACCAACAACCGGCTGCTTGTACAGTTTGGCATGATCGCCTCACTGAATATCCTGGTTGTTTTTATCCTTTCGCTCACACTCGTTCCGATTTTCTTCAGTTACATCCAACCTCCTCAGCTGAAAGACACAAAGCACCTTGAACAAAGCCTTGCGAAAGCAATCATTGACAAAACCGTCATCTGGGTCACCCACCACCGGAAGGCTATCTATATCACCACCGGGATCTGCATCCTGATCGGCATCATCGGAGTATCCAGGCTTACAACAAGCGGCAGCATCGTTGATGACATTCCTAAGCATGATCCCCTTTATGTCGATCTGATGTTCTTTGAGAAGAATTTCAAAGGCATCATGCCGCTCGAGATCACCATCGACGCGAAAAAGAAAAAAGGCATCCTCACGATATCAACCCTGAACAGGATCAACCGGCTGGAAGAAACCCTGGCGACCTATCCTGAGTTATCAAAACCCTTGTCTATCGTTGATGTCATCAAGGCTGCCCGCCAGGCTTTTTATGGCGGGGGCCAGCAATATTATGAACTTCCGTCTTCAAATGAGCTTGCATTCATGGCGGGTTACATACCCGACATCAAGTCGAAGAAAAAAACTCTACTTAAAAACTTCATCGACTCCAATTACAGGGTTACCCGTATTACGGTCCAGATGGCCAACCTTGGCACGAAAGAGATTGAACGGGTCCAGAACAATCTGAAACCTAAAATTGATTCGATTTTTAACCCTGCAAAATACAAGATCATCGTCACCGGAACCAGCGTGGTCTTTCTGAAAGGCACGAACTTCCTGATTAAAAATCTTTGGGAAAGTATTGTGCTGGCTGTCATTGTCATTGCAATCCTCCTGGCCTTCCTTTTTACTTCCTGGCGGATGATTGCCATCTCCCTCATCCCGAATCTCATCCCCCAGCTGATGACGGGCGCACTGATGGGATTCATTGGAATTCCGATCAAACCCTCCACGATCCTGATATTCAGTATTGCCCTTGGGATCTCTGTTGACAATTCCATCCAGTACCTCTCCAGGTACCGGCTCCAGTTGAAACACACCAAAGGACAGATCCCATCCTCTGTGATTTCTGCACTCAAGGAGACTGGGTACAGCATGATCTATTCGTCGACAATTCTTTTCTTCGGGTTCGGAATCTTCATTTTCTCCAGTTTCGGGGGGACACAGGCCTTGGGCCTGCTGATATCGATCACCCTACTCGTTGCCGGCTTGCTCAACCTCTTTATTCTCCCATCCCTCCTGCTTACACTCGACAACTGGAGTACAACAAAATCATTCAAAGATCCGATCGTCGAAATTTACGTAGACGATGATGATGACATCGAACTCGACGACCTCGATCTCGAACAGGAAAAACCCGATAAATAAATTTATTATTAAGTTACCTTTACCTCAATATCTCAATATCTCAATATCTGACTTATGAAAGGAATCATACTCGCCGGTGGATCCGGAACAAGGTTACACCCATTGACACTTGCCGTTAGCAAGCAGATGATGCCCATTTACGACAAGCCCATGATTTATTACCCTTTGTCGGTACTCATGATGGCCGGTATCAATGAGATTCTCATCATCTCCACACCGTATGACCTGCCCAACTTCGAGAAACTGCTTGGCGATGGTTCACAGCTGGGTTGCAGATTTTCTTACGCCGCGCAGGAAGTCCCGAACGGCCTCGCACAGGCTTTTGTAATCGGTGAAAAATTTGTCGGCAGGGATAAAGTTGCACTGGTTCTCGGGGACAATATTTTTTATGGCAGCGGACTGGCACAGATTGTCCAGACCAATAATGATCCTGAAGGCGGTGTCGTGTTCGCCTATCATGTACACGATCCTGAACGGTATGGTGTTGTTGAATTTGACGAACATTTCAAAGCCCTCACCATCGAAGAAAAACCGAAGGCCCCGAAATCAAATTATGCAGTCCCGGGATTATATTTCTATGATAACTCCGTAGTGGAGGTGGCAAAAAACATTAAGCCCAGTGCACGGGGCGAATATGAGATCACCGATGTGAACAGGTATTACCTGGAACAAGGTAAACTTAAAGTGGGTGTACTTAGCAGGGGCATTGCCTGGCTTGATACCGGCACATTCGAATCGCTTCTCCAGGCTTCCCAGTTTGTTGAAGTTATTGAAAGCCGCCAGGGATTGAAAATCGGGTGCATTGAAGAAATGGCTTACCGCATGAATTTCATCAACCGTGAACAGCTTCACCGCATTGCGGAACCCCTGATTAAAAGCGGTTATGGCCAGTACCTGTTAACATTGACCGATAATGTCTGATGCCCGGGTATGACCTCGACTGATCAGCTGCGTGAGATAATCCGGGAAGCATTCCAAAAGGAAACATTCCCTTACGTTCCTTTTGAGCTCTATGAACCCATTCGTTATACGATTTCACAAGGCGGCAAGCGGCTTCGCCCCTTGCTTGTGCTGCTGGGCTGCGACTTGTTCGGAGGCGACCTGAATAAAGCCTTGTCTCCTGCCATTGCGATGGAAATCTTCCATAATTTCACGCTCCTTCATGACGATATCATGGACCAGGCACCCATCCGCCGTGGGAAAGAAACCGTCTATAAAAAATGGAATCCGAACATTGCCATCCTTTCCGGGGATACCATGCTCGTACTTGCTTATGACTACCTTTCAAAATCAGATGCCGCCCTGCTGCCTGAACTTTTCTCACTCTTTAACCGTACCGGCCGGCAGGTTTGTGAAGGCCAGCAGTACGATATGAATTTCGAGTCACAGGAAACAGTAAGTGAAAGTGATTACCTTGAGATGATACGCCTGAAAACGGCCGTGCTTCTCGGGTGTTCGGTACAAACCGGCGCGATCCTTGCCCATGCACCCCGTGAAGAAGCTGAAAAAATCTACCGGTTCGGCGAAAACCTCGGACTTGCTTTTCAATTGCAGGATGATCTTCTTGACAGTTTCGGTGACCCTGAAAAATTCGGAAAAGAAATAGGAGGCGATATCCTTTGCAACAAAAAAACGTTCCTGTACATCAAGGCCTTTGAACTGGCCGGCCCGGCCGAATTAAAGGTCCTTAACCATTATTTCTCGTCTCAGAAGCACGACCCTCAGGAAAAGATCCGGGAAATTACAGCGATCTACTGGAAATTAAATGTACAGGAGTATTCAAATGATCTCATTTCACAGTATTTCGATAAAGCCCTTGAATGCATCGGAAAGATCGATGCTGAACACACTTCGAAATCCGAATTGAAACTGTTCGCAAACAATCTTCTCAGAAGGGATCATTAATGAAGAATGTCTGATGTCTGATGTCTGATGATCCTCTATCCTCTATCCTCCATCCTCCATCTTTTCCAGCAGCCCGTGAAGGTCTTCCCAGTTCTTCATTTCAACGTTCAGCCGGTTGCGAAGATGTTCATATTCATTGTATAGCTGGGCACCGGTAACTTTGTCTTTGAATTTCTCGGGCTGGATCAGGATCTCTTCGGTTTTTTTTATGTTCTCTTCGAGCAAGGCAATCTCAGCTTCAACTTTTGTGATCTGGTTCTGTACTTTTCTGACTTCCTTGTCGTAGTTCTTTTTCTTTTCCCAGTTCTGTTTGTTTGCGGAAACCGGGACCTGCGGAACTGCATTCTGTGGATTGGACTTTGCAGCTGCAAGCTGTGAAAATGACTGGATCTTCCGGGCTTCGAGGAAATCGTAAATATCCCCGATGTACTCCCTGATGCCCCCGTTACGAAATTCAAAAAGCCGGTTGGTCAGTCCCTGTAAAAAATCGCGGTCATGCGAAACTAGGATCAGGGTACCATCATATTGCAGCAAAGCGCTTTTCAGGATGTCCTTTGAACGCATATCCAGGTGATTGGTAGGCTCATCAAGCACCAGAAGATTCGATGGTGTCAGCAATAGCTTAGCAAGGCTCAGCCTTGATTTCTCGCCTCCTGACAGCACTTTGACCTTTTTATCGATAGTCTCCCCGCCGAACAGGAAACCGCCCAGGATCGTCCTTATTTTAGGCCGTATGTCGCCTGTGGCGATGTCATCGATGGTGGTAAAGACGGTTTTCTCAGGATCAAGATAATCTGTCTGGTCCTGGGCATAATATCCCAGTTTGATATTCTGACCGTATTTCAATTCACCGGTATGGTCGAGTACTTTTGCAATAATTTTCGACAAGGTTGTCTTGCCTTCTCCGTTCTTCCCGACAAATGCAATGCGGTCGTGCCTGATAACATTAAAATTGAGATTATTAAGCACTTTTTTCTGTGGGTACTCCTTGCAAAGGTTTTTGGCCTCCAGGACGATATTTCCGGAATGAGGCGCATTCTGGAACCGAAAGTGGATACTCGACTCATCAAATACGTCGATTTCCACCTCATCGATCTTCTCGAGTAATTTGATCCTTGACTGGACCTGTTTTGCTTTCGAGGATTTATAACGAAACCGTTCAACAAACCGCTCGATCTGCCTGACCTGCCGTTGCTGGTTATTAAATGTGGCGACCTGGCTCTCAAGCCGGTCTTCCCTTAATTCAACGTACTCAGAATAATTAGCCTTATAATCGTAGATCTTGCCCAGCGAGATTTCAATGGTCCGCTTTGTAACTGTATCTAAAAATGTCCGGTCATGCGAAACAAGAACCACGGCGCCGCGGTAAGTCACGAGAAATTCTTCCAGCCATTGAATGGATTCAATGTCGAGGTGGTTCGTAGGCTCATCAAAAAGAATCACATCGGGCTGCTGCAACAGTATTTTGGCAATTTCAACGCGCATTTGCCATCCGCTGCTAAACTGGTTCATCGACCGGTCAAAATCTTCAGGAAGAAAACCCAGCCCGGTCAACACCTTTTCGGTATCCACATGAATCGATTGCCCTTCCAGCATATGGTAGCGGTCAAGGGCATCGGCATGAACATGGATCAGTTTGTGATATTCGGGGGATTCAAAATCCGTCCGGGTTTTCAGGTCATGTTCCAGTTTTGCAATGCGGTCCTTCAGGTTGATTATTTCAGCAAATGCTGTCAGTGCCTCTTCAAACACGGTTTTAGTGCTTGTTGTTGCCATTTCCTGTGGAAGGTACCCGATGAGGTGCATGGAAGGGATCACGACCTCACCTTCATCGGCAGGCTGTAATCCCTTGATAATTTTCAACAGGGTGGATTTCCCTGCCCCGTTTTTGCCGACCAGGCCGATCCTGTCTTTATCGTTGATGATAAATGAAACGTGATCGAAAAGGGGAGTTCCCCCGAAATGTACTGAAAGATTGTTTACGGATATCATGAGAGCACAAAGATAGGCAAAAAGAAAAGGGCCGGCAAACTGCCGGCCCCTTCAGTATATTCCGATTAAGGATTAGCGGGTAACCGTGATCTTACTGGTTCTGATTCCTTCAGCAGTTGTAACTTTTACAAAGTATACACCTTCTTCGAAGCCAGCTACAGTAACCTGGATTTTCTTGTTATTGACAGCAGCATTTGTGTAAACAACCTGTCCAAGATAATTCAGCACTTCAATTGAATTGATGTTGCTGTTGGCTGAGATTGTAACGCGGTCGCTTGCCGGGTTCGGGTAGATAGAGATGCTACCCTTGTCAATATTGTTGATTCCAGTATAAACTCTCACAGATACAGTATCTGAGTTTTCAGCAAATGAACACTGATCGCTCGGATAAAGTGCAGTTACATAATACCAGTATGTATGATAAAGGTCGATCAAATTAGGATCGATATATGTGGTATCGGTAACGATGCCTGAGTTGATTTTGTGGAAAGGAACAAGTGAATCCATACGATAGATGTCATATCCGAGGACAGCTTCCGGTGCATTTGGTGCGCCATGGAGCTTATCATAGGAAATCGTGTGAACGATACCTGTCCTTGCAACCTTTGACAGTTCGGTAAGTGAAAGACCAGAGGTCTTTGAGTTTGCGAACTGGTTCGGGTAAGGATTGGAAACAACCTGCAGCGAGCTGATGTCGATTTTCTTAGCACCCATGGTGAGATCATCGATTGCCCACACGTACCACAGACCGAGTCCGTCGCCGTCTACAGCCTGCCATGCAATATCAACAGCCTGGCCAGAATATGCAGCCATGTCAACGTTGTACGGGGTGGTCCATTTGTTCCAACCATCAGATGACGGATAAGCCGACATAGCTGAAAGGTCGAATACAGAATTCCAGGTTGCACCGTTGTCGGTAGAAACCTTTACATAATAGTGGTCGAGGTTAACTGAACCCTGGAAAGCATAGCTCCAGAAATTCAGGTTGCCTGTTACTAAGATGTTGTGAGCGATGAGCCATTCATCCTGGTGAGCATAATCCCACGTAAGGCCGGCTGAACCAGCGCCTGTGTGAACTCCCCAGAGAGCGGTAGCATCTGACTGACTCCATGTTGTGTTGGCAGCAGTGGTGTTAACGATAGTCTGTGTGAAGAATTGCGGTGGGAATAATCCACTTTCGAAACCTTCGTTCAGAATGTTACCGGTAGCAACAGCGCATTTAGGAGCAGTCCAGCTCAGGTGAACATCAGATGCCTGTGCATCAGCCACAAGGTTTGTAACCGGTTTGCAAACACCATAAATGTTGATGTTATCAATGTACCAATGTAAGATGTCATTTGAATGAGCACCCATAGCGCGGAAACGAACTCTGAATCCTTTGCCTGCAACAGAACTAACATCAATGTGCTGTGCTGTCCAGTCAACTGAACCATTGTTAACAAGTTCGCCCTTGTTATGCCATGTTCCATTGTAGAATACGTCGACGTCAATCTTTTCAGCGCCGGTATGATTACGATCTTCTAATTTATAGTCGAAATCCATCCAAACCTTGGCACAGGTGATAGGAGCGCCATTGAGGATCGGGCTGATGAGAGACTGGTCATAATTGTTAACCATTGGCTGCCATGAGAAGTCAGCACTCGGTGCGGTGTTGCCGATACCGGTGTTGATGCTCCAGTTACCCTGTGACGGGAAGAAAGTCCAGCCATTGAAACCGAATGTACCGTTTGTCCATGGTTCTACGAAAGGTAAAGGATGTCCGTAGAAAATGTCAACGCAAGCAGGTCCGTTCGGTGCGTAAAGTGATTCGTCGGTCTGTCCCGGGAATCCGTAGAAACCAAGATCATACTTAGCGGAAACATTGTAGCAATAATGTCCCGGTAATAAGTGGAGATCATAATGATATAAGGAGTCAGCACCAACTGTATTCCAAATGAATGTAGTAGCAGTTGCGGGGCTGTCGCCACGATAGATATTGTAACCAATCAATCCATCAGGAGTACCACCACCTGTTCCGGTAATCTGGAAAGGAAGTCCCTGTGGGAAAGTACCATCGGCAAGTGCAGCCCATGTTCCGGTATTCTGAATAGCATCACCGGTATTGGTCTGACCATTGACAGTAATCGGCGGACACCATGGTCCTGAAGCGCCTGAACCTGTTGACTGGAATTCAACCCAGTAATGACCAGGAGCAAAATGGTGAGCAGGAATTGTACATTCGATCTTCATAACCGGACGGTCTGTTGTACCGGCTACTGTAGTTGTCCTGTAAATATTTGACCATGAAGTAGCGGTCATGCGGTTTGTGGTGAGGTCACCATAAACAACTGTACCACCGGCCATCGGGCTGCCACTCCATACGCGGAAATAACATCCGGTAAATGTGGAGGTGTTGCCTGAACCTGTCTGATATCCGAAGAATGTAAATTTGGTAGCATCCCAGCCTGAACCTGTAGGAACAACGAAGTCATCGGCATCACTGATGCCAGCTGTCTGCTGTTGTCCGAAACCGAAAGTAGTCAGACCAAGTGCACCCTGGACTACGCTTTCGTCAGCTCCACCTGCACCAGTGCCGGGGCTGTTGATGATGGTACCGTTATCATAGAGAACGATATCCGTAGCACTCATCGGAGCACTGCCCTGTGGGGCCTGACCCGGAGCTACGCCTGTAGCAAATTCTGCTGCGGGCTGCTGATCTGTGATCGGCACGCGATAAGCTGCATCTGCCATGTGATCGTCATCTCCCGTTGTCGGTTTTGACCATGTAATATATGCTGCATCATCCTGGCCAACCTGTACTGCTGCGATGTTCGTCGGCGGATACAGGAACTTGGAAGTAAAGGTGTAGCATGATTTGGTTGAATAACCGCTTCCATAGATTGCGAGTACGCAGGCATTATAGACCGTACCATAATGAACCTGGTTTGGCGGAATCTGATAGAAGGTATCATGTGTAAATGCACTGAGTACGTTATTCAGGTAGAAGTTGTATCCAAGGATACAGTAATTCGGACCTGTGGTAACGCCCTTTGCTGTGATCTTAACATTGTCGATGTTCCAGTTGTTGATATCATTGGTATCGTCGCCATATGCACGGAAACGAATTTTGAAAGTACCATTGGAATAAGCGGAAATGTCAACGTTCTGTTCAGTTGTCCAAGCAATACTGCCACCTTGGTTGGTGTAATTTTTCAGGGAGTGCCATGTTGCACCGTCCCAGATTTCGACGGCCATCTGGTTCACAGTGGTTGTTCCGTAATTATCCAGGTAGTAATCATACTGCAGGGTGAGTGTTGGTGAATAAACACCCTGGATGGTCTTACTGGTCAGTGACTGGCTGTAATTTGTTACTGCCGGTGTCCAGTTGAACATTGCGGAAGGAGCAGCATTACCGATACCGGTTGAAATTGCCCAGTTGGAACCAGCGTCAGCTACCCATCCGTTTGTTGCGAATGAACCGCTTGCGAAGTTTTCCGTGAAAAGAGTCTGTGCTTCAACAGGTGGGAACCATGTTGAGAACAGGGTACGATTGTTAACGGTAAGACCGGTCGGCGGAAGTTTGTTCTGAAGCAAATTCACGTTGAAGGTCATGTCGCCCATGATCGTGATCGGGGTCTGGACAAATGAAGTGTAACCGAATTTAGAAACTGTAAGGGTATAAGTGCCTTTCCAAACGGTCGGGAAGGTCCAGGTTCCATTCAGTGTCTGCGGTGTGAGGATATGTGTATAAACTGTATCCGTGTAAACGGTGTTTTTCAGTGTTATAACAGTTCCTGCAGTTCTTGCGGAGTCGCAACTCAGGTCAACATTAACGGTGACAGCTGCAGTCCAGCATTTCTGAACGATATTGGAGAAGGTGGCGCCTGACCAGCGGTTTCCTGTATACTGAGCTTTAACAGCCCATTTGTAAGGTCCGCAAGCCAATGAAGGCCAGCCATTGTCAACCATACTGTTGGTGGTCGGTGTTCCGATCGAAGTCCATACAGCCGGTGTGGCTTCTTCGCCTTGTTTCAGTCGCCATACCTGGTAACCGAGGAGGCTCTCAGTGTTCTGAGGTCCGTAAGGAACATATTTGCCTGTACCTTCAACACCGGAAACGGTGCCGGGGGTAATTGCATACAATGCACCCGGAACTGCAGAAGCAGTGATGATATTATTGTTATTGTTACCCGGGCTCATAAAGAGAGGTCCGCCGGTACCATTCACAATAGCTCTCATCATAAAGTTACCGTTTGCAGCGATCCAAGGGGCGCCACCGGTAACAAACTTTGCATAACTTCTGAGAAGTTGTGTGGTTGTATCAACTGCGATTGCAGCAGCATTGGGAGCATTTCCGCCCTGGATCATCACAACGTAGAAATTGCCGCTGTTGATGGTTACAGGAGTCGGGAACATAAGCTCGTTAAAGCCAAAAGTAACGGTTGCTACATCAAACGGTCCGCCAATCATAGCGCCCGGAGTGCCGCCGGCACCTGTTGCATCATACACTGCAAACTGGAAAGGAACCAGGTGGTTACCTGTCGGGAAGGTAGCAGCATTTTCAGCAGCTGAACCGATGTTTACCTGAGCACCAACAACCTTTGCAGGATAAGCGATCGGGGTAAACTTCACAGCATTCATATTTCCCTGGGTTGCCCATAAGGTCAGGTTTTCACCTTTACCGTCATCATAAATGATGGTATAATTGTTCGTAGGTACACCCCAGTTGATGTTAACGGCAGTAGAAGCGCCGTTCAGAGCAGCAACAACAGGACCCGTAGGTGATGTGGTTTCGAATAACGCGGCATTCTGGGTTACAACGGCCGGAGGGGTCAGGGTAACTGCAGTGCCGGTTAATACGTCAAAACCTGCTTTTGAAAAATTAGGGGTTACAGAACCGCCCGGATATACGCTAAGTACATAGCTTCCGTTTGCGATGGTGTAAGTAACATTGGTACCAGCGGTAACTTTAACACCTTCGAGAGGGTTTCCGTTAGCTGCATTGGTAACAACACCCTGCAGTGTTGCAGGAATAGGATCCATAGCATAGTTAACAGTAGATGTTGTACCAACACCAACCGTTATATTCTTCGTCTGGGATAGAAAACCAGTTGCCGTACAGGTAATCTGCTGAGCCATTGCGGGAACACTTGCAATCGTATAAACGCCAACGGCATTCGAGGTAGCTGTAAAACCACCGGGAATCGTGATGGTTGCACCGGCGATCTTGGCACTGTTGTAACTGTTTGTAATGGTACCACTGACTGTGCCTGCACCTACTGCGGTAATATGCATAAGATCCAGGTAACAGTCGTTACCGTAAGCAGAAGTAAACCGAAATGCAACATACAGGGCGGCTACGTTATTTGCAGCGGCCGGTAAGTTACAAGTCTTGGTTTTCCAACCTTCAACTGCATTGTAACGGGGAAACGTTCCTGCAGTAGTCCAGGTGGTTCCGTTTGTGGAATACTGAACATCGACAATGTCATTGGAAGTACCGTAAGCTGAACTCTCAAGCCATGCGAAGTCCACTTTCACAGTGGAATAGTTTGTAGTAGCGATGGGAGTAGTCATTGCCAAACGGATAACGCCACTGTTGGTCGTCCAGGAGTTGAACTTCACAAAGTATGATCCGTCAAAGCCAGTAAAGCCGGCCGGATAACTTGATGTTGTCACGAATGACAAAATGTTCGTCCCTGAAACCACAGTAGATTGCCATCCGGTAGGAACTGCCCCACCGTTCTCCCAACTCTGGGTAAGAAGAGTTGATTGTGCCCATGTAGCCGACGTCAGCAAAAATGCTGAAAGTACAAGCAACAACTGGACAAAGCGTCTAACTTTTTTCATAGTTAATGGTTTTAGTTATTACATTGATTGTTGATAATATAG
>Ga0118677_10013420_pt1 | contig 11778 bp, 5 predicted proteins | sample AliMusrvi5mmetaG_FD_86154 | JGI IMG/M metagenome (GOLD analysis project Ga0118677, IMG submission 86154) | reverse complement strand
CGACATGCCTGAAAATTGCAGCGACTGTTTGCCGCCAGTGAGGGTGAACGATTGTTCGCGGTGTGCCTTGATCACCACCTGGGCTCCTTTGCCGCCCTCGACCTCCAAGGTCGGATAACCGCTCAACACCCGGTCGAACACCACCTTGAAACTCCCGTCCTTCTCGAAAACCTTGTTAGCAGGCAGGCCTTCGATCCGGGCCGCCGGATACCTCGCTTCCATCAGCGGCGGGATTTCGCTTGCCACCAAGGGCTGCCAAGGCTCCTTCAGTTCCCGCGCCGCCGGCCATGCCGCATCGTCAAACTCCGGTTACTGCCAATCCTTCACATCATGCGAGGGAGCGGTGCGCCACGTCGCGTCGGATTTCACTAACAGTTTGTCGGCCTGGGCCTCGAAGATGAATCTTCCGCCTCCGATGGCGGCGATTACGTTTTTGCCGTGGTGGAAATACGGCGTCAGGTCGCGGCAATCAAAGAGCCACCGGTGGGTCGCGCCGCCGTCGTAGTCACGGCCCTGGTCCACCGGCCCGCGCGACACGAGCTTGCCATTGACCCAGAGGAAATACGGGGCGTCCGACGTGACGCGTGCCGCAACCTGAGCCGGTGCCGCATCGAGCATCACTTCCTTGCGAAACCATCCGCTGCCCGCGATCCATTGCGCCTGCCACGGATCCGTCTTCCGACCGTCGTTGCGGAAAACGTAGTCGGGTGCCTGCACGCCCTGCGCGTCCACCACGGTTTTCATGCCCGGGTATTCGATCGGCCCGTTGGGCTCGCCGGCTGCCGATCTTTCCATACCCGTTGCCGCGATCCAGAGGATCGCCGCCATCATGCGTTTGTGTGCATTTTTCATTCTGGTTTTTACATTTACCGCAGGATTTTGGCAATTATATCAGGCAATTCATGGGCCCCAACCCGACATACACGCCAATTTGCATTTCACCCACCCAGTGAAACATCAATGATCCGCAATCTCTGAATCTCCGCCCCGAGGGGGCAAGCCAAGGTAGCCCAGGGCATCGCCCTGGGACAGGTCCCCCACATGAATCTTTGGGCCCTGAAAGGGCGATCCAACCGGGAGGCGATATATACCATGCGCCACGTCTGCTAGACAGCCCTTTCAGGGCTGGGAATCTTATCGCATTTGATCGACCCAGGGCGTTGCCCTGAGCTGACATGGTGTGCCCCTTCGGGGCGCAAGAGATCAGACCGAGGATCGGGTTGGCACGGGTTAATCAGAACTTGCCGCACTACCGGGGTGAGCCCGGTGGTGGCGGGGTTGTGAATTAGGATCCGCTTTGGGATGGCCTCCCACCCATGGTTGACCGGTCGGACCACACTCGGTTTCCGGGGATCTCACTCCACCTCAACACACAGGACCGAATCGAGTTCGTCCGGGGCCTTGTCCGGGATTTTCACGGAAATGAAGCCGGCTTGCTGCATCGGTGCCATCTCCAGCGGCTTGCGCTCAGGGTCCGCCAACAGGTATGCCTTGGTGACCTTGCCCGTGAAGTTCTCCAAGAGGCAAGTCGCACGGTTGCCCCCGCTTCCTTGCGGCGTTGGATATTTGAACAAATGAAGATACAGTTTCCGCGGCTTGCCCGGCGTCCAGTCCGCCGGTTGAACGGTAAAGCGGGCGTTGGGATACTGCAATTCCTCACCGAACGGGGTCTTCCCCGCGCCATAGATCGACTCGCCATTCACTTTCAGCCATTTGCCTACCCGGCGCAGGATATCCTGGCTTGGTTGGGGAATGGCTCCATCGCCCATGGGTCCGACATTCAACAGGTAATTGCCGCCCTTGCTCACGATGTCCACCAGTTTGAACGTGATATTGTCAGCCTGCTTCCAGTTGTGGTCGTCCTTCTTGTAACCCCAGGTATCATTGATGGTGGCGGCGGTTTCCCATGCGCCCGTGATCACCCTGTTCGGAATTTCGTTGTCGCCCATGGACTCGTAGTCATGCAGATGGCCCGCACCCAAACGGCTGTTGATCAATGTGCCGGGTTGGATCGAGTGGACCAGATCCGCGAAGCGCTTGGAACGTTCGGCATTCATCATCACCGGCACATCAAACCAGATCAGGCCGATCGGCCCGTAGTTTGTTAGAAGTTCCTTGACTTGCGGCAGGGACTTGTCGCGCAGGTACTGGTCGAAGTCCTTGTCCTTGTCCTGTTTGAAATCCCAGTTGTTCATGCCGCCATTCGGCTCATGCCAATCGGTCGCCTGGGAGTAGTAGAAACACAATTTGATATGGTGTTTGTCGCAGGCCGCCTGGAGTTCCTTCATGGGGTCGTGTTTCCACGGGGTCGCGTCAAAACAATTGTATTTGCTGACCTCCGAATGATAGAGCGCGAACCCGTCATGGTGCTTGCAGTCAAACACCAGGTACTTCATGCCCGCATCCTCAGCCAACTGCGCCCACTCCTCGGCATTGAACTTCTCCGGGTTGAACTGCGAAGCAAGCTGCTCGTATTCCTTTACCGGGATTTTCGCGTCGTGCATGAGCCACTCGCCGATGTTCGGATATTTCTTGCCCTTCCACTCACCCGCAGGAATTGAGTAGAGCCCCCAGTTGATGAACAATCCGTACTTCGCGTCGTCGAACCACTTGAGTTTCGGATCGCGCGGCTTCGCCGGTGTGACCGTGACGTTCGCGCCGGGTGCGAAAAGCTGGAATTCCTCGATGGTTGGGACCTCGCTGGCCTTGCGGATGTTCAGCCTGAAATACCTTGCGGTGATGGGTTTGAATCTCAGGATTTTTTCTCCGGCAAGGGTGCTCCCAGATACCACTTCCTTCCAGGTGCCGTCTTGCCCGAATTCAATCGCGAAGGCATTGGTGCGTTGATAGCCCAGTTCCTTGATCAAGGCGCATCCGACTTCGGTGTCCTTGCCAAGGTCGATCTCCAGCCAACCGCTCCGCGCATCGGGCGCGGCCCCCCAGCGCGATTCGTCGTTGCCGTCATTGGCCATGCCCGCCTCGAAGCCGGCACCCCAGACACTCGACGCCTTGGCCGGCTTGCCTTGCGATAGCGGCAAGTCCCCGGCTGCGGCGAGCGCCGGAATGCAAAGTGACAGGACCCAGGTAGCAGGTGTGTATTTCATATTATTGTGGTTTTATTGACGCAATCGTTAGCTAGAATCCTGAAAGAGCAAATAGGTTGTAGTTAGGTCAAGTCTTATGTCTGGTTTCTGGGGTCTGAGGCGAAGCCACTCTAGAACTTCACCTTCGCCGGATCGGCGATCGGTGAGGCGACGATTCCGACATCGCAGAACGTGAGCGCCGCGATCTTGTTGGTGCCGTAGATCAGGTTGCCCGGCTGGCCGTCCCAATCGCGTCCTGTGAGATAGGTGATTTCCTTCGCCTTGCTTGGAGCCTTCAGTTTCAGGGTGATGACATTGCCGGCAGCCGCGCCACTGACGATGGGAGCCACCACGTTGTCGAGACAGATGTTTTTCTTCGCCTCGTCCGTCCACACCACCGGCTGGCTGAATTTCAGTGCGATTTCATCCTTGGCCGTGGTGGTGAACCAGGCACCCTGCAGGTCCGGCGCGGTGACCGGTTGCTGCGGGACCAACCCGTAGTTGTCCACCTCCACCAGCGGGGTCATGTAGTTCGCGAACAAGGCATAGGTGTCGAGGTCGAAGTGGCACGACCCACGCCCGGCATGAGGACCGGCGGCCCCGATGGTGGTCATCACCCGCAGGTTGGAAAAGAGCCGTGGCAGCGTGCGTTGGGCCTCACGGATTCCGTCATCTTTCGGGCCCATGCTGCAGGGCAGCGGCCAAATCTGATAGACATAATAATTGTGGAGGTTGGGATAATCGGTTTTCCAGGCGGCCGACATGTCGATGAAGTATTGCTGATAGGATTTGTAATTCCAATCGCCGGTGGGGGCGCCCGAGCCGCTGTCGTTTTCGCCCTGGTGCCAGAAGACGCCGCGGATGCCGTGGGTGAGCTTGGCCGCGGTGACGCGGGTCAGCAGGCAGCCATAGATCTTGTAAGGATTCTTGTAAAACTCCCCGCTGGTATCGAAATGGTTGGCTGGGTTTGGTTGGTGATGCCAGATCGGGGTACCGCCGTAGGCACCGTTGATGATGCAGACGGGGATCTTATGCCGTTCCACCAGGTTTTTGGCGAGCACCATGCCCCAGGATCCGATCTGGTGGCAGCCGTAGTCCGGTTTCCCCCAGATGTGGGTTCTGACAGCGAGGCCCCAGCCGCCGCGGGTGGTTCCCTCGAGCTGGTTGCCATAACTGCGGATCCAATTGTTGACCGGGGTTACCGGGTCCTCGCCGGGACCGTTGTTAGGGCCGGTGGCTTCGGCATTCGATTGCCCATCGATGAGATAGGCGTCGCCACACACGAGGTTGTTGACGGTTTTGACAATCTTTTCGGTGCCGCCGGTTTTGGTGCCGAACTCCACTTTGTATTTGATCAATCCGGGTTTGAGTTTGACAGATAAGGCATAACTCTTGTCCGCGGCGGGTTTCCGGCTTTCGGTCGTGACGAGTTTGTCGTCGGCATGGAGTTTGAGGAACACGGAATCGGCCGGTTGGTCCAAGGTGCCGTTGTAATGGAGCGTGCCCTCGTTCTTGTCGTCACGCGCATAGAACTGGTTGTCCTCCGGTTGTTCGTCCTTGGCCGGGACGCACTGGACCCACGGATCGTTTTGGGGTTCGGTGACGGCGATGGTGGTGGTGGCGAGGGTTTCGGCGCCGCCGTTGCCGAGGGCGAGTTTGACAGTGATCTTGCCGGTGCATTGGGAACGTTTGAGAATCAACTTGCCCGGTGTGATTTCCTTGATGACCGCGCCATCAGCGACCGACCAGGTATATTTCAGGTCGGAGACTCCCTTGGCTGCCATGAGGGTGAGATTGGGTATCTTCGGGACCACCTCGATGGTGTCGCGGCCGTTCCACGATGCCGGTGCCTGCAAAGTGACTGCCGGTTCCGGAAGGTCCTCCTTGATTTTCACGGCGATGGTCCGGGTCTTGACCTCGTTGGCATAGACCGCCTTGAACTGCAATGTGTATTCGGTGTCCCCAACCACCCGGCCGGCGTCGAAGTTATAGGATAGTTGGTCCACGGCCACCAGGGTATCCGCTCCATTGCGCTTGATGATCCAGTAGAGCTTGCGGGCGCCACCGGCCTTGGCGGTGAGTGTCAGCGTTTTGCCTTCGTCCAGTTTGATATCCCCGGGCGTGACCTCGAAGGCGTCGCCCGGTTGGACCAGGCATCCCACGAGCGTTTGTGCGGGTTTCTGGTTTTCGTATTGCAGTTTGAGCCAATCGGCGGAGCGGGCGACGCGCGAGACGCGGACTTCGTCGATGTCCCCGGCGAAGTTGTAGGTGTTGCCCCTCCAGCCGCCGATATCCATGCAGATATCCTTGACGATCGACATCGCGTTTTTGTGTTCGTTGTGGCCGTCGAGCTTGCCATTGACATAAATGCTGCTGGTCCCGTTTTCATAAGTGGCGGCCACATGATACCATTGACCCATGGCGGGCGCGCTGGCTGCGGTGGCTCCGCCGGGTCCGTCGGTTTCCCAATAGAAACTGGCCGGGGAGCCGATCTGGATGCCCACTTCATTGCCATCGCCGGTATTGCCGTTGAGGCGTTTGGCATATCTGCCCCAATAGAGGATCGCCGATCCGGCGGTCTCGGTCCGGAACCAACATTCCGAGGTGAACGGACTGTCGCCGAATGGATAGGTGGTGATGTTCTTGCCGCAGTCGATGCCTTTTCCTGAGGTGAAATGGCGGCCGTTGCCGATGACGCCGGCGCTCACGGTGGTGCCGCCATCGATGGGTTTGACGGAGCCGAGTTCATCCGTGAGCGGGTCGTTCATGTGGATCACGCTGGCGTAGCCGTTGTCCGCGCTGAACACCGCGGAACCGTTGGATTCGCTGGCGGCATCGGGCTTGCCCCAGAACATCTTGAGTTCCTGTTGGGCGTTGCCTTTGATTTGCGGGATTCTCACCCAAACGCTGGCCCCACCTTTGGCCGCGTCCCACGACTCCACCTGATAGGGCAATGGTTTGCCTGCGGCGGAAAACCGCAGGTCCGCCCCATCAGCCTTGGACTGGCTGAAATCGAATGAGCTATTGGTCAGGCGCACCAGCAAGGGAAAGCCATCGACCGAGGCGGTGGCCGGCAAGTTCGCTCCTTCGGGCGTTGTCAGGATATAAAACGACCCCTCATGCTGCCACCCCTGATACTGGGCGCGGAGTTGGGGCGTGAGGCTGGCGAGCAGAATGGCGGCGTCAAGAAGGGGTTTCAGGTTCATGGGTGGTTTGGGAATGGGAGATCGAAGATGGACTCGCCGGTATCGGCATGATCGGGCAATCGGGATTACTGGGTTTTGGATGATTCTCTTTCAGCCTTTCATGCCACTATTGGATATTTCCGCCAAACATTTTTCTTGTGATATCGTCCGGCGGTGCTAACTTGCGGTCGTTCCGACCAGGAGGTTCCCATGTTCACCACGCCCACATACCCATCCATGATCGCGCCCGCTGCAAAGGGCGCCGGTTGGATTGGCGGCGTCTGAACATTGGCGAAATTGGATATCGCTTCGTTAGACGTCCGCCACCAACCGGCATACCCGCAATGTCCTGATCCCATTGTTGGCTGCGCATAACGCAGCCATTTGTATCCGATGGCCGCCACGGCATGCCTCGCCGTGGCGCCGGGAAACCAAATTTACTTAACTTACATGAAATCGCTAGATAAGCGATCTCTCGATGAAATGAGATCGCTGTGCACCGAACCACGCCCTGAGGATGGTTTACCGCCGCATTTGCTGAAACGCAAAGCGCAGCGGCGGGAACACGCGCCCAATCAGGCGCGCGCCCATCAATATTGCAAAGCCGTTCAGCGCGCCCTGGATGCCGGTTTGGCCGGTGTTTGTGGCGACGAACGGTTGAAATCACTATCAGTCCAAGCGGTGGAACCCCTGCCGTTTGGATCGAAACTGCTGGTCATCATCGCGGTTCCCGCAACGGACGCTGCGACGATGAAGTCACTGGAACAAACCCTGCAAAACGCCGCCGGATTGCTGCGTTCCGTGGTTGCCACGGAGGTTCAGCGCCGACGCACGCCGCACCTCACCTTCAGAGTGGTGCCTGAGTCGTAACCAAGCGATGCCCGTCCCGCGGTCAATTCGTTTGCCCCGGGGCGGGCCATTTGCAAAATTTGATAGATTGTCATGAAAACCACTTTACTCACCGCCACCGACCTGCTGTCAGCCGGTTGGTTGGACGGCCCGCAATTGTTACGGATGCTGGAAGCCGTGGCGGTCATGGAAGCGCGCGGCATCCAGGATCGCGATTATGCCATAAAACTGTTGCGTCGGGATTTCCCGCCACCACCCGCCAAAGATCCGCTGCGCGACACATCCGCCCCGCTGGCAGCGGCCATTGAGGCCACTTGCAAGGCGGATGAGGAAAACATCGGGGCGGTGCGCCGCCAGATGGAGCAACTCCTGCGGGTGCCCGTCGTTCAACGCGGAGTGATCATGCCGGACGCCTGTCCGGCCGGCAACGCCGCGGCCAACATCCCGGTCGGCGGAGTGGTGGCGGTGGATGATGCCATCATTCCGAGCGCCCACAGCGAGGATGTTTGCTGCTCGATGTTCGCCTCGTTTTATCTAACTGAAATGGATGTCGAGGCGCAGTTGGATGCCCTGATGGGATCCACGCGCTTCGGCCAGGGCGGACGCCCGCAAGCGGATTGGGTGCGTCATCCGGTATTGAATGAGGCGGTCTGGCGGAACCCTTTTCTCCAGGGATTGGAACGCCACGCCGCAATGCATTTGGCCGATCAGGGCGATGGCAATCATTTCGCCTATCTCGGGGAAGTGGCATTCACGCCGGTCCAACTTCGCCTGCTCGAAGCGGCCGGGCACACGGAGCTTGCGGGACGGTTAGGTGCGACGACCGGCAAGTGGAATGTGCTGGTGACCCATCATGGCAGTCGCGGATTGGGCGCACATGTCTTCAAACGCGGGCAAAAAGCGGCCGAGAAGCACAGCGCCAAAGTGGCCACCGGCATACCCGTAGCGGGCTGCTGGTTGGACTATGATACCGAGGAAGGCAAAGCATATTGGGAGGCGCTGCAATACGTCGGACGTTGGACCAAAGCCAACCACCAATGCATCCACGAGCGGTTCGCGGGGAAACTCGGGACTGCCATCGCCGCTTCCGTGGGCAACGAACATAACTTCGTCTGGCAACGCGGGCGGACGTTCTACCATGGCAAGGGCGCCACTCCGGCGTGGCCGGATGAAGAGGGCCGCCCGCGCATCGGCTTGATCCCGCTGCACATGGCTGCGCCGATCCTGTTAGTGTTAGGCAGGGACAACCGGGAGTTTTTGAGTTTCGCACCTCATGGCGCGGGCAGGAACCTATCCCGCCGCGCGGCTATCAAACCGTACCGGCAAAAGGATGGCAGCATCGATCCGCAACAACTTGAACGCTTGGTCGCCGAGCAAACCCGCGGCCTTTCCGTGCGCTGGTATCATGGCAAGCCGGACCTCAGCGAAACCCCGATGGCCTACAAGCCGGCCGGCCAGGTCAAGGCCCAGATCGAGCGGTTCGGACTCGCCGAGATCGTTGCCGAGATTCAGCCACTCGGGTGCATCATGGCCGGCGACGCCGGTCCCAGGCCGTGGGCGCGGGAACAGGAACTCACACCCAAACAGAAACGCCAGATCGAACACCGTGCCGACCGCCGGAAATTGCGACAGGGTTTGCAGTGCTGGGGGGAGGAAGAACAAACTCACACTTCCCGATCCCGGTAGAACATGATTCACGCGGACCTATGGAGTGCGGTGGCAACCGCAGGGCGACACCGCTTTGGCTGGCGGCAATCGTTGCTCGCGCTAACAACCGCGCTCCAAACAGGGAGAATGGCCAGGCTTGCTGATGCGCCCCGCTGGTCCCAAAGCGGTGAAGCGGGCTTCACCGCAGTCCGAAAGTTGCCGGTCGTCGCTTTGGGTGGCTAACGGATTTCAGCGAAGTGACAATCATCCCCGGCTGGTTCGGGTTCATGTTCGGGATAACGACCGGTTGTATCAGGATCGTGGATCACGAACCGTCTGCCTTCCCCGGGTGAACGGGCGGCGGCGGGTTGTCATCAGGTGCCACGGCCAGGCTGGCACAGACGATTTCGCTGTCGTTGCGGGCAAAGACGCATTTCCCAGCGAAGGCTGGGTGCGACCAGCATACGCCCTGCCGCATTCCCAACTGGCCCTTGGTGGGTTCTATCAGTTTGGCGCGGCTGATCACTTCGGCACCTTTGGGAGAGAGCCTGGTGATGATGAGTTCGCCGCGCTCGTTGAACATCCAGACCTTGTCGCCGTTGCGCACCATGTGGATATTCGCCCAGCGGTCGCCGGGCACCAGCGTGAGATCCTCCCAGACCCTGTCGCCGGTATCGGCCCGCAGACAGCGGAACTGTCCGTAGCTGTCCACGCCATAGATATGGTTGCCTTCAATAAGCGGTGTGGAGATCGTCGAATGCAGCGCGTCGGTTTCTTTTTCGTTCGCACCCAGGCGCCGCCAGATTTTATCCACGGACGGCGGATCGTGTTTCATTTTGAGCATGTAGGAGCCGTCGTAGAAGCAGGCCAGAAAGATGAGGTCTTCAGCGACAAGCGGGGTGGGTGCGTTGATGATCATTTTGACGGGCGGAGTCGGATATTTCCAGAAAACCTTGCCGGTGGCGGGATCCAGGGCGGCCATGTTGTCGCCGGTCCAGCACAGCAGCAGACGCCGACCCGCGCGCTCGATGATGATGGGCGAGGAGTACGAAACCTTGTCGTCGAGGGCACGCCACTTTTCCTCACCGGTGTGCTTGTCCAACGCCACGATGCATCCGCCGGGACGGGCCCCCACCTGCACGATTACCAGATCCTTTTCCACCAGCGGCGAGGCGGATATTCCCCAAGGGACTTTGGCGATCGTGTAATCCTTGCCCGGATCCTTTTTCCATAACAGATCGCCGGTGGTCGCATCGTGGCAGCGCAGGTGGCCCATCGAGCCTAACGAATATGCCCGGCCATCGTCGATGGAGACGCTGGCGCGAGGGCCATCCGGATAACCGAGCCCCGCATAGGCGCAGGCATATTCGTCGTTCCAAAGGATCTTGCCGGTCCGCGCGTCGAGGCAGAGCACCCGTTCCGATTCCGCCGGTTCCGCCGGTCGGTCGGTCACATAGACGCGACCGTTGGCAACCGTGGGTCCCGAATATCCGCCCGCTATCGGGGTGCGCCACAAAAGTTGGATCTGCGGCTGTGGAAATTTTTCCATGATGCCGGTTTCATGCCAAACGCCATCCCGGTCCGGGCCGCGCCACTGCGGCCAATCATCCCCCAAGGCTGCGGAAACCAGTGCCAGCATCCAGGCGGCAGGCAGGATCATCGGCGAAAACAAGCGGCCGACGCCCGGGAGTATGCCGCCGGGATTTCCGCTGGCGCCAGGGGATAAGTTTTTCAGGTTGGAAGCGCATGGGAAAGCCCATGATCGAAACGAACGCCGGATGAGTGTGGGGAACATGGATGCGGATAGGATGTCCGAAGCGTAGCCATGACCAGGTGCGGGATGCGAGAACAAACCTGCCCGTGCAAGCCGAAATCTTATAGATGGAGTCTCCAACTATTTGGGAAGAACCTGACTCATTCGCATCGGCTTTTGCGGAGCGGGCGGCGGGGACGCCGCCCGGTACGGCCTGGCGCGGGACGCGCCAGCCACTTCACGAAATCTTATAGATGGAGTCTCCAACTATTTGGGAAGAACCTGACTCATTCGCATCGGCTTTCGCGGAGCGGGCGGCGGGGACGCCGCCCGGTACGGCCTGGCGCGGGACGCGCCAGCCACTTCACGAGCGGGTTCACCGGCTGAGCTGCCAGGCGTCCATCACAGTGTGATATTTGCTCAGGGTATCGGGGACTTCCCAAGCGGGAACCGGTTTGTCTTGGAGGTAACCGAGGAAGGTTTCGGTCACCTGTCCGAAGTGGGCCTCGTGGCCGACCTTGTATTTTTCCGGGATGACGACTTCGCGGCGGTCACCGAGGTCCTTGAGGGTGATGCCCGGCCAGCGGGCGGCGAGTTTGGCGAGGGCTGCATCCAGGGCCGTGAGCCACGCCGGGTCGGGCGGGCCTGAGGGTTCGATGTAAAGGACCGGCTTGTATCCCTGCCCCGCCCCTTGGCGGATATGCAGCGACGCCTTGGTCCCGCGCAACAACGAGTCATGGGTATCACCGGCACCGGCGGGCGCCTCGAATTTCCACAGCACCGAGACTTTCACATGCACGCCGCGCAAGGTGTAGGTGAACTCGCCGTTGGCGGGGGTTTGCAGCACGCCCTGGTCATCCACCAGCGGTTTCAGATAGTCCGGCCAGGCATCGAGCTGGGTGGTCTGCTTGAACTGATCGATGGTGATGGGCGTCTTCCAGCTCCGCGCCGCTAACACTTTCACGTCGGCCGGGGCGATCACTTGATCGGGAAAACATTCCCACTGGACGAGATCGACGAGGTGGGTGGTGACATCGACGATGGCCTCGCCCTGTTGGGCCGGGTCAAAAAACCACGGCGGCCGCTGCAAGGGCGCGCCGTTCACCAGTTTGGAGAAATGATGCACGCTTTCCTTGGTGACCGCCGGATTGTCCGGAGTGCCCTTGTCGAGTTCGCCGAACACCTCCGGGAACAGCGACAATTCGCGCTGCATCATGGTGGTGATCTCATGGCGCTCGGTCATGATGTCCAGCAGTAACAG
>Ga0118677_10013416_pt1 | contig 11781 bp, 8 predicted proteins | sample AliMusrvi5mmetaG_FD_86154 | JGI IMG/M metagenome (GOLD analysis project Ga0118677, IMG submission 86154) | reverse complement strand
ATTGTCCGGCAGCGGGCCGGAATTGCCGATGCAGGTGGTGCAACCATAGCCGGCAAGCGTGAAGCCGAGCTTGTCGAGCGCCTTGTCCACGCCGGCTTTCGCCAGATAGTCGGTGACCACCTGCGATCCCGGCGCCAGCGAAGTCTTGACCCAGGGGCGGGTTTTGAGGCCGCGCTTGACCGCCTTGGCGGCGAGCAGGCCGGCGCCCATCATCACGGACGGGTTGGAGGTGTTGGTGCAGGAGGTGATGGCGGCGATCACCACATCGCCATGCCCGATGGTGGCTTCAGTGCCTTCCAGCTTGGCGCGCTTGTTGGCGGCGTCTTCCTTCTTGAAGGTGGTCATCAGCGCTTCGGCGAAATTGGTCGCGATGTTGGATAAAGCGACGCGGTCCTGGGGACGCATCGGGCCGGCCATGGACGGCTCGACGCTGGTCATGTCCAGCGACAGCGTGTCGGTGAAGACCGGATCGGGGCTTTTGGCGGTGCGAAACAGGCCTTGCGCCTTGGCGTATTTTTCCACCAGCGCGACGCGGGCCGGCTTGCGCGCCGTGTTCTTGAGGAAGCGCACCGTCTCGGAATCGATGGGGAAGAAACCGCAGGTGGCGCCGTATTCCGGCGCCATATTGGCCAAGGTAGCGCGGTCTTCCAGGGTCAGTTCGTCCAGGCCAGGCCCGTAATATTCCACGAATTTACCCACCACACCCTTCTTGCGCAGCATTTGCGTGACGGTCAGCACCAGGTCGGTGGCGGTGACGCCTTCGCGCAATTTGCCGGTGAGCTTGAAGCCGATGATTTCGGGGATGAGCATCGAAATGGGCTGGCCCAGCATGGCGGCTTCCGCCTCAATGCCGCCCACGCCCCAACCCAGCACCGCCAGGCCGTTGATCATGGTGGTGTGGCTGTCGGTGCCGACCACGGTGTCGGGGAAGGCCATTTCCACGGTCTTCTTGGTCTTGGCGTCCTTTTGTTTGCGCACCCAGACGGTCTCGGCCAGATATTCCAGATTGACCTGGTGGCAGATGCCGGTGCCGGGCGGCACGACGCGGAAATTCGCGAAGGCCTGCTGGCCCCAGCGCAGAAACTGATAGCGCTCGGCATTGCGTTCATATTCGACCACGACGTTCTTCTTGAAGGAGTTCATCTGGCCGAAATTGTCCACCATCACGCTGTGGTCGATCACCAGATCCACTTCCGCCAGCGGATTGATCTTCTCGGGATTGCCGCCCAGGGTTTTCATGGCGTCGCGCATGGCGGCCAGATCCACCACTGCCGGCACGCCCGTCAGGTCCTGCATCAGGACGCGGGCGGGGCGAAAGGCGATCTCGCGGTCGGAGGTGCGGGTCTTCTGCCAGGCCACCACGGCTTCGATATCGCCCTTGGTGACGGAGTTGCCGTCTTCATGGCGCAGCAGGTTTTCCAGCAGCACCCGCATCGAATAGGGCAGCTTCGAGGCGCCCTTGAGCCCGTTCTTTTCCGCCGCCGTGAGGCTGAAATAGACATAGCTTTTGTTGCCGACTTTGAGGGTGCGGCGGGACTTGAAACTGTCGAGGCTGGTGGTCACGGGGAGCGCCTTTTTGGGTGGCTGCGGAGGGTTTTTAACCTGGGGCGATTTAGTCAAAAACGGCACCAAAAGATAGCCGTTTTGGCGTCGCTACCCTTAAAATCGCCCAATTCCGGGGGCATGCTCTGGCATGAAGGGACTTATGGCAGCCCCCCTTGAGAGGGGCGCCATGGGCAGGGGCCTGTTAGAAGTTTGAACCGCTTGCGCACAATTGTCGCCCTGTTTCTGCTTGCCGCCGCCGCCGCAGGTCCGGTGCTGGCGCAGGATGGCGCTGCGCCGTCCGGCCCGGCGGCTGGCGATTCCATGAGCGCACGGCTTTCGGCTGAGAAGGTGGGGGATGTCGAGACCGGCAGCTTCAGCACTGGCGACAACAATCTGGCGTTCAGCCTGGCACCGTATGGCGAGCGCTATCTGTTGCGTTTCACCGATTCGCCGGAAGATTACGTCCTGACGGTCGAACGGGTGCTGCTGGGCGGACGCATCCTGCGCTATGACACCGGCGTCACGGCGCTCAGGGTTTCCGTTTGGGGCGGCATGACACTCTATACCGAGCGCGCCCCCGGCGGCTTGCCGGCCACACGCATGAGCGATGACATTGGCGTTCCCCGGCCCGTTGTGAGCCACAATGATTTTGTCGCCGCCCTGACGGATGAGGAAAGTCATCTGGCCTATACGCGGCAACTGCGTCTGCGTTTTTCCGCCGATCCCAAAATCCTCGCTGGCACCGATGACAATCGCGGCTTGGCATTTGACGCCATGGTCAGCGCCGAGGCGGGCATCGAGCGCCTGCTGGGTGCGCCCGGCGGCAAGGACGCGCTGGGCCGCAAATTCGACATGGTGAGAATTGTGCCGGGAGACAAGCCGGGCATTACCCTGACCGGCAAGACCTTGCTGATCAGCTATGCCCCGGCGACAGGCGCAATCGGGCGGGCGTCGTCACGCGAAGTCGCGTTGCAACTGGGCAAGATGCTGCAGATTGCTGAAGCGGGCTAAGGCTCGAAGCCTGGCGCCGCCATTTCGAATTTCGAGAATTCAAATCCGGGCGCCACGGTGCAGCCCACCAAAGTGTAATCGCCCAAACTGCGCGCCGCCTGCCATTCATCGCGCGGCACGATGAGTTGCGGCTGCTGGCCTTTTTCGATCTCGGGACCCAAAATCTCCAGACGCTTGCCGATGCGCAATTCCAGCGGCGCGCCACGATAGAAATGCCAGACCTCGGCGGTATCCACCCGGTGCCAGCGGGAAACCTGGCCGGCCTTGAGCAGGAAATAGATTGCGGTGGAATGGGCCCTGCCCTCACCGGCATCGCGAAATGTTTCGCGAAAATAACCACCTTCAGGATGTGGCTGAAGCTTCAGCTGCGCGATCAGTGCGTCGGCGTTCAAGCGGCAGGCGCCAGCGTTTTGGGCTGATTGGCGCTGCGTGCCGCCAGGATTTCCATGCCGGCGGCGAGCGATCGGGCATCATCCAGTGCGTTATGGGCATGGCCGGCGAAGGGCACGCCCAGGCTGGGGCCAATGTCGCAGCTTTGCAGGCCGCGCGGGTCAATCTGATGTTCCGCGAACCAGGCGCGCAGATCATGGAACAGTGGCATGTGCTGCATCGGCTTCAGACCGTAGAGCCGGATATTTTCTTCCAGCACCCATTCATCATGGCCGAAGGCACAGATCGGTTCGTTGCCGGCGAACGCCAGAAAGCGCGCATAGCCGGTTTCAAAATCCACGCCACGCGCGGCCAGCATGGCCCCGGTGATGCCGGTGAGGTTTTCGATATAGGGCGACAGAAGGGCATTGATGCGGGGGCGGATCAGGACCTCGAACTCGTCCAGGATCTGGAAGGTGGCGGCGTCCAGGCGGACGGCGCCGATCTGGATGACTTCCTTGAACTCACCGGGGCGCAGCCAATGGTTGGCCATGGAACATTCCCAGGCGGTGAATTCCAGATCGAAGACCGTGATCGTGTCCGCGCCCAGCGCAGTGGCGGAGCGGTTGGCCGGCAGAGGGATGTGTTGCACGACTGTCATGGCACGGCGAATCACTCTAAATGTGCAGCATTAACTCATTGTTAACGGCATCCGCCGAGCCTGAAGCCGCTTTTGTTGCAAACAAGGGGCGAAAATGGCGCTGACAGATCATAACGAACCCAACATCGTCCTTGTCAGCGGCAACGATCAGGCGCGCGAACCGTTGCCCGCTGGCGACAGGAAAAAAGGGCCTGGCCCCGCGACCCTCAAAGCCTTGGGCCGGTTGCCTCAGATTCATGCTGAAACCTCGGAAACCGCCGAACTTGCCCGCTTTTTGCGCGCTGCCGTAGGCGCCGCCGCGGCCCTGATGCTGATGGGCGCAGTGGCGGTGAGCGCAGTGGGCGGCGCCAGCCTGCAGCAGGAATTCGCCTGGTGCCTGTTGGTGCTGGTGGGGGTGGGGGCGATGCTGCGCTCTTATATTAAGTCCATCGCCCAGGCTTTCGACCGCGCCCCCTTGCGCGAGTCCGCTAAGGATTTGCGCGCCGTGCTGTTTTATGCGGGCTTTGCCTGGGGCGCAGGCGCTTTCCTGCTGCTGGGCGGCAATCCGGTTCCGATCACCGGGCTGGGCTTTGCCGTGCTGCCATCGCTGGTGATGATCCCGCTGCTGCGGGACCGGGCCGCCTGCCTGGCCTTTGCCGTGCCGGTGAGTTTGCTGACCGCCGCGGCCATCCTGGTGCAGCCCTGGAGCGACGCTCCTGTCGCGCTGAGCCTGTTGCTGCTGGCGCAGGGCATGATCGTGGCGGGGCTCATGTTGACGGGCCGGGGCCTGCAGGGCCGGGCGCGTCCGGCGCTGCCGGCCGGACTGTCATTACGCTGACGCGGCGCTTACGCTAGCTTTGCGACCGGCGCCCAAACAACCCGCGCCGGGCTGACAATAAAAAACCGGCCGGCTTCGCCGCGCCCAACCTGGCGGTATCCCCATGACCCATGACAGCCCGCAGCTTGCCGCCCAGCGCCTGAGCCAGGCGCGCGCCGCGCTTTCAAAAAATGGCGCGCCGCTGGCGGAATTCTTCGACGCCTTGTTCGGCAGCGCCGATGTTGACGACATTGTGATGTGGGATGCCGCCGCGCTGGCCGCCATCGCCACCGCCGCTGCGGGCGTGCTGGAGCACCACACGCAAGGGCAGATTGATGTGAAGCTGCTGGCGGCGCCGGGCGAAGGCGATATGCTGGTGGCGGTCAATGACGACCGGCCATTCCTGTTTGATACCGCGCTGCGCGCCGCTGCCGCCTGCGGCGGGCGTATCCGGGCCGCCTTCCATCCCATCGTCCAGCAGAACGGCATTTCCGTCAGCGTCATTGTGCTGATGCTGGATGTGGTCGCCGGCAAGGCGGCGCTGGAAGACGGCATGGCCAAAGCCTTTGCGCAGGGATTTCTGGCGGTGCGCGACTGGCGCGCCATGCTGCTGCGACTGAAACAGGCGCGCGACGAACTGGCCGCATCGCCGCCCAAGGGCGTTGATATCAGCGAAGACATCGCCTTTCTCAATTGGCTGGGCGACAATCATTTCACGTTCCTGGGCGCGCGCGATTACCGGCTGGCGGTGGAAGGCGGCGCGGCCCGGCTGGACCCGCGCGATGAAACCGGCCTTGGCGCCTTGTCCGATGCGCAAGAGCGGGTGCTGCGCCGCGCCTCTGAGCCGCGCACCTTGTCACCGGATGTGCAGGCTTTCCTCAGCGAAGCCGAACCGCTGATCGTCACCAAATCCAGCAGCATGAGCCTGGTGCACCGCCGGGTGCATATGGACTATGTCGGCGTCAAAACATTCGACGCCAACGGCGCCTTTACCGGCGAGCATCGTTTTGTCGGCTTGTTCACTTCTGGCGCCTATAGCCTTAATCCGCGCCAGATACCGCTGCTGCGCCGCAAGATCGCGGCGGTGACGGCGCGCGCCGGGCTAGCCCCCACCAGCCATGACGGCAAAGCGCTGGCGCATATTCTCGATACTTTCCCGCGCGACGAACTGTTCCAGGTGTCAGAGGATGAACTCTTTGCCATCGCCATTGGCATATTGCGCCTGGGCGGACGGCCCAAGGTGCGGCTGTTCCTGCGCTTTGACCGGTTTGACCGTTTCGCCTCGGCGCTGGTGTTCGCGCCGCGCGATCACATCAACGCCGCCGCGCGCAGCCGCATTCATGCCATTCTGGCGCGCGCCCTGAACGGGCGCACCTCGGCCTCGGATGTGGCGATTGATGAAACCGCGCTGGTGCGGATGCACTATATCATCGGGCGCAATCCCGGAGCGCGGCCGCGCGTGGACATCACCGCGCTGGAGCATGAGATCGCCGAAACGATCAAGACCTGGGACGATGCTTTTGTCGAGGCGATGTGCGCCCGCCATGGCCGCAGCGAAGGCGCCCGTCTGGCCGCGGCGCGCAATCCAAAATTCTCGCCCGGCTATCAGGACCAGTTTCCCGCCCATGACGCGGTGCGCGATCTGGAAATATTGGAAAAGCTTTCTGCCAGTCCCGATCCCTTGAAAGTTTCGGCCAGCGTCTGGCGCAAGGAAGGCGACGCTGCCCAGGTGATCCGGCTGAAGCTGCATGTGCTGGGCGAAATCCTGCCGCTGAGCGCCACCTTGCCGGTGTTCGAGAATCTGGGCCTGAAAGTGGTGGCGGAAGACAATTTCCCCTTCAGCTTCAAGCGCGATGACGGCTGGAATGCGGAAGCCGTGATCTTGGACTTCCTGATGGAACGCGCCGATGGCCAGCCGGTGCGGCTGGATGATGTGCGCGCGCCGCTGGAAGACGCATTTCACGCCGTCATCAGCGGCAACGCGGAAAGCGACAATTTCAACCGTCTGGTGATGGGGGCCGGACTGGATTGGCGCGCCATCACCATCCTGCGCGCCGTGGCGAAATTCCTGCGCCAGGCCGCCATTCCCTTCAGCCAGGACTATATGGAGCAGGCACTGAACCGCAATCCGGACATTGCGGCGCTGCTGGTTGCTTTGTTCGTCGCGCGCTGCGATCCCAAGGACGCCAGCGATGATGCGGCTGGCCAAGTCTCCGCGCGGATCGAAACGGCGCTGCGCGATGTGCCCAGCCTGGATGACGACCGCATTCTGCGCCGCTTCCGCAATGTGATCGAAAATATCCTGCGCACCAATTTCTGGCAGGCGGGCCGCGCCACCCTGGCGATCAAGCTGGATAGCCAAAAGCTGGAGGAATTGCCGGCGCCCCGGCCCTGGCGCGAAATTTTTGTCTATGCCCCTTTCATGGAAGGCGCGCACCTGCGTTTCGGCAAAGTGGCGCGCGGTGGCATCCGCTGGTCTGACCGGCGCGAAGATTTCCGCACCGAGATATTGGGGCTGGTGAAAGCGCAGCAGGTCAAGAATGCCGTGATCGTGCCGGTGGGCGCCAAGGGTGGCTTCTATCCCAAGATCGCAGCCACGGGGCAGACGCGCGAAGAGGCGATGGCGACGGGCGTTGCCGCTTACAAGATGCTGATCAATGCGTTGCTGGACATCACCGACAATTTGAAGCCGGACGGCAGCATCGTGCCGCCGCCGGATGTGCGCCGCCATGACGGTGATGACCCCTATCTGGTGGTGGCCGCCGACAAAGGCACCGCCACTTTTTCGGACATCGCCAACGGCATTGCCGAAGGACGCGGCTTCTGGCTGGGCGATGCTTTCGCCAGCGGCGGCAGCCATGGCTATGACCACAAGAAAATGGGCATCACGGCGCGCGGCGCCTGGGAAGCGGTGAAGCGGCATTTCCGCGAACTGGGCCGCGACATCCAGGCCGAAGATTTCACCGTCATCGGCGTGGGCGACATGTCGGGCGACGTTTTCGGCAACGGCATGCTGCTGTCGGAACATATAAGGCTGCTGGCGGCATTCGATCACCGCCATATTTTCCTGGATCCGCAGGCCCTAGACGTGGCGGCGGCGTTCGCGGAACGTCAGCGCATGTTCGCCCTGCCCCGTTCCAGCTGGGACGATTACAACAAGACGCTGATCGGTGCGGGCGGCGGCGTCTTTGCGCGCAGCCTGAAAGAAATTCCGTTGTCGCGCGAAGTGCAGCAACTGATCGGCAGCGATGCCCAGAGTCTGTCACCGGCGGCGCTGATCAATGCGCTGCTAAAATCCAAGGCTGATCTTCTTTGGTTCGGCGGCATCGGCACCTATATCAAGGCGCAAAGCCAGAGCAATCTGGATGTCGGCGACCGCGCCAATGATGCGGTGCGGGTGAACGGCAACGAGGTCAAGGCGCTGGTGGTGGGCGAAGGCGCCAATCTGGGCGTGACCCAGCTGGGCCGGATCGAATATGCCAAAAGCGGCGGGCGCATTGACACCGATGCGATAGACAATTCCGCTGGCGTTGATACGTCGGATCACGAAGTCAATCTGAAGATATTGCTCTCCGGTCCCTATCGCCGGGGTGAAATGGATTCCGCCAAGCGCGATGCGGTGCTGGCCGCCATGACCGATGACGTCGCCGCCCTGGTGCTGGCGGACAATTATGACCAGACCCTGGCGCTGTCGGTGGCGCAAACGTCAAGCGCCCATGATTTGGATGCCGCTGCCCGTTTCATTCGCGAGTTGGAAAGCCGTGGCAAGCTGGACCGGGCGGTGGAATATCTGCCCGCCGATTCCGAGATCGCCACTCTGGCGCATGACGGCAAGGGCCTGACGCGGCCCGAACTGGCGGTGCTGCTGGCCTATGCCAAGCTCGATCTGGATGCGGAAATCCTTGCCAGCGCCCTGCCCGATGATCCGGCGCTGACGCCGACTTTGGCGGCCTATTTTCCGCCACAGGCTGCCACGCAATTCGCCGCCGAACTGCCGCAGCATCGCCTGAAACGCGAAATCATTTCCACGGGCCTGGCCAACCGCATCGTCAATCTGGCGGGACCGGTGTTCGCGGCCCGGATGAAGGAAATGTCGGGCGCCAGCGGGGCGGAAGTGGCGCGCGCCTTTGTGGTGGCGCAGGGCGCCTTCGGGCTGGAGAGCTTGAAGCAACGCGTTGACGCGTTGGACGGAAAAATTCCGGCGGCGCTGCAGACCAGATTGTACAGCGAGATCGCACAAACCTTGCGGCGACTGGGGCCCTGGTTCCTGGGTCATGTCGGGCCCAAGGACGATCTGGCCGCCGCCATCGCGCTGTATCGGACCGGCGTGGAAGCGCTGCGCGCCCAGCACAAGGATTTCATTTCCAAGGAACAGGCGGACGAAGCGCAGGCCCGCATCGCCCAATTCAAAGATGCGCCGCCAGAACTGGCGCATGATATCGGCCTGTTGCCGCTTTTGGGCGTGGCGCCCGAAATTGCAGCCCTGGCGAAGAGCAGCGGCCATGCCATCGGCAGCGTGGCGAAACTCTATTTCGGGGTTGGCGACAGGATCGGGCTGGACCGTCTGCGTCTTTTGGCGGCGCGCATCACGCCGGCCGAGCATTGGGATCGGCTGGCGATCCGGCGGCTGGTGGATGATCTGTTCGCCGCCCAGCGGATACTGGCGCAAAGCCTGCTGACGGATCTGGGCAAAGACGCCGGGCCCGGCGATGCGCAAAAGGCGCTCACGGCCTGGGCAGAAAAAACCAGGACACGCTGGAGCGCAGCAAAAGCTTCCTGGCGGCCTTGGAAAGCTCGGGCGAATTGTCCATCGCCAAGCTGACCTTGGCAAACAGCCAGATTCACAAGCTCGCTGACTTATAAGTATTCCCGCCGACGCGCTACGCGCATGCGGGGTGAGGCGGACCCGCGCTTACTGAACTAGCGAACCAGGTTGAGCTTGTGCGCGGGTTCGGCGCTGGGCGGGGCGCTTTTGTCCTGGCCGACGAATTCGATGCCGATGCCATGCTCGTGATGGCGCGCGACCCGGCCCGCCAGGCCGGCGATCAGGACGAATTCTCCCAAAGGCGGGCTCACATCGCTTTTCAGCGATACACCGCCCACGGAAATATCCATCACCTCGCAATGGACGATCTGGCCGTCCGCGCGGGTGAATTTGGCAAAGCCCTTTTGGTGGGTGCGCTCATGACGCCGCAGCACGGTTTCGTCCACCAACGCCTTGTTGAGAAACAAGGTGAGCTGTTCGGCGGTGCGTTCGCGCTTGGCGGGGGTACAGACAAAGCAAACGCCGAAGCCTTGGCCGCTGCGCCGCGCCACGGTGCCTTCGAAGCGGCCGAAGCCGTCAACATACAGCACCACCGCGATGCCATGGTCGGGCACGATCTCGCAGTCAATTGCGGCGCCGCCGGGTGACAGATTGATGATGGTGCAGCGGGCTTCCTTGCCGTCGCCGGGCGTGAACAGACGCCCCGCCAGGTCCACGCGCACGCGCCGGAAACGCCTGCGTTCGGCTTTCGCCTTGGCGACAATCGGCTCGGCGTCCTTGATGGACAGCGCCATGGAAACGGCTTTCGTCTGGATTCTCACCTGCTTTTAACGGGCGGAGGGTCAATACAAGGTTACCAGCGGGCCCCGATCTTCACCTTTTCCGCCCTGACGGGCTTAACGGGACGGCGGCGGCGCGCTATATGGGGCCTCAGGATTTGGTGGCGTTCAGGGCTGGGGCCCGGCTTGGCCGCCCTGCTGGAGTGACCACGCCATGTTCAATATCTCCCCCCGTTCCGCCGCCTTTGGCGCCGCTGGCCTTTTTGTCCTGGTGCTGAGCGGATGCGCCAGCGATGAGGCCCCGGCTGGCATCTCGCCTTTCGCCCAGGCGTTGAACAAGGATTATCTTGACCTGGCGTCCCAGGCCGCCGCCGCCCCGGCGCCGGAAAGCAATGAGAGCTTTTTCGAAAATCCCTTCGGCCTGTTCGGCAGCCCGGCCAATCCCGCCGACCTGGTGGTTACCGCATTCAACGACAAGGCCGATCTGGCGCGCCAGGGCCAGGAGCCCGCGCCCGAAGGCGCGCCCGGCAACAATCCTGATGCCGTCAATCTGCATGACCGGCTGGTGCGCGCCGTGGCCGCCGGCAAGGACCGCTTTCCCGAGCAGGCCGCCCGCGCCCAGGCGGATTATGATTGCTGGATTCTGGACAGCAATGTGACATCCCTGATCCCGGCGGCCCAGGCCTGCCGCAGCGCTTTTGATGGTTCGCTGCTGGCGCTGGAACGCGCCGCCCGTCCCGCGCCGCCGCCGGCCCCGGCTTTCGTGCCGCCGCCGCCGCCGGCGCCCGCCGCGCCCAGCCAGTTTACCGCGCTGTTCGAGTTTGATTCCTGGACCCTGACCGCCGAGGACCTCACCGTGATCACCGATGCGGTCAGCACGGCGCGGGCTGGCGGCCAGACCCACATTACTGTGGTGGGCCATACCGATACATCCGGTTCAGCCGACTATAACCAGAAGCTGTCAGTGCGCCGCGCCAATGTGGCGGTCGAGGCGATGGTGGATATGGGCGCGCGCCGCGCCGCGATCCAGGCATCTGGCGTTGGTGAGAATGATCTGGCGGTCCAGACGCCGGACAACACCAAGGAAGCCAAGAACCGCCGTACGGTAATTACGTTGCTGCCGTAACCTTTGTCGCGGGAGAACTATAACTAAGCAATCCGGCCTTTCGCCGGGGCAACGAAACTTCTAGGCTCGGCGTTATGAGCAAGATGGGATATTTCCGGGCCGGATGGATCGCTGCGCTGATGGCGCTGCCGGTTTTCGCTTGGGGCCCTGCGGCGCTGGCGCAAGGCGCCAATTACCCGGTCAAGACCATCAATTTCGACCTATGGTGCCAGGAGCAGCAGCATCTGGCGCCCGAACGCTGCGACAAGCGCGCGCCGGACGATGAAAAGGATTTCGAGGCCTATCGGGCCAAAATCGAGCAGTATGAAATTCCGTATCTGCAGCAGAAGCAGAACGATATCGCGCTGGACCGCAATATCCTGCACAAGGATCCAGTGGACAATCCCATCGCGCCGGATTCCCAGACCCAGTCGCTGCAGCAGCAGCGCCAGCCCGGCATTGATACGCGCACGCCGCAGCCGTAGGCGCTTTTAGATTAGGACGTTCGGCTGATCTCCTGGCTGTTGGCGGCGCCGCGCAGGCGCGAAAAAGCATCAAACATCTTGTGCAGCAGATCGCCGGTGCCGAAGGCCGAGATCGGATGATCCTGATTGACCACCAGGCGCAGATACGGCGCCTTGGGATGGGCTTTCTGGAACATGGCGGGCGGCGGGGGCGGCGGCGGGAGATGCTGGTCGTAGCTGGGAAGCGGTTCGTCTTCTTGAATGAGCTGCGAGGCGATCAGTCTTT
>Ga0118677_10013408_pt1 | contig 11786 bp, 2 predicted proteins | sample AliMusrvi5mmetaG_FD_86154 | JGI IMG/M metagenome (GOLD analysis project Ga0118677, IMG submission 86154) | reverse complement strand
AACAAACCGTTGCTATGCTTCCGATAATCCACCACCACGCCATTCATCCGTAGCTGCGTGCCAACCTGGGAAACCACGCCGTTGGTCGGGGCCACCACCAGGACCATTGCCTGGTCGGCTCCCAGGGTGAAGGCGTAATTGCCCTGGGCGTTCCGCGCCACAAACACCCCGGAGACCGTGTCATACAGGTCGCAATTGGTGTTTCCGAAATGAAAGCTGACGTTCGTGGCGGTGGTGTAGGGGTTCCAAAACAAATAGCTGGGATAGCATCCGGGGTGATAATAGTCGGTCGTCACCACATCCCAGCCGATGATCGCGGGCACGCTCGAAGTGTTGCAGATCGCGCCCAGAAAGCCCATCGAGTTGCCCATATACATTGCAATGTCAAACGAGTTCCACCCAAAATAGGACAAGGTGGAATCGGACTGGGGTGGAATGTACGGGCAATGGTTGGTCTTGGCATTCCAATAATCCACCGCCGCATTAGGGTCCGAGCCGAAACCGGCCCCGGCGTTGGACAAGTAGTCGCCTGAGCCATAGGGCGCGTGAATAGCGCCGCTGGGATCCGGGTAAAATGACTCCCAGCGAAGGCCCTCGTAGGAGAAAAGGAATCCCTTGTTGAGGCCGTTGTAAACCAGATTGGTGCGCCAGCCCAGATGGGCCTGGTGGTTCCAATCGAGGTCAATCCCGCGCAGGAGGCGGCAACTGTTGGCGGCGTTGAGGAGAAACCGGCCGATGTTGCGGGCAAACCGCTGGTCGTAGCGCGCCACCGGCGCCAGCCAGGCCGTGTTTTGGTAACTGCCCATGGTGAAGGCGTAGCCGAAGCCACCATCCTGCCGGCCGGCGATGTCCAGACCGTCGGCTTGAACGCCACCCGGACTCCATCCGCGTGACACCGACCAGATGGAATAATTCCGGCCATCGGATGGGCTCTGGACCCATAATGGCATACGGGTGTGGTCGCCCAAAAAGTTATCCATCATGCGACCCAAATCCAGGGATGTGCCCTGCTCCGCATTGAGGCGGGCGACGGCCAATGGACCATATTGATGAGCATTTTCATATCGGCCGGGATAATCGATGTGGAATTGCAGAGCCGATTGGGCGCACGCCAAATAGTCACTGTCTCCTGTCCAGAGATACCCCATGTAAAGCATCCAACCCAGGCCTGAAGACGCTCCCGGCACCCAATTATCCCCCGCACTCGGGCCGGGATTGACCACGGCGCGGCTAGACAGGTCATACACCTGGCCCCAACTGAAGTCGGGATTAGTTGGGCAGCCGTAGGAGTGGGCGATTTGGAGCACCGAGGCGCACTGGTGACTCATGTTGCTGCTGAAGTCCAGATCGTTGCGGTGCCGGTCAGTCAACATCATGCCGATGGCCATGGGCCAGTAACCGTAGATTGCCGGATTGAGATAGCCGCCGCTGCCGCTCTGGTTGGGGCCATCGCTATACAATCCGCTGACGCCCGCGCCGGGGTTGAACCAGCGCTTGCAACTCTGCACCCAGTTCAGCCCCTTGTAGGTTTTCATGTCCATCCCCAGCAGTTCGGCGGCGATCACCGGCGCGACCGATGTCATGGCCTCCGTGCTGGTGACGTCCGTCGAGGTGCGACCGTTCACCCCGAAAGGTTGCAGATAGCCGGGAAACGCGAAGTCCTGGCCCACCACATTGACGACGGGCATGTTCGTGCCGGTCACGGCGGGGTCGAAGATGAATTGGGAGTAATCCAGCGCATCCTGTTTCCAGTTGGGAATGTTGAGCGGCGATGGGAGACGATTCATTTGCGTCACCAGCGGAATATCCACCTGCGTTTCCATTGCGCAGGCTACGCAACAGGCCAACACGCATGCGGCATAGAAATGCAGCCCATGCAAATTCCCTAGCCATGCGCTTCGCCGCATCCGGCGGGGGGGAAGCGTGGCGAATGCTGGCGGGATTTTGATGGTTTTCATGTTGGTTGCGGCAGTTGTTTCAGCTTGGTTGCGCTGTGGCCAGTGCGGCGATGGATGCCCGTCAGTATTTCAGGCGGTAGAAGCGCCGCGCGTTGCCGTTGATGGGATAGGTGACCGCGGCGGTGGCTTGGGTGGCGGTGAACGTGACTTCGTCGGACCATGAGCCGGTCGCCAGGCTCGGGCTGCTTTGCACGGTGTAGCTGTGGCCGGTGACCAGGCCGTTGAGATTGAGCGCCACGCTCGTCCGCTCTGGCAAAACGATTTGAGCGCTCAGGCTCACGGGCACGGCCGGGGTGGACGTGCCATACGCAGCCAGTTCGGAATAGGCGACCCCGGTGTTCTGCTGGCTGTTAGGGAATGTGAACCGGAGGAATTTGACGCGGGTAACCCCGCTGACGGCGAGGGCCACATCCGTGCCTTTGGCGCCGGTTGGCGCAGCGTAACTCACCGTGGCCAGCGGGGTGAAGGTGATCCCGTCCTCCGAATAGCTCACCGTGTATTTCGGGTTGATGCGGGTGTTGTTGGTCCAGGCGGTCAGCGAGCGGACGCCGGTCAGGGTGAAGCCCAGGCCCGCGCTGCCAGTGCCCAGGCTGTAGGTCACCGTGCCGGTCTTTATCATCACGATCGAGGAACTGGAACCCGGGCTGCCGGGCGCTTGCAACACCCCGTCGGTGAGGTTGGCGGCGGTGCCGGTGTAGGTGACCGTCGTCAGCGTGGAACTGCCGGCATTGCCCAGAATTAGGTTGTTGGCACCCGGCAGCGCGAAACTCCCGCCGGTCAGGCTCACGTCGGTCTCCGTCACCGCCGGGGCCTGATAGACGGACTGGGTCAGGCTGTTGGCGCTGGTGGCATAATCCGCATCGCCGGAATAGACGGCGGTGAGGGTGTGCATCCCGGCCGTTAGGCCGCTGGTGGTGTAGCTCGCCGCGCCAATGGCGATGACGTTGGTGGCCACAACCGAACCGTCGATTAGGAAGACGATGTGGCCGGTGGCGCTGGCCGCCGCGACCCCGGCGTCCTGCACGGTGGCCGTGAACGTCACGCTGGTGCCTGGAGTGGTGGGGTTGGCAGAGGCGCTCAGAGCGGTCTGCGTCGGTGTAACTCCGGAGGACTTGCCGCAAACCGCCAGTTCGGTGTAGCCCACCCCGCCATTCTGTTGGGTATTCGGAAAGGTGAAGCGGATGCTCCTGACGTTGGCCAGGCCGCTGACACCCAGCGTGACATCCGTGCCATTGGCACCCGACACCGCGGTGTAGTTCACCGATCTCAACGGGAAGAAGTTGACGCCGTCCAACGAGTAGCTGACGGTAAAACTCGGATTGATGCGTCCTCCGTCGCCCCAAGCGGTCAACGACCGAATGCCGGTGATCGTGTAGCCGATGCCGTTGGGGCCGGTGCCCAGATTGTAGGTCACCGTGCCTCCCTTAATATATACAACCTGATTGGCCGCACCATGGTTTCCCGGGGCCTGCAACACGCCGTCGGTGAGATTGGCGGCGGTGCCTGTAAAAGTAATCGTGTCGAGCCCTAGGGCGGAGTCGCCGACATTGCCTAGGATGAGATTGTTGCCGGCCAGCGGTGTAAAGCTCCCGCCGGTGAAACTCAGGTCAGTCTCTGTCACAGGCGGTGTTGTGGGTGCCGTCACTGTGATGTTCACCCCGGCCGAGATGCCTGTCACACCCAGGTTGTCCGTCGCGATCACGCTGAGGGTGTGGTCGCCCGGCATCAGGTTGCTGGAGGTGAAACTCCAAGGCGAACTGGTGGCCGTGCCGACTTTTTGTGCCCCGAGATAAAAGTCCACCTGGGTGACGGTGCCGCTGGAACTGACCGGATTGGCGACAGCCGTCACACTGGCCGGTGCCAGATAACTCGCGCCGCCGGCCGGCGCGCTGAGGCCAACTGTCACGACCGGCGTGGGTTGACCGAAGACGGCCAGTTCCGCATACGCCACCCAAATATTCTGCTGGGTGTTGGGAAAGGTGAACCGGACGCTCTGGACATTTGACAGACCGGTGACTCCCAGCGTGACATCCGTGCCGTTGGCTCCCGCCGTGGCGGTGTAGTTCACCGTTGCAAACGAGGTGAAGTTGACGCCGTCCAGCGAGTAGCTGATTGTGTATTGCGGATTGATGCGCCCGCTGTCGCCCCAGGCGGTCAGCGAGCGAAGGCCGGTGATCGTGTAACCGATGCCGTTGGGGCCGGAACCTAAATGGTAGGTAATGGAGCCGCTCTCAATGCCCAGCGGACCCGAGCTTGCGGGTGCTCTCGGATTGCCATCGGTGAGAGTGCTCGCGGCACCGGCACCATCGGAAAACGCAGTGATGGAAAGTGCCGACGCACCGGAATTGCCCAGAATGAGATTGTCGGAGGCCAACGGTGCAAAGCCCCCGCCGGTCAAACTTGAATCAGTCTCCGTCACGACCGGCGGCACCTGCGGCTTGGCGGCTGCGGGCGCGGATTGGGTGCTGATGCCACTGGCATTCAACGCTGCAATCGTATAGTAATAGATCGTGCCATTGATCACGCTGCGGTCGGTGAAGCTCGTCGCGGTCGGGCTGCCGATGCTGGTGGTGAAAGGGCCGCCATTGGCGATTCCGCGTTTGACGTGATAGGCGGTCGCGCCCGCGACCGTCGTCCACATCAACGCCACCTGCCCGTTGCCCGACGTGGCTGCCAGGCCGGCCGGGGTGGCGGGCGGCGTGCCGCTGGTGGTGCCGATAATCCACTGCTGGTTGACGCTGTTGTTCCAATCCATTTGAGCCAGCGAGGTGCCGGGCGTGGTGCTGAAACCAGGCACCTCAACGACCTTCTGCGACACCGGAGAAACCATGCGATAATAGCCATCGCTGGTCTGCTCGATGAACCAGCGCTGGTTGTTGCCGTTGCTCCACGCGCCTTGATCAATGGGCGTCCCGTTGTTGGGGTTCGATTGAAACAGCTCAGCCACGTTGCCACTGCCGGGCGACGTCAGGCTGTAATAACCGTCCGCTGCCGAACCATTGGTCGTGTAACTCACGGTCCAGTGCTGGAAGTTGCTACCGGTGTAGGTTTCCTGGTCCAGCGGCGCGCCGGTGCTGGTGTCGGCCTGATAGACCCCCACCGCCAGACCGCTGTTCAAGGAACTGATCTTGTAGGTCCCCGGGGCGAGATCGGCACCCGCGATCGGCCAGCCGTCAGGCCCCCAGAGCAACGTCTGCTCGCCAAGGGTTTTATTCCCGCTGGTATTGACAAAATTGTAGGTAAGCCGGTCAATGCCGCCCTCGCTCAGGATGCCCACATGACCGGGACCACGCTCATTGCCGTTGATCGAATTCTTGTAGATCGTGGCGGCCAGAAACGACTCGGAGGCGTTTTGGCTGCCGGCCTTGTTCACATACGGCCCGGTGACATTGGCCGAGCGCGCGACCCGGATGTTGTATCGCGTGTCATTTCCGTCGATATTCCAGAACAGGTAATAATATCCGGCGCGATAGTGGACGTAGGGGCCTTCGACCCGCCCTTTCACCACCGGGTATTCAGTGGTGTCAGCGGAACTGGCCAGGCCCGTGGTGTTGTCCAATTTCCTCATGAAGATCGAATTGGTCGTCGATTTAACGCCCGAGCCATAACCCGATCCGTAGCACAGCCAGAGGTTATTGCTGGTGTCGAGGAAAGGACAGGGGTCAATGGCGGAGCGTAAGTCAGCCACGGAATTGTGTTGAACCACCACTCCCACATCCGTCCAGCCGTAGCCGGGAGCACTGGGATCCAAGGTCGGACTGGTCAGCAACGCGGTCACATCGACACGAGTGTTCAAATTCGCGACGGAATAATAGAGATAATACTTGTTATTAAGGAAGATAACATCCGGCGCCCAACAACCCGTGTTGGCGGCTCCAAGCAGATTATAGACCGACGGGGGCGTTCCATTTGGGCTTGGCCAGTTGTCGAATGGTGACTCGCCGTTCGTCCAGTGGATACGGTCCCCTGAAAACCCCATATACTGACCTGTGGAATAGAAGTAATATGTTCCATTGCAGTTAATCATCCGGGACGGATCAACAATCGTGGGTGTGCCATTCTGGGTCAGGATGGCTGCGCACGCCACGGAGCCACACAGCAGGCCTACAGCAAAGACCATCGCTATGGATAGCGGTGCCAACGACCGGCACCCCCGCTTCAGCCGGGAGTGCATTGCGGCACAAACAAAAGTCATGGACTCTTTGATGGTCTTCATGGTGGTCACTCTCTATTTGTCAGTATTTCAGGCGGTAGAAACGCCGTGCGTTGCTACCCAGTGCATAGGTGAAAGCCGCGGTGTCCTGGGTGGCGGTGAACGTGACTTCGTCAAACCAGGAACCAGCCGCCAGGCTGGGACTGCTTTGGACGGTGTAGCTCTGGCCGGTCACCAAGCCATTGAGATTGAGCAACACGCTCGTCCGCTCGGGCAAAAGGATTTGCGCGTTCAAGCTTAACGGAACTGCCTGCGTGGACGTGCCATACGCGGCCAGTTCGGAATACGCCACGCCGCTGTTCTGCTGACTGTTAGGGAAGGTGAACCGGAGGTATTTGACGTGGGTGGCTCCGGTGATGGCGAGTGCCACATCCGTGCCTTTGGCACCCGTTGGCGCAGTGTAATCCACCGTGGCAAGCGGATTGAACGTGATGCCGTCCGACGAATAGCTGACCGTGTATTTCGGGTTGATGCGGGTGTTGTTGATCCAGGCTGTAAGCGAGCGGATGCCGGTAAGGGTGTAGCCCCGTCCCTCGCTGCCATTGCCCAGGCTATAGGTCACCGACCCATTCTGAATCATCACAATCTGGGAACTGGTGCCGGGGCTGCCGGGTGCCTGCAACACGCCGTCGGTGAGATTGGTGGCGGTACCCGTGTAGGTGACTGTCGTCAAGGTGGAGGTTCCGGCGTTCCCGAGGATGAGGTTGTTGGCTCCTTGCTGCGCGAAATTCCCGCCGGTCAGACTCAGGTCCGTCTCCGACACGGCCGGTGGCTGATAGATCGTTTGAGTCAGGCTGTTGGCGCTGGTGGCATAATCCGCATCACCGGAATAGACAGAGGTGATGGTGTGTATCCCACCCGCGAGGGTGCTGGTCGCGTAGGTGGCCGTGCCGTTGGCGATGGCGCTGGTGGCCACGTCCGCTCCATCGATCAGGAAGACGATGTGGCCTGTGGCGCTGGCCGCTGTTACCCCGGAGTCCAGCACGGTGGCCGTGAACGTCACGCTGGTGCCAGGCGACGAGGGATTGACCGACGAGTTCAAGACGGTCTGTGTCGGTGTGGGGTACGGCGATTTGGAGGAGATTCCAAATACCGCTAATTCCCTGTAGCTGACCCAGCCATTCTGCTGCCCGCCTGAAAAGTCAAATCGGACGCTCACGACATTGCTCAAGTCGTTGATGGCCAGCGAGACGTCCGTGCCGTTGCCGGAAGCTGTGCCATAATCCACCGTTTTCAGGTTAACGAAACTGGCGCCATCCACCGAATAACTGACAGAATACTTCGGCCGGATCCGTCCGCCATCGCCCCAGGCGGTCAGACTGCGGATCCCGGTAATGTTATAACCGGTGCCATTTACCCCGGAACCCAGATCGTAGGTAATGGACCCGCCCTCAATGCCCAGGGGGCCACCGGTTTGGGGTGCCCCAGGATCACCATCGGTGAGCACACAGGCGGATCCGGTGGCGTCGGGTGATGTGGTGATGGAAAGTGCCGACGAACCGGCATTGCCCCGAATGAGGTTGTTACCGTCCAGTAGAGGAAAACTCCCGCCGGTATAACTCAGGTCGGTCTCATGAATCACATCATTACCAAGCTCAATTACCGAGACATCGGTCACATCCGCGGTAAAATCACCGGTGCCACTGCTGACGAACTGAATCGTCTGCGTGCCTCTCCCAGTGAAAACAAAGCTGTACGTTTGGAAGCTGGTGCCGCTCAAGCCACCATCCGGGATCATCAGGTTCGGGGTCTTGGTGTTGTCCGCCCAGACCGTCAGACCGACGGTGTTGAATTCCCGACAGGCCGCCTTGAATGAAAAAAGATACTTCCTGCCGACCGTCGTGGTGATGTTCTGTGTGACAGTCTGCGTGCCCTGCATGAACAGATAGCTGGGGATGGAATGATTGGCCGGTCCGAAATAGTCGGGGGCCGAGCCTAGCGTGCCATTGATCCCCGTTCCGCCCTTCCAAGCCGTTGCCGACGCCGGATTGCCGCCGCCGAAGTAGCTGGCCCCCTCCGTGAAACTCGCCGCATTTTCGGAGAAATCGCCGTTTTTCACGATGCCGGGGTTCACCGTGAGAACTGCGGCAGGAGTGCTGAAGACAGTCCCCGAGTCGTTGCTGGCGACCGCGTAGTATTGTCCGGCGTCAGCGGGATGGGCGGTGAACGTCAAGGTGTTGCCGACCGTTGAGAGGGTGTGGTCCACGAAATTGTTGTCGATAAAGTGCCACGCAATGGCAGGGGCCGGATAACCGGTGGCCTGTGCGGTGAAGGTCACGCTGTCGCCACTGGTCACTGTTTGGCTTTGCGGGATTTCAGTAAAGACCGGCGGCTCGGGTAATTGACGCGTGAAAATCCCCTGCCACTGCGTGGTGCCGGTGATCGCGACGGTCACATCCACCGGGTCGGTCATGAGCAGATAGGAAAAGTTCATCGGGACCGTAGCGGTGACCATGTAGGAAGCCGAGTTTCCGACCACCGTAGGACTCGACAAGGCCACCGAACCGGTGCCGGTTGCGGCCAACGGCCCACTGATAGGCGAGACCGCAAGATCGATGTCAAACGGGGCGATGGAACCCGAGGCCCGACCCGTGGCATATCCCGTTAGATTTCCTCCATCCAGAATCAACTCGTGGTCGGCCAGAGGGAACGTCGTCCCTCCGCTGACGACGCTCATGGGATTCGGCGTGGAGAACCGGCCCGCGAGGTCCGTCCCGGTTACATATACATTGCCGATCGCGAAGCCCAGATAGCTGCCGAGACCCAAGTGCCAGTTCAGGGTGTTCAGCACCTGGATGTCGCCGTCGGTGAAGTTCACACCCGTGACCGTGCCCTGGTTCTGCTCGTTGAAAACGGCCTCCAGGGCGAGCGTTTGGGCACCCCCGAGCTGCACGGTTTCGGAGTCGGTGCTGTTGATGGGAATGTTGACCGTGCCTATGGGAAATCCCAAGTCATACCGCACGCTTCCTTTGGCGGAAATGGCGATGTTCAAGGTGCTGGAACCCGCCACAGGCGCAAGGGTGACCACCTGGCTGGACGGTGCCGCGCTGGAGGACGCAACCAGCATACCCCAGACGACCGATAACAACAGGGCGACTGCAAGCCTTACCTCTCGGAGTTGGTTGATGAGTGGATGTTTCATGGTGATCTCATGGTTATCTGATTCGGCAGGTGGGTTTCCGGGAAAAGTCGGGTCATCATGGCGCTGCTAGAACTCGCACGAACAGCTTGCCTTCGAGGGCGGGGGCATGGACCGTGACTTGCATGGTCTGAACGTCATCATGGGTGGCGCTGAGCGTCTCATCAACAGGGTAGGCATCCTCCACCCACGTCTGCAGATCGGTGGAGGTGAAGACATGGTAGGTGAGACCACTCGCCGCTCGCCGGGTATAGCTGAACCTGCCGGTGGACTTGTCGAGTGGCACGGTGATCGGATTCGCGGAGGAGCCTTTGGTGGGATCCAGACCGAAGGCGAATTCCTGTTGGTTGCTCATGCCGTCGCCATCCGGATCTCCGGCCGCCGTCAGATCTGGATTTGTGAAGGCCGTCCAGTCGAGCCCACTGATCCAAGAATCTAACGGATCAGCCGTGGTGTTGTAGCCGTAAACGGCCAGTTCGGAATACGCCACCCCGCTGTTCTGCTGGGTGTTGGGAAAGGTGAACTGGAGGTATTTGACGTGGGTGAGGCCGGTGATTCCAAGTGCCACATCCGTGCCTTTGGCGCCGGTGGGCGCGCTGTAACTTACCGTGGCCAGCGGCGTGAACGTGATGCCGTCAAACGAGTAGTTGACCGTGTATTTCGGGTTGATGCGGGTGTTGTTGACCCAGGCGGTCAGCGAGCGAATACCGGTGATGTTGTAGCCGAGACCATTGTTGCCATTGCCCAGGCTGTAGGTCACCGTGCCATTCTGAATCATCACGATCGAGGAACTGGTGCCCGGACTGCCGGGCGCCTGCAACACCCCGTCGGTGAGGTTGGTGGCAGTGCCGGTGTAGGTGACCGTGGTCAGGGTGGAAGTGCCGGCATTGCCCAGGATGAGGTTGTTGGCGCCCGGCAGCGCAAAACTCCCGCCGGTCAGACTCAGGTCGGTCTCCGTTACGGCCGGTGGCAGATAGACGGTCTGGTTCAGGCTGTCGGCGCTGGTGGCATAATCCGCATCGCCGGAATAAACGGCGGTGATGGTGTGCCCTCCGACCGCGAGAGTGCTGGTGGTGTAACTGGCCGTGCCGTTGGCGATGGCGCTAGTGGCCACCTCGGCGCCGTCCACCAGGAAGGTGATGTTGCCGGTGGCGCTGGCCGCGGGCACCCCGGAGGCCAACACGGTGGCCGTGAACGTCACGCTGGTGCCGGGAGTGGTGGGATTGGCCGAAGTGCTCAGTGCGGTCTGCGTCGGCGTTACTTGGGTCAGCCCGGATGACGTTCCGAAGACCGCCAGTTCGGTGTAGCACACTCCGCTATTCTGTTGGGGGACTGGAAAGGTGAAGCGGATGCTCGTGACGTTGGTCGGGCCCCTGACTGCCAGCGCCACATCCGCGCCCTGAGACCCCGTCGGCGCACTGAAATTGACCGTGGTAATTGGATAGAAATTCACCCCGTCGAGCGAGTAGGTGGCCGAGAAATTCGGATCGACGCGGCCGCCGCCTTGCCAACTGGTGAGCGCGCGGATGCCGGTGATGGTGTAACCCGTGCCATTGGCCCCGCCACCCAGCGGATAGGTCACGGTGCCATTGTTGCCGATGATCGAGTAAACTCCGGTTTGGTTTCCAACAGAGCCGGGCGCTTTCAAATCGCCATCGGTCAGAGCCGCGGCCGTCCAGCCATTCTGCGTGTCATATTCATTGAGCGCGATATTGGTGCCGGGGTTCCCTAGAATCAGGTCGTTGCCGGCCAGCGGTGCAAAACACCCGTCGGTGAATCCCAGGTCGGTCTCCGTCACGCCCGGGGGTGGATAGACGCCCTGGGTCAGGCTGGAGGTGCTGGTGGCGTAATCCGCATCGCCGGAATAAACCGCGGTGATGGCGTGTGTCCCGGCCGATAGGCCGCTGGTACTGAAGGTCGCCGAACCATTGGCGATTGCGCTGGTGGACACGTCCGCCCCGTCCACCTGGAAGACGATGTTGCCGGTGGCGCTGGTTGCCGCCACGCCGCCAGCCTGCACGGTGGCCGTGAAGTTCACGCTGGCACCGGGCGATGTGGGGTTGGCAGAGGAACCCAGAGCGACCTGCGTCGGCGTAACTCCGGAGGATATCCCGAAGACCGCCAGTTCGGTGTAGCTCACCCCGCCATTCTGTTGGGTGTTGGGAAAGGTGAAGCGGACGCTTCGGACGTTGGTGAGGCCGCTAACACCCAACGCGACATCCGTGCCCTGGGACAGATTCGCACCTTGCGTGTAATCGGGAGCAAGATAGTTCACCGTGGCAATCGGATAGAAATCCACGCCGTCCAACGAGAAACTGGCCGTATAATTGGGCCGGACCCGGCCGCCCCCGGACCAACTGGTCAACGAGCGGATGCCGGTGATCCTATAGCCCGTGCCGTTGGCTCCGCCACCGAGATGATACGTGACCGTTCCTCGGGTGATGATCGAGTAAACGCCGGTGCCATTGCCGACGGT
>Ga0118677_10013407_pt1 | contig 11788 bp, 9 predicted proteins | sample AliMusrvi5mmetaG_FD_86154 | JGI IMG/M metagenome (GOLD analysis project Ga0118677, IMG submission 86154) | reverse complement strand
GCGGGTGGGGGGGTGAGGGTGCTGCAGATATTTTGCACGGAGGGATCGGTGCCGCTGTCGGAGTTGGCGTGGGCCAAGGTGCCACCGGTGAAAAAAGAGGTGGTTACGGTTCGGGGCGAAAGCGAATCGGTCATCCGTCTGCGCGCCAAGGTGGGTACGGACCCGCTGGAGAAGGAAATCGCGCGGCTCACCCGAGAGGGGAGCAGCAAACATGCCGTGGGACTGTGGCTGAAGGGATTGCGGGAACAGAACCGTTATCTGGTGAGGGATTACATTCTGCGGGCCACGGGGGCGGAACCACCGTTGATCCTCTATCCGCGTGGCAACGATTATTTGATGGTGGTTAGCGGCATATCCAAGTCGCTCGACGAAATGGCCGGGCTGGTTTCCGTGCTGGGGACGCTGGAAAACGTGTATCCGCAGATCCAGGTTTTGGAAATCAGGATCAACAATGAGAGTTTTGTCGGGGGCTCCATGGACAAGCTCAGCGACAAGCGGGGATCGGAGTTTTACCTACTGAACAAGAAGGAGTTGGAAAGCATCGATCTGGTTCGGGTCCAGCGTGCGGTTCAGCGGCTTGCGGAGGTGGAACCGACAGTTTTCCGGAGCGACATCACGCGGAAGTTGCTGTCGTTGTTGGAATCGCCTGGGGTGGCGGGGGTGGCTCTCAAGGGCGACCTATGCCGAGCGTTGGCGGTGTGGTCCGAGGAACCCGGGCCGGCGGGGAATGCGGCGCTGAAGGAACTCAACGAGTTGATTGCCCACAAAGTGAAGATCCCGCCGGAGATGATCAAATTGATTGTGAAGGAAAAGATTCCGGATGTGATCCCGGTGTTGGATGAACTGTGGGTCGGGAGTCCAACCAAATGGGAATCCATCTACGCCGATGTCGGCCCGCCCGCCGAGGCCTATCTGCTCAAGCGTTTTCCCGATACCGATGGGATGCTCCGCCAGTCGGCGGTCCGCTTGCTCGGATTGGTTGGCGGCAAGGACAGCCTGCCGGTGCTGGAGGCCGCCGCCAAGGGCGCGGTTTCCGAACTCAAGGTGCTGCTGGAAAATTCCACCGCCTCGATCCGGCAGCGTCTCGGACCGTAGAAAGCGTGAAAAATCGTTTGCCAAACGGGAGATGCGGGGCGATTGATTCCTCGCCTTCCGTTTTGCGCTGGGCCAGGATGATCCGGGGGGAGAGTCCCGGCTGCGTGAAGCGGGGGGCATTTTTGCATTCCGCTTGGCGCTTGGTTTTCGCGGTGGAAAAATCGTCAGGGCGGTTAGGTGAACGGATTGGCGAGCGATCCGGCATCCCGGTAGGCAATATTTTGGCATGACATGGGGGCACCCGGGTGCTAGACCGCACCCCAACGAACGGACGGGCGTCCGTTCCATAACCGATGATCATCGATACTGCCAACGAGTGTGAGGATCGCATCAGGAAGGTGCGGGGGGGGCGTCGCTTCCCATGGGTCGGAACATGTCTGCTGGCATCGGCGCTCGCCGGTTGTCTGGGTCCTGTCGCCGGGGTTTTTCCGCCGCAGAAAGGTGAACCGACGGAGACTGTCTTCGTGGTGAATCACGGGTGGCATACCGGACTGGTGGTTGAGTCGCGGAAATTCGTCAGCAAGGAGAGGCCGGCATGGGCCGCTGCCGCAGGCAACAAGTATCTGGAAATCGGCTGGGGCGACGAGGGGTTTTACCGCTGCGAGAAGGTGACAACCGCCATGAAGCTGCGTGCGATGTTCTGGCGGAATCCCTCGGTGCTTCATGTGGTCGCCATCAACGATGAACCGGAGATCTACTTTCCCCGCAGTGGGGTGATCAAGGTCGAGGTCACCGCCACAGGATTCAAGCAACTGCGCGATTATCTGTCGTCGGCGTATGCGACCGACGACCGGGGGCGGCCGATCGACCTGGGCAAAGGCATCTATGGCAACAGCCGGTTTTATCGTGCGACCGGACATTATCATTTTCCTAACACCTGCAACAAATGGACGGCTCGCGCGCTGCGCGCCACCGGCGCGCCGATCTCGCCGTTCTATGCCGTGCGTGCCGAGAATGTGTTTGCTCAGGCCAGCAAGTTCGGCACCGTGGTGCGCGGGTTTGGGAAGGACTGAGCCTATAACTCCTGATCCGTCAGATCACGCAGTTGCCGCACCCAGATGAAGCGGCGGAACAACACCTTGACCGCGGCGGTCATGGGCACGGCCAGCAGGGCACCGACGAAGCCGCCGAGCACCAGCGACCAGAAGAGCATCGAGAAAATCACGGTGAGCGGATGGAGGCCGACCGAATCGCCGACGATTTTGGGTGCGGTGACGAGCGAGTTGATTTGTTGGACGGTGACGAAGATGCCGAGCACGCAGGCCACATAAGCCCACGGACTCAGGCCGAAAGGGGCGGCGTCCTGGGCGTGCAGGTAGGCGATGAAGCAGGCGGGGATCAGGCAGGTGATGTTGCCGACATAGGGGATCACGCCGAGCATGGCCATGAAGATGCCGATCAAGAACCCATAGGGCAGGCCGAAAATCGTCAGGGCGATGCCGACGAGGATGCCGTCGATGGCGGCAACGAGCATCTGGCCGCGGAAGAACGACACGAGGTAACCATTGATTTCCTGGAGGGTTTCGACCAATTCGGTTTTGAAACGCGAGGCTTTGAGCGGCACGTAATCGTGCCAGTGGGTGCGGATCGCGGCCGAATTCTTGAGGAAGAAGAACAGATAGATCGGCACCATGATGAGGCCGATCACGAAACCGAGGAATCCCAGGATTTTGGTGGAACCGGCCATCGCCCAATCGCGGATGGTTTGCAAAATGGTTCCCTTGTATTCGAAGAGCATTTTGCCGCCACGGCTGCGGGAGAACGAGTCGAGCGTGCGCACGGATTCCGTATCGTTTGCGATGTCGTGCCCCTGGTCATCGGTTTCGGTGAGCAGCCAGGCGAGCGCACCGCTCGGGTTGCGTTGTTGGAGTGCCTGCAACTCCCGGGCGAGCACGACACCGAGGCGCGTTGACTCGTCGGTGGCGGCCGGGGTGTCGGATTTGGCGGTGGCGGCTTGCGGGACGGCGAGTTTGGACGAGGGGAGGAAATTTTTCAGGGTGCCGTGGCCGGCTTGGATGCCGGGGATGACGGCGGCGGCCAGCAAGGCCGCCACGATGAGCATGGCGACGAACAATACGACCACTGACCAGAACCGGCTGAGTCCGCGGTTTTCCAACAATCTGACCACGGGATCGAGCACATAGGCGATGATGCCCGCCATGATGAGCGGGACGAGCACCGGTTGGAGGAATCCGAAGACCTTGCCGATCAGCCAGATCAGGCCGACGAACAGGATGCCGAGGACCAGGATGGCCAACCCGGTGACGGCGCTCCACACGGTTTTTTGTTGGAATCGGGTCGGGTAACGCATGGCGGATGGGAGTCGCGCATCGTTATGCATGAAAATCCCGATTTACCAATTACAAAGCGCGGCCGGATTCCGATTTTCCATTGGCGGCCTTGGCGATGCGGTCGAGGACTCCGTTGACGAAACGGCCGGAGTCGGTGGTGCCGAAGCGCTTGGCGAGTTCGATTGCCTCGTTGATCGCCACCTTGGGCGGAGTGGTGGCATGCAGGATTTCATGGACCGCCAGGCGGAGGACCGCGCGGTCCACCGGGTCGATGCGCTCCGGCATGTAGTTGTCCACCACGGCGGCGATGGCTGTGTCGATATCCTCCTTGCGAGCGAGGATCGAGTCCACCAGTTGGTCGGTGCGGTGGCGCAGAGCATGGATTTCGGCCTTGGATTCGCGGAGGCGGGCGAGGTCCGCCTGGTCGGGGAATTTTTCGGGTTCCTCGACCATGCGCAGGCGGTCGGACACCCGTTGCAGGCGGCGGATCGAGGCGGCGACGGCTTCCAGCGGCCCGCGCAGGGCGGGGAAATCCGCCATGCTGTCGAGAAAGCGGGCGCGTGCCGCAGCAAGGTCGTGATCGATCAAAAACAGCGCGTCGAGTGCCGCCCCGAAACTGGCCGCGACCGAGGCGTCGTCGTTATCCCGCGGGAGGCGTTCCAACTTGGCGAGGGCGCTGCTCCAGCCGGATTCGAGTTCGGCGATGCGGTGGAGGGCGAGTTGCAGGGGTTCGGCCTGGGGCCAGGCGCTGAGCAGGGTGGCGGCGACGGCTTGGCGTTCGACGAATTCGGCGAGGCGGCCATGCCGGCCATCAGCGAGGTGGTGGACGGTGCGGAAGGTGGCCAGTTGCAGGTTGCGGAGATCGGATTCCGTAACGAATTCCCAAAACGGATCTTTGAGCGCCGCCGGATCGGCACCGCCTTCGAGATCGGCGCAATAGAGGAACTGCACGACCGCCTCGCGGATCTGGCGGCGGCTAGGCATGTCGTTGGCGTTTGATATTGGGGTTGCGGGGCATCGAACGGTCGAGTTCCTGCAACACGTCAATCATCGCGGCGGCGGCGCGGGCCGCTTCCCGGCCGCGGTTGAGCGGGGCGCTGATGCAGCGGGCATAGGCCTGTTTCTCATCGCTGACCAACAGCACCTCATGAATGATCGGGCGCATTGATTCAACCGCCAGATTCTGCAGGGCGTAGGTCACCGAACGGCCGACTAGGTCCGCGTGTTCGGTCGAGCCGCGGATGATCACGCCCAGCGCGATGATGCAGGCCGGCGGATCGCGATCGAGCACGTTGGCCACCATCATCGGGATCTCGAATGCCCCGGGTACGCGGATCAAATCGACGCGGCCGAGCGGCACCAATTCGCCGAGTTCCTCGATGGCGTTTTGGACCAGGGAGTCGGTGTATTGTTCGTTGTATTTGGAGGCGACGATACAGATCCGGATTTTCGGTCCGATGATCCGGGGTTTTTGCATCAGCGAGTGTGACATGGGCGGGATATGGCCGCAGGCGGGGGAAATGTCAACCGGCGGACTGCGGAAAACGCGAAATAGGGAGGACCGTCATAGTGCGGCTGGCGGACGAGGAAAACGTCCAGCAGCACTTCCAGCCTGTCGATTCATAGGCGGACAGGCGGGACGCGCTGTCTTCCCTAACAGGCTGGAAGCCTGTTCTCCTATCAAAAGCGCTAAACTGGCAGCATTGGGCGGGACGCCCACTCTCCTTGAGCTGGACTCCGGGCGCGCATCTGGCAGACTCATCCCATGCAACGTCTCTTTCTGCTCGACGGCATGGCTCTGATTTATCGTGCCCACTTCGCGTTGATCGCGGCACCCATCCGTAATTCCAAAGGGGTGAACACGTCCGCGCTCTACGGCTTCACCAACACCTTGCTGGCCATTCTGGAAAAGGAAAACCCGACTCACATCGGCGTCGCGTTCGACACCTCAGGCCCCACGCCGCGGCATATCAGGTATCCGGCCTACAAGGCGCAGCGCGACGAGATGCCCGAGGAACTCGCCGCCGCCATCCCGCATGTGAAGCGCCTGTGCCGCGCCTTCCATATCCCGGTGTTGGAGTTGCAGGGCTATGAAGCGGATGACATCATCGGCACGCTGGTCAAACGCGCCGAACCCGCAGGCTTCGAGTCCTTCATGGTCACGCCCGACAAGGATTTCGCTCAACTCATTTCCGCCACCACGCGCATGTGGAAACCCGGTCGCAAGGGCAACGATCATGAAATTATCGGCCCCGACGAACTCCCCGAAATCTGGGGGGTCAAGGATCCCCACCAGATCATCGATTTGTTAGGACTGATGGGCGATACCTCCGACAACATCCCCGGCATCCCCGGCATCGGCCCGAAAACCGCCCAGAAACTCATCGCCGATTTCGGCTCGATGGAAAACCTGTTAGCCAACACCGCGATGCTCAAGGGCAGACAAAAGGAACTCGTGGAAACCCACGCCGACCAGGCATTGCTCTCGAAGGAACTCGCCACCATCATCATTGACGTCCCGGTGGATGTCACCTGGACCGACCTCGCGCTCTCCCCGCGCGACGACGAGGCCGTCCAGTCCCTGTTCCAGGAATTCGAATTCCGCTCCCTCGCCAAACGGCTGTGGGGTGACTCTCCCTTTGATGGGAAAACAGGCATCCAGCCTGTTAGGGAAGACAGCGCGTCCCGCCTGTCCGCTGATGAGCCGACAGGCGGGACGCCCGTCGGCCAAGACAGGCGGGACGCCTGTCCTCCTGCCGGCCCGATCCGCACCATCCGCGAGGTGGATCACATCCACCATCTCGCCGACACCCCGGCGCTCCAACAACAACTATTTTCCGAACTCGCGCTCCAGCCATCGTTCTGTTTTGATATCGAAACGACCGGACTCGACCGCTTCGCCGCAAAATTGTTAGGCATCGCTTTCTGTTGGAAACCCGGTGAGGCATGGTATCTGCCGTATTCCCAATCCCAGTTCACCGCTCTGCGCACCGTGCTTTCCTCGCCCGCAGAAAAGATCGGCCACAACCTGAAATTCGATTTGTCGATCCTCCACCACCACGGAATCGAGGTGGCCGGGCCATTCTTCGACACCATGCTGGCCGACGCCCTGGTTGTCCCCGAGCGCCGCCACACAATGGATTATCTATCAGAAATCCTGCTCAACTACAGCCCGGTGAAACTTGCCGATGTGGCGGCGGTTTCCAACCGCCAAGCCCCATCACCCTCTGATGACTTGTTCGACTTCGCCGCGAAAACCCAAAACTCCAAGGATCTTGATATTGCATCCATCCCCCTGCCGGCACTCGCCGAATATGCCGCCGAGGACGCCGACGTCACCTTCCAGCTCGCGGCGGCGTTGCGTCCGCTGTTGGCGCAATCCGGCCAGGAAAAGATCCTGCGCGAAATCGAGGCCCCCTTGCTCCCGGTGTTGGTGCGCATGGAAATGGAGGGCATCGCCCTGGATCCCGCAGCCTTGTTAGTGATCGGCGACGAACTGCAAGTCCAGATCGACGAGTTGGCGAAATCGATTCACCGGCATGCCGGGCGACCGTTCAACCTTGCCTCGCCGAAACAGTTAGGCGAAATCCTCTTCGATCACCTAGGTTTGGCGGACAAGGCGAAGAAGACCAAGACCGGCCAATTCAGGACCGACGAACAAACGCTGGCCACCCTCGAAGGCAAACATCCCATCATCAGTGATATCCTTGCCTGGCGCGAGGCCACCAAACTCAAAGGCACCTATCTCGACTCGCTGCCGACCCACGTCGTTGCGGAAACCGGTCGCATTCACACCCATTTCCATCAACTCGTCGCCGCCACCGGCCGCCTTGCTTCGTCCGATCCCAACCTCCAGAATATCCCCGTCCGATCCGACGCCGGCCGCCGCATCCGCAAGGCGTTTGTCCCAAGGAGGACAGGCGTCCCGCCGGTCAGGGAAGACGGCCGTCCCGGCGATCCGCAGTTCACGCTCCTGAGTTGCGACTACTCGCAGATCGAGCTGCGGGTGATGGCGGCGCTGGCCAACGACGCGACCATGATCGAGGCGTTCCGCAACCATGCCGACATCCACACGATCACCGCCGCCAAGGTGTTTGTCATTGAACCCGGCGATGTCACCGCGGCGATGCGCCGCACCGCCAAGATGGTCAACTTCGGCATCATCTATGGCATCTCCGCCTTCGGGCTGTCCCAGCGACTGGCCATCCCGCGGGCCGAGGCCGCCGCCATCATCGACGCCTATTTCCGCGAATACCCGTCCATCCGCGAGTTCATGGACCGCACCGTGGCCGAGGCCACCGCGCGGGGGTATGTCGAAACCCTGTCTGGCCGCCGCCGCTATTTCCCCGACCTCCAGTCCGCCAACCAGAATATCCGCGGCAATGCCGAGCGCGCCGCCATCAACACCCCGATCCAAGGCACCGCCGCCGACATGATCAAACTCGCCATGATCCGCATCGACTCCTTGCTACGGGATAGGCCGTACCAATCGAAAATGCTGCTCCAGGTGCATGATGAACTCGTCTTCGACCTCGCCCTATCAGAACAAGACGAGCTGGTTCCGAAGATCCTCGACATCATGAAAACCGCACTGCCCCTCCCCCGCGGCGTGCCCATCGAGGTCGAGCACGGCATCGGCCCGAACTGGCTGGCGGCGCATTGAGAAACCTTTGTCGGGTTACGGCAACCGCGGAAACCTGGAGAAATCGGGCGGGCGTTTTTCGAGGAATGCCTGTTGGCCCTCGCGGCCTTCCTCGCTCATGTAATAAAGCAGGGTGGCGTTGCCGGCCAGGTCTAACAAACCCATCTGGCCGTCGCAATCGGCGTTGAGGGCGGCCTTGAGGCAACGCAGGGCCAGCGGCGAGTGGGCAAGCATTTCGCGGCACCACTTCAAGGTTTCATGTTCCAGTTCGGCCAGCGGGACGACGGTGTTGACCAAGCCCATATCGAGCGCTTGGCGGGCGTCGTACTGGCGGCAGAGAAACCAGATTTCACGGGCCTTTTTCTGGCCGACGATGCGGGCGAGATAGCTCGAGCCGAGACCGCCATCGAACGATCCGACCTTGGGTCCGGTTTGGCCGAAGCGGGCGTTGTCCGCGGCAATGGTGAGATCGCAGACGATGTGGAGCACATGGCCGCCGCCAATCGCATAGCCGGCGACCATCGCCACCACGGGCTTGGGCAACGAACGGATTTTTTTCTGGAGGTCGAGCACGTTGAGCCGGGGGATGCCATCCTCACCGATGTATCCGGCGTGGCCGCGGACTTTCTGGTCGCCACCGGAACAAAACGCCAGATCGCCCGCACCGGTCAGAATGATGACGCCTACCACCGGATCCTCATGGGCGAGGTCGAAGGCTTCTAACAATTCCTTCACCGTCAGCGGGCGGAAAGCATTGTGCACTTCCGGCCGGTTGATGGTGATTTTGGCAATTCTCCCGTCATCTGTCGTTTCATAACGGATGTCCTTGAACTCGCGCACAGTGGTCCACATGGACGGCACCATGGACGATGCGGCGGTTATCGGCAATTCTAACACTCAGCCGCCGCCGCGCAGGAAAGCTCCCACTTGCCGGGCGAGCCATTCTTCCGCCTCCCACGGGACGCGGTGGCCGGCACCGGGAGCGATGGCGAGGGTGGCGCGGGGCATGCCTGCCACCGCACGTTCTGCCAGGTCGCGGAATTTCGCATCGTATTCCCCGGCCACCCACAACACGGGAATGGTGATTTCGCGCAAGCGGTCCCACAGCGGTTGCTGGGTGCCTAACGACCAATCGACAAAACTGCGGGCGATTTCCCGGCGCCGGGTGATCAGTCGCGCGGCGGGTTGCGGGTCGCGCGGCGGCGAATGGCTGAATATCGGTTGCGCGTTCCAGGCAGTGACAAACTCCTGCCAATTGCCGGCAATCGCCTTGGTCGCCCAGGTGGCGTCCGTCGCCCGCCGGGTGTCGCGTTCCGCCGCGGATTCCAACCCCGGATGCGCGGAAACCACCACCGCCGACTGCCAAGCATGCCCCATTTCCAGCAACGCATGAAGCGCCAGACGGCCGCCGAGCGAATATCCTAACAACGCCCGCCCCTTGCCCCGGAACACCTCGCGGCCCGCTTCCTCATTGAGTTCCCGCCCGAAGTCCGGCAGTGGCAACGCCTGGGCTTCCAGAAACCGCCACAAGTCCACCGCCCGCGAACCGGTTTTCTCGTCGGCAAGGCGTTTCGCGAAACCCCGCCAATCCGCCGCCATGCCGAGTGCGCCGTGGAGCAGCCAACATTCCGTGGTTTCGGCTTCGCGGTTGGTGGTCACCTGGCGTCGTTCGTCGGTCTGTTTGGAGCACTGGATCATGGCTTGTTCATTTCATTTGGTCGCGGGCAGTGCGCAGGATTTCCTGCAGCCGCTCCTGCAATTCCGGGCTGTTAACCGCCCCTAACAAAACAGCGGCGATCACCACGATGGCGATGACGGTCACCAGCATGAGCAACCAGTAGAGGATTGCCAGGGCCACGCCAGCACCATCGATTTTCTTGTGGAAGGCGTAGCCGGCCGGGCAGGCGAAGCACCGGTAGCTGACCCACAACGAGGGGATCAGGGAAACGCCAACCAACGAGACGAGCCACCATGCCTCGGACGGCGGCAACGCCGATACTTGGAATGAGTGGAAACCAAACCAGCCGATGACGATGGCCACGGGCAGCAGATTCACCAGATACCACCACCGGCTCATGCCCAGATTCACCAGGCGGGTCAGGCCGAAATAGATGCCCACCACCAGCGGCAGAAAGGCCGCGCAGACACCGAAAACTCCCATGAGTTGCGGGCCTAACTGTTGGGTCAGAAAGACCACCGTCTTGGAAAACACAAGATTCCAGACAAATGGAAACAGGATCGTCATGGCGAGATAACTCCGCCGCCGCGATCCCGGCCACTCCCCGATCCGACCCATTCTTTCAGCCACCGATTCCTCCTTTGGAGGCGCGTAGGGATCGGCCGCAGGCGCGAGGGATTCCGGGGGTTCGGGGTTGGTCCGCCGGTCAAATAGATCGGCGATTTCTCCCGCCGGTTTCCACTCCGCCATGCCCTGGGTCCACACCATGTCCTGCCGCGGATTCAACTGGCCCTCCCGGGCAAGCACCCGCAATTCGGCAAATGTCACCGGACCGATCCGTTCGCCGTCCCGCGTGTGAAACCATGCGTTCTGAGGCAAGTCGCTCATGGCGCTGCTTACCCGAATCCCGGATGCCTGTCAAACCCCACCCAAGATCCGCCCTCAAGGAGTGTGGGCGCCCCGCCCACCAAGCCCATGAGATGCCAATGGATCGCGGCCGGCCTCAGATCATTGGCTTTCCATGGGCCACGGCGGCCAGAGTCCGCCGCTCCTTGATCCGGCCGCAGATCATTGGCTTTCCATGGGCCACGGCGGCCAGAGTCCGCCGCTCCTTGATCCGGCCTCAGATCATTGGCTTTCCATGGGCCACGGCGGCCGGAGTCCGCCGCTCCTTGATCCGGCGGCGGCTCATGTGCTGAATTCCATGTCGGAATTCCATTGACAAGCCGAGCGGGTCCGGCATTGCTAGGCCCAAGTTGAACAACAACGAAGGCTGACGTGGAAAACGATTTGCTGCATACCGAAAAAATACTGGCGGACCGGAAAGTGTTCTTTCTGGATCTGAAGCGAAACAATCGCGGCATGGTCGTCAAGATCACCGAAGACGTCGGCGGCAACCGCGACACCATCATGGTGCCTGCGGAAATCCTCGGCGACTTCATCGCCGCCCTCTCCGACATCAAGGCCACCGCCGACGAACAGGAGTAGCCAGCCTCACCCATTGACGTTCTGGCCGCAGCAGCCGATGTGGGTGAAATCCATGTTGGCACTCGCACTCCAGAACATGCCCCGCCATTCCTTGAACCCAATGGAAAAATTTTCCACGGTTTTCAAAATCCTGAATCGGCGGTTGTCAGCCAAGATCCTCCACGGTCACCGTGGTTTGTTCGCGGGCACCCAAAACCTGGGCCTGATGAATCACCCGCTCGGGCGATCCCTCGAATCGATAGCTGTGGCAGTTCGGGCACAGCGCCGCACCACTGCCGACGATGGAATCGCAACCCTCGCAGACCTTGTAGCCTGTCGGGTTGGCGGCGATCTTAGCAGCGGCGGTGGCGCGGGTTGGAAATGCGGACTCAGACATGGATCTATAAAAAAAGCGGCACCGGAAAGCGGGTCCGCTTGATTCTTGAGAATTGCCGGGGGAAACCGGCGGGGCGGGCGCAATCAGGCGATCCCGGCAAGGGCCTTGGCGGTCTTGCTCTTCAGGTTGGCGGCCTTGTTCGCGTGAATGACGTGGTGCTTGGCGGCCTTGTCCAAGGCAGAGGAAAACTGGGCGCTGACATTGGCGGATCCAGGCTG
>Ga0118677_10013406_pt1 | contig 11788 bp, 12 predicted proteins | sample AliMusrvi5mmetaG_FD_86154 | JGI IMG/M metagenome (GOLD analysis project Ga0118677, IMG submission 86154) | reverse complement strand
ATGCTATGTTATGACTTTTAGAGGTAAAAACCAATTAATTTCAATAAGTTACCTTCAAGTGTTTAGTCAATACCATTAATAAATATGTACTTTTATTATACAGTTGTTAATATCTGGCTCTGCTTAAAAAAGGAGGAATAAAACATTGTCTGAAACAACTAATAACGAAAAAATATTGATCGGTGTAATAGAAGTGAATGAAGCAAAAAGACTAAAGGAAAAATTATCGTCACGCGGTGTTAGCATAGACCTTATACACGATGATGAAACTTGCAAAAAAAGTTATCAATCAAAGGTAGAGGTCTGGGTAAATAGCGACTCAATGGAAACGGTGCAGAAGATGATACACGAAGAAAATATGCACATGATCATGTCTGAAGGAGTAGATGTAAACCCGGATCAGCTTAATCAAGTCTTTGATTCAGAGGCAGAGACTGCTGTTTGTCCTGCATGCGGAACATCCTTTTCAACAAAGTTGACAGAATGTCCCGAATGCGGACTCGTGTTCTTTAACGAATGACCTTAGCCTAATATCTCTTTCATGTCTTGCGACGGTGTCGTTGTAGGTTTGATACTATAGTTCTCCACTAAGAAGTTAAGTACCGTCGGTGTAACAAAAGCAGGAAGCGTTGGCCCCAACTTAATGTTCTTTATTCCAAGATGCAATAATGTTAACAAAACAACAACAGCCTTCTGCTCATACCAGGAAAGTATGAAAGAAAGTGGAAGACTATTTACGTCGGTGTTAAAGGCACCAGCCAAAGCGACTGCTATCTGTATAGCAGAATAAGAGTCGTTGCACTGACCAATATCCAGCAATCTTGGTATACCTTCTATGTCACCAAATTCCATCTTGTTAAATCTATATTTACCACAGGCCAGCGTCAATATAACACAATCCTTTGGAACAGACTGTGCAAAATCAGTATAATAATTCCTACCAGGTTTTGCGCCATCGCAACCACCAATAAGAAAGAAATGTTTGATCTTGCCAGCTTTTACAGCATCAATAACTTTACCCGCAACACTCATAACGGCATTGTGTCCAAAGCCTACCATTATATGTTTTTCTGGCTCATCATGTTCAAAGCCTTTTTCTGCCAGTGCAGCTTTTATTAACGGTGAAAAATCTTTATTGCTAAGATGTTTTATACCAGGGAACTGAACAAGGCCTGAATTAAAGATCCTGTGTGAATAGGCCTCAGTCGGTTTTTGTAAACAATTAGTGGTCATAAGTATAGCACCAGGGAAGGCAGCAAATTCCTTCTGCTGATCTTGCCAAGCACCAGGCCAGTTGTGACTTGGCCGGATTGAACATCACCCAGAATGGCAGGGACGTCTCCTGTTGCCACTTCTTTGTAGATGATGGCTGGCTTATTCGGTGCGAAGACCATTACGAGTGGTTCCCAGGAACAAGGCCCGAAGCAACCCACGGACACAACATCCGCGTCAATCTTTCGTTTCTGAACTTCTTCCTTTATGCGTTCAAACACCTGGTCGGCGCTATTGCCTTTGCCACAGGTACCTGTGCCCACGGTGATGCGAACCTTGTCTGGAAACAGCTTTGCGCAGGCGGTTCGCTGAATGCCTTGAAGTTGATCTGCACTGGCTATCTTCATTTCGCTGTCCCTCCGGCACGAATATCGCCGATGACTCTCCGCAGTTTTTCCTGATTCATATTGCTGTGCACGCTGCCATCCACTTCCACAACCGGTGCCAGAGCGCATTGACCGAAACACGCCACGGTCTTCAGCGTGAATTCCTTGTCAAGCGTGGTCAGGAAGATCTTCTCCGCGTCTGGCTCAGGAACAAGTTCCAATATCGTCATGGCCGCATCAAGCAGTTTGCGGCTGTTCTTGGTGTGGCAGGCCGTGCCCCGGCAGACCACTATGGTGTGTTTGCCCTGCGGCTTCAGATTGAAGAAAGCATAAAATGTGACGATACTGAAGAGGCGGCTTAACGGCACTTTGGTCTTCTTGCTGACATACTCAAGCGTCTCCTTTGGGAGATACTTGTATTTGTTTGCGCTCTGAAGATTCTCGAGCAATCCGAGAAGCTGCCCAGGCTTGCCTAAGTGTTTGGCAATTATCGCATCAATTCTCTTCGGCGAAAGGGCGTCTGATGTCTTATCTTCGAGCTTTGACGGACTTGCCACAGCCTTTTCATCACTCTTCATGTGCCCAAAACCCTCCAATCAACTGACGATAAACCGTTTTCGTGGCAACAGATGCCATTAGACCGTCAACACATCCTGAAGGAAAGTTCGTAAGCGTGGAAGTGTGTCAGAAGAGCGACTGCAGCGCAAGCAAGATAGTAAGAATACTCCGCAAAATGAAAGATCAGTCCCTGTGCGAAAAGACCTGCTTTTCAAGTTGTGCAGGGGAAAGATTCCTCATCACTTTTGTTTTGGGATCCTTCCGCTCAGCGCGCTTTCAACAGCCTGCTGATGGTCTTCAGAAGGGCTGGCATCTTAACCGGCTTCTCAAGAAAATCCTGTACGGGCATCCAGTCGGGATCCACGTCCTTCGCGGCAAAATCCATTGGGAATTCCTGATTAATTCCGGTGAGCAATATGACCGGCAGATCCTTGATGGCTGAAGCACACCGTATCTGCCGCGCCAGATCAAAGCCAGCGATCGGATTGTCTGGAAACATTACGTCAAGTATGAGGATATCCGGCTTATCCCTGGTTATCTTCCGGATTGCGTCGGCGGTCGAATTCAGTGTGGACACCTCGTGCCCTTTCTGCCGCAAGAGCGCCGCTGTGTCGTTGGTCAGCTCAACATCATCGTCCACGATCATTATTTTCGCCATGTTTTCTCCTCCTGCCACTGCTCAACCTGGTGGAAAGACTACTTGGAATACCGACCCCTTATCCTTCTCGCTTGCAACAAGCACCGTCAGCCGCAGATTGTTGGCAACTTGCCGCACTATCGCCAGTCCTAGACCGGTCGAACTGGGGTTGAATGCCGCCGCCTCCTGGGTCCGATAGAAATCTTCAAAAATGCGTGGCAGCGCCTGATCACTGATGCCAATCCCATGATCGGTAATCGAGACTCTCACCCCGGTTGCTTCGTCGTCAAGTCTGATATCAACAATTCCACCGTCGTGCGAATATACTATTGCATTCGAAACAAGATTCGCAAAGAGAATCTTCAATTGTTCCTGGTCGCCGAGCACACTCATCCTGCCCGCGCCCAGAACCACGGATACGTTCTTGGCCTCTGCCTGGTCCTTCACGTCCAATAGAACCGCTTCAAGCATCTCACGCAGATACACCTGCTTGACAACTCTCTTCTCCTCATGCGCTGAGCGCAGGCTTCCGAGCATCAGTATGTCGCCAATTCGTGCTCTCAAGTTTGCTGATCGCCCGTCGATCTTGCTGATAAGCTGCCGCACATTTGCGGTCATCTCATCCCAATGCAATTGCTTCAGAACCTGAATATTGCTCTCAATTCCAGAGAACGGCGCCTTGAGATCGTGCGCGACTCGCAACATCTGCAGGTTGGTCTCCTCGTCTGCCCGTATAAGCCGATGATTGGCAGTATCGAGATCGAGATCCCTCTGCCGCACCTTGTTTGAGAGAGATGATACGAGATACCACACGATCAACCACACAAACACAGTCGGCACCGCAAAAATTGCGGTGGGCAGAACGTCCGTCGGCCCGCACGCTCCCGGAACCAGAATGCCCGCTCGGGGAATGAACCCCACGCACTGTGCGACAACCATCGCAAGAAAGAGCATCGCACTCAGCAGCGTAACAATGAAGCTGTCACGACGACCGAAGAAGATACATGCCATCGTTATGTGAAAGAGGTACGTGAAGCTGACTACTGTGGTGGTCGATCCGATCAGATAGACCAATCCGGTCAGAATCACGAGGTCGGAGGTGATCTGGAACCAGATGTTTGCTGCAACACCGCGCCATGTTGTCCGCGTGGAGAGATGATGAACCCACCAGATGGCTCCCATATTCAGCAGCGCGAGGGTGCCTGCGAGGCACAAGGGCCACCACCCTGGCGGCAGGAAGCCGAAACGCCCCAGAAACTGCGGATCAAGAAGTGCACCCGCCACACCGAAGCCCGCCAGCAATATAACCACAATCCATCTGATTCTTATGAACCATCTGGCATTGAGCAGCAAGACTGCGCCCGATAGTCCATTGGCCCAGACGGACTGCTGTGTTGTTTCGTCCGGGGACGAAGCCGGTGAGAGCCTGAAGTTGCCCATGAAATCTCCAGGTTTAGAAGTAGTTCATCGCCAGCATCTTCTTCAGAGTGGCGATGTCGCGCTCTTTTACAAGCAGATGTGCGTTCAGAACAGCTCGCACCTCATTGCCGGAAACATGGGTCAAAATAGCCCGGTATACTGACACCATCTCAGTGTTAGATCTGATCGCTGTTTCAATGAGCACTTTTCCGGTAGCCTTCTCGGGCTTGGAAGCTGGAACGCGGATGCGTGTATCAAGGTCTGTGACAATATCGGATTTGAGCTGTGTCTTCCGGGCTTGCTGGACCACATCCGGTTTCAATCCCCCAAGCACTGTTGCCTGTTGGCGCCGATGCAGGGCGAGACAATAGCTCACCAGCCTGGCGCCGTTGTCTCTTGATTTGTCCCTGACAAGCGTAAAACTTCACGATCACCTTCAAACGTTTCGTTTCGCCCTGGTCTCCCGGGGCTATTCCGTCACCCTCCTGGGCCGGCGCGAAATGGACCAGACCTTCCGGGTCATCATCAGTTCCGCCGGCAACCAGCAAACGGTACGGATCGAAATCCCCGACGATGCCGTACTTTATTCGCCTCTAACGGATATGCTGCTCCAGCGTCTGCAACCCGGCCAGACGGTCCGCGTCCGTCTCTTCAATCCTGCCACCCTTGCGGTCAGCGATATCCCCGTCCGTGCGCTCCGCCACGAAACCCTCCAGGTGCTCGGCACCAATGTGCCCACCATCGTTCTCGAAGCCAATGTTCAGGGTCTCTCCATGACCAGTTGGATGGATGATGAAGGACGTATCCTCAAGCAGGAAACCCCGCTCGGCTGGACCTTGCTGGCGTGCACTCCCGAAGAGGCCGTCACCCGGGACGCAACCGCCTCCGCGGATGAATTGCTCACCGCCATGGCCGTTCCCTGCACGCCCCCCATCGAAAATCCCCGCTCCCAGAAGGCCATTGATCTCACTTTGCTCGGGCCTGCCAAACTCGACCGGATTATCGAGTCACCCCGGCAAATCATTCTGGGTCGGACCCCCGGCAAAATCCAACTTCGTCTCTTTGCCGATTCGGCGGTTCCGGCGCAATCCGCGGAACCCGGTCTGTCCCCAGCCTTTCAAACGAATGATCTGGCGGCCACCCCCTTCATCCAGTCCGATCATCCCAATATCCGGCGGCAGGCGGCCAAAATCACCGGCTCCCTCACCTCCAATTGGGACAAAGCGCTCGCCATCAACGAATGGGTTTTCAAAAATGTGGACAAAATTCCCACGATCAGCCTGCCCTCCGCCCTGGATGTGCTCGCCCAACGCCAGGGCGATTGCAATGAACATACCTATCTCTTCACCGCCCTCGCCCGCGCGGCCGGCCTACCGGCACGAGTCCGGGTCGGCCTGGTTTATAATAACGGTGCCTTTTATTATCACGCCTGGCCCGCCGTCTTCGTCGATCGCTGGCATGAGTTGGATCCCACCTTCGGTCAAGCCGGAGTCGATGCGACCCATCTCGCCCTGCTCGACGGCGAATTGGCCGACCAGATGCAACTGCTCGGCTATATCGGCCACCTGCAAATTGAAGTCAAACCCGCTCCCCCCATCCTCCGGAGAACCTCCCCGTGATTGAAATCGAAAACCTCTCGAAAAGTTACGGAACAGTCCGCGCCGTCATCGATCTGAACCTGGTTGTGCCGCGCGGCGAGTTGTTCTGTTTCCTCGGTCCCAATGGCGCCGGAAAAACCACCACGATTAAAATGCTCACCGGTCTGGTTCACCCCGACGCCGGATCAGTCCGTCTCTGCGGATTCGATCTGGCGCGCGACCCCCTCGCGGCCCGCCAGCTTCTCGGTTATATCCCCGACCTGCCTTTCCTCTACGAACGTCTCACCCCGCCCGAGTTTCTTGAATTCGTCGGCGACCTCTACGGCGTCGACCGCCAGCGGGTCAACCAGACCTGCGACGAGGAATTGACCCGCTTCGGACTGGCCGACCATCGCCGCGCCCTGGTCGGGGATCTCTCCCACGGGATGCGCCAACGGCTAATTTATGTGGCCACGTTTCTTCACGATCCGCAAATCCTTTGTATCGACGAACCGCTCGTCGGCCTCGATCCCTACACCATCCGCATGATCAAGGATCTGCTCAAGGCCAAGGCGCGTTCCGGCGTCACCGTGTTCCTGACCACTCATATTCTGGCGGTCGCCGAGGAAATTGCCGACCGGGTCGGTATTCTTTCGAAGGGCCGCCTCGTCGCGCTCGGCCCCATCGATGACCTGAAAAAACGGCACGACCTCCACGGTGATCTCGAGTCGATCTTTCTCACTTTAACGGCCGATGATTACGGTTTGCCGACCGGCGCCGGGAAGGAGGAGTCTCCCCCATGCATCCTCTGATGGTCCTTTATAAAAAGGATGGGCATATCCTCGCCAACCTCAATACGGTGCTACGCCGCGAATCGAGGTTCAAGGTCCTGTTCATCCTAGCGTTTGCGCTCGGACTCTTCTTTGGTCTTTATGCTGCGTTCCTCTCGGGATTCCGATTCCTCAACCTCCTCGGTGGCGCCGGATTCATGGTCACCCGCTACTTGTTTTCACTGATATTCCTCGCTCTCGGCATCATGATGGTCCTTTCGGGCATCATCACCTCCTATTCCTCCCTCTTCCGATCCCGGGACAGCATCCTGTTGTTGACCAGTCCCATTCCCGATTCCTCCCTCGTCCTTTACAAATTCAGCGAGTCCTGCCTGTTGAGTTCCTGGGCCTTTTTCTTCATCATCCTTCCCTATACTCTCGCCTATGCCGTTCACGAGAAGCTGTCCCCTTTCTTCGTCGGCTGGACGCTTCTTTTTTCCATCCCCTTTCTAATCTTTTGCTCCGGCCTGGGCACGATCATCGTTCTGCTCTTCATCCGCTGGATTCCCCGGCATCTCCGGGAATGGGTGATCCTGTTCGGCCTGGTCGCGGCCGGATTGCTCGCCTATTATATCCGGCCGACGGCCCGCCCCGGTCTCGACGATTCCCAATTTCTACTGTCGCGGTTGATTCCGGGCCTGCAATTGGCCTCCAACCCTCTGGGCCCGAATTGGTGGACCTCCGAAGGCATCATGTCCCTGGCCCGCGGCCAGGTCGGACGGGGCCTTCTCCTGTGGGGGGTCCTTGTCTCCAATACCCTGATGGTCATCTGGATCGTCCGGAGCCTCGGACAACTCCTCTTCGCCCGCGCCTGTCAGCGACTTTGGGGTATTGTGCCGCCGCGTCGGGGACGGGAACGGCTCGGTGCGGCACTCGATCACGTACTCAGTCCCTTTGGAAGCATCAGCCGCGGACTCGCGCTCAAGGATATCCGCACCTTTTTACGCGATCCCATGCAATGGTCCCAGTCGCTCATCTTCTTTGGCCTGCTCGGGTTTTACTTTGCCAGCCTGCGCACCTTCCATTATCACGCCCTTCCCGATGTCTGGCGTAACCTGATCGTCTTTTTGAACGTCTTCAGCGTGGCGGCCGTTCTCTGTTCCCTCTCCTCCCGTTTTGTCTATCCCCAGCTCAGTCTCGAGGGACAGGCCTTCTGGATCATCGGCCTCTCCCCCGCCGGCATGCGCCGGGTCCTGCTGACCAAATTTTTCACCGCCCTCGCCGCCATGGCGACGATCAGCGCCGCCCTGATCGCCCTCTCAACCACCATGCTCGGGGTGGCGCCCCTCCTCAAGACCGTCACCATTTCCCTTTCGCTCGCCATTGCCCTGGGCACCTGCGGCTTGTCCACCGGGCTCGGAGCCATCTTCCTCAACCTGAAACAATCCAACCCCATGGCCATCGTTTCCAGCTTCGGCGGAACCCTCAATCTCGCCCTGAGCCTGATGTTCATGGCGGCGGTCATCCTCCCCTGCGCCCTTCCCTTTCACCTCTTCAGTCAGGAAAAAATTGGACCCGCCACTTTGCATCACATGCTGGAATTCATCGGGCCCGCCATCGTCGGCCTGACGCTTCTGACGACATTTATCCCCCTGTGGTTGGGCTTGAGATCCCTGCAACGGAGGGAATATTGAATCAATCTGAACTTCCCTTCCCACGGGCATTCCTGTCCCTGGAATTAAATTCTGAAATCCGCGACGGTCTGGTTCGCACCCTGCGCCGCCTGCGTTTCACGACGACGCGTGTGTCCTGGGTGCCTCCGGAAAATCTGCATGTCACCCTGTTTTTTCTGGGTGATTCACCTCCGGAGCGCCTCGCCGAACTGATGGCTCGGCTCCGCCAAATCGTGCCCCCCCTCCCGGCCTTCGACTGCGTCGTCGCGGAACTCGGCACCTTCGGATCGCCCCGTTCCCCGCGCGTCGTCTGGGCCGGCGTAACCGATCCCTCCGGTTGCCTGATCCGCCTGATCGAAACCATCCAACAAATCGCCGCGGCGCTCGGATGGCCCCTGGAAAAGCGTGAAAACCGACCGCACATTACCTTGGGCCGAATCAAACCCGGCCCACGCGATCCCGATTGGACCCGCCGACTGGAACGAGACCGTAGCCATTCCTGGGGAATTCTGCCGGTCTCCCGCTTATTTCTGATGCAAAGTCATCTGAAACCCGAGGGCGCCCGTTACTCGATTCTCGATGAAGTCGTTTTGGCCTGATCGCACGAAAAGTATTCCGGGCTTGTTCGCAAACCCACGCGAGGCTCGTTACGGTTTGCGGATCTGGAAAAAAATGTTCGAGCCATTGTCAGGAAGAATGCGATTGTTGTCACTCGACGGAATCAAAGTCCAAGTGGTAACGGCCAGGTTGGTCTTACCATGCAAATCCCAACCGTTGGTCAAGGCCACCGGCCACCACAGAAATAAATACGAGTTGAGTCTGGAAATATAAACCTGCGCAAGTTCCTGGGTCGAATAGGTCGTTGCCACCAAAGCAACACCCGTGTCCGTGAGGCGGGGATCCAAGCGTAATCCATCATCCAGGTCAATTCCCTTGAAACCAAAAAAACACCCTGAAAACGAGGGATAGCTGAGCACCGAAAAACCTGCGTCCACGGGCGGGCGGAATCCGCCAACCAGGTTGATGTTGAATCGATTAGTCAAAATTGCGGGACCGGCAAAGGCGATTCGCCCATAATCGTTGGTGTCCCGGATATCGACACTCAACAAGCCCCCCGTTGCGGATACATAACTGACCGGAAGGGTTAGAATCCCTTTTTGTGATTCCATGATACCGTTGTTGGTTATGCTTACTCCGCTGGGCAGGAAAAAGGTACCGGTTCCCACGCTCTTGCGCCAGGTGCCTTGGTTAATGAGTGACCCGGTCCCGACCATATTAACCGTTCCCGTCACCTGCACATCCACCAACCCCCGGGTTCCATTTTCAAGCCGCGCATTGTTCCAGGCCCAGGAGTTAAAACTACCCGGCGCCCAAATTATCTGGCCCTCATTGGTGATGGCTGCAGTCAAGATCCATCCCCCGCTATTGGAAATCAAGTTGATTAGTCCATTGTTCACAAAAGTTCCAGTCAGGGTCCCGGCGGTCCAGTACAAGGCTCCATCGAGGGTGTTGTTCATGGTCAGGATTCCGCCGTCAAACCGGAAGTTCGGAGCGTCCAACGATCCATTGAGCGTGACTCCCCCGCTGGGCACGCCGTAATACCCCACTCCGGTAAAAGCATGACCCGGCAACAGATTCACGGTGCCGCCCGTCAATCGCACCGAGGCATTAGTTTCCGCCGTAACCATTCCACTGCTCACAAAACCGGCCGGGAAAGTCATCACCCCTTGAACCGCATCAATCAGTCCGAAATTGGTAATGGCCACACCCAACGGAAAGGAAAAATTTCCAGTTCCCAAGCTCTTCCGCCAAATTCCCCGGTTATCAATCTGACCGGTCCCGACCAGATTAACCGATCCATTCAATCGGATATCGACGAGTCCGGACTCCTCATTCCTTAAATGGGCGCCACTCCACTCCCAATAATTATAACTTCCGGGTTGCCAGATGATCTGACCCAGGTTCGTGACAGATCCACTTAAGAGCCACCCGCCAAAGTTCGAGACGATGTTCAGGATCCCGTTGGTGGCAATCGTAAAGCCTCCGGCAAGGGTCCCTGAATTCCAGACCACGTTTCCCCGGACATCGGCATTCAACGTCAAGATTCCTCCATCCATCTGGAAATTCGGGGCATCCAGGATACCGTTGAGCGTCACCCCCCCGCTGGACACGCCGTAATAACCATTGCCCGTAAAGGCATGACTCGGGAGTAAATTCACAACCCCCCCAGCCAATTTCACCGCCGCGTTTGTTGCCACGGCAATCGTTCCACTGCTGGTGAACCCATTGGCGAACGAGACCGTTCCCTGTTTAACTTCGAATAAACCGGCATTCGTCAAAGTCAACCGGTTTGGAAAAGTGAACGTTCCGGATCCAACACTCTTTCGCCAGATTCCGGCATTATTAATGTTGGCGTTCCCAGTCGCCCGGCTGATCGTTCCATCTACCTGAAACTCCACCACACCTCCCGCTAAATTCTCCAGCCGGCTGTTGTCGTTCCACGTCCAGGTCGTCGCGCTGCCAGTCACCCAGACCACCTGTCCTTGATTCGTAATGGTCCCGCTCAAAATCCAGTCCCCGGTATTCGAAACCAGATTCAGCGTTCCATGGGGTTCAATAACGAGAAACCCAGGCAAGGTACCCGTGATCCAATTGAGCGATTGGGTACCGCTTTCGCCTCCTACCGTTAAGGACGCATAAACGGGAGTGGTATTGAGCGAAACGGTAAAGGACCCTTGATTGGTAATATACAACTCATCCCCCCCGGCGGGCAGACCAGCCGGACTCCAGCAGTTGGTGTTGTTCCATAGCCCATCGACCGGATCTTTCCATACGCGAACGGTAGCCCAAGCGGATTCAGATAACAGGCCCCAGGCAACGGCTGCCATCATCACGTACTCCAGGCGGACTATTTTCATAGAATGGTTCCTAATCAAAAGAGTTAAAACTTCTAATTTTTATACATAATTAGTTTGGATAGTGCACTCTTTTTCCCACTAACTTTCCAGGCGATGTCAAAAGTAAGTGCGTTTATTATCGAAATCTGTTATGCTTTTTAATCATGACGTGCGAATCAGCAATCGCCCCGATGCCCGACTCCTTCTTTCGAGGACAGGAGACCATTCTGGTGGTCGAAGACGAAGAAGCCGTTCGTTTAACCGTGGATCTTTTTCTCAAATCGGTCGGATACTCCGTGTTCATTGCGAGTACGCCGCAAGAGGCCTTGAACTTCGAAAAAAGATTTCCCGATGAAATTCACCTGCTGGTCGCGGATCTCGGCCTACCCGGCATGAGCGGTCACGACTTGGCCCGGCAACTGGTGGAACACCGCCCGGCGCTGAAATGTTTATACATGTCCGGGAATCAATTTCTCACATCCCGCTTGACCGATGCCGGGAATCCTGACGTAACCTTTCTCGCCAAACCGTTTACCTTTTCCGATCTTTCAGCCAAGTTCCCGGGGCCCCGGCCCAACCCCGCACGAGGACAGCGATGGCGTGGCCGGTCATGTCGCCATCAGGTCGGTCAGCCGGGTGATGGACAGGGTCCGTTGCAG
>Ga0118677_10013402_pt1 | contig 11789 bp, 6 predicted proteins | sample AliMusrvi5mmetaG_FD_86154 | JGI IMG/M metagenome (GOLD analysis project Ga0118677, IMG submission 86154) | reverse complement strand
CTGTTCGAGTTTGTCATTGAACTTCGCGGGCACGCTGATGCCGGGTGAGAGTTGCAGTTCGATGCGGTTCGTTGCGAAGTCGAAGCGGGTGATGCGGCCCTCGACGTGGCCGCGGGTGGCCCGGTCAATGGTCGCCCCCTTGAAGGTGATGTTGGTGCACTCTTTGAAGCCGACGCAGAAGTGACAGGTCGGCGCCTGGTCATCGGGCAAGTCAAACCAGAATGTCGCCCCGCTGGCATCGATGGTGAACGGATGGGCGGCGTCGCGCTGGAGGTTGTTGAATTCGAGGGGGAAGATCACGCCGTCGCGGCCCCAGTGTTCCATGCCGAAGCGATAGTCGCCGGGGGCAATGCGGGTGCTCGCGGCACCGTCACGGAAGGCGCCGAGGACCTGTGGCATGACGCGCGCGCCGGCCTCGCGCTGCGCCTGCTGCTGGATGTCAGTGAACTGCGGACCCGCCGGCTTGTCGAAACCAAATTCCGCCGCGTGCAGCACGGCCGGCAGCAGCAACAGAATCGTTGTTAGGTTGACGACGGGGGATAACACGGTGGAGCGGGCCGGGGAGCGGAACTATCGAACTGCTAGAGATTGGGCCGCGCGGGATGGGTCGCAGTTCGGCGAGCATGAATGAGGAGTCTCTGCTCTGGTGGCACGACGGGAGGGAAGCGCTCCATCGGGGTTACTTCGTCACCTCGGCAGGCTCCACGATGCCGCAGTCGATGCCCTGGGCGCCGGACGTCTGGTGGCAATGAATCGCAAGGGTGTTGGTGCCCGGCTTGAGCAGTTTGACGGCTTCATCGCTCAGCGGGAACGCCTCATAGCTGGAATTGTAGCCGCTGAGGGTGGCTGCCAGCTTGGCGTTGAAGAAAATTTCCGCGTCCTCGTCGTGGAGCACATTGAGGCAGAGCTTGGCGGGAACCGCGCTCAACTCGAAGGAACGACGGAGCCAAATATCCGCTGACTTCCACGGGGTGGCCGCGTTGATCGTGCCAAACGCAGCCGCACCTTGCTTCCATGTGGAGTCATCAAAGCCGGCCGCCTGCCACTCGCCAACCGGCTTTTCAGTGGTGTATTTCCACACCACCTTTACGCCTTGGTCGGCACACGGCACCAGCACCTTGGGGGCGATCTGCGGCTGATAGAGCAATGCGGCGGCCGCGGCCGCGCGGGCTTCGTCAAATTTGATTTGCTCGCGGTCATAGGTCATCATGCCGTTGACCTCGACCTCGACATCCGACGTCTGGGTGTAAACGGCGGCCGACAGCCCCTTGGCGATGAGGGGCCGCATGCGGGTTAGCAGCCCGACATAGGCGTCGGTGGCTTCCGCGGCCGTCTTGAAGCTGACATAGCCCCAGGCGCCGGCGTCCTTCCACAGATGGTCCTTGACCGGGCGGCCCAGGCCGCCGAATTCGCCAAGCACGGCAACCCGCACGGGCTCGAGCGAGGGCATGCCAGGCCCGGGGTAGTTATGCATGTCCATCACGTCGCCGCACTTCATGTCGGTCCAACCGCTGGCGTTGTTGACAATTCTGTTAGGATCGCGCTGCTTGACCATTTCGACGAGCCGTGGAGTGTCGTATTGCCCCCAACCCTCGTTGAAGACCACCCACATGACGATCGACGGATGGTTTTCCAACGAGTCGATCATTTCGTTGAGTTCGCGCTCGAAGTTGGGTCGTTTGTCCTGCGGGTTGCTGCCAGCGGGCATGTCCTGCCAGATGAGCAATCCCAGCTTGTCGGCCCAGTAATACATGCGCTCTGGTTCGACCTTGACGTGTTTGCGCAACATGTTGCAACCGAGTTTCTTGGTCACCTCCAAGTCATACTTCAAGGCGGCATCGGTTGGGGCGGTGTAGAGGCCGTCGGGCCAGAACCCCTGGTCCAACGGGCCATACTGGAATAGCACTTTGTTATTGAGGGCGAGGCGGTTGACCCCGCCGTCGTCCTTGAGGACGGAAATCTTGCGCATGCCGAAATAACCGGTGAGCGCATCAAGCGAGGTGTCGTCGGCCAGGCTCACTTGCAAGTCATAGAGAAACGGGGTGTCGGGCGACCACAGTTTGGGGCTCTTGAGCTTGAGGATGAGCTCGTCACCGGGTTTGCCGGTGGCGGAGGCAACCGCGATGCCGTGGTCAAGCGCAGTGACTTTAACCGCCGCGGAGGCGCTCGTTCCGGTGGTCTTGATCTTGACCTTGGCCTGCTCCTGATCGATATCGGGGATGACGGTATACGAGTCGATATGGGCTTTTGCAACAGGTTCAAGCCAGACGGTTCGCCAGATGCCGGAAGTGGCGGTGTACATGATGCCGCCGGGATTGAGCACTTGTTTGCCGTGGGGTTGGCCGGCATCGGTCGGGTCCCATACCGAGACCACAAGCTCCTGGTCGCCGCTGCCACTGAGGGCCTCGGTGATATCAAAGCCAAACGGGTTGTAGCCGCCTGTGTGCTTGCCCACGGCCTTGCCGTTGACATAGACCACGCAATCCCAATCGACCGCGCCGAAGTTGAGCAGCACGCGTTGGCCTTGCCATGGCGTGGGGATTTGCACGGTGCGCTTGTACCACACCCGCTCGTCGGGTTTGACGATGTGCGCGACTCCGGACAAGGCCGATTCCACCGGATAGGGGACCAGGATTTTCTGGTCAAAGGCAGCCGGCCGCGGGTCGTCCTTCCTGGTGATCGCTAGATCCCACAGCCCATTGAGGTTGAGCCAATCCTTGCGCACCATCTGCGGGCGCGGATAGTCCGGCAGCGCGTTGTTAGGCGTGACTTGTTTGGCCCATTGCGTCATGATATGTCCGGGCACCGGCGCCCATTCCGCAGCCTGAGCGGCGGGCCCGGCGGCCAGTGCCACTAGCAGGCCGACGGCACCGCACAGGCGTTTCGGTGGACGGGTGGAGGTTGCGGGGACGCCGCTGGCGGCGACGGGTTTGTTGCATCGCGTTGGATTCATGGTCATATGCTGGTTTGGGGTGAAGTTGTGAGCCTACCAATGATCCGTGCGGAACGGCGAGGCGGGCAGGCCATCCTTGTTATAAAGATTGCAGCCCGCAGGATTATGCGCGTACGCATAGCGGACGGCCACCGGCTTGGGCACGGCGGGGCTGGAAGCGACCACGGTCTTGCCATCGATGACCGCATCCGCCCAGACCCATTTCTTGTCTTCGCCGGCGATGGCGAAGCGTTTGAGCTTGGCGCCCTTGTCCTCGACAACCGGGTTCAGACCGTCTTTGCGGCCCACCATGAGGCCGCTGCCGACGCCGTCGAAGGCGAGGCGGATGCTGCTGCCTTCGATCTGCATGTCCTTGAACATGGGGCTGCAATAGCCGATTGGCTTGCCGTAAGGTTTGGCCAGCGCCCAGCGGGCAAGCCGCTCGCCGACATCGAGTTTGTTTTTCGGATGGATGTCGCCGGCCTCGCCGATATCGATGGTGACAATCATACCGGTGTTAGGGAGGGCCATCACCTTGGTTTGGGCGTTGCGGATATTGGCCCAGCCATCGCCGCCGGCCGGGTCGTCCTTGGGCGGGTCGAGACCGGGGAGTTGAACATAATAGAATGGCACGTTGCCCTGCTGCCAGACCTCGCGCCAGCCCTGGATGAGCCCCCGCATCTCGTCGACATAGTAGTCGCCATCATTGGCGTTGTATTCGCCCTGATACCAGAGCATGCCGCGGATCGCATAAGGAGCGAACGGATAGACCATGCCGTTGAACATGTGGGAAAATTCCCGGCGCTCCGGCATGAACGGCGCCCGGGCGCAGATGGTATCCTTGGTTGCCAGGCTCTTGCGCGCCTCCGCCGCCCAATTTTCGATGGTTTCCAGGTAGGCCTTGGTCATCGCCTGGGCCTGGGCCGTCTCTTTTTCCCATTGCGGCCGCAGTTCAGGGATGTTCTTGTAGCTCGCGCCGGGAATCCAGAAAGTGATGTTGGCGCCGCCCCAGCTCGTGTCTAGCAAGCCAACCGGGATCTTAAGTTCCTGGGTGAGTTTTCTGGCGAAATAGTACCCTGCGGCCGTGAAGCCGCTCGCCGCGCCGTTGGCACACACCGACCAGGACGCTTTGACATCGCTTTGCAGGGTTGCGGCCAGGGTGTGTTCGGCCTTGACCCGCCGAAAGGTCGGGATGTTGGCGGTGCGGCCCTCTTCCGGGTTGCACCAATTCAATTCGGATTCCATGTTGGACTGGCCGCCGCAGAGCCAGACTTCACCGACGAGCACATCCTTGAGGGTGAGAGTGCTGCTGCCTGCGACGCTTAACTCGCGGCTCTCGGCGCTGGCTGGCATGGCCGGCAGCTTGAGTGCCCAGTTGCCGCGGTTGTCAGCCGTGGCGGTGGCACTGGCACCGGCAAAGCTCACCGTGACTTTTTCGCCGGGATCGGCCCAGCCCCATACTGGCACGGGCATTTCACGTTGCAACACCATGTGATCGCCGAAGACGTTAGGCAGGCGCACCGCGGCGGAAACTGCGGTGGGAATGAGCAGCAAGCAAGCCGCGCGCCACCAGCGAAGTCCCGTCCGGTGGTGCCACATGCGGCAAAACGGCAACGGGCGGAGGTCGTCCGGAATGTTAGAAACGGCGGCTGATGGAGCGGCCGCCGGTTGCAGAAGTCGACGAAGGAGTTGCTGGGGCTGCATGGGGTGGATCGTGAAGACGGGATGAATGACGGGATGAGGCAATCGCAGAAAGCGTCTACAATCGCTGGCAAGACGCGCTTTCAGTGTTTCGCAACTCGACCAAGCCGTTTCGCAAAATGGACAACAAGCGGCCCCGTTTCGGGGGGCTCAGCTTTGGTCTGAGCACGCCACAGTGCGCCGCCACTCCGCCGTTGTAGGGCTTGCTTACGGGTGGAATCCGACACGCCTACCAATCATCCGTGCGGAATGGCGAGGCGGGCAGGCCCTCTTTGTTATAGAGCTTGTTGCCGACCGGATTCATGGAATAGGCGTAGCGCACCGCTACCGGCTCCGCGACCTCGGGGCTCGACACAACCACACTCTTGCCGTCGATCACGGCATCGGCCCAATGCCACTTGCGATCCGCCCCGGCGATGGCGAACGTCTGCAGCTTGGCGTCTTTGAGATCGATCGTGGGCTTGATGCCTTCCTTGTGCCCTACCATCAGTCCGCTGCCGATACTATCAAAGCCGACGCGGATCTTGCCGCCCTCCAACTTGATGCCATTGCACAGCGGGCCGCTATATACCAGGTTTGCTTTGCCATAGGTCTTGGCCAGGGCCCATAGTGCCAGACGCTCGCCGACATCTTGCTTGTCTTTCGGGTGAATATCGCCCGGGTTGCCCGGATCTGCCAGATCGATGGTCACCGCCATGCCGGAGTTCTTTACACTGAGCGTCTGCAACTGTGACTGGCGGACCGTCGCCCAGTGCACGTCGTCATTGCCTGCGGGGTCGGCGCAGGGGCCCCGGAAATTGGCAATCTGGGTAAAGTAGAATGGAAAATCGCCCAGGCCCCACGCGCCGCGCCAGCCTTGGATCATGCCGCGCATCTTGTGGAAATAACTGTTGGGCTGATCGCGTTCGTTGCCTTCGCCCTGATACCAGATCACGCCTCGGATGCCAAACGGTACGTGGGGTGCGATCATGCCGTTGTAGAGCGAACTTGGGAGGAATGCGTCGCCCGGATCATCCTTCTTTGCTGCGGGAACTTTCGCCAGGTTGTCATCGAATTGTTTCAGCGCCGCGCTAAACTCCGGCTCGGCGCGCATCATCGCCTTGCTCGTCCAACTCTCGACAGGGGTGCCGCCCGCCGCCGCGGTAACCAGCCCGACGGGCACGCCCAGTTGCTGATGAATCCTGCGCGCAAAGAAATATCCAACCGCCGTGAAACTGCCGGCCGTTGCTGGTGAACACACCTGCCATTGGCCTCCGCGGCAGTCGTCCGCCGGTTCGGCCGGCGCCGCGAAATCGGTCCGGAAATGACGGATGGCGGGGAACTGCGCGGCTTGGATTTCCTGCTCGGCGTTGAGCGCTCCCGCCAGGCCGAAGTCCATGTTAGACTGACCGCCGCAAAGCCAGACCTCGCCGACCACCACGTCCTTGAACGTCACCGTGTTGCTTGCGGCTATCATCAGTTCGCGGCCGTCCGTGGTGGCCTTCTGCGGCGGCATCTTGAGCATCCACTTGCCCATGTTATCGGCAACAGCCGGCGTGCTGACACCGGCAAAGCGGATGGTGATCGCCTCGCCCGGGTCGGCCCAGCCCCAAACCGGCACCGGGATGTCGCGCTGCAGCACCATGTGGTCGCCGAAGACCTTTGGCAGCCGCACCGCCGCGCGGGTCGGCGCCGCCAAGCCTGCCAACGCGATGCCGATGACCAGCACCCTGCTGCCAGCCGCCAACCTTGTCTTATGCTGTGAAGTCATGTACATGGTCATATTGCCAGAGTCCTTGAAAAGCCAGAGATGTTGTTGTTAGGGCGAATTCCTCGTCTTGCGTGCTGCGTCTGAGGCGGCGCCTTGCTAGGGTTTGGCGACAACGCGCAGGTCATACACGGCGGCGGCGGGCTTGCCCGGCTTGGCCTCGAATCTGACGGTGGCCTTGCTCTTGGATTCGAGCAGTTGGGCCGGGATCGGATACTCGACGGCGTAATAATCCTCCAAATCGGCGCGTTGCAGTTTGGCCGTCGCGATGACGGTGCCGTCGACCAGCAGGTCGAACTCCGGGCCGTTGTCGCGGCCCCAATAGATCAGACGCAGGGCTGTCTGCGCGGGCTTTGGCGGCAGTTTCATCTCGACGCTGAACCAGCCGTTAGGATCGGCCGCGCGGTAGTGCTTGCCTAACGGCCCGTAACCGCTGCGCGATTTCTCGAAGTGCAGCTGGTGGTCGGTTTCGGGTTGCTGTTCTCCTAACCGCACATGATCGATGGTGCTCGCCTCCAACTCATGCTCCAAAAGGTCGGCTGCGGCGAGTTGCCGTTGCTGCTCCGCGGCATGAGCCGCATCACTCAGTTGCCAATAGATTGCGTAACGTTGGAAATGCACGCGGAAAAACGGCGCGAGGGTGACCTCGGCCGGCTGCGACAAGCCGGTGGCGCGGAAGCTACCCGGCTGGCCGTCCAGCGGGCTGACATGGGCCAGCACATCCGCATCGGTGGCGGCCACAAACATCGGCGCGCGGTTCAATGGCAGCAGCGCCTTGAGCGGCGTGTAGGGGCCGATGAAATCCTTTTGCACCAGGCCCTCGCTGCCCAACTCGCCGGCGAGCAGGATCGGCCCGTTGAACACCGACACCCAGCCGGGGCATTGCACTTGGCGGACCACCCGCAATTTCATCGGCAACGCGACGTGGATCGTGTCGCCGGTTTGCCACGTGCGCTTGAGTTCAGCGAAGCCGCCGGCTTGGGAGGTGACGGCCACCGGCTGCCCGTTGACGGTCACGTCGAGCTGCGTGCCATCTAACCAGAACGGGTGGCGGATGCGCAGCGTGACGGGCTCCGGCGGCGCGGCGGTGATGGTCAGGGTGGTGGCGGCCTCGTCGGGGAAGCGGGTTTGCTGGCGCAGCCCCAGGCCGCGCTCAGGCCATTGCAATTGCGAGGCTATGAACAAATTGACCGCCAGCGAGGTGGCGTCATGGGTGTAGATGAACTCGCCGTATTTGGCGTGATTTTCCATGCCGGTGCCGGTGCAACACCAGAACGAGTTGAAGTCGCTGCCGTAGCTGCGGGCGTAGTCCGGCCGCAGCGGCGTGTAGTAGACAAAGGCCCCGGCGCCTGACAGCGGCGCTTGCGAGGTGAGGATGTGGTTGAACAGGGCGTTTTCGTAGTAGTCGAGGTAGGCGGGATCCGGCTTTTCCTGATAGAGCGCGGTGGTCAAACGCAACATGTTATAGGTATTGCAGGTTTCCGGTCCGCCATCGTGGGTGATATCGCCGCCCATCGTCTTGGGATCGGAGAAATGTTCGTGCATGCTGTTGCCGCCATTGACCCAGCTGCGGTCCCGGCTAACCGTCTGCCAGAAAAATGCCGCGGCGGCACCGGCGCGCGGGTCGCCTGCCAATTGGTGGATCCGTTGGAAACCGATGAACTTGGGCACCTGGGTGTTGGCGTGCAGGCCGGTTAGGTTGTCCTTGCCGTCGGCCGCCGGGTCGAGCACGGCATGGTGGCTATAGAGCCGGGCGAAGTCGAGAAAGCGCGCTTCGCCGGTGATGGCATAGACGTCGGCGAGCACCTCGGCCATGCCGCCATGTTCACAGTTGAGCATGCGTTCGCGCCTTTCGTCAGGCAAATCCTTGACCATCGATCCGCACCAGTCGGCAAGGCCGATGAGCACTTCTTTGGCGGTGGTGTCGCCGCAATTGACCCACGCGTCGCGCAGCCCGGCGAGTTGCTTGTGGATGGTGTAGAAGGGGGCCCAGTAATTGTCGATGGTCTCGACCTTGCCCTTGCGGATGTCCGCTTCCAGTTCGCGGGCAAAGGGGAATGCCACCACCGAACCGTCGCCGCGCTTGTCCTGGCATTCCTTCAACTCCTTGGTTAGATAGGCGATGCGCTCGCGCAGCGCCGCGTCGTCGGTCACGCGCGCCATCAGGCTCAGCGCGCTGAGGTAGTGGCCGAGGCTGTGTCCGGCCAAGGACCGGACGGTGCCGGGTTGGGCCGGGGATTCCCAGCCGCCGTACGGCTTGGCCTTGGGCGGCAGACCCGCCTCGACGCGGAACTGGGCTAGCAAACGGTCGGGCTCCAGCCGCAGCAGGTACGCATGATCGACCTCCTGCATGGCCAGGAACGGCCCGTCCAACAATCTAACTGATCCCTGGGGGAACAATTGCTGGGCGGCTGGGACCGCCGGCTTGACCACCCACGGGCCGGGCTCGGCGGCGGTGCCGAGGCAGGCGCTGGTGGCGAGCATGGCTGCGGTGGACAGGGACTTGGCGGGGGAGGGGATCGGGATCATGGGTGCGTGGGATGGGGAATGGGACAGGCCGGGGGCATCGCCCCGACGCGCTACGAGTTGCTGCAGGTCGCCATTTCAGGCGTTCGCTAGATGAGCAAACCGTTGCGCAAAATGAACAGGCTTCGGGCGGGAGGGCCGCTAAGGTGGCCTGTGGCAAGTTGCAAATTTGCTAGTGAGGCTGCGTCTCAGGCGCAAGACCCAAGACTTCAGGGCGCAGGGCGAATCAGGGCGCTTTCGCGGGCACAAAGGTCAGCGCGCCGCCGTTGATGCAGTAGCGTTGATCGGTCGGCGTGTTGAATCCCTCGCCATCAAAGCGATGGCCCAGATGCCCGCCACAGATCGCGCAAGTCACCTCGGTGCGCAGCGTGCCCATGCTGTAGTCCTTGCTGAGCTTCACATTCTGCGCCTTGGCCGGATCGTAGAACGACGGCCAACCGCATCCCGAATCAAATTTTTGCGCGGAGGAAAACAGCAGCGCACCGCACGCGGCGCAGTGATAGGTCCCTTGACCCTGTGCTTTGATTTCCTCGTAAACCTTGCCGTGCGCCGGTTCGGTGGCCGCCTGGCGCAGGATGCGATATTGCTCAGGCGTGAGCTGCTGTTTCCACTCGGCGTCGGTCTTGACGACTTGGCCGGTGGGTTCCGGGGGCGGCGTTTTCATGGTGTGTTTGTTAGATTCGCGGGCGGAGCAAGCCAGCAGCGATAGCGGCAAAGCCAGCAGGATGAGGAACCGGGGTGCGTTCACGCCAACACCCTCCATCGTCCCGGCCGAAATTCAAGCCGCCGGGAGCAATTTAATTGAGTGCCGCGGCCGGATCAACCCGCCACCTGCTCGATGAGCACGGCTTTCATATAGTCGCGGTTCATGCGGGCGATGTGCTCGACGCTGATTTCCTTGGGGCAGGCGGCTTCGCATTCGTATTGGTTGGTGCAATTGCCGAACCCTTCGGAGTCCATTTGGCGCACCATCGCCAGCACGCGCTTTTGGCGCTCCGGCTGGCCTTGCGGCAAGTGCCCGAGGTGGGACACCTTGGCCGAGACAAACAGCATCGCCGAGGCATTCTTGCAAGCCGCCACACAGGCACCGCAGCCAATGCACGCCGCCGCATCAAACGCCGCATCCGCATCGACTTTGGCCACCGGAATGGCGTTGGCGTCCACCGCCGAGCCGGTGCGCACGTCAATGTAGCCGCCCGCCGCCATGATCCGGTCAAAGGCCGTGCGATCGACAATCAAATCCCGGATCACCGGAAACGGATTGGCGCGAAACGGCTCGATCCAGATGGTGTCGCCGTCGGCGAACTTGCGCATGTGCACCTGGCAGGTGGTGATGCCGCGCTCTTTGCCGTGGGGAATGCCATTGATGGTGAGTGAACACGTGCCGCAGATGCCCTCGCGGCAATCGTGGTCGAAATGGATCGTCTCGTCGCCCTTTTCGATCAGGCCCTCGTTGACAATGTCGAGCATCTCGAGGAACGAGGCCTCTGCGGGAATGTTCTTTGCATCGTAGGTTACGATGCGGCCTTGAGCCTTCGGACTGGGCTGGCGCCACACTTTGAGCGTTAGATTCATGGTCATTCAATGAGGTTGCGCAAAGCCATGCCCCGGCCGTGCAAAGCAACGAGTGCCGCCGGGGTGGCTCGCCCCGCCAAAATAGGCAGCATTGCGAATCGGGCGAGGAGAAAAATCAAGAAACCCGCCACAGCGCAAAATCCGCGCATCCTTTGCAGGATGAAGCGGCATCCACACCCTGTTAGCTGGTGAAAATCCGCTCGCCACGCCGCCTCCCGCCAGCAGTTCGACCCCTCCTGCTACCCGGCTGCGCTGCGCCACCGCAAAAATTTCTGCAAAAATTCGGTTGACAGGCGCGCACTGCTGGACTATTTCCCGCGTGTCGCGACAAACAATCAGGCGGCCCGGCTGAGCATCCCTCTGGTTTTTGGGTTTTCCCTTGGGAGTATCAGCCGGGCCGCCTCTTTTTTGCGCCGCCGCGTCGGCGTCAGCCAGCGAGGCTCGCTGCGATGCCGCGCGTCGTTGCAGTAGCGGCGAGGGTCACTGGTCACCGTTTCATGGCCAGCCACCGGCCACCTCGCTCGCGCCGCGCTGTTTCCAAGCGTAAATCAGGAAACCTGCCGCAAACAGCAGCATGAACAGCGACAGGAACTGCCCCTTGGTTAGCGGCCCCACCAGTGCCGCATCCGGCTCGCGGAAATACTCGGAGAAGATCCGGAAAATCGCGTAGCAACCGAAAAACAAACCCGTCAGCAATCCGTTCGGGGCGTGTGGGCAGCGCACCCGCACCAGCCAGAGAATGGAAAACAGCGCTACGCCCTCCAGCAACCCCTCATACAATTGCGACGGATGGCGCGGCTCAAGGAAACGCCCCAGGGTGGCGGAAACCTCGGCGGAATGCCGGTTGGCCGCCAATATTTGCTCGAACATCGCGCCGCGTGCCGCCAGGTAATCGTTGGCGCCCAGGCCGGCCTCCAGTGCCTGTCGCCCCGCCTCCAACGCTTGTTGGGTCGCGGCCAGGCCCGGCTTCACCGCCGCGACCGCCGCCGCCGCATCATCAAATCGCAAAAACTCCGGGGCCTTGTCGTCGCTCAAGGCGACCGGGAATTTCACCGCCCAGCTCACCCCGTTGGCCACCCGCCCATACAGTTCGCCATTGATGAAATTGGCCATCCGTCCGAAAAACAATCCCACCGGTGCCACCACGCAGAGCCCATCGCCCAGCCCGGTCCAGGAAACTTTTTCCTTGCGCGCGTACACCCAGGTGAAAATCACCAGTCCCAGAATCCCGCCGTGGCTTGCCATCCCGCCTTCCCACACGCGAAACACCAGCAACGGGTCCGCCGCCAACGCCCCAAACCCCTCCTT
>Ga0118677_10013401_pt1 | contig 11792 bp, 12 predicted proteins | sample AliMusrvi5mmetaG_FD_86154 | JGI IMG/M metagenome (GOLD analysis project Ga0118677, IMG submission 86154) | reverse complement strand
GTTCTTATATTTATTATGCCGCCGAGTATAGAAGAGATAAAAAATCGGTTAATTAAAAGAAATAAAGATTCAAAGGAAACAATATCCGCTCGTCTGACAAATACAAAAAACGAAATAAGTTATTACTCACATTATGACTATCTTGTTGTAAATGACAAATTAAAAAACGCGCTTTCTGAACTGCACAGTATTATTGGTTCAGAACGTCTTAGAATTATAAAAGTAAAAAATGTTAATAAGGGAGGGTAAAAGTGGTTGAAAAAATTGATGATTCTTTGGAGTTTCTTTTAGATTCAACAAAGAGTAAGTATGATTTGGTGAAAATGGCAAGTTTGTGGTACAAAGTTCTTATCAGCAAAGATGAAGGTAGAAAAACACCTCCAGCTGAGTTAATAAAGCAGGCGATTGATGATGTTACTCATGATAAAGTAACAATGGAAGAAATTGAAAAAGAATTCGCAAAAGTAAAAGTGGTTGCAAAAACTCTTGATGAAAAAGCTGCTGAAAAACTTGGCGAATATCAAGGTAAAAATAAGTGAAGCCACAAAATGGCAAAAATGTTTTAATAGGTATATCTGGCGGCATTGCAGCTTACAAAGTGCCGGAACTTGTGCGTAGTTTTGTTAAAGAGGGCATTGCTGTAAAGTGTGTTCTCACGCAAAGTGCACAAAAGTTTGTAACTCCGCTGACCCTTCAAACTCTTTCTAAAAACAAGGTGTATACATCAATGTTTGAAGAGAGTGAGTGGGAGTTAGATCATATTGAACTTGCCAAATGGGCAGATATTTTTATTGTTGTTCCTGCTACGGCGGAAACAATAGCAAAACTGGCAAGCGGTAGTGCTCAAGATTTACTTTCTTGCACTGCTTTGGCTTTTAAGAAACCAGTACTTGTTTGCCCTGCTATGAACACAGATATGTGGTTTCACCCTGCAACCGTTGCAAATTATAATCGTATAAAAGAATTTGGTTATAAAACGATAGAACCGCAAAGTGGCGAACTTGCTTGTGGAGTTGTTGGAACTGGTTGCCTTGCCGATATAAAAGTTATCTTTCAGAAAACTCTTGAGCTTTTAAAATAATCCAATATGTTAAAACCCTCCGTTTTAATTACCGCAGGTTCAACTAGAGAGTTTATTGACCCGGTGCGATATATTTCAAACTCGTCGTCTGGGAAAATGGGTTCTGCGATAGCCTCATCTGCGCTTGCAGCGGGGTTGAATGTGACTGTTATATGTGGGTCATCTACCGCAAATTTTCCAAAAGGCGCAAAAATAATAAATGCAATTAGTACATTTGATATGTTTGAGTGTGTCAAGAAATATATAAAATCGTGCCAAATATTTATTTCCGCCGCCGCTGTAGCAGATTTTTCTCCTGTAAAGATTTCAAAAAACAAATTGAAGAAAAAATCAAAGAAATAGATCAAATCATTGAAGACGATACAAAAAAATTAAATGAATATAACAATAATCCTGATATGAAAGGAGTAATTAGTTCTTTGATACAAGAGATGGAGGAGACAAAACAAAAACTAATTTCTTCCAGTAGCATCAAAACGATGGAAACAATTACTTCCTCACTAGGAAAGAACGTTCTAGACAATCTATCTATCACCTCTCCATTACTCATCCAACTAAAAAGAGAATATAAAATTGATAATATTAAAAATCCGACAATCAACGATATGGGAGACGGGTGGATGAATATAAAGGATGAAGATGGGACACAAGAATATTGTGTACAAACAGAAAAAGACAAACCAGATCATATAATAAGTATGATATTTGGAAACTATAAAAACGGAAAAGAGGCAACTCTTGTAAAAACTATTTTCAATGTAAACAAAAAACTACTCGATCAGCAGCAGTTAACAGTATCTGACTCTAGTGTTCCTTGATGGATAATCGTCACAGATGCTGAATGAAAACATTTCAATTGCAAAGTCAGTGACAATATTGATGGAAAAATCGGTGATAATGTAAAAAGCGATTATATCCTACATCCTTGAGATCCAATTGTTTTACAGAATACAAAAGGCGATAGATATATTTTCGCCGGAGGACGTATCTATCACAACGACACATGCATTGTATCATCAAACATAACTTTTGCAAAAAAATTAGAAGATAGCCCATATATATTATATGGATACAGTGGTGGAAACGCACTATGGAATACAGAAAAAAATACTACTGAGAGCTGATTATTCGATATGAATCGTTTTGACCTTAAAACCTATAAGGATCCATCTTCACTCAATCCTACAGACGCAGCATTCTATCAAAAACTTAAAGAAAACTTCGCGACGCTTCCTTTTGATGAAAACAAAAACTGAAAGATAACTTTTGCAATTCTGGATAAAGCTAATCAAGCAGTTCGTGTAGTCAATCCTATAGAAGGTGAGACTTCATTATTTGAAACAAATCGCAGAGATGGTAATGGTGATAGTAAACATATCCTTGATATCACGACATGAGAACTTGTGAAAAAGATCCAAAACATAACGAGACATTTAGATTTTAATTTTTGTGAGGAAAGAGATGGCACTGAATATATCATGGTTGATGGCAAATTATTGTGATGACGAGAACGAAAAATGGGCTTTAATGAGCCCCTTCCTGTAGATGTTTGCAAGATATACAAACACAAAATATGAAACAACGAATGAAACACTATGATAATCTTTAAAAAATGGGGTCAAACTGAATATTGACCACTACATAGACTTAGACGATGAAATTGAGTTGAGACCTCACTATCAACAACAAATGAATGCTATGCTACAAGATATCCAGATCATTTTGTAGTGAAAGAGAGTGATTGAAAATTTTATGTCCTAGATGCAGTAAATGATAAAATCATAAAAGGTCCTTATGATAACTACGATTCAAGGTTGCAAGAATTATCCACACCAAAAAAATGAATATTTACTTGAGCTAAACGCCTCCAAATCACAGAAAAGGGTCTTTCTAGTTAAATATTTTTCTATCAAGCAAAGGATTCTGCCCACCAAAGGCGGGATTTTTTGTTTACAATGTAAGATGCAGATTCCCTCCCTTTTTTTCAATATACCAAAAGATCTCCTAAAGTTTGACAAAAAAACAAAATCGATTATAATAGAGTTACTGTTTATATCCTCATTACAGATAAGATGGATGATAATAATATTGCATCAACAAATGCAGAAGTAACAGGAAAACATGAAGAATATGCCAAATATTTCAAATTGTTGACTACAAATCAATGAGATCCTAAACTTTTGCAAGGCATCTCCGAGAATACCTTGAGAGAATATGCAGATTTTCTAACAAAACTAAAAACATATCAAAACAAAATAAAAAAATGAGAGAAAGTAACAGAAGAGAACAGGAGAGAATTTAGAAGCTTTTTGGAGAATAAGAATTGGATGGATATGAATATAAATAACAAAGATATAGAGGTAGATATAGCCAGATTTAATAACATGAAAGATATCGCATATCACAAGTATTTATGGATGACGAGAGGAAGAATGCAAGAGTATACCTATACACTCGATAGAGAAAAAAATTTTGCTTGATTCCAAGCAGACAAACGAAAATCGATAAAAAATACCAATGGACAAGATAACGATAATGTATTCATTGGAGATATCTACCTAAACAACGTACTGGATGGCTGATTAAATTTGGAGAGCAACGACCATGGCAATGGATTTTACGAGATGACAAATCTTAACTGATTAGTATCTTATTTAAATAAAACAAAAAAAATTATAGAAAGCATATTAAAAGATAAATCGACACGAAAATCCAGATCCCTCAAAATATTCTTATTGGAACTAAAATACATGCTTGAAGTTGCCGATGCTACACACAATATGGATAACAAAAAAATATTATCAGAAACCATAATGGCCTGTGAATCTGCTATAGAGACATTGCAGAACGAATCATTTGAAGAGATGGAGAAGAAAAGAAAAGAAGAGATGGAAATAAACGCTATAGTAGCATATTGCAAAAAAAACAATCTAAAGTTAGATGACGTCATCGCATTAAAAGGGCACATAGACGAAGCGGATAAAGAAATGGGACTTAAAGACAAATCATTTACGGAAACCATCAAACAAATGGATGAAGAAAAAAGAGATAACAAACAAACCATACAGGAATATGAAAATCTTATAAGAAAAATTATAGATAGTTGAAAAGAAGCTACATTTGGAAACGATTACAAAATACCTAAAAAAGTTTTTGATGAAATTACTGCAGCTATAAACAAAAAAGATTCCGATAAAGAAAAAAAAGAGAATAGTAATAATGGAAAAGAATAAAAATCCTCAATCACAACAATCTAATGACCTTTTAACCCTTTAGATAAAATATTATAACCGGAAAATCCTGCCACACCCAAGCGAGATTTTTTTGAAAAATATTTATTTATAGCAACATCGTTTCAACGTTTAGTCGTTTATTCGCTTAAGCGTATCGAATACCCCATCGTCTCATCTCTTCTCACCACACTCCACGTCGTTGAGTTCAATGATAAACGACTGCCATCAGCGAGTCGATAAAAAGTCCAAATTCAGATATCATCAAACATATGTAGTCCAGATGAATAACATCCAGCAAGCTGAACATTGGTTTTGGTCAGATAATTTTTGTATTTTTGATGATCAGTTTCACCTTCCATACTCGCAATCGCATGATGTAATGCATTTTGATCTTCAGGCAATGACTTGCCCGCTTTCTTGGTCTCTCTCAGCGCAGCAGCATAGGTAAATAATTGCTGTCACACGAATGTTGCAGGAGCTCAGCTAACATATTCCCACACATCACCATGAGGATTAATTTTTATCTGGATCTGAACCTTATTTCCATTGACGACTGCATTCGCCTCCTGAATTTTTCGATCTTTGCTTTCTATGTTGAAATTTTGATTGCCAAGTAAGGTAGTATTCATGATTAGTAAAATAAGAGATTAAAAGACAGAATCAAGAGAAAAAATACAAATATTTATTGATATAGAGAGTATGTATTCATAAAGAGATTACAATTAAAAAAAATATATAAACTCGATTAACGGAAACGGTTTAATGAAACACACGCGCAGCAAGCGGCGCGGTATCTAAACTTAGCCCACTCGAATCTTTTTTCAATCAAGCTTTAGGATAGAGCAACCGCGAAGCAAGATTCGACGGAAAATTTAGATTATAAACAAAAAATATATTCAGATTTTTCTCAAAGAAATTCTTATTTATTACTGAGATAGAGACTACCCTTTCCTTTTTGCCTATCCTCAGACTTCAACTCTTGTATCTTTTCAAGGACAAAATCTGCCTTGATAAAAAACTTTTCATGATAATTAGAAATATTTTTTTTATACGCTTTGTTGCATAATTCAAAAAGCTGCTGAATTTCGGATGCGGTGGTATCTTTGGTATAACGGAACATATATTCCAAAAGTTTTCATTTCTTTTCAGCATCTAATTCACCGAAGATAAGATGCTGCATCGTATATTTATTGACCAAGGAATTGAGTAGTTGTCTTCTTTCAAGAGCATCCAGTATATCCTTGGAAGTGTCTTTGGTAATTGAGGGGGAGGTTTTGAGAGTATCTATTTTTTTTCAAATGAATTTTTTATCAATAGAAAATGTTTGTTTGTTTTGTATGAAACGAGAAGAATATTCTTTTACACAGACAGAGATAAGCTGCTTGATATGTTCTACAGAAAAATCTTCAGTATTTTTTACCAATTGATCTACCATATTATGATCAAAAAGCTTCATTTTTGCACGTTTTTCAGCATGATCGATAAAGAAAGTAAAGAGTCTTCTCCTTAGATCTGCATCAGGCAATTCAAGGAAAAACTGATTATCAAAGATATGATATTTTGTAAATCTTTCATCTATATTGTTTCTTTCCGCGATAGATTCCATGATAATGATATCCAAACCGGATTTTTGGATATTGATAATATTTTTGAGCAGTGTATTGGCAATCATTTTCTCTGAAGCAGGAGAATATTCTCATAGACTTGAGATAATTTTTTCTATCTGATCCAAGAAAATGATGCAAGGTTCCTTATTTTTTTGAACATGATCAATGATGCTATAAAAGATAGCGGATAACATTTGATTAGGATCAGTCACATTTTCAGCAAAAAGATCATGAGGTTTGATATCATACATTTTGCGACCGATAGCAGAAGCAAACACTCTTGCAAGCAAAGTTTTACCCGTTTCTGGTCAACCAAAAATAGCAATACCCTTTGGTAATGATACTCAAAACTTTTTGCTTTCACTGATATTATTATAGACATCAATAAGCCTTTTCAATTGTACTTCTATATGTGGAGGAGCGATAAAATCGTTGAGAGAAACACCTGGATCAGCAGATTCATACGATTTCAAAAGTCATTCTACCTGGATATCATTCAATTTAATATCGGCAGCATCTAAATTATTTTGATTATCAGTAAATTTCTTGTCTAATGTAGCAAGTTCTTTTTCAAGCACATGAATTTCTTTGATTTTTTGATCCAAAACAGCCTTTTTTATCTGAGCATTGCGATACGGTTCATATAACTCATCAAGAAATTGACTGTGTTTCTGTACTTCCTGTTGCAGTGCTTGTTCAAGACTAGTATCTCGTACTTCTTGTTCCATTTTTGCTGGTTTTTGCAACTGAACAAGTGACTTTTTTACCATAGTTTCATGCTTTTGCAGATATTTTTGACGTTTTTTACCATCCAAAACGATTCCACGATCTGATACCCCATTAAAACGCAATCCCTCGTCAAACGTAGCCAAAAAGTGTTTATAGTCTAGATCTAGATTATTTTTTTGTTCCAGAAATAAGCCAAGCATATGATGTTTATCTTGGATATTATTTTCCAATGTTATAGATTCTATGGTCAATTTTTCTATTTTTTTCTCGACCGTTTCAAGTTTTTTTTTGGTAACAGCAAGTTTAAAAATATAACTCAGACTTTTTTTTGATGTTTCTATAATATCAGTTGATGATTGATTCGAAGAAGTATTACTTGAAGAAGAAGCGACATTGAAAGAATCTGAGATAACAACATCTGTTTTTGTGTCCATATCATGATTTTTCTTTTTTAAAACAGTCATATCTTTGGTAATAAATAATAAAATATCGGCTTTTTATAAATATAAGTCAATTATTGTCAACACTAAATATTTTTAAATAATGATATAGTTTTTCTTGCAAAAATTTCAAATAAACATATATGAAATAGAGAGAAAAAATTGTAATCCGTAATTCGTAATTTTTTTATTTTTTTAAATTATAAAAATGAGTAAGATTATAAGAGTTTACGCACGCGAAGTGCTTGATTCCAGAGGAAATCCTACCGTCGAAGTCGAACTCACTACCGAAGACGGACTATTTATCGCGATGGTTCCATCAGGAGCATCTACCTGAACCTATGAAGCATGTGAGCTGAGAGATGGAGATGAAAAAAGATACAATGGGAAAGGCGTACTCAAAGCAGTAGAAAATGTAAACACCAAGATTTCCAAAATAGTCATTGGGATGGATCCGACTCAGCAAAAAGAAATTGATGAGGCAATGATCAAAGCCGATGGGACAGAAAATAAAACCAATTTTGGAGCAAATGCAATACTTGCCGTCTCTATGGCCGCGTGTAGAGCAGGTGCAAAAGCCAAGAAAATGGAGCTCTATGAATACATCTGAGCATTGGGAGAGAATAAAGAATTTATACTGCCTGTCCCCATGGTCTTGGTTTTGGAAGGAGGAAAACACGCTGATCAAAGTTCGGATTTGCAAGAGTTTATGGTCATGCCACACAAAGCTCCCAGCTTCAAAGAAGCGATCAGAATAGGATCAGAGATTTATCACGCCATCGGCAAAGTGTTGAAGAAAGATGGATTTAATATCAACGTAGGATTTGAATGAGCATACGGACCAAGTCTAAAAAGTAACGAAAGAGTTTTCCAAGTCATCGTCGAGGGGATCAAGCTCGCATGATACAAGCCGGGAGAAGAAGTGGAGATCGCGATAGACGGAGCAGCTTCAGAATTTTATGAAGATTGAAAGTATAACTTAAAAGCTGATGGGAAAATATTAGACGCCGAAGGCATGGTAGCATTTTACGAAGATCTTTGTAGCAAATATCCTATCGCTTCTATCGAAGACGGATTGGCAGAAGATGATCGGGCAACACGGACATTACTGACAGAAAAATTAGGCGATAAAATCCAGATTATCGGTGATGATTTGACCGTCACGAATGTTATCAGATTGCAAAAAGCCATCGACCTCAAAGCGATCAATTCCATCCTAATCAAAGTAAATCAAATCGGCACGGTAACAGAGACAATTAACGCAATCAACCTTGCGAAGAAAAACGGCTTGAAGGCTGTAGTTTCTCATAGAAGCGCAGAGACAGAAGATACCTTCATCGCAGACTTCGTTGTCGGTATGGGCACAGGATTCAGTAAGTTTGGTGCAACCGCAAGAAGCGAAAGAACTGCGAAATACAATCAATTGATGAGGATAGAAGAGCAATTGGGGGATAAGGCGAGATATGGGAAATAAAACAAGAACAGGTGATCTACAAGGGACTCACTATATTCTTTAGGCTGGGATTCGTAACTTGAGTATACATCTGAGTGGTACGAATATTATTATGTCATAACAACACTTGCACATAACGGATATCAGTTCCGTTTTCCAGTAAATGGGTAGCGAATGAGTGACGAAGTGAATGAAAAGTAACTGGCTTGATGATACCGGCTTTTTCTTTAGCATGCTGAAAAATATGAGCTAAGGTCCTCTCATGCAACATTCCTCACCTCTCACTTTCAAAAACATATTCATCTGACTTCTTCAACGAACAATATCTTTGCAATTCATCACGGATCTTCTCGGACAAAATGCTTATCCTATCTTTTTGCCCTTTAGCTCATTTGATATGGATAGTCAACGAACCGAAATCAATATCCTGTACACGTAGATTTTTCACCTCAGATATCCTCATGCCTGCACCATATGCGACCATAAGTAGCAACTTGTGTTTGATGTTTTGAGGAACGGTAAACATACGATTCAACTCCATCCTGGAAAGCACAATCGGTAGCTTTCTTGGTTCTTTGGAAAGTTTGATATCGACAGCAAAAGAAGAATGAAGAATCTGACTGCAAAAAAATTTGATGACATCTTTATAGAGATTAATGCTTTTGGGCGCCCTGCCTTGCTTTTGCAGATATAATATAAAATCAATAATCTTCTCACGAGAGATGCTAGAAACATCGCCATTAATTCGTTTAAAGAAGTACGAGAAGCAACTAGTATAAATCTCTACCGTTCTCGGACTGTAGTTTCTTTGTTGAAGCTCTTTGCTGAGCTGAAGGAGGTAATCTTGCATTTTTGAGAGAAATAAAAAGTAAAAAGAGTTGATTTTTTAAAAGTTTTATGTATACTACCGACCACTATGCCTGCCTCGTGTAGGCCCCGTAGTACTACGGGATAAATAACTCCGCCCGATTAGGGGCCCCTCCCCGGGACAATCCGGGGAAAAATCTTAGAGAACTTCTGGGAAGTACTTATAACACAGAAGTTTTTTTATTTGTTCGAACTCTTTAAAGACAACCTTGCCAATCCTAATAAAAAACCTTTGTGCATCAAAAACCCTGCCTTGATTTACAACAAGATAAGAATCTTTTTTATCAGAAAAAGAGAGAATTTTGACATAATATTCGGATTTTTTGCCCTGAGTGGTCATAGGAATGCAAAAAAGCATATTACCAATCCTATTTATTACAAGCACCGGCCTAAAGAACCTTCCTTTTCAAAAAATTTCTTTTCAGACATTAATTCATATTTTGATATACCGAACTTCTCCTGGGTGTGGATGTACAATCTTATTGGATCTATTCAGCCACTTCTTTTCATCATTCCAAAGATCAAATAACGAATCATCGACATTGTAGAATCCTTGCATTTTTCAGTTTTTTAGATATAAAAATCATGGCGGAATTGTAAAAATCCAAAAAAAGACGAGGTCCTGTAAAGGGAAAAAATGGACAAAGTTAGGACAAAATACTTCCATTTACCACCACAACTCGACCCTAATCTGCCATATGTCAGATAGCGTCGAGTTAGTCGACATATTTTCAAGTCTCTCTCAAAATAAGGAACGAGTGAAAAGTTTTATCTTATATATGAGGGGAACTTCGCTTCACTTCGAAAAAAATTTACATATATTAAACCCAGCGAATATTCTATTAAATAAAAAATCTTAAAAAAACATTTTAATTTGAGGGCTATGTTGCAAAAACGATTTTTAAAAAATAATTTTATAAACATGTCTAAAGAACAATTTTATGCTAAAAAACCATTAGAGATGGTAAAAGATGCAGAAGGATTGATAACCCCTTTCGGAACCTTGTATTGTGCAGACAGACGTTTTTTAACATTTGAATTGGCATTTTTTTATTACTTCATCTATGACTACAAAATATTTAACCAGTTAGATCATGAAACAAGAATAAGAATCTTTAACACATTTTTAGGAGAAATTCAGTTAAGCAGACCAGATGATTTTCCTGACTTAAAATCTATCAACAAGTTTTACGAAGTTCGCATTTTTACTTATTTTAAAATTGCACAAGAAATAACGACAATGGGGGAATTTAGCGAAAAATGTGCAAACTATATAAATACTCTACTCACTTATTCCGAAGAAAATAATGTATTTACTTGTTACAATCTTGATCAGGCCGAAAAAGAACTGAAACCCAATATTGAACCGAACAAATACACCGATGAATTGAAAACATTACTCATGCTATCAAGTTCTCCAATTATGATTCATGGAATTGATCCTACAGAAAGGCATAAGGAGATTTAAAAATCGAATTGATTGCATTTTTTGAGCAAAAGCTTCGCTTTAAATCCCACGGACTTTAGTCCGGGGCTTTAGTTAGACATAAAATATTTTACATGAATAAAAGAAACGAAAGCACATTAAAACAACACAAACAAAATAAGAAAGAGTTAAATCCTCCTTTTTTGGCTCACGGTTTCAACATGAAAACGTCTTCTTGGTTTGATGAAAGACTGCCAGAAATGCTGTGGGCAGTTTTGATAATTGGGAATACAGAAAGAGAAACAGCTCTCAGTTTTTTTAGATATGTTGCAAAATATGTAGAGAAAAATAATGAATGTTCAGATGTGACGATTACTGGTATTTCTGAACTTGAAGAAAAAACCAAAGAATTATTTATAAATCATATTTGTGGGTTTTCAAAAGAAATGAAAGATATTCTTGGTGGTTTATTATTATTCCCAGGATTACCAAGTATTGAAAGCTGGAGAAAACATCTTGATATGCCTAATCCTAAAGAAGATTGGAACAAATTGGCAGATAGCGTTGCAAAAACTTTTTGGCATCAATCTCAAGAAGCGACAGATTGTCGTTGGATAAAAATTCTATGTGAAATTGTTTGAGGGAAAATGAAATTTGCAAAAACCATGGAAGAGACACTGAGAGGAATATTAGAATATCCAAATTATGGAGATATGACAAAAGTTCGTCCATCAATTAGAGCCATGGAAATTGGCCCTCGTTCAGAAAATGAAAAGGATTCATCTTGGGCAAAATACTTTTGGAAATACTGTTTTGATAATACTGGTTGCACTCCAGAAGAAACTGTAAATAAAAAAATTCAAAATAGGCAAAAAAAATTAACAGAAGAAATGGAAGATACTAGAAAACATTATTTTGATGATACAGCAGAATTAAGAAATGAATTGATAAATCAT